>Ga0207426_1001713_pt1 | contig 16811 bp, 18 predicted proteins | sample AraplaMF_Cvi_mMS_FD_184265 | JGI IMG/M metagenome (GOLD analysis project Ga0207426, IMG submission 184265) | Arabidopsis root microbial communities from the University of North Carolina, USA - plate scrape MF_Cvi_mMS (SPAdes) (version 2) | ecosystem: Host-associated > Plants > Roots > Endosphere... | reverse complement strand
AAAATATTCCACTTTACCGAAATTCGGAAACGGCGTATCCATCGCCGCAACCCGGCCCAAGGAAGAGGGGCGTATCGCGATCGTCACGAACGTGGACCGGGGGGCGGTGGACGTGGGTCACATCGGCGCGACGGATTTCGCAGGGCGGGCAACCGTGAGCGAGGCCGAGCGTGCACACGACCGGTGTGATCGACGTACGGCCAAATCGTGTCGTCCTGGCGCCCGGGGTCTGTGCGCCAAGTCTTGCGGTGATGTGGCGGCCCAACCGGGCACGTGCATCGATCGTCCGTGAGGCGACGGGGGCAATAGTGCAACGCTCCCCGGGGAGAGCACGACATACGCCGTTCCAACCACTGCGCAGGGAAGGCCGAGTGTTCGGCTCCACCTGTATGCCGCTGTGCAGCCTCTTGTAGCGCAACCCTTCGCACAGTGGACCGTGGGTGCCCGGCCGGCACCCGGTCTTCCCTGCGCCCTCTTTCAATCGAGGTGTCGCGACGAAGCAAAGCTCGGGCGAGATGTGCCGCGAGAATGCGAAGGCGCGTCCGTCACTCTCCGTCATTGCGAGGAGCTCTTGCGACGAAGCAATCCAGACTGTTTCCGCGGAAAGACTCTGGATTGCTTCGCTGCGCTCGCAATGACGATGTGGAGGCAGCGGTGCATCAAACAGAGGTCTCGTGCCCCGGACGCTGCGCAGCACGAAGTGATGCGCTGCAGAGCCGGGGCCCATGTAGCCGCGAGTGCGGTAGCCTCCTGGGTCCCGGCTCTGCGCCGCACCGCTTGCGCGCTGCGTCGCGTCCGGGACACGAGAGAAGCGGATGCCGCTCTTCTACGCGCCATTCTTGCTGGCGTAGCACCTGCAATGACGCCTCCGTGAAGCCCCCTCCCCAGCGCTCTTGCATGCATCTTCGCCCTTGTAACAAAACTGTCACATAGCAAAACTAAACGATGCCCGGGGGCCGCGGTCGCGGCCATTCGCCTCACCGCAGGAGAGAGAGATGCGCCGTTCACTGGTGTTGCTGTCAGCCGGGCTGACAGTGCTGACCACCGGATTTGCCTCCGCACAGAACAACAACACGCCCCGCAATCTGATCCTGTTTATTCCGGACGGTCTGCGCGCGCTGAAAGTGACGCCGGAGACGGCGCCGGCCATGGCCGCGGTTCGCGACAAGGGCGTCAATTTCAAGAACCCGCACTCGCTGTTTCCGACCTTCACCATGGCCAACGGCTCGGCGATGTCGACCGGCCACTACCTCGGCGACACCGGCGTATTCTCCAACACGATATGGACCAACTACACCTCGGTCCCGGCCGGCGACACCGTCGTCCCCTTCATCGAGAACGACGCCGTGCTCGGCGACATCGACGAGCATTTCAAGGGCGACTATCTCAACGAAGAAACGATCTTGAAGATGGCCCGCGACAAGGGCCTCTCGACCGCCGCGATCGGCAAGGTCGGCCCGACCTACCAGTTCGACCACACCGACAAGCCCGAGAAGACCGGCAAGCACTCGATCGTCATCGACGATTCCACCGGCAGCAGAACGGGGGTCGCGCTCTCGGACGAGATGAAGGACGCACTGACCAAGGCGAACCTCCCCCTCACCACGCCGAGCCGTGGCGACAACGGCAAGGCCGGCGACGCCAAGACGCCGGGCACCATTGTCGCCAACGTCGCACAGCAGGCCTATTTCGCCGACGTCGCCACCAAGGTGGTGCTGCCGATGTTCAAGGCACGCAACAAGCCCTTCGTGCTGGTGTTCTGGTCACGCGATCCTGACGGCACCCAGCATAACCAGGGCGACAGCCTCAACCAGATCATGCCGGGTATCAACGGTCCGAGCACGATGGCGAGCATCAAGAACGCCGACGACAACCTCGCCCAGATCCGCAAGGCGCTGGACGAACTCGGTCTCGCCGCCAACACCAACATCATGATCCAGGCCGACCACGGCTTCTCGACCATCTCCAAGGAGAGCAGGACCAGCCCCTCGGCCAAGCTCAGCTACGACGACACGCCGAAGGACTTCCTGCCGATGGGCTTCCTGGCGATCGACCTCGCCAAGGCGCTCGACCTGCCGCTGTTCGACCCCAACGACAAGAACGCGAAGGTCGAAGGCAACAAGCATCCCAAGGCCGGCAACGGCGTGCTCGGCAAGGATCCGGAGAAGCCCGATCTCGTCATCGCCACCAATGGCGGCTCGGACCTGATCTACCTCCCGAACAAGAAGCTGGCGGGGAAGACGATCAAGGCGCTGCTCGAGCAGGACTACGTCTCGGGCCTGTTCGTGGACGACTCGCTCGGCCGCTTCCCCGGCACGCTCCCGCTGTCGAGCATCAACCTGCGCGGCAAATCGGCGACGCCGACGCCGGCGATCGTCGTCAACTTCCGCTCCTATGCCAGCGATTGCGGCGAAGCGCCGACCAACTGCTCGGTCCAGGTGGCCGACACGGTGCTGCGCCAGGGCCAGGGCATGCACGGCAGCTTCAGCCGCGGCGACACCATGAACTTCATGGCCGCGATCGGTCCTGACTTCAAAGCCGGCTATGTCAGCGAGATCCCGGTCAGCAATGCCGATGTCGGCATGACGGCGGCCCAGTTGCTCGGCCTGCGTGGTTCGCAGAACGGCGGCCTCGTCGGCCGCGTGATGTCGGAGGCTCTGCCCAACGGCATCGTGCCGAAGGCGTTCAAGACCGTGGAACGGTCGAAGAAGAAATCCGAGAACGGTCTGGAGACCGTGCTCAACGTTCAGCGCGTCGGCAGCCAGCGTTACTTCGATGCCGCCGGCTTCCCGGGCCGCACGCTCGGCCTCGAACCGGACGCCGGCAAACAAAAAACGGCGGGGAAATAACCCCGCCGCTTCACTCGCGCCCCCGCAAGGGGCGCGAGAATAATTTGGTGATTACATGCCGATGTCGAACACGTTCGGCAGCTGGCCCGCCAGAGGCAGCGCGGTGGCGCCGAGGAACGTCGCCACCATCGCCATCAGGCGGCGGTTGTTCTGGCGCTTGCCGCGCATCTGGGCGGCGATCCATTCCAGCATCTCGCTGTTGACCTTCGAGGCATAGGCCGGCGCCCAGCTCTCGATATCGGACTCAGCCGACAGCGCGACGCTGCGCGGCGGAACCTTCAGGCCCGAGGCGCTCGCGGCGTAGTGCGCCACGGCCTTGGCCAGCAAATCGTCGAACCGGCCGCTGTCGGTGCGCTCGGTCGCAGCTTCGTTGATCTCGAACAGGGCTTCGGCCTCGGCGCGGCTGACCGGCCGGTCGTTGACGGCGGTGGCGGTCAGGATGCGCGCGCACCATGCGGTGTCGTCGGCATCGAGCGAGCGGGAGAAATGGACGCGTCCCTTGGTGGTCGGGCCTTCGCCCGTGATCACACCGTCGCGCACGATGGTCAGTGCGTGGGCCGAGGTATCGCAGCAGGACGGTTCGAGAGACGAGGACTCAACGGATTTAGGCGCAGCGGCAGACATAGTTCACTTCCAGATTTCTTCTGATCGGCCAGCATTTTCATGCCGGCGTAAAGGGGTGGTTAATGATTCGATACGGAGGACGCGACTTTTCTCAATGGTTGCCAATTGGTCGCTGTCGGGACCGCTTTGGTTCTAAGACGCGCCGGGCGAGCGTGATGGAGGTCATAAAGGGCTTTATCGCGGCAATCGAGACCGTGAAGCCCCGGAGGAGATGTTTCGCCGCAGGCGCCGCTGTAACAAAAAAGTGCTATTAGATCGGCCTTTCAGGGAAGGAATTCACATTTTACTTGAGGCGGTTCAGCCGCCGTTCACTTGAGGCCGCCAAGCCGTTATACTGGAACCACGCTCAGAGACTATTTCTGCAGCAATTTCAATGTGATGAGGTAGAACCATGACACTTCCGATCGGCGCCACCGCACCCGACTTCGAAGCCGAGACCACCGAAGGGAAGATCAAGTTCCACGACTGGATCGGCACCAGCTGGGCGCTTCTGTTCTCGCACCCGAAGGATTTCACGCCGGTCTGCACGACCGAGCTCGGTACGCTCGCCAGGCTGAAGCCGGAATTCGACAAGCGCGGTGTCAAGTTGATGGGCCTCTCGGTCGATCCGGTCGACCGCCATGCGAAGTGGTCGGAGGACATCAAGGAGACGCAAGGCGCGGCGCCGAATTATCCGATGATCGCCGACACCGATTTCAACGTCTCGAAGCTCTACGGCATGCTGCCGGCCTCGACCTCGGGCGATCCCCTCACCCGCACGCCGGCCGACAACCAGACCGTCCGCAACGTCTTCATCATCGGGCCGGACAAGAAGATCAAGCTGGTGCTGGTCTATCCGATGACCACGGGCCGGAACTTCCAGGAAATCCTGCGCGTGATCGACTCGCTCCAGCTCACCGCCAAGCATCGCGTCGCCACGCCCGCCGACTGGAATCAGGGCGAGGACGTCATCATCGCGGGCTCGGTCACGAACGACGAGGCCAAGACGATCTATCCGAACGGCTGGAAAGAACCGAAGCCGTACATCCGGATCGTCCCGCAGCCCAAATAAGCAATCGTCATTCCGGGGCGGTCTGCAGGACCGGCCCCGGATAACGATGTGGGACTACGCCGCGTGCACGCGGTCGAGGAAACCATCGACCTCGGCCTTCAGATGCAGGCTCTCGCCCGACAGCGTCTGGGCCGACGCAAACATCCGGCTCGACGTCTCGCCGGTCTCGTTCGCACCCTTGGCGGCGTTGCGGACATTGACCGCAACATCGGCGGTACCGGAGGCGGCAGCGCGAACGCTGGCGGCGATGTTGTGCGTGGCGTTGCGCTGCTGCTCGACCGCAGCGGAGATCGAGCCTGCGATGCCGCTGATGCGCTCGATGATCTGGCCGATCCCCTTCACGGCCGCGACCGACTCCTCGGTGGCAAGCTGCATGCTCTCGATCTGGTTCGAAATCTCGTCGGTCGCCTTGGCGGTCTGACCGGCGAGCGTCTTGACCTCCTGCGCCACCACCGCGAAGCCACGACCGGCCTCGCCCGCGCGCGCCGCCTCGATGGTCGCGTTCAGCGCCAGCAGGTTGGTCTGCTCGGCGATCGAGGTGATCAGCTTGACGACATCGCCGATGCGCGCGCCCGCCTCGGAGAGCTGGGCGATGCGCTGGTCGGTCGCCTCGGCCTGTCGCACGGCTTCGGCGGAGATCTCGTTGGATTCCTGCACCCGACGGGTGATCTCGGAGATCGACTGCGACAGCTCGTCGGATGCCGACGCCGCCGAGCGAACGTGTTCGGAGGCATCTTCGGACGCTCCCGCCGACTGCGCCGACAGATCGGCAGTGGAACGAGCGGTGTCGGTGAGTTGCCGCGCCGCCCGCTCGAACTCGCCGGAGGAGGTCAGCACCTTGTCGAGAATGCCGCCGACGCTGCCGCGGAACTCCTCTACGAAGTTGCGCAGCTCCGCCTTGCGCTGCTCGGCCGCGGCTGCCGTCGCCGCGGTCTGCTCGCTGCGCAGGCGCGCCCGCTCCAGCAGATTGCTCTTGAACACCGCGACCGTGCGCGCGATCTCGCCGATCTCGTCGCCACGGTCCTCGCACTCGATCTCGACGTCGCTCTGGCCGTTGGCCAGTGCCGTCAGCGAGCGCGTGACCGAGCCGAGCGGTTTGGTGACGCGACGGACGAGCAGCAGGGTGAGCACCAGCACCACGAGCGCGGCAAGGCCGGCCGCGATGGCCATGCTCGAGATTGCATGGCTCAGCATGTTCTCGAACTGCGCCATGGGAATGCCGACATAGAGGATGCCGACGATCTTGCCGGCGGCATCCTGCACCGGGAAATAGGCGGTCATGAAGGACTTGCCGAACAGCGTGGCCTGGCCCCTGAACGCCTCGCCCCGTCGCAAGGCAGCCTGCGCCGGATGGTCGGCGGCAAGCTCGGTGCCGACGGCGCGATCGCCGTTTTCCTTTTTCACGTTGGTCGAACGCCGCACGAACTGGCCGCTCTTGTCGTCGAACACGAACAGCGTCGCGGTGCCGCCGACATAGGATGCCGCGCGATCGACGATGGCGTGGTCCTTGAAGTCAGGCATCTTGGGGATCTCGGCGCGCGCGACCGCGCCGTCCCGCATCGTGATCTTCGCGTCGGGCACGATCTCGGCAAAGGCCAGCGCCAGCGTGCGCAGATTGACCTCGATGTCGCGCAGCGCACGATCGTTGAAAGCGGAGGTGAGTGACCAATAGCCGGCACCGACCACGAGCGCCGTGTTCACGGCGATCAACACCACGGCACACAGGACGGCCTTGGTGCCCAGCTTGAATTGCGGCAAGAACTTCGCCGTTGACAGTTTAGACATGAATGGAACCACCTCAGGAATTCCTGCATATTCATGCAGCCGCCTTTCGGTGGCATTAACGACGGTTCACCACGCCGCTTCACGGCGCCGCACCCAATCGGTTTCCAAATCGTAAACGAGGCCCCTCCTGACCCCGCCAAGCGAGCCGCCCGTCATCGTCTGGTTCCGCGATGACCTCCGCCTGTCCGATCACCCCGCCCTCCACGCTGCCGTCAGGACCGGCGCTCCGGTCATCCCGCTCTATGTGCTGGACGACACCGCCGGGCGGCCGCCCGGCGGCGCGGCCCGCTGGTGGCTGGCCCAGTCATTGCGGGCGCTGGGCGCGGACATCACCGCGCGGGGCGGATCGCTGATCCTGCGCAAGGGGCCGGCGGCGAAGGTCGTCGCCGAGGTCGCACGCGAGACTGGCGCGCGCGCTGTCCACTGGAACGGGATCGCGCAGGCGCCGCATCAGGCGGTTGAGAGGCAACTCGAAGCAGCGCTGGCAAAGCTCGGCGTCGACTCGCAAAGCTTTCCCGGTGATCTACTGGTTTCCCCCTCCGCCATCCGCAACAAGGAAGGACGCGGCCTGCGCGTATTCACGCCGTTCTGGCGCCGCGTGCTGTCGCTCGGCGATCCACCAAAGCCCCTGCCCGTACCGAAGCAGCTGCGACCGGCAGCCAAGATCGCGAGCGACAGGCTGGAGAGCTGGAAGCTCGAGCCGGCCAAGCCGGACTGGGCCGGCGGCCTGCGCGAGACATGGACGCCCGGCGAGGCCGCAGCCCGCACCCGCCTGCGCGACTTCCTCAAGCACATCGCCAGCGGGTATATCGGCGACCGCGATCGGCCCGACCGCGAGGGCACCTCAGGCCTGTCGCCGCACCTGAGGTTCGGCGAACTCAGCCCGCGCCAGGTCTTTCATGCCGCGCGCTTCGCTGCGGCCGAGGACCCCTCGCTCGGGCCCGGCATCGAGAAATTCCTCAGCGAGCTCGGCTGGCGCGAGTTCTGCCGCCACCTGCTCCACGATCACCCTGACCTCGCGACCGAGAATCTGCAGACGAATTTCGACGACTTCCCCTGGAAGACCGACAAGAAGGCGCTCGCCGCCTGGCAACGCGGGCGCACCGGATACCCCATCGTCGATGCCGGCCTGCGCGAGCTCTGGCACACCGGCGTGATGCACAACCGCGTCCGGATGGTGGTGGCGTCATTCCTGGTCAAGCATCTCTTGATCGACTGGCGCGACGGCGAGAGCTGGTTCTGGGACACGCTGGTCGATGCGGACGGCGGCAGCAACCCCGCCAATTGGCAATGGGTCGCCGGCTGCGGCGCCGACGCTGCGCCCTACTTCCGCGTGTTCAATCCGATCCTGCAGGGCGAGAAGTTCGACCCTGATGGAACCTATGTCCGGCGCTGGGTGCCGGAGTTGAAGGATGTACCGGCCAAGCTGATCCATCAGCCCTGGGAGGCCACGCCGATCGAGCTTGCAAGCGCCGGCGTCACGCTCGGCAAGACCTATCCGCAACCGATCATCGATCACGCCAAAGGACGCGAGCGCGCACTCGCTGCCTACGCAAAGATCCGCAAAGGTTGAGCGTTGCTTTGACACTATTATGAAACGCGCTATCGTCATCGCTCCATGCAAACCGTGGGGGACACGATATGGACGACGAGAAGCCGATCACCGAACAGGCGATGGAGACGATCACCACCGCCGTCGAAGCAACCAAGGAAGCCGCCGTCGCCGCCGTCAAGAAGGTGAAGAAGGCTGCCAAGAAGGTCGCGAAGAAAGTCGCGACGAAGAAGGCTTCGAAGAAGAAAGCTAAGAAGGCTTCCAAGAAGACCTCGAAGAAGGCTGCGAAGAAAGCCGCCAAGAAGTCGGCGAAGAAAGCCGCCAAGTCGAAGAAGAAGGCCAAAAAGGCCAAGCGCTGATCGCAACGCTCCAGGACATCTCCGGCCGCAGGCGCGTCCGGAGATATCTCCCTACCCTCGCCGCCTGGCGGCGCGCCGGCCCGGATGATGCTCGCCTTGCGGATCGCGGAATTCGCTGCGATGGCCGCGCCGGTCCTCGGCCTTGAAGCGCCGCCGCTTCTCCGGCGAGCCGAAAGCCTTGATCAGCCTCTTGCCGTTGACCTTCTTGATGACGTAACCGCCCTTGGTCATGGAGAACGGCTCCTTCAGCGACCCCATGTGGTCGAACTTGGTGCCGCGGGGATGCTTGAACGGCTCGAACCATGAGGGATAGACAAAGTTCGACATCGGAAAGCCGTCGACGAGGAAAGCATCTTCCTCCACGGCGTCGCAGACTTCGTAGGCATATTGGGTGTGCCGGGTCTTGTCGGCCCACAGATTGGCCATGGGGTCGAGCACCATCTCGAACAGCTCGTGCGAGGCTGCGAGACTCACTGGCTCGTCCTCGCCCAGCGCCTTGAGGAAGATCTTCGAGATCGGCTGGCCGCGATGCGTCAGCTCGTGCCGCCCGAGGAAGTTCTTGTGGGTGGCGTCGTCGAAATAGACCAATTGCCAGTCGGTCGGCTTCGGTTTGCGGGTGACGTCGAGATCGACCGGATAGCCCCACACCGGCAGGAAATGCTCGTCGTAGCATTTCTGCAGCGCCGCCGTGAGCCGCGCCATCATCCGCTCGCTCATCATCTCCTCCGCGTAGTTGATGCAGGCGATGCGGACCGGCTTCAACGATCGCCCGAGCAGTGCACGCCGCGCCTTCTTCATGGACACCACCGTGTGAAAGGAGAGCTGAAATCAGCTTTAGCCTAGCACGCGCGGGCGCCGCTCGTCAGGGATGTCGTCTGAGGCAGCCTTGTTGGACTAGAACCGCCGATTGACCACGAACACGGCCGCCGCGCACATCGCCATGCCGGCGATCGCCAGCGCATCGAGCTTTTCGCCGAACAGCAGATAGGCCATCAGCGCGGTCACGGCCGGTACGAGATAGAACAAGCTCGCTACCGACGTCGCCGCCGCGTGGCGGATCAACCAGTAGAGCAGCCCGATCGACCCGATCGAGAGCGCGACTGCAAGCCACGCCAGCGCGAGCACGAACTCCCGCGTCCAGTGCACCACGCGGTCCTCGAACAGGAAGGCGCCGACCGTGAAGAAGATCGTGACGGAGACGTACTGCACCAGATTGCCGGCGCGCCAGTCGATGTGATTGCAATAGCGGCGCTGGTAGAGCGTGCCGAGCGTGATCGAGATCAGTGAGACCACCGAGGCGAGCCAACCGAGCCCGGCCTCACCCGTCATGGGACGGCCATGCAGGATCAGCACCACGCCGCCGAGACCGAGCATCAGGCCGACCCATTGCACCGGCGTCACCCGCTCGCCGAGCCAGCGGTTGGCGATGGTCGAGGTCAGGATCGGCTGCAGGCCCGGAATCAGCGCGGAGAGTCCGGCGGGAATCGAATGCGCGATCGCGATCGCTGTGCCGCCGAGATAGAAGCCGTGGACGAGGATGCCGGCCACCGCGCTGTGCGCGATGCCGACGCGGTCAGGCCATTTCGGCCGCGCGATGGCCGCGATGATCGCCATGAGGCCGACCACCACGGCCATGCGGATGGCGAGGTATGTCAGGGGATCGGCATTGTGGATGACGTATTTGGTGCCGATGAATCCGGTGCTCCAGAGCAGCACGAACAGGATCGGCGCGGCACGGGCGGTCAGGGCTTCTTGATTTTGGTTCATTGCCGCCCTCATGCCTGATGGGCGCCGGTGCGGCAATGCGAATTTCGACCCGGCAATATTGCGCTGCGAGGGACGGCGCTCGTCAGCTCAGAGACTCACCATTCTTCCGGACAGGGATCGATGATCTTCCAGAGCTCCACACCGTTCTTGATCTTCTTCATGTCGGTGGTGAGCCCGCCATTGCGGCGGATCCAGTCCTTCACCGTGTCAGGGTAATAGGACATCAGGTCGGAGGTCCCCTCCGCGCTGGTGACCTTGATGCCGAAGGTGAACGCCTTGTCGTAATAGGCCTGGTGGAAGCCGAGACTCGCGCGCGGGGTGACGCAGATCTTGTTCATCGGCACGATGCCGAGCACGAGGGTACAGGCCGAGTTGCAGATGCCGTCGATGATGACGCGCTCGCCCTTCTCGCGGATGCGCTTGTACTTCGCCTTGTATTCCTCGACGTAGCCGCCGTGGTCGCGGGTGATGTGCAGCTCGGCCCGCGCCGGCGTGGCGGCGGCGACGGAGAGCAACAGCAGGCTCAGAAGCGTGATGCGCATGGCAAGGGTACGGCGAAAGCCTTCAGCAATGGACCGGCCCAAGGGAGCCCAAAAGGCCGGCAACAGGATTCTTAACCGAATTCTCTTTGGTCATACTTGTGTGGGGAATTCGTTAAGCATCCCGAAAAGGCCAAAAATGGGCAGGGTTCGACCGCATTTCCGGCAATTCTGTCACACCCTCCCGGGAATCTGCGGGATTGCCCCCCTTTTCCGGCTCCCGGACGGGTGCCCCGGCGGCCCGAAATGTCTATAGATGGCTGACCTAATCGTTCGGGTTCCGGAGAATCGAGATGAGCAAGTTGAAGCTTGTAGCCGCGGTTGCTGCCCTGTCGGCCGCAATCCTAGCCCCCAGCCTCGCGGAGGCGCGGAGTCATCACCGGTACCACCGCTATTACAGCAACCCGCTGCCCTACCCGATCAGCTACATCCACAATTACGGTCCCGGCTATACCCCCGGTACCTTCGCCTATTACGATGGCCCGTCGACCAACCACTGCTATCGCAGCTCGGCCGCCTATGTCGGCCAGGACCGCCGCCGGCACCCCTGCTACTGAGGGGCTACCGCGTCCCCGCGGCGCCGGCGCGTCCCGCGGGCCGCCCTTATGTCGGTGCGCCCGACAGCAGCAATTGCTTCTCGATCTCGTAGACCGGCAGCTTGACGAGGTCCTTGCCGACCTCGCGCCGGAGTGCCTTGCGCACCCCTTCCGAATAGTCGGCGCGAATCATTCCGAGCGCGCGTGGTGAGGCCACCAGGGTCAGCGCCGAGGTCTCGCCCGCGCTGATCGCCGCATCGAGCCGGCCAGCAAGACTGCGCAGAAAGGCACGCTCGGCCTCATCATGCCAGTCGGTCTGCTCGGCCGAGCTGCGCACACCGCCGGCAGCGGCATGCAGCCGGCCCGGTGCGTCCGTCCCCTGCGCGCTCGTCGTGGGATTAGACTGCTCGCGCACCTCCCTGGTGTGGAGGTTCGGAAACATCTCGTCGCCGAGGTTTTCCAGAATGAGCGCCTTGCGCCCGTCGCACACCACCAGCCATCCGCCTTTGTCGAGTCTCATCTTGTCCATTGCACGGCTCCAAACATCTTGCGGGCCTCTCTTCGTATTTCTCGAAGACCCGGCCACATTCACAAGACTAGGCGCGACGCAGCACCGATGAATTGCGCGGGATCAAGCATGGCCGCGATGGCCAAGCTGGGATAGTCTGACGGGCGTGAGAGGTCAGGCCTGCGGCGGACCGGCTGAGATTCGTTCATCAGCATTACATTTCGGCTCCGCCACAGTTTGATCAGAACAACTTCGATATCCTGCATCGCGTAAGCGGAGGAAGACATCATGAAGCTTAAGATCGGCCTCGTCGCCGCATCCTTGTTCGGTGCCATCGTGGCATCGTCGGCGGCGTCCGCCATGCCCATCGCGCCCGCGCCTGCGACACCACAGGTGTCGGACGTTGAGCAGGTCCGCATGGTCTGCGACGCCTGGGGGCGTTGCTGGTGGCGTCCGAATTATTATGGCTATTACGGCCCGCGGCCGTATTACGGGCCACGTTATTATGGGTATGGCCCGCGCTTTTACGGTCCTCGCGTCTACGGACCACGCTATTACGGCTATCGCCGCTGGTGATTTCTGAAGGGGCCCTCGGGCCCCTTCACTTTTTGCGGTAGCGCGGATGATGATGTCTGCCTTCGGTCGAGACCCTCTCGAAAACTGATCCAGATCAAGGCCGACGAGCGCGATCCCGTCATGCTGTCTCGATGGCGGATTTCATTGTTTTCCGATGCCCGCGGACGGGCATGAATGTGCAGACGCATCTGGAAAGGCAGCAGCCCCCCGAAGGGCGCAGCTTCGAATCCTTCGCCTGCCCCGCCTGCACGCGCCTGCATTTCATCGACCTCGCCTCTGGCCAACCGATGAACCGGGACCGTTGACGCTCGCATCGATCTGCTCGGTCGAGTCGGCATGATGTCCGCAATACTACTGGGCGGAATCCGGTTTACTGGAGCGCCGTGTTTCGCCATTGATTGCATGTACGGACATTCATTTCATTGTCACATTGCAGCATCTGGCCAGACGCATGTTCTTCGACGCTCTCGCCCCCTCCTCCGCTCTCCAGTTGGTTCGGTTCACGGACGTCGACGCGTTTCGACCGGCCGAAAATCTGGAAGATGCCCGGAGCATTCCGCTCGACGTCGCCAATTTCACGGCAGCGCGCGCTGTCGTGAACCTTCCTGACTGCCGGATCATCGTGGCCAGGTCCTTTGCGCGCATTCTCGATAGCTCCTATCGCGCACCCGGCGGCATGGTGATCCTGCCGATGACCGACGATCTGCGGGCCAGCTCGAGCGGGATCGATCTCGACTCGCGTTTCTTCATTGCCCTGCGCGGCAAGCACGATTGCCATTTCGTCGAGCCGCAGATCAATCATCACGCGCTGATCATGTTCTCGCCGGCGCTCAGGGATCGCGGCTGGTTTCAACGCGCCGACGCCTTGTGGGTTCGTGTCGCAGACCCGACAGCGCAGCTCTATGCGCGTCAACTCGTGGAAGACATCCTGCGGACCGCGTCGGTCGACCCGCACATGTTCGAAACCACGGAGGTCGCCGCGCATCTCCAGGAGGGCCTGCTGCTCGCTCTCGACGACCTCTTCCAGATCGACCCGTTATCGGAGCGCAACGCCCCGAACGCGGGCGCGCGATCCGCAAAGCTCGTGGAGCGGATCGACGATTACGTCTCGGCCTATCCGACCTCTCCGATCTACACCGCCGACCTTGCCGGTGAGTTCGGCGTCTCGGTCCGCACGCTCAGCGGTGCGGTGAGCAAGGTGCGCGGCATGAGCCTGCATCAATATATCCGCCTGAAGCGGCTATGGGCCACCCGTGCGCAACTGCTGCGGAGCAGCGGCGCGTCGGTGGCCACCTGCGCACGTGCCCAGGGCTTTCATCACCTCGGCGAGTTTGCCGCCGCCTACCGCGCGACCTTCCACGAGGCGCCATCGGACACATTGGCACGGGCCCGGCGATCCAGCTTTCCCGCGAACTGACATCCCGAGCGGCGCCAAGGCACGGGAACCAGTTCCTCCGAGCCACGTTATCGAGCCAGAGCCGTGCGTCGCAAGCCAGCGCCGGGCGCCGGATATCCGAAGCACCCCGCACGCCCGCCGCGCGGGGTTTTTCTCGCCGTCAACCGAGTGGGTTCAGGGAAATCATGTCCATCAGCCGCAACGTATTGTTTCTCATCATCGGCGCACTGATCGTTACCGCGGGCGTGCTCGGCTACAATCTCTACCAGGAAAAGAAACAGCCCGACGGCCTGCAAATCAATGTCGGACCCAACGGGCTGAAGATCCAGGGCAAATAAAAAGAGCCGGTATCGCTGCGGCCAAGCTTCAGGGCTTCAGGCTTGCCAAGTGGCGCGCTCGGAAGGATTCGAACCTCCGACCCTCGGAATCGAAATCCGTCGCCCTCCTAGGTTTTGCAATGAGTTAGCGCGACGGTGTTGCAATGGTGTTGCAAAGGCCCGCTGACAGATGGCTGTTCAGCGGGCCATTGCTTGCCTGCTAGAGCACCCCGCCGATGCCGTCCGTCATGCCGTAAGCCGGCTTCACCGTTTGGTCCATCATCCCCTCCGGGAATGCGGCGCCGTCCTCGCGGTCGTGCTCGCGGTCGTCGTCGATGCCCTCGTCATCGCACTGCTCCTCGCGATCGTGCGACCCGTGCCCCTGCCAGGACGCATCCCAGGCGATGCCGTCCTGATTGTCGTGCCCCTCCAAAGCGGCCAGGCTGGGTTCGTCGTCCTCGCCTTGGGGCTGCCAGGAGCCATCATGGGCAAAATCGCGAATTTCTTCGTCGGTTGGCTCGGCGTCGGCCTCAAGTTCGGTAGTGACATATTGGTCAGTGGCGTCGAGGAAGCCTATCAGCCGCTCGATCTCGGCGGAGGCCTCCGCCCGGAGCCGGGCAAGCGTCTTGAGAGCCGTGCGGCGCCTGCGCTGCTGTCGAGCGAGGCCGGACGGAATGGAAGCGCCAGCGGGGCGCGCTGCGCGTTTGGTGGTGGTTCTGCTGGTCATGGTGGGTGGTGCTCTGTCGTTTCGGAGCTGTTCAAGGCCCCTTCGCTCGCCGGGATGGCCGGCGCGGCCAGGACTTGAACACGGGCCAGAGCGACCCGCCGGGCGTTTTTAGGGGTCGCCCCCACTGGACATGGCGCCCGATCCTGGCCTATGAGAAGGCCGTTCGGACCCGCAGCGCCAACTGCGTCCGTCGCAAACGTTCCGGACTGGAATGTTTGCATTCAGCCGTCACCCCCGACGCCAATCGGGAGCATCCTGACCAAGGATGTGCGGCCTAGCTCTGGTCCGGGTGTTCAAGCCCAGAGCTACCATCTGCGATTTGCGGTTAAAAATCCATCCCCTTTTCGGGGCCCGCTGTTATTATGCTCGCCCCGGTTGTTCCTGAATTTGAGCCCTCCGATTGAAGCTAGAAGAGACCCTGTTCGGACAGATCGCGATCGCTTTTTTGCTTCTGGCGAGCATCTCGGCTGCGATATTGGGACTCAGGATCTTCTTAGGTGAGACAATCGATTCTGCCGAATGGGTCTTTGCCGCGATAATTTGTGTAGTCTGCACTGCGGGGGTCGTAGTTTTTTGGCGGAAAGACCTTTCGTAAGGAATTGCATGGCCCGCGCTCGCCGAATCTGAATTTTTGCTTGCCGGAGTGCTGCTGGCCGGCTGGGCAGCCTACCGCTGGCTCACCTAAGGAAACTCCAGTGTCATATTACGACGTCATGAAGGATTTCGCTGGCCCGATGGCCACGGTCATCGCGTCGGGAGCCGCTGCATTCGTCGCCTACCGCCTCGGGAGTGCGCAGGCCGAGGCGGCCCGTCTCCAGACAGAAGTTGCTAAGCGAAACTGGCAAACGGAAAATGAGCGTGTAGTCCTAGAGCTGTTCGACCGCCGGATAGCAATTTTTGAAGCAATCCGGCATGTGGTGGCAAAGACGATGTCCTCGGGACAACCGGACGATGCCACGCTTTTTGAATACGCAGAGGCGATCGAAAGGGCGCCGTTTTACTTCGGACCCGAGGTGAACATATATCTTGAGCGCATCCGAATCGTGATCATCGAACTTATGGACTCAAACGCTGCAATCAAACTTCATGATCCGGCTGGTCCAAAGTTACACTATGACCGAATGAATGAGCTGAACGAATATTACCGGACCGCGCCCAAGCTGTTTGGGCCCTATATTCAGGCGCATCAAAAGGTCGGCAACTGGATATGATCCGCCGCACAAGAAGCCTACGGGTCCCTCGACCTCAAGCGCATCGGCGCCTAGTCTACGCCCAGCCGATCGGCGCCGTCCCGGTGTCCCGCGACCATGATCTGATGGCCCGCATGCAATCTCCGGCATACCTCTCAACGAGAGCGATGATCTCGACCAACGCCACATTGAGAATGGCGCTCCCCAGCGCCGCGTAGTAAGCTTTGTTCTGCCGGGCTGGACCAATATTTTACATTTCCATTTTTAACCCGGCCGACCGCAGTGAATTCGCAGACTGCGAACCTTTTCATCGGACGGAGTGGTTAGCTCGTCTGATGCTCTCCCTTAATAGCTGGCCCGCCGAGCGTTCCCAGAAGGGACATCCAATGCAGTGGCTTGAATTTGCGCTGATCGGTTTTGCTTTAGCTGTTGCTACGATCGTGTTGGCCTCGCACTTTGCATCGGGCTTATGACGTGCATATCCCGCCTCACTAATTCCGGCACGGGCAGGCGCTTTCGAGGGGTGTTCACGCGGCAGAACGCCATGTTCCGAAAATGGCGTCCGCAAAACGGTCAAATCGTTCGTTCGTGGGACGCCAGCAGCGAACATAGCAGTTTCTGGTCTCCAGCCCCCAATGCTCCCGGCTGCCGGTTCAATTGCGAACTTTGAGCGCCGGGAGTGCTCGGCTCGCCGCCGACCTCAACTGTTCGGTTGAGGTCTTAGGTCGATGTTAGCGCGAATCTGTCAGTATCGAACTCGGGACGGGCCCGTGGGGGACATATGCGGCCCAGCTCAAGAGGTTGAAGGCCCGCCAACAGCAGCCAGCCTGGCGGGCCTTCCCTCGCTCACGGGTTCCGAATTAATTACGCTTCGAAGTGTGTCCTAAATAACATTGCACCGCGGCAGTACGGGTGTAGTCTTCTCTCACCGGGGCTGGCTGCATATTTTACTTAGATCGTTTTTCACCCGGATTTTTTCGAGAATGAGGCCGTAGTGGTCCCCCGCTACGGTCTTTCTCGTAACAGCGTACCGTC
>Ga0207426_1001711_pt1 | contig 16840 bp, 18 predicted proteins | sample AraplaMF_Cvi_mMS_FD_184265 | JGI IMG/M metagenome (GOLD analysis project Ga0207426, IMG submission 184265) | Arabidopsis root microbial communities from the University of North Carolina, USA - plate scrape MF_Cvi_mMS (SPAdes) (version 2) | ecosystem: Host-associated > Plants > Roots > Endosphere... | reverse complement strand
GGCTGGACCGTCAACGATCAGAATGATCTGCTTGCGCGCCTCTTCGGACTTCAAAAAGTTAACAAAGCATGAAAATGACGCCGTTCATGGGATAATTGCGAGCCGCAGAAATGTTTGCGACAGCCCCCCATCAGCTCTGCAACGCTCGGTTCGCCGGTTCGATTCATCGTAGTTTTGAATCTGAACCGCCCCTTTGCGTCAACAGCTCAATTCGCCACCTTCAACCGGCGATCTGATACTGCCGCACGGGATGGCGGATCATCGCATCGATATCGATCCCGTCGAGAATCCAGTGCAGTTGCTCGGTCGTCAGCGTGACCACCGGCACCTCTCGGCGCGGCCATCGGAACTTGTCTTCAGTCAACCGCTTCAGGATCAGCACAAAGCCCGAGCGATCGAAGAATAACAGCTTCACGCGGTCACGCCTGCGATTACAAAAGGCAAAAACTGCCGGGGCAAACGGATCGATTGCCATCGTCTCCTGGACCAGAACCGCAAGGCTGTTGATGCCGGCTCCGAAGTCGATCGGTTCGCGATGCAGATAGACTTGAAGATCAGCGCCCAGCTTGAACATGACCCAAGGCTCCGATTACGGCCGTCAATGCGTCCAGATCGCCGCATTCCAGCGTCAATCTCACACCATTCGGCAATGACGCGCTCATCTTCGCTGGAGGACACAGCGGGCCGTTCCTCTCCACTTTTGGCGGCAGCTCCTCACGATCCGTCGCAAGCATCTCAATGTCAAACTTGCTGCTCGCGGCGGCGACCTGAACCGGAATAAAGACTGATGGCGAAGACGGCGGCAATGGATGGGCCTGGGTGTGTTTCCTGATCCATTTCCAAACGAGGTTTGCGTTGACCCCGTGTAGGCGCGCAAGTTTCGATACCGATGCGCCAGGTTCAAGGCAGGCCGCAACAAGGCGATCTTTCGAACGTTGATCGAAACGGCGTCTCCCATTCCGACCAACCAGCCGCACGGCAAGTTTTTGACATTCATCCATAACTTGGTGTCCACCTCTTTTAGGTGGACACCTCATGCCAAAGCTCACTCAATTACTGAAGGTGCGGTGATATTCGCGGTTACAGCCTATTGCGTAGCCGTGCCCCGATATTTCCGGAAAAGTCGAACGACGCGCCCGATCTTTGACGGTTGGTTGGCGTCGGACGTATCGAGCTGCAAGGTCACAATAGGAGGTTCGGAGAAGGGATCGCACTCGATAGCCACGTTAACGGCGCCTAACATGTCAGCGCCGGCCCTGAAGGCGCCCAGCGCGTACGCACAACCCGAGCCTATCGCGATGAAGTCGGCCTCGATCGGGCCGGAAGGATAAATGCTGTTGTTGAAGAAAAATCTCGAGCCATCGACCTTTACCAGGAGCGCCTCAAAATCGGGCTCGTTCGTGCCAAACGCTTCCTTGCTCATGCCCCCCGTCACCCACTGCGTGACGAATTCATTCATACCGGGAACGGTGGACGAGACGCCGAGCAGCGAGCCTTTGTATTTCCCTGCCTCGATCCGGTGAATCTTCCTCTTGGCGCCGATCGGATGGCTGCTGCCGGAGAAGGCGCGGCTGTCAGAGGCCATTCTCCGAATCTTGGCGTCGTAGACGATGGTGGTCATACACCGAGCCCTCACTTGATGCGCTTCGGGCGCCTGATGGTGTTCGTAACCGACTGAAACCGGACCTGTGCCGAGTCAGGCACTTGCTTTATGCAAGCCGCGATATTCATGTGTTCCCGGGCTGCAAGCGAATGCTGTCTTGGTGTCTCGGGTTGTTCATGCGCGAAATGAAAAACGTAATCGTAAGATTGGGCATGTTTATCCTTCACGTGAACCAATGCCGTTATTTCACAAGATGGCTGCGCCAGCCGTTCCCTTCGCACATCGGCAGCCGCCGCTGTCGAAAGTCCGATGTTCGGTCCGCCCGTGTCAGTCCTGATCATTGCTTCCTCGCCTCGACTGTGATGGGTAAGCGGGTGCTCTGCGCTAGGTCGGGGAGGGCGAGGAGCCATCCGTTCCTTAGCAATACAAAGCCGCCCCACAAGTCATGACTCTCCACCGCGACAACCGGCTCCTCGACATCCTTTTTGGACATATAGATCGACAAGCCGGCCCCATTTCTCCGGATCATTGCTTTCATTTACTGTACCTCGTTTTACACGTGCTCCATTTCGCACCCGTTGGAACCGACGATGCTGCCACGCTCAACCACCTCATTGTTCCATGGGTTGCTGTCGAGGAGGATGCCCGCCTGCGCCAAAATGCTTTCGCAGGCGGGCCCCTTTTGCTTTCGTTTAGTACGGCTGCTCAGGCAGGAACGCAGGTGTTCGGCATGGGGCAAATGGCTCTGCATTTGGGCGCGTCAAACTCAATCCTGCACTCGGTGCATATTTTAGGATCGACCACGAATCTGTCAGTTTTGAAACTGATTGCGCCTGAGGGGCACTCAAATTCGCATGCGCCGCATTGGGTGCATTGTGAGGCGATGATTTTGAAGGCCATGATTCAGCTCCTCTGGTTTAGTCAAAGCGTGTGTCAAGTCGCGGCTGCTAAAGCGTCGTCGTGAAGCACCGCGCTATAATGAGCGTCGATTGCCTGCTCGATGTAGGAGCCGCCATAAGCGCCCGTTGCTCGAACACCTCGGCGTGCGAGTTTATTCGTAGGGCCCTTGCCGATCTGAGAACAAAGCAGCAGATCTAAGCCTTCGAGCGCGTTGATGATACAGTTGAGAGTAGCATCCTCCCCCCATCCACCAAGGCAGTACGGGTCGATCTTCAGGTGACCTATCAACCCGATGCCTTTTTGACAGACTGAGAAAATATGTATTTCCTGGGCATGGCCGAAGTGTTCATTGATCCGGCCCCCGCCTTTGCTGGTGACAGCAATAAGGAGAGTTGCGTTAGATCGAGCTGGGGCGATTGCTGTCGTCGCGTTCCTTGCTTCTGATGTTTGGCCGCGTTGCTCGCGCTCGATCAACTGGCGATAGGCATGGCGCTTGCCATTATCGTAGGTTGCGCCAACTGCGAGTTGCAAAATCGTGAATTCGTGTGCGCGGTCATCACGGAGCAGACCGACTGCGTCGGCACGGCACTGGCGGCAATGGCGCATCACCTTCGTGTCGCCTTCCAGCCGGTCCCGAAGTGCGTTCAGTTCGTAAGGGCCAGGGCAACGCTGACCGTTCAGACCATAGAAAGTACCATGTGAAGGCTCCGAAATCAGGGGCATTACGTTGTGCATGAACGCCCCCCTGTCCTTGACCCACTTGTTAACCTCGATGAGATGCTCGTCGTTGATGCCGGGGATCATCACCGAATTGACCTTGGTTAGGATTCCGCGTTCTGTCAGCATTTCGAGCCCCAACATTTGCTTTTCATGAAGGATCCTGGACGCGTCAATGCCGTTGTAGCGGCGGCCATCATAGAATATCCAGGGGTAGATCTTGGACCCGATCTTCGGATCTACCATGTTGATCGTGATCGTTACGTGCCCGACATTCATGTCGACAAGCTCATCGACATGTTCAGGAAGGGCGAGGCCATTGGTTGAGATGCAAAGCTTGACGTCGGGGATTTCGCGGGCGATCGGTATGAGCGTCGCTTTTGTCTTCCTCCAATCGTAGCAGGCATCGCCTGGCCCGGCGATGCCTACCACCGAAAGCTGCGGGACTTCGCTGGCGACCGCCATGGCCCTGCGCAGCGCCTGGTCGGGAGTGAGCCTATGTGATGCTACTCCTGGCCTGCTTTCGTTGGCGCAGTCGTATTTTCGATTGCAATAATTGCATTGGATGTTGCAGGCTGGTGCGACCGCGAGATGCATCCGCGCGAAATAAAGATGCGCCTCCCGAGAGAAGCACGGGTGGTCTTTGATCTTTTCAATGATTGCTGGAGCCATAGCATTCGGCTCTGAACTGCCACGGGACGAAGATGCATAGTCACCGAACGTTGTTGCCCCCGGCTCGCGTGCGGCAGGTGCTGTATTGGTGATCCTACACTTACTCATCCCTCTGGACATTACGAACTCCAATGATGCTTGAAAGCTCAGTTCCGCGAGCAAGAGCGATGCCAACTTCAGAAAAGTCCCCTTTCCAGCTGGATCTGCTCTTCGTTGTCCGCTTTAGACCTCTTTGCTACAGGGTTTTGTCGGAGACACGACAGGGCCGCTTGGCAGACCTTGCCGGGTGGGGGGAACTAGAATTGCCGGGCGTTTGTTGGGCGCGGCCTGCCGTACCAGGTCCGCGCCAATGACCTCCTTGCTAGAAGACTTTTCGTTCGATCCCGTGCCGGCGCAGAGAGTAACCGACCTGTCGCGGCGTACGACCAAGGAGCCGCGCAGCTTTAGCCTGAACCCATCCGGCCGTCGCCATCGCCTGTTCCAACCGATCTCTGCCGATCAGACCTGACTGTCCCATTTCGGTTTCGGGCGCGAAGGCGGCGGCATCTCGCGGCTGTCCCATTGACACCGTTTCACCTCGAGCGAGCCCATGAATTGCGCCTTTTCCAACTTGTTCGGCAACTGCCTTTCTGAGGATCGGGGAATAGCATCGACCCTGTTCACAGGCGAGATCTTGAGGAACGATGACGTCCGAACGGGCGAGAGTTGCGGTCCTCTGTGTGCAGTTTTGCAGCTCACGAATATTGCCCGGGAACTCGCATTTCGACAGGATATCGAGCGCCGAGGGTGCGAAGCTTAACGAACGGCCGTTCTCCCTGTTGAAACGCTGAAGGAATTTTTGGGCCAAACGCGGGATGTCACCATCGCGCTGCCTGAGTGGTGGCAAAGTGATCGGTACGACATTGATCCGGTAATATAGGTCGGCTCTGAATTCTCCCGCCGCCACGGCCGTTTCTAGATCCTTATTGGTCGCGCATACCAACCTGACGTTGACTTTCAATGTTCTCGTCCCACCGACACGCTCAAGTTCGCCTTCCTGCAAGACGCGCAGCAACTTGGCCTGAAACTCGGCCGAGATTTCTCCTATTTCGTCGAGCAGCAAAGTTCCACCGTGCGCCAGCTCGAACCGACCTTCTTTCTGAGAGGTAGCGCCGGTGAAGGCGCCTTTCTCGTGCCCGAATAGTTCCGATTCTAAAACGCCTGCCGACAGCGCAGCGCAATTCAGCTTTACGAAGGGCTTTTCGCGGCGCGACGAGGAATCATGTATCAGCTTTGCAAAGAATTCTTTGCCCGTGCCGCTCTCTCCTCTCAACAAGACAGGCGAGTTGCTCCTTGCGACAATCTGGGCGATTTCCAAAACCTCCTTGAGTGCGGCACTCTCGCCGACAATTTCAGCACCCGGCCGCACTGTCGATTTGGGCATCTTCTCATCATCTGATCCAGCCACGGGACTACTCCACTCAGCACGTGGTTGAGAGTGCTTTGGGCACTCAGGACAATCCTGGAACGTCCTCCGCGCTACATATTGGACTTCGAAGGTCAATAAAAATTACAAATTGGTAGGGCGTTCCACCAGCCGGTTCGTCATTGTTTGCTTACCTCGCGTTTGCCGCCGAACGGCTGTATCGACTACAGAAGAAGCTGTTCATCCAAACTTGAAGAGAACGCCGAACCCACCTCGTGGATACGTCCACTCAATGTCGCCGTCGGGTCCGCATAACACGTTGCATGTCCCGCATTCCAAGCAGCCATCGGAAACGATGATCACTTGACGTCTGTCGTTCAGCTGATAGCATTTCGCCGGACACACTTGCGTCAAGGCGATCAGGTTTTGGCTTGGAAACAGGTTTTTCCTGACCGATATGTGTGGGCGGCCCGGGTCAACCAGATATCGGTTCTGGTAAAGCTTGTCCTCAACACGCCGTTTAACGATGGCCTTCATCTGGATCTCCTTTTAGCGCCACGCGCGGGCGAGCCGGACTGCGTCTGAAATCAATCCCCACCGGGATCGTGCTTTCAAGAAGGCGGCAGACGTGGCCTTTTCCTTGTCGAGTTTTGAAGTTCCGTCGACACGGACGAAACTTTGCGCAGCCTTAGATATCAACTTTGGATATGAAACAAACAAGTTCTGGCTGTTGGCATGGAGAAACCTTGGCATCTCTTTGTGCTTCATCAGATCTTTGATGACGAAGGATGAGTCGAGCATGCTCTTGTACAAAGCCAAGTTGCTTTTCACCATCGAGCCGCCACGATCCTTTACTTCTGCGATCGCTTTGCCCGCCAGGTAACCTGATGTCATCGCAAGGTTCGAGCCCTCCCGATGTGCGGTATTGTTCAGCTGGGCCGCGTCTCCAACCACGACCCACCCATTGCCGAAGAGCTGTGGGATAGCCGTAAAACCGCCTTCCGGAATGAGATGCGCAGCATATTCCTTCACCTCAGACCCGGCGATCAATGGCCGAATCGAAGGATGGTGCTTGAAGGCTTCAAGCAGATCGTATGGCCTTTCCATGGCCGCGGCCAAACCGGAAACGAGGCATCCTATTCCAATAGAGATGGACTCCTTGTTCGTATATAGAAAGCCAAGCCCTGGGACTCCCCGTGAAATTGTACCGCCTGCCTCGATCACACAGCCTTCGTCTGCAGTCAGGCCGAAGCGTTCTGCGATAACGTCCTCCGGTAGGAAATGCATCTCTTTCACGGCAAGTGCCACGCTGTCCGGCTTGGGAGTTTCGCGCAAACGTCCTCGTGTTCCAAGGAAGCCGTTCACCCCCTCAGCAAGCACCACGACGTCGGCAGAGATGGCCTCGCCGGGTCGGTCGGTGTATACGCCTGTCACGTTGCCCCTCGAATCCTGCTTAAGCCTTGTGGCCAATGTTTCGCAGAGGACGGTGCATCCGGCCTCGCGCACCTTGGCCGAGAACCATCTATCGAATTGGGCACGGATGATCGTGTATCGGTTTGGCCGCCGTTCGTTGAAGTCATCCGACCGATAGTGAATTCCGGTGTGCGACGCGCCGTCCATGATCCAGAAGCGCTGCTCGACGAGATGCCGTTCAAGCGGCGCGTCATCGCGGAAGTCTGGAATGATCTTTTCCAGCGCGTCGGCGTACAGTATCGCTCCTTGAACGTTCTTCGAACCCGGGTACTCGCCGCGCTCCAACTGCAGCACTTTCAGACCACGCATGGCCATCGCATAAGCAGCCGCGTTACCCGACATACCTGCCCCGACGACAATCGCGTGAAATTTCTCGCCCTTCATTAGCCACACCTCAGTTTACTTGCATCGACTGGTCATGCAGCGGTAGTCGCCTGATGAACGCTGCGGTCAGCGCCGGCAGAAGACCGATGGCATCAGCCACAACTGCGACATGGGCGAAATCGAAGATCGGGGCGTTGCCGTCGGTGTTGATGGCAACGATCAAGTCAGCCCCTTCGACACCAACCCGATGTTGGACTGCCCCTGATATTCCAGCCGCAAGATAGAGCTTGGGCCGGATCGTCTGGCCCGTTTGGCCAATCTGTCGATCAACCTCCATCCAACCTTTTTGAACCAAAGGTCGGGAGCAGCCGAATTCACCGCCAATCGTCCTCGCTAGAACCATCACACGTTCCAGATTCTCGGCGGTGCCAATACCAAGCCCGCCAGCGACCACGATATCTGCATAGGCGAGGTTGATTTTTTCCGATCGTTCATCCGGAAGGAAGGCGAGAACCTTTGTGACAATCTCTTCCTCAATCATCATCAAGTCATGCCGAATGATAGGTCCAATCGCATGGGTCACGCGTTTGGGGGTCGCCATGACCCGGGGTCGCACTGTCGCCATTTGCGGGCGAGAGTTGAGAGTGTAGATCGTGCACAGCAGCGAACCGCCAAATGTGGGCCGGGTCGCTGCGAGCGAGCCGTCTGCATCGACATCCAATTCGGTGCAGTCAGCCGTAAGCCCTGTTTCCAAAGTAGTTGCCACAGAACCGGCAAGATCTCGCCCAAGCGAGGTGGCGCCAAGAAGCAGAATTTCCGGCTTATGAAGGATGACCAGGTCTGAGAGAGCTTTGGTGAAGGGCTCGTTTCGGTAGTCCGATAGCAGCGGCGACTCGACGAGATAGGCGAGATCGGCCCCGTAAGCGAACGCCTCCGCAATGGCAGACCGAACTCCCAGGTCTTCCGCGGTTCCAATAACCACTCCCGCCAGTTGAACGCCAAGCTTATCGGCAAGCTTGCGTCCTTCACCGAGCAGTTCAATAGACACGGGATGCACTTGGCCTCGTTCCAGCTCGATGAAAACCCAGACGTGCCGATTGTCGCGGAAGTGTCTGGGCAATTCCTTCTTCGCGCTGGCGCGACTGACGATTGGAGACTGACTTTCAGCTTGGTGGGCTTCCATTTATGCTCCTTGTTTCTCACGTGAGCCCATTCGGTTGAAAGCTCGCTTCCAATGCGGGCTGGTGCTCGAAGATCGATGCGATTATTTCGTCAACCAGCGGACCGCACTGGTCATCGTTTAATTTGATTTGGATTGCTTTTTCGGCCCTTGGGGTGGGGGCGAATACGCGCTTGACGACGGTCGGTGATCCTCTCAAGCCGCAATTAGCTATCTCCACAATACCGGCGTCGGCTGCACGCCAGGTCGGTATTTGCGCGCGTGCGGCACGCAACGCGTCAGCGACGGAGCCGCGACGGATGGCGTTGACGCCTTCAAGGACACTGATCAAGCACGGTAGTTGGCTCTTCAGCATTTGTGTGCCGCCTTCCGAACGGCGCTCCACCGTAATCTCTCGGGCATGAAGATCGACTGAGACAATTTTCGTTACGTAGGTCAGTTGTTGCAGTTCGAGACGCCTGGCAATCCCCGGCCCCACCTGCGCAGTATCGCCGTCGATCGTCTGCTTGCCAGTAAACACGATTTCAGGCGCATGGCGGAGTCCAAGGTTCGTGATAGCTCGCGAGATAGCAAATGAAGTTGCCAAGGTGTCTGACCCGGCGAAGTGACGGTCGCTCAGGAGTACCGCTTCATCTGCGCCGTATGCCAGAGCTTTCTCCAGCGCTTGTTTTGCCATAGGCGGGCCCATGGTAAGCACAGTGACTTTACCCCCATACCGGTCACGCAGTTTGAGAGCTTCTTCCAAGGCGAAAAGATCATAAGGATTGATGATGGTCGGCACGCCCTGGCGCATGATGGTATTCGTAACCGGATGAACCCGGATCTGTGCAGAGTCAGGCACTTGCTTTATGCAGACCACGATATTCATGCTGTCTTTGGCTCCGACCGAAATGTAGTAGTTTGTGTCTCGGTCGGTCCTAGCACTCGTCGTGCCAGGCCGATTGCGCGGAGATCAGCTGGCGGCTTTCGGGGGATTCGCGTTGGCTAGTCGTCGACAGTGCGACAGCTTTGTCAGGTTTGCGACACTGGTCGCTGCATGCGGTTGGCAAGATTTTTAACCCCAACCGATTTCGCTAGAGCACCGCGCGCTTTCCATTGCCAGCATCAGCATCGAGCGCGGCTCATTCGACCGAGAGTTGTAGCGCATTGAAGCCGACCCACTGCTTTCTCTTCACGAGCAACATGACATGTGTGCGACATTGTCGTTTCCTTTGTCGACTTCGTGACACGTCTTAGGATTCGTCGGTCCGGTATTTTATCCCTCTAAGTGTTTGCGGCAGCACCAAATTCCGTTCTGCCACATCAATCCGCCCAGTCTGGCACGACGCTTGAAAATTGTTCTTGGGCCGCGACGGAACCAGCCGCGTCCGATGTCGCGGCATCACCTCGGTCGGTTCGAACACGAAAAGGAAGCAATAATGGCTGCTCTGCGTCAGATCGCGTTTTACGGAAAGGGAGGCATTGGCAAATCCACTACATCCCAAAATACGCTCGCTGCCCTTGTCGAACTTGGGCAGAAAATCCTCATCGTCGGCTGCGACCCAAAGGCTGATTCGACGCGATTGATTCTGAACTCCAAAGCGCAGGGCACTGTTCTGGATCTAGCCGCAACGAAGGGTTCAGTCGAAGATCTGGAACTCGGCGACGTGCTCAAAACTGGCTACGGCGGCATCAAATGTGTGGAGTCGGGCGGCCCGGAACCTGGCGTCGGCTGCGCCGGACGAGGCGTCATCACATCGATCAACTTCCTGGAAGAAAACGGCGCCTATGACGATGTCGACTACGTCTCCTATGACGTGCTCGGAGACGTGGTGTGCGGGGGCTTTGCTATGCCCATCCGCGAGAACAAGGCTCAGGAAATTTACATCGTCATGTCCGGTGAGATGATGGCCCTGTATGCTGCAAACAACATCGCGAGAGGCATCCTGAAATATGCCAGCGCCGGAAGCGTGCGGCTGGGCGGCCTGATTTGTAATGAGCGGCAGACCGACCGAGAATTAGACCTCGCTGAAGCGCTGGCCGCCAAGCTCAATTCGAAGCTCATTCACTTCGTGCCGCGCGACAACATCGTCCAGCACGCGGAGCTTAGAAAGATGACCGTGATCCAATACGCGCCACGCTCCAAACAGGCGGCGGAATATCGATGGTTGGCTGAGAAGATCCACTCCAACTCCGGAAAGGGCACGATCCCGACTCCTATCACAATGGAGGAGCTGGAAGACATGCTGCTCGACTTCGGGATCATGAAGTCGGACGAGCAGATGCTTGAAGAACTTCTCGCCAAAGAGGTGCAGGCGACATCCTAGAGATGGGCGGACCGAATGATGCACCGCGTTGATCGACAAACCATGCCTCCTTGTCGAGGCTCCATGCGAACCTTCGAGAGAGGAAAGGCCCTATGAGCCTCGACTACGAGAACGACGGTGATTTCAACTCCAGGCTTATAGATGAGGTACTCTCCCAGTATCCGGATAAGACGGCTAAGCGCCGCAAAAAGCACCTTGGCGTCGCGAAGGGCCGAGAGGCAGCCGAGCAGGGCTCCGATGCGCTTTGCGAGACCGGGGTTAAATCCAACATCAAGTCCATTCCGGGCGTGATGACCGTTCGCGGCTGCGCTTATGCCGGCTCGAAGGGTGTCGTGTGGGGCCCGATCAAGGATATGGTCCATATATCACATGGGCCCGTCGGTTGTGGCCACTATTCCTGGTCGCAACGCCGCAACTATTACGTCGGTCTTACGGGTGTCGATGCCTTTGTCACCATGCAATTCACGTCTGACTTTCAAGAAAAGGATATTGTTTTTGGTGGCGACAAAAAGCTCGAGAAGCTCATCGATGAAGTTGAGCAACTGTTTCCACTGAACAATGGTGTCAGCTTGCAGTCCGAGTGTCCAATCGGATTGATCGGCGACGATATTGAAGCTGTGGCGCGCAAGAAGGCCAAGGAGCACGACAAAACGATCGTGCCGGTGCGATGCGAAGGGTTTCGTGGCGTGTCGCAATCGCTTGGCCATCATATCGCCAATGACGCGATACGTGACTGGGTTTTCGATAAAAAAGAGACCGACTTCGAACCCAGCTCTTTCGACGTTAATGTCATAGGTGACTACAATATCGGCGGCGACGCATGGGCTTCACGCATTCTGCTGGAGGATATGGGGTTGCGGGTGGTCGGCAATTGGTCGGGAGATGCCACACTCGCGGAGGTGGAGCGTGCACCGAAAGCCACGCTCAACCTTATTCACTGCTACCGGTCCATGAATTACATCGCTCGGCATATGGAGGAAAAGTACGGCATTCCCTGGATGGAGTACAACTTTTTTGGTCCTTCCCAGATCGAAGCCTCTTTGCGCAATATCGCCGCGTTTTTCGGGCCGGAGACCCAAGATAAGGCCGAAGCACTCATCACAAGATACCAACCTCTCGTCCAGTCGGTGACGGAGAAGTACCGTCCGCGCCTTGATGGCAAAACTGTGATGCTCTACGTCGGCGGATTGCGTCCCCGCCATGTCATCACCGCCTATGAGGATCTCGGAATGGAGATCGTTGGTACGGGCTATGAATTTGGCCATGGTGACGATTACGAGCGCACCGGCCACTATGTCAAAAAAGGTACGCTTATCTACGATGACGTGACCGGCTACGAGCTCGAGAACTTCATCGAGGCCATTCGCCCGGACCTCGTAGGCTCGGGCATCAAGGAAAAATACCCGGTTCAAAAAATGGGCATACCGTTCCGTCAGATGCATTCTTGGGATTATTCTGGTCCGTATCACGGCTATGACGGCTTCGCCATTTTCGCCCGAGACATGGATCTTGCCATCAACAATCCGGTCTGGGGCCTCTACGACCCGCCATGGAAAGAAACGCACTGCTCCGATGCAGGCGGTGTCTGCAGTTGTGGCCGGGATGATGAATAATTTTTGCTGAGCGACAACATTTTAGACATCTTCCAAAGTCCACGCAGCCGCACTCGCGGCGAAAAAGGATGAAAACTATGCCGCAATCGGCCGAGAAAGTTCTCGATCATGTTCCTCTGTTCTGCGAGCCGGAATACGAGAAAATGTTCGCCCGCAAGAAGTTGAAGTTCGAATGTCCGCATCCGGATAAGGTCGTCGACGCGCAATACGAATTCACCTCGACATGGGAATATCGAGAAAAGAATCTGGCTCGCGAAGCCCTGGTCGTAAACCCCGCGAAGGCTTGCCAGCCGCTCGGCGCGGTTTTCGCAGCGGCTGGCTTCGAGCGGACCATGTCGTTTGTTCACGGCAGTCAGGGCTGTGTGGCGTACTACCGCTCGCACCTGTCACGCCATTTCAAGGAACCGTCGTCTGCAGTTTCGTCTTCGATGACAGAGGACGCGGCTGTGTTTGGCGGCTTGAAAAATATGATCGACGGGCTCGCCAATACCTATCAGCTCTACGACCCCAAGATGATTGCGGTCTCGACGACTTGCATGGCCGAGGTCATTGGGGATGATCTTCACGGCTTCATTGAAAACGCCAAAAATGAAGGCTCCGTTCCAGCCGATTTCGACGTGCCCTTCGCCCACACCCCAGCCTTCGTCGGCAGCCATGTCGATGGTTACGACAGCATGGTTAAAGGCATTCTGGAAAATTTCTGGAAAAGCACCGAACGCGTGCCGACGCCAGCACTCATCAACATTATTCCAGGCTTCGACGGTTTCTGTGTTGGCAACAATCGAGAAATCAAGCGCCTGCTCGACACGATGGGAGTGACCTACGTTTTCATCCAAGACGCCTCTGACCAGTTCGACACACCTTCCGACGGCGAGTACCGCATGTATGACGGAGGGACCAAGATCGAGGACGTGAAGGTAGCCAAACATGCGGAGGCGACAATATCGCTGCAGCACTACAATACGCGAAAGACCTTGGACTATTGTCGCGAGCTTGGTCAGACGACTGCCTCGTTCCACTACCCGCTGGGCATTGGGGGCACGGACGAATTCCTGATGAAGATATCCGAGCTTTCCAAGAGGGAAATTCCCGAATCTATCGATCGTGATCGGGGGCGATTAATAGATGCCATGGCCGATAGTCAATCTTGGTTGCATGGCAAGAAATACGGAATCTACGGCGACCCGGACTTCGTCCACTCAATGGCGCGCTTCGTCATGGAAACCGGTGGCCACCCTACACATTGCCTTGCCACCAACGGCACCGCAGCCTGGGAAGCGGAGATGAAGGAATTGCTCGCATCCTCTCCCTTCGGCGGAGGTGCGCAGGTGTGGGCTGGCAAAGACCTGTGGGCAATGCGCTCGCTTCTTTTGACGGAGCCAGTGGATCTGCTGATCGGCAATTCCTATGGCAAGTATCTTGAGCGTGACACCGACACGCCATTGGTTCGGCTTACGTTTCCGATTTTCGATCGCCATCATCATCATCGCTTTCCTCTCATGGGCTACCAAGGCGGATTGCGTCTTCTGACCGTCATTCTCGACAAGATTTTCGACGAGCTTGATCAGGAGACCATGTGGGAAGGCGTTTCGTACGACCTCACGCGCTAAATGCTTGGCCGGGCGTCGACCGGCCATTCGTCCCTGGATTGGAAGGTCCCGAGATGTCATCGATCGAGACACAAATGCGAGATGCCTCCGCCAAGATATTCCGCACCACGGAAGCCAAGGAGACATGTCACAACGCGTCACAGGGATCAGCAGCCAGCGGTGGCTGCGCCTTCGACGGAGCTAAGATCGTGCTGCAGCCAATCACCGATGTCGCGCATCTCGTCCACGCGCCGCTCGCGTGCGAGGGCAATTCCTGGGACAATCGAGGCGCCGCGTCTTCAGGTCCAGTTCTTTGGCGCACAAGTTTCACCACTGATCTTACCGAACTCGAGATAGTGACGGGAGATAGTGAGCGAAAGCTTCTCAAGGCTATCCGGGAGATCAAGGAGGGGTATGCGCCGGCGGCAATCTTCGTCTACGGAACATGCGTCACTGAGCTGATCGGTGACGACATCGCTGCGGTCTGCAGACATGCAGCGCAGAAGTTCGCAATACCAGTGGTGCCGGTGAAGTCGCCGGGCTTCGGCGGTTCGAAGAACCTCGGTAACCGGCTCGCCGGCGAGGCTCTGCTCGAGCACGTCATAGGCACGGTGGAGGCCGACGATCCAGGTTCATACGACATCAATATACTCGGCGAATTCAACCTCTCAGGAGAATTCTGGTTGGTGAAGCCGCTTTTGGACCGACTTGGTATCCGTGTCCGCGCCTGCATTCCCGGCGACGCGCGCTACGCGCAGGTGGCTTCTGCCCATCGCTCGCGTGCAGCTATGATGGTGTGCTCCACTGCTCTCATCAATCTTGCTCGCAAGATGGAAGAACGCTGGAACATTCCATTTTTCGAAGGCTCCTTCTACGGCATTTCCAGCACCTCTGAATCGCTTCGGCGGATCGCCCAACTGCTCGTAAAGAAGGGCGCTGGTTCCGCGTTGCTCCATCATGTCGAGACTCTCTTAGCAGAAGAGGAGGAGGGGGCCTGGAGGAAGCTGGAAGCGTATCGGCTTCGGCTTGAGGGGAAGCGCGTTCATTTGAACACCGGGGGGGTGAAATCCTGGTCCATCGTGCACGCACTGATCGAAATCGGCATGGAAATTGTCGGTACATCCGTCAGGAAATCGACGGCCAGGGACAAGGAGAGAATCAAGCAGATGCTTAAGGACGAAAACCACCTTCACCAATCGATGGCAGCGAGCGAGCTCTATGCGATCTTACGTGAACACAAGCCTGACATCATGCTGTCGGGCGGACGCACTCAGTTTGTCGCGCTTGAAGCGAAGATTCCCTGGCTCGATGTCAATCAGGAGCGCCAGCATGCTTACGCCGGCTACGAAGGCATGGTGGAGCTGGCACGCCAGATTGATTTGGCAATCCACAACCCCGTCTGGGCGCAGTTGCGCGAACCAGCGCCGTGGAAGCAATTCGTTACCACTGCGAGACCGGCGGAAGGCTCGGTATTTATATCGAGGTCTGCCGCCGAGGAAGTTCCATTGAGGTAACAACTATGGCCCGTATTCTAACTCAAACAAAAGCGACAGCGGTTAACCCTCTAAAGTCGTCTCAACCAATGGGCGCTGCCATGGCCTTTTTGGGCATCGATGGCGCGCTGCCAATCCTTCATGGCAGCCAGGGATGTACCAGTTTCGCGCTTGTGCTGCTCGTGAGGCATTTCAAGCATACGGTCCCGCTGCAGACTACTGCAATGGACCAGATGGCGACGGTGGTGGGCGGCGCCGAGTTTCTCGAGAAAGCTCTCGTTAAGCTAAAAGCTCGCACGTGGCCGCGGCTGATCGGGATCTGCACCACCGCCGTGGCGGAAACTCGCGACGAAGATATCGCAGGTGATATCATCAACGCCAAAGGCGCGCGCCCGAGAAAGCTCATTGATACTGAAGTGGTCCTCGCACGCACTCCCGACTTTGCAGGGGCGGTGGAGGAGGGGTGGTCGAAGGCCGTTACGGCTACGATCGAGGCAATCACGCTGCCCGGGACGCAGGATCGCGATCCGGCGAAGGTTGTCATCCTGCCCGGCTCGAACATCACAGTTGCCGATGTAGAGCATTTGCGGGAAACGGTCGAGAGCTTCGGCTTAACACCCCTCATTTTGCCTGACGTGTCCGGCGGGCCTGAAGAAGCTGTCCGCGATCGATGGATTCCGATCGCACGCGGTGGCGCGAAGGTAGAGCTTGTCCGCGATCTCGGGGCGGCAACACTGTGCATTGCCATCGGCGAACAGATGCGCCGACCGGCTGAAGCTTTGCAGGGTCTAACTGGATTGCCATACGTGATGTTCGGATCTCTCACGGGCCTGAATAACGCCGACCGTTTCGCCTGGCTTCTTGCAGCGATTTTGCGCGACAACGCGCCAACGGCTGTCCGTCGTGGCCGCATGCAGCTGCAGGAGGCGATGCTCAGTGGGCATTTTCATTTTGCAGGGAGGAAGGTCGCCATCGGCTCCGAACCGGACCAGCTCTTGCAGTTCGCGCAATTCTTTATCGGCATGGGGGCGGTCATTACAGCTGCGGTCACCACGACCGGTGACTCAAAGGCGCTGCAAATAGTACCAATCGATACGGTCAAGGTCGGTGATCTTGGTGACTTGGAAGAACTCGCCGTAGACGCTGATCTACTCGTCACGCACTCCCACGGCCGACAGGCCGCAGAACGCCTCGCAATTCCGCTGATGCGAGTTGGTTTTCCTGTCTTCGACCGCATAGGCGGCCAGCATAAACTGAGCATCCTTTATCGAGGAACCCGCGACATGATCTTCGAAGTCGCCAATATAGTTCAAGGGATCCACGATCTGCCTCCCGCTCGCGCACCTCCCGAACCCGGATCATAAGGTGGAGCATCGCGGTAGGGAGGCCGAACGCTGAGAGACATTACCACACCCGACCTGGTTGGTGACGTGTTACCGGGTCTAAAGCGTGTCATCACATCTGGTTCAACACCCAATTCCGGTAAAGGAGCAGCCCATGGCTACCGTGAAAGTCGACATCAATAACTTCCAGGCGGAAGTTCTGGAATCCGCAGAACCCGTCGT
>Ga0207426_1001708_pt1 | contig 16860 bp, 18 predicted proteins | sample AraplaMF_Cvi_mMS_FD_184265 | JGI IMG/M metagenome (GOLD analysis project Ga0207426, IMG submission 184265) | Arabidopsis root microbial communities from the University of North Carolina, USA - plate scrape MF_Cvi_mMS (SPAdes) (version 2) | ecosystem: Host-associated > Plants > Roots > Endosphere... | reverse complement strand
CCCAGTTCACGGACTTCCGGGCGGCCTTGGCGGTGGGGACCGTGTAGAAGCGGATGAGGATGTGCGGCAGGCCCGCGGTGCCCAGGACGAGGGCGAGGCCCAGCGAGATGAAGTCGATCTTCGAGGTCGCGGTGGCCCCGTACTTGAGGCCGGGCTCCAGGAAGGCGGAGCCCTTGCCGCTGTTCTCGGCGGCCGCGCCGAGCAGGTCGGAGAGGTTGAAGTGGAACTTGAGCGCCACCAGGAAGGTGATCAGCAGGGTGCCGGCGATCAGCAGCACCGCCTTGACCATCTGGACCCAGGTGGTGCCCTTCATGCCGCCGATGGTGACGTAGAGGATCATCACGACGCCGACGAGGACCACCACCAGGATCTTGCCCGCCTCGCTGGTGATGCCCAGGAGCAGGGTGACCAGGGCGCCCGCGCCCGCCATCTGGGCGAGCAGGTAGAAGATCGAGACGATGATGGTGGAGGTGCCGGCGGCGGTGCGGACCGGGCGCTGGCGCATCCGGTAGGCGAGGACGTCGCCCATGGTGAAGCGGCCGGAGTTGCGCAGCGGTTCGGCGACCAGGAGCAGCGCGACGAGCCAGGCGACGAGGAAGCCGATGGAGTAGAGGAAGCCGTCGTAGCCGAAGAGGGCGATGGCGCCGGCGATGCCCAGGAAGGACGCGGCGGACATGTAGTCGCCGGAGATGGCCAGGCCGTTCTGGAAGCCGCTGAACTGCCGCCCGCCGGCGTAGAAGTCCTCCGCGCCCTTGGTCTGCCGGCCGGCCCAGACGGTGAGCCCGAGGGTGGCGGCGACGAAGACCGCGAAGAGGGTGACGATCAGGGTGCGGTGCTCGCCCGCGCCGCCGGCCGCGAGTTCGAGCGCGAGGGGACGGTGCAGAGGGCTCATGCGTCACCTTCCAGGCGGGACTTGATGGCCTCGGCCTTGGGGTCGAGCTTGGTGGCGGCGTGCCGGGAGTACCACCAGGCGATGAGGAAGGTCGTGACGAACTGGGCGATGCCGAGGACGAAGGCCACGTTGAGGTGGCCGAGGACCTTGGTGGCCATGAAGCCGCCGGCGTAGCTCGACAGCAGCACGTACCCGAGGTACCAGAGGACGAAGGCGACGGTCAGCGGGAAGGCGAACGAGCGGTGTGCGCGGCGGAGTTCGTCGAATTCCGCGCTCGACTGCACCTGGATGTAGTCGGGCGGTTCGTGCGTCCCCGGGTCGAGGGTAGGTGCGGCGCTCACGGAATCTCCTGACGCGAAGGGGCAGGTCCCCGGGCCGGCCTCGCGGAGCGGCCCGGGCGGGGCCCGGTCGGCGGTAAAGGTCACGTAAGTGATCTGGATCACGCATCGTAGAGGCGCGTCAGACGATACGACAGGGGTGCGTTGGTTGAATCCCAGAAGAAACCGGGGGAATACCCGGCGCCGCCCGCCACCGCCCGGGGTGCGCTTCGTTGAGCCCGGTGTGAATCCGCCGCCCCAGCAGGCCCCGCAGCCACCCGCTCCCCGCCGGCGCCCCTACGGCAGCATCCGCCTGCCGGCGCCGCTCCCCCTCGCCCCGTCGGAGCCGCGGCGGGGCGCGGACGGCACCGCGCGCCGCTGGTACGGTCCGCGGATCGCGCTGCCCCCGCTGAGCATCACCGCCCTGCGGCGCCACGACTGACCGGCCCTGACGGGTGCTCATACGGGCCGAGATCGGCTGACGCGCTATCAATTCCGCACTCCTGGCGGGTTTTCTCCCCGTTTTTTCGCCCCATTCCATTGCTGCACAGGAGTGATCGCCGATAACTTCACATCTCATTGCATCCGCCCGTGCGCACGCCGTGCACGGGCGGTCTCACGGATGATGTGGAGTATCCATGGCACATCCCCGATCCAGACGCATGCGGGCGCTGGCCGTACCGCTCGGACTGGCTCTGACCGCGTCCCTCGGTTTCCTCCCGCACGCGGCCACCGCCGCGTCCCAGGACTCCGCCCCGGCCGCAGCGGCCTCGGCCGACGGCCCGCTGCTGTCGTACGTCGTGAACACCACGCCCGGCCATGCCACGGTCGGCAAGGTCGAGAAGGCGATAGCCAAGGCCGGCGGGAAGGTGATCGTCGCCCATGAGCAGATAGGCGTGATCGTCGTCCACTCGGCCAACCCCCAGTTCGCCACCACCGTGCGCACGGTGCCCGGTGTGCAGTCGGCGGGCGCGACCCGCACCGCGCCGCTGAAGGCGCAGGGCACCACCGACATCGGCAAACCGCAGAAGATCGACCTGCCGAAGTCCCAGCTGGCGGCGGCCGGCAAGGCGGCGAAGGCGAACGGCGAGGAGCCGCTCGAACCGCTGCAGTGGGACCTGCCCGCCATCAAGGCCGACAAGGCCGCGAAGGTGAACCCGGGCAGCAAGAAGGTCACCGTCGCCATCATCGACACCGGTGTGGACGACACCCACCCCGATCTGAAGGCCAACTTCTCCGCGAAGCAGTCCGCCAACTGCGTGGGCGGCGTGGCCGACACCTCCAAGGGCGCCTGGCGCCCCTGGAACCCGGACGAGGACTACCACGGCACCCATGTCGCGGGCACGATCGCCGCGGCCCGCAACGGCGTCGGCGTGGCGGGTGTCGCGCCGGGCGTGAAGATCTCCGCCCTCAAGGTCAGCGAGCCGGAGACGAGCCTGTTCTACGCCGAGAGCGTGGTGTGCGCCTTCGTCTTCGCGGCCGATCACGGCGTCGAGGTCACCAACAACAGCTACTACGTCGACCCGTGGATGTTCAACTGCAAGGACGACGCCGACCAGGCCGCCATCATCGACGCGGTCGGCCGTGCGGCGAGCTACGCCCAGCGCAAGGGGGCGATCAACATCGCCGCGGCGGGCAACTCCGGCCTCGACCTGGCGGCGCCCCAGCTCCCCGACGCCTCCAGCCCGAACGACTCCACCCCGGTCGAGCGCACCATCAACCCGAAGACCTGCTGGGACGTTCCCACCCAGCTGCCGGGCACGGTGACGGTCGCGGCGGCCGGCGTCAACAAGCTCAAGTCGTACTACTCGAACTACGGCCTCGGCCAGATCGACGTGGCCGCGCCGGGCGGCGACTCGCGGCAGGTGCCCGAGCTGCCCGCCAAGAACGGCAACATCCTCTCCACCATGCCGGGCGGTGACTGGGCCTACCTGGCCGGCACGTCCATGGCGACCCCGCACGTCGCGGGCGTCGCGGCGCTGCTCAAGAGCGCCCACCCGAAGGCCGGCCCGCAGGAGATCCAGTGGCTCCTCAAGGAGCAGGCGGACAACCCCGGCTGCCCCACGGGTGACGCCACCTGCACCGGCACCAAGCACGTCAACAGCCACTTCGGCTACGGCATCGTCGACGCGCTGGACGCGGTGAAGAAGTAACGTCCGGGCGGTTTCCGGTACGGACGGGGAAGGGCCGGGTGGTGCGTCACCCGGCCCTTTTCCCTGCGGTGCGGGCGGGGTCGCGGCCGAGGAAGGCCGCCAGCCGGTCCGTGGCGCTCGCACCGGGCGGGACCGGCCGCTCCGGGGCGAACGAGCCGCCCTCGGTGCGCGGCGCGCCGCCGTAGATCCGGCGGGCCGCGGCCAGGGTCTCCTCGGCGACCCGGGTCGCCGGCGCGGTGGGCGCGCCCGTCGCCCGTGCCAGGTCCCAGCCGTGGGCGAGGAGTTCGACCACGACCTGCTGGACGAGCATCGCGCCGGGCGCCTCGTAGGGGCCGAAGGTGCGGTGGAGCATTCCGCTGCCGGTGAAGGCGGCGAGGGCGGCGCGGGCGGAGTCCTCGAAGGCGGCGCGGTGGTCGTCGCCGAGGTGGTCGGCGGCGGGGTCGTCGCGCGGGGTGCCCTCGGCGATCGAGGCGGCCATCAGGTTCTCCCACACCATGTGGTCGAGCAGCTGCCGTACGTTCCAGCCCGCGCACGGTGTCGGCAGTGCGAGGTCCTCGGGCGGCACGGCCGCGACCAGGGCGCCGACGTCCCGGATCACCTGCGCGTAGGCGTGCAGCACCCGGTCCGGGTCGGTGCCCTCGAACGCGGAACGGTCCAGCCGGTACGGGCGGCGGTGGGCGCGCAGCGCGGCCGTGGTCCAGGCGCCGGCGATGCCCCAGCGGGGCGGCGCGGGCCGGCCGGTGACGGTGCACACCAGCTGCCAGTAGCGCTCGACGGCCGGTTCGGTGGCGGTCTCCAGTTGCTCCAGCAGCCGGCCGCGGGCCCGCGGGCCGTCCTCGGCGGGCGGGTCGGCGGTGCCGGCCTGGGTGGGGATCCAGGCGGCGACCAGCTCGGCGACGACGGGCCCGGCCGCCGGGGAGTCCGGGGCGATGCCGGCCGCGACGGCCGCCTCGCCGCGCTCGCGCATCAGCTCGGCGACGCGCACCGCGGCCCGCTCCTGGCCGGCCGGGTCCGGCTCCCCCGCGGGGCGCGCCTCCCCCTCCGGTGCCGTACGGGCGCTGTACTCGGCCAGCCGGCGCAGCGCCGCCCGTAGTTCCGGCTCGCGGACCAGGGCGGCCAATGCGGTCCAGGCGTCGATCTGCTCGGGGGTGGGGTCGTCGGGCAGGTCGGGAACCGCGGCCAGCAGGCCGCTGCGGTAGGCGGGGGCGGGCACCCCGTCGAGGGCGTCCTCGACGAGGTCCGTGATGATCCGGCGGCGTTCCCGGTCCGACAGGCGGGCCAGTTCGGTCATGTGCGGCAGCTCCTCTGCTGCGCTCCCCCGCAGGGCCACCGCACGCAGCACGGCGCGCCGCAGCCGCAGGGTGCGTATCCGCGCGTCCAGCGCGTCCGCCCCCTGGCCGGCCGTCTCGGCGATGGTGCGCTCGCGGTGCAGCACGGCCCGGATGGCCGCGAGCCCGATGCCCAGGTCGCGCAGGCTGCGCACGAGCTCCAGGCGGGCCGGCGCCGCCGGGCCGTAGAGCCGGTAGCCCGCGGGGGTGCGGGCGGCGGGCGGCAGCAGGTCCTGGTCCGACCAGTTCCGGATGGTCTTCACCGGAACGCCGGTCAGGCGCGCCAGTGCGCCGATGGTGAGCAGGCCCGTGCCGTCCTCGTACATGGGCTCCACTGTCGGGTCTCCCACGGGGGGAGACTCAAGCGGCGCCGTGTCCGGCCGCCGGGACCGGCTCCTCGCCGGGCTGCGGTGCGGGGCCGGGAGCCGCGCCGGCGGCCCGCAGTACGCCGCCGGCCAGGGCGTACTGGGCCGCGACGTAGGTGAGCATGATGCAGAACTGGGGGGCCGGGAGTTGCGGCCAGTGGGCGATGCCGCCGGCGATCAGGGTGTCGGAGAGGAGGAAGAGCAGTCCGCCCGCGGCGGCCAGGGGGCCCGCGCGGAGCGCGCCGAAGGCCATCGCGGTGAGCAGCAGGCTGTAGCCGGCGACCGGGATCCGCAGATCGGCCGGGAGGTCCGGCCACAGCAGCGCGACCGTGCCGGCGAGCAGCACGGCGTACGCGGCGCCGGCCGCGGCCATCCGGCCCCGCCGGCCGGGCCCGGGGGACGTCCCGTGCCGGGCGAACAGCAGCAGGTAGCAGACGTGTCCCGCGGCGAAGGAGCCCATTCCCACCAGGAAGGCGAGGTCCCCGCCGATCTGGAGGAAGGTGTCGCCGCCGCAGCCGCACAGCAGCGCACCGGCGAGCAGCCGGGGGCCGCCGCGGGCGAGCACACAGGCGGCCAGCACCGGCATCAGCGCGGGCTTGGTGACCTGCACCATCGCCGTGACGTGCCCGAGCAGCGCCGCCAGGTGCACGACGGCCAGTGCGGCGCCCGCCCACAGCAGCGGTCGTACGGCCCGCGGCCACCGTGCCGTCACGCGGCCGGCTCCTGGACGGAGGTGCGCGCTCCGGTGTCCGTCGGGGTCTGCCCCGCGGGGGCCGGCACGGCCGGCTGCCAGCCCGGCCCGCGGAACACCCGCCCGGCGCGCTCGCGCCAGCTGTCCGCGGCCCGTATGTCGCGCGCGATGGCGGCGTACTCATGGGTGGCCACCCGCAGCGGGTTGAAGCTGTTGACGTTCTTGGTGAGCCCGTAGACCGGCCGCTCCGTCTCGGCGACGAACGAGCCGAACATCCGGTCCCAGATGATGAGGATCCCGCCGAAGTTGCGGTCCAGGTAGCCGCCCTGTGAGGCGTGGTGGACGCGGTGGTGGGAGGGGGTGTTGAACACGAACTCGACGGGGCGGGGCAGTTTGCCGATCCGCTCGGTGTGCACCCAGAACTGGTAGACGAGATTGGCCCCGGAGGTGAAGGCGATCGCGGCCGGATGGACGCCGAGGGCGATCATCGGGACGTAGAAGGGCCAGACGGTCCAGGTCGTCCAGGGCTGGCGCAGGGCGGTGGTGAGGTTGAACTTCTCGCTGGAGTGGTGCACCACGTGGCAGGCCCACAGGACGCGGATGACGTGGTGGCCGCGGTGCGACCAGTAGTAGAAGAAGTCCTGGGCGAGCAGCATCAGGGGCAGCGTCCACCACAGCACGGGTATCCGCAGCGGGGTGAGTTCGTAGACCGCCGCGTAGATCGCCACGATCGGGATCTTCCACAGCGCGTCGAACACGAGGCTGCCGAGCCCCATGCCGACGCTGGTGGCGGCGTCCTTGGCCTCGTAGCCCTCCGCCTCCTCGTCGGGATGCAGGCGGTAGCTCACCATCTCCACCACGGTGAGCAGGACGAAGGCAGGTACGGACCACAACACGACATCGGGCAGGTGCGGCATGTCCCGCACCATAAATCGGTGGACGGCGGCGCCGCTAGGGGTTGTTACTGAGAAGTATGTGAGACGTGCCGTCAGCTGCTCCGCGGCGACGGCACGGCGGGAGGTCCCGACGACGACCGGAATCGAGGTCCCATGCCCCGCACACCGACCATCGCCCTGCTCGGCGGCGGCTTCTCCGACGACCCCGACACCCTGCTCGACGACTTCGTACTGGAGGCCTCGGGGCGACCCCGGCCGAAGGTCTGCTTCCTGCCGACCGCGAGCGGCGACGCGCCGGGGTACATCGAGGGGTTCCACGCGGCGTTCGCCGCGCGCGCCTGCGAGCCGGTCCATCTGGAACTGTTCCGACGCTCCGTGACCGATCTGCGGGCATTCGTCCTCGCTCAGGACATCGTGTACGTCGGGGGCGGCAACACCGCCAACATGCTTGCCGTCTGGCGGGTGCACGGCCTGGACACGATCCTGCGCGAGGCGTACGGGGCGGGGGTGCTGCTGTGCGGCATCAGCGCCGGGGCGTGCTGCTGGTTCGAGGCCGCGTACTCGGACTCGTTCGGCCCGCCGGTGCCGCTGGCCGACGGGCTGGGACTGCTGCCGGGCAGCCTCTGCCCGCACTACGACAGCGAGCCGGCGCGCCGGCCCGGCTATCTGGCGGCGGTCAACGACCGTGCCCTGCCGGGAGGTTGGGCGGTCGACGACGGCGCCGCCGCACTGTTCGCCGGCGGCCGCCTCGTCGACGTCGTCACCCGCAGGCCGGGCGCCACGCTCCGCCGGGTGGACATCGGCGCGGACGGTGCGGCGGCGGAGGCGGTCCGGCCGGCCCGGCTGCTGGGGACGTAGCGCAGGGCGCCGACGACCCGGCCCGCCGTCAACTCCGGTGGCGGCCCCGGGACTACGGCGCGTGGGGCGCGCGACCGGCCCGCGCGCCCCACGCCGGTTCGGTGGCTGTCAGTGGCGGCCCGTATCCTCAATGACCATGCTCGAAGACCGCATGGCAGCAGCCGACCCGATCGCGCCGAAGATCGGCCAGCAGCCGGGCCCGCAGACGCCGCCGGCCCCCTGGCCGTCCGCCTATCCCCAGGGGTACGCGGTGGTCGACGTCGAGACCACGGGCCTGGCCCGTGACGACCGGATCATCTCCGCGGCCGTGTACCAACTCGACGCACAGGGCGAGGTCGAGGACCACTGGTACACCCTCGTCAACCCGCAGCGGGACCCGGGGCCGGTCTGGATCCACGGGCTCACCAGCGCCGTGCTGGCCGACGCCCCGCTCTTCCCCGAGATCGCCCCGGAGCTGTCCCGGCGCCTGGCCGACCGGGTGCTGGTCGCGCACAACGCCATGTTCGACTGGTCGATGATCGCCCGCGAGTACGCCCGCGCCGCGGCGACGGCACCGGTCCGGCAGCGGCTGTGCACCATCGCGCTGTCCAAGGAGCTGCGGCTCCCGCTGCCCAACCACAAGCTGGAGTCCCTCGCCGCCCATTACGGCGTGGTGCAGGAGCGCGCCCACCACGCGCTGGACGACGCGCGGGTGCTGGCCGAGTCGTTCCGTCCCAGTTTGCACCGCGCCGCGCGGGAGAACCTGCGGCTGCCGCTGCTGAGCTGCCAGCCGCTGACGGAGTGGTCGGACGCCCCCGGACCCCGGCAGCACTCCACCGCCACGGCGTACCGCCCCACCTCCTGGCGGCCCTCCCGCAAGCGCCCGGCCTGCCCGTACCCCAACCCGGGGCGCTACGAGGCCGGCGGCCGGCTGGTCCAGGGGATGCGGGTCGCCTTCTCCGGCGACACCTCCGTCGACCGCGAGCTGCTGGAGGACCGGGCGATCGAGGCCGGCCTGCATGTCGCCACGAGCCTGTCCCGGCTGACCAGCCTGCTGGTGACCAACGACCCCGACGCCCGGACCTCCAAGACCGCCAAGGCCGCCTCGTACGGCACGGTCGTCATCGACGAGGCCGCCTTCATGCAGCTGCTGCAGGACGTCGAGCCGGCGGGCTCGCCGCCTGCGTCCGGGTGAAGCCCGCCCAACACACCCGCCGGCACCGCCTCCCGCGGGGGCGCCGCCCGCACCCTGTGGCGCATGGCACGTTGTGAGGTCTGCGGAAACGAATACGGCATGACGTTCGAGGTGCACGCGCAGGGCGCGGTGCACGTCTTCGACTGCTTCGCCTGCGCCATCCACCGCATGGCGCCGATCTGTGAGCACTGCCGGTGCCAGATCATCGGCCAGGGCGTCGAGGCCGACGGGCAGTGGTACTGCGGTGCGCACTGCGCCCGGTCGGACGGGAGGGTGGGCATCGTCGACCGGGTCTGAGCCGCCGGGCCCGCCGGTCCGGCCCGGACGGCGCCCCGGGCCTCCCCGGCACTGCCCGGGGGACCCGCGGCCCGGGCGCTGCGGCGCCCCAGGTACCGTCGAGGCCGTGTACCGCTTCCTGTTGTCCCGGCAGTGGGTGATCGTCACCCTTCTGGCTCTCGTGCTGATCCCCGTCATGATCAAGCTGGGCTTCTGGCAGCTCCACCGCCATGAGCACAAGGTGGCGCAGAACCAGCTGATCGCGAGCAGCCTGGCCGCCAGGCCGGTCCCGGTCACCGAGCTGGCCGCGCCCGGCCGGGTCCTGCCGCACCACGACATGTGGCGCACGGTCACCGCCACCGGCACCTACGACACCGCGCACGAGGTCGTGGTCCGCCAGCGCACCGCCGCCGACGAACAGAGCATCGGCTACTACGTCCTGACCCCGCTGGTGCTCGGCGACGGCCGGGGCGTGCTGGTCAACCGGGGCTGGATCTCGGCGGGCAACGACCTGACCAGGTTCCCGGACGTCCCGGCCGCCCCCAAGGGCAAGGTCACCGTGACCGGCCGGATGATGGCCGACGAGACCACCGCCGTCAGCGGCATCAAGGACACCAAGGGCCTGCCCGCCCGCCAGATCATGCTGATCAACAGCAAGGAGCTCACGCCCCGGATGGGGCGGCCGCTGCTCGGCGGCTACATCGAGCAGACCGGGCCCGAGCCGCCCGGCGGCAAGCCCGAGCTGGTGCCGGAGCCGGACCACGACTCCATCGGCCCGCACATGGCGTACGCGATCCAGTGGTGGCTGTTCGCGGCGGCGGTGCCGGTCGGCTGGGTCGTCCTGGTCCGCCGGGAGCGCCGCGACCGCGCGGAGGCCGCCGCCGCGGAGGCCGGGGCGGCCCGGGAGCCCGAGGACGCCGACGAGGACACGGCGGCGGTCCCGGCCCACGGGTAGCCCGTACAGCCGCCACCCCGCGTGGCGCACCCGCCGCGCGGGAAAAGCCGCTGAGTGCACCCACATATCGAGGACTATGCGCTCATCGGCGATCTGCAGACCGCCGCGCTCGTCGGCCGCGACGGCTCCATCGACTGGCTGTGTCTGCCGCGCTTCGACTCCGGGGCCTGCTTCGCCGCGCTCCTGGGCCACAAGGACAACGGCCACTGGCGGCTGTCCCCCCTGTCCCCCGAGGCACGCGCCGAGCGCTCCTACCGCGGCGACTCGCTGATCCTGGACACCGTGTGGGAGACCCCCACGGGCAGCGTCCGGGTCATCGACTTCATGCCGCAGCGCGACCGCCAGCCCGATGTCGTACGGATCGTCGAGGGCCTGAGCGGCAGCGTCGAGATGCGCGGGGTGCTGCGGCTGCGGTTCGACTACGGCCGGGTGGTGCCCTGGGTGCGGGCCACCGAGGGCTGCCGGGTCGCCGTCGCCGGACCGGACTCGGTGTGGCTGCGCACCCCGGAGCGGAGCACCACCTACGGCAAGGACTTCAGCACCCGCACGGACTTCACCGTCACCGCGGGCGAGCGCACCGCTTTCGTGCTGACCTGGCACCCCTCGAACGAGCCCCGGCCCACCCGGATCGACCCGTTCGAGGCGCTCCAGGACACCCTGGACGACTGGCAGGCCTGGTCCGCGCGCTGCCGCTACACCGGCCCCTACCGCGAGGCCGTGATCCGCTCGCTGATCACCCTCAAGGCGCTCACCTACCTCCCCACCGGCGGCATCGTCGCGGCCCCCACCACCTCGCTGCCCGAGGAGCTGGGCGGCGTGCGCAACTGGGACTACCGCTACTGCTGGCTGCGCGACGCCAGCCTCACCCTGAACTCCCTGCTCTCCGCCGGGTATCTGGAGGAGGCCGGCGCCTGGCGGGACTGGCTGCTGCGCGCGGTGGCCGGTGCCCCCGACGACCTGCAGATCATGTACGGGCTGTCCGGCGAGCGGCGGCTGCCGGAGGCCGAGCTGCCCTGGCTGTCCGGATACGCCGACTCCGTGCCCGTACGCATCGGCAACGCCGCCGTCGAACAGCGTCAGCTCGACGTCTACGGCGAGGTGCTCGACTCCTTCCACATCGCGCGCACCGCGGGGCTGCCGTCGGAGCCGCACGCCTGGAGCATCCAGCGCGCGCTGGTGGACTACCTGGAGTCCACCTGGCGCGACCCCGACGAGGGGCTGTGGGAGATCCGCGGACCGCGCCGGCACTTCGTGCACTCCAAGGTCATGGCCTGGGTTGCGGCCGACCGGGCGGTGTGGGCGCTGGAGACGAACCCGAAGCTGGGCGGGGACGTCGACCGCTGGCGGGCGATGCGCGAGGAGGTGTTCCGGGAGGTGTGCGAGCAGGGCTACGACGCCGACCGCGGCACCTTCACCCAGTTCTACGGCTCGACGGAGCTGGACGCGGCGACCCTGCTGATCCCCCGGGTCGGCTTTCTGCCGGGGAACGACCCCCGGGTCGTCAGCACCGTCGACACGGTGCGCAGGGAACTCACGCACGAGGGGCTGGTGCGCCGGTACAGCACCGAGGGCGGCTCGGTCGACGGGCTGCCGGGCGACGAGGGCACCTTCCTGGCCTGCTCGTTCTGGCTGGTCGACGCCCTGCGGCTGAGCGGGCGGCCGCACGAGGCCCGGGAGATGTTCGAGCGGCTGCTGGACCTGCGCAACGACCTGGGGCTGCTCTCCGAGGAGTACGACCCGGCGGCCGGCCGGCAGCTGGGCAACTTCCCGCAGGCCTTCAGCCACATCGGTCTGGTGGGGACCGCCTTCGGACTGCAGGACGGGGCAGGGGCAGACTAGGGCCATGGATCTTGGACTCACCGACCGGACGTACCTCGTCACCGGGGCGACCCGCGGCCTCGGCTACGCCACCGCCCGCGAGCTGGTCGCCGACGGCGCCCATGTCGTGATCTCCGGGCGCACCGAGGAGAGCGCGGCCGCGGCCGCCGCCTCGCTCGGCGAACGCGCCCTGGGAGTGGCGGCCGACAACGCCGACCCGGCAACCCCCGGCCGCCTGGTGGCCGCGGCCCGGGAGCGCTTCGGCCGCCTGGACGGCGTGCTCGTCAGCGTGGGCGGCCCGCCGCCCGGCAGCGCCCTCGACAACACCGACGACCAGTGGCAGCAGGCCTTCGAGTCGGTCTTCCTCGGCGCGGTACGGCTGGCCCGCACGGCCGCCGCCGAGCTGACGGAGGGCGGCGTGATCGGCCTGGTGCTGTCCGGCTCGGTGCACGAACCGATCCCCGGCCTCACCATCTCCAACGGGCTCCGCCCCGGCCTCGCCGGCTTCGCCAAGTCGCTCGCCGACGAGCTGGGCCCGCGCGGCATCCGCGTCCTGGGCGTCCTGCCCGGCCGGATCGCCACCGACCGGATGACCCAGCTCGACGCGCTCTCCGGCGACCCGGAGGGCACCCGCGCCCGCAACTCCGCGGCGATCCCGCTGCGCCGCTACGGCAAGCCGGAGGAGTTCGGCCGGGCCGCGGCGTTCCTGCTGTCGCCGGCCGCGTCGTACGTCACCGGGGTGATGGTGCCGGTGGACGGCGGGGCCCTGCACGGCTTCTGACGGGGTGCCCGCTGCGCGGCCGGCCGGGACTAGTCGCGGGGCCGGGCCGGATCGCGTCGCGGGGCCGGCCGCCCGGAGATCTACCGCGGTTCGCCTAACTGACCCGCTCGGGCCGGTGCTTGACCGCGCGCAGCCGGACGTCCCCCGGCAGCCGGTCGAGGCCGGCCGAGCGGCGGGCGTGCGCCACCGCCTCGTCGGACAGGCGCCGGACCACGGTCCCCGGGTCGGCGTGCGGCGCGAGGGCCAGCCGGGCCCGCACCCGTGGTTCGCGCCGGCGGCCGGTCAGCAGCACACCGGCCCGGTCGACGCCGTCCAGCGCCTCCGTCTCGGCCGCGAGGACGCCCTCCAGCGCCCGGCCGCGCAGCGTGGCGCCCTCACCGTCGCCGCTGTCGACGAGGATCTCGTGCAGCCGGTGCCGCCGCAGCTGCGACAGCAGCCACCACAGCATCAGCAGCACGAGGACGGCCAGAGCGGCGATCACACTCGGCCACCACCAGCCCTGGCCGGTCCAGCGGGTGCGCTGCTGCGCGGACAGCAGGACGTCGCCGGGGCGGGACCAGGGCCAGTGAGCGGGCAGGTCCAGGTGCTCCTTCGCCGGCAGGTTCAGCCCGCCGAGCAGCACCAGGCCACCGGTGCCCAGCAGCACCACGCCGACGACCCCGAGCAGTACCCGGTTGACCGTTGTGCTGATCCTGCGCATCGCTCGCTCACCTCTTCTTCGGGCGCCGGACGTGCACGGTCAGGCCGAGCCGGTGCGCCAGCCCCAGCTGCCGCAGGCCCTCGCCCAGCGCGACGCCGAGGTCGGCGCGGACCTCGTCCAGCCCGCGGAAGTGCGAGACGGCGTGTGCCTTGGCCTTGCGGCGGCTGACCTTCATCCGTACGGACTGGACACCGGCGACCTCCATGGCGCGATCGCGCAGCACCAGCGCGGCGGCCGCCCGGTCCAGCCCGGCCCGCAGGTCCGGCGCGGTCGGCCGCATCGGCAGCACCCGGCGCAGCCCGGGGGTGACGGCCAGCACGATCAGCCAGATACCGAGCACCAGGGCGAGCGCGGCGGCGGCCAGCACCCAGGGGGTGTCGAGGTGACGGGTGGCCAGTTCACGGGCCAGCCACCGGCGCCAGGCCATCGCGGGATGGTGGGCGCGCACCGCGACCACGTCGTAGAGCAGCAGCCCCGCGGCGGCCAGCAGCACCAGCGCGACCACGGCGGCCGGCACCCGGCGGGCCGACCAGAAGCGCCCGGCCCGCCCGCCGCCGGCGGTGTCCGTCGCGGCCTCGTCCGGGGGGCCGCCGGCGCCCTCGGCCGAGGCATCGGGCGCCGGGTCGAGGGTGGGCAGCCGCCGGGTGTCCGGCTGCTGCGCGTCGTCGCTCATCGCACCCTCCCGCGGCCCGTGCGCTCCAGCAGCGGGGAGTGCAGCCGCTCGACGTCCACGGCGACCTCGGGCACCTCCATGTGCGCCAACGCCGTGACCCGCTCGGTGACCTGACGGCGCACCGCCCGGCACTGGGCGCCGATGTCGGAGGGGTAGCCCAGCTCCACGGCGATCCGCACCCGCGCCTCGCCGAAGTGCCGGCGGTCGTCGCGCCGGTGGACGGTCACCGTGGCATGCGCATCGGTACCGGCCTGCGGGGACTGCCCGCGCAGCGCCTCCCGGGCGGCGCGGGCGGCGATCTTCGCCACCACCCGGTCCGCGATTCTGGTCGCGCCCCGCTCACCCGCCGGTACGCCGGCGGCAGCGGCGACCGGGGACACCGTCGCCACCCGGCCTCACCGCCGCCGGTCGTCGCGGCCGCTGCCGCGCGGACGGAAGAAATCGCCGGCTTCCAGATCCCCGTCCAGGAGTCTGCCGGCCACAAACCCGATGGCGCCCAGCGCCGCCACCAGCACGAAGGCGCCGAAGCCGCCGAAGTATCCGGCGAAGCCCAGCGCCATACCGGCCAAGAGGCCGACCACGGCCATGCTCATCGTGCGCTCCTTCGCTACCACTCCGGACGGACCCGGCTACTGGAGCCTCGGCTCCGCTCCCTCTTCTTCGTCTTCCTCGTCGGGCAGCTTGACGTCGCTGACCGCGATGTTGACCTCGACGACCTCCAGGCCCGTCATCCGCTCCACCGCGGAGATGACGTTCTCCCGCACGGAGCGCGCGACATCGGCGATGGCGACGCCGTAGTCGACGACGATCTCCAGGTCCAGCGCGGTCTGCACCTCGCCGACCTCGGCCTTGACCCCACGGGTCGCGGTCGCGGACCGGCCGCCGCCGGGGACCCGGTCGCGGACGGCGCCGAGCGTACGGGCGAGGCCGCTGCCCATGGCATGCACACCGAGGACCTCCCGGGCCGCCAGGCCGGCGATCTTCTCCACCACACCGTCGGCGATGGTGGTCCGCCCACGGGTCGCGGGATCGCCGCCACCCCGTCTGGCGGGGGTCCGCGTCCCCTCTGCGTGCTGCTGGCTCTCGCTCATCGCCGTCGTCCCTTTCCGCGAGGAGAAACGGTCCGCCCGCTTCGTTGCCCACAGTAGGTCCGGTCGCCACGGACCGCCCCAGGGATGCGGCAGCCGAGTGCTCCGTACGGCGGTGTCCGGCACACCGCCCTGCCGCCGGGGCCGGTCTGCGGCAGGCTGGGGGCGTGGTCCGGAACGGGTCAGGGAACAGGTCCGGGCTCTGCCGGGAAAGGGGTGACGCGGTGGCCGCGAACCAGTGGGCACAGTCGGTGCGGGCGCAGCTCGGGATCGGCCGGGTGCTGCCGCTCGGCGGGCCCGCGGACGGCTCGTGGATCACCGAGCAGGCGGCCGCGGGGGCGCTGCGGGCGGCCGCCGGGACACCGGCCGGCGTCCGCGTCGGGACGCTGCGGCTGTCCGTCGCCGACCCCGGCCGGGCCCCGGAACCCGCGGTGCCGGCCCCGCCGAGCGCTCTGCCGCCCGGCCCGCTGCGGATCGAGGCGGACTTCGCCGCGGTCGCCGGCCGGCCGCTGCCCGCCGTCGCCGACCAGGTGCGCACCGCGCTGCTGGAGGCGTCGGTCCGGGAGCTGGGACTGGTGGTCGGCGTGGTGGATCTGCAGGTCAGCGCGCTGCTGGCGGAGGACGAGGCATCGCCACCGCCGCCCGACGCCCGGCCGGAGGAGCCGGCCGCCGCCCCTGCGGAGGACGCCCGGAGCGGGGCGACGCAGGAGGGTCCGGCGGGGATCACCGCCGTCGCGCGGGGAGTGCCGGGCGTGGCCCGCCTGGCACCGGTGCTCGGCGGGCTGTCCCGTCCGGTGCGGCGCACCGACGGTCATGTGCTGATCCAGCTGGCGACCGCGCCGGGCCACCGGGCGCTGGACGTCTCCTGCGCCGTGCGGCGGGCGGTGGCGGCCGCGCCGGCGGCGCCGTCGACGGTGGCCGTGCTGGTCACCGCCGTGGAGCAGCGCTGACGGGCGCCCCGGCCGGCAGGACGCCCGTCGGTGGAAGGGATGCGGCGGGGCTACTCCCCCACGCCCGCGAGGTCGCGCAGCCGGCGCGCCTGCGCGGCCCGCTCGGCACTGCGCTGCTCCTCGTAGGTGCGGCCCGCGGCACCGGCCAGCAGGGCCTTGGTCTCGATGACGGCGTCCCGCGGCGCGGCGGTGAGCGCGGCGGCCAGGTCGGACACCGCGGCGTCGAGCTCCTCCGCGGGCACCACGAGGTTGGCCAGGCCGATCCGCTCGGCCTCCTCGGCGTGCACGAAGCGCCCCGTGGCGCAGATCTCCAGCGCCCGGGCGTAGCCCACCAGCCCGACCAGGGGGTGGGTACCGGTCAGGTCCGGTACGAGTCCCAGGCTGGTCTCGCGCATGGCGAACTGGACGTCGGGCGCGACCACCCGGAGATCGCAGGCCAGGGCGAGCTGGAAGCCCGCGCCGATGGCATGCCCCTGTACGGCGGCGATGGACACCAGGTCGTTGCGCCGCCACCAGGTGAACGCTTCCTGGTACTCGGCGATCGTGGCGTCCAGCGCGCTGTCGGTGCCACGTGCCAGATCGATGAACGACGGCTCGCCGTCGAAGCCCTCGGGCGTGAACGCCTGGCGGTCGAGGCCGGCGGAGAAGGACTTGCCCTCACCGCGGAGCACCGCGACCCGCACGTTTCCCGGCAGCAGCGAGCCCGCCTCGGCGAGCGCCCGCCACATGGCCGGTGACTGCGCATTGCGCTTCGCCGCGTTGGCGAGGGTCACCGTGGCGATCGCACCGTCGACGGTGAGTCGCACACCGTCCTTGTCCAGCAGAGTCATGAGCGCCTCCGAGTCAGCCAGCCGCACCTGCGTGCGTAAGTGACTGAACGGTAACCTCCCGGTCGACCGCTCGGTCGACCGGGGGGACACCGCTGCACCCGGAGTCGCAGCCGTC
>Ga0207426_1001707_pt1 | contig 16860 bp, 12 predicted proteins | sample AraplaMF_Cvi_mMS_FD_184265 | JGI IMG/M metagenome (GOLD analysis project Ga0207426, IMG submission 184265) | Arabidopsis root microbial communities from the University of North Carolina, USA - plate scrape MF_Cvi_mMS (SPAdes) (version 2) | ecosystem: Host-associated > Plants > Roots > Endosphere... | reverse complement strand
AGACGCGCGTGCTGCGCAAGATCACCTGGCGCATCGTTCCCTTCATCATGCTGCTGTACTTCGTGGCCTTCATCGACCGCGTCAACATCGGCTTCGCCTCGCTGACGATGAACAAGGACATCGGCCTGTCGCCCGCCGTCTACGGCTTCGGCGCCGGCATCTTCTTCTGGGGCTATTTCCTGTTCGAGGTGCCCTCCAACATCATCCTGCACAAGATCGGCGCGCGGATCTGGATCGCGCGGGTGATGATCACCTGGGGTCTCGTCTCGGCCGCGATGGCGTTCGTGCAGGGCCCGACCAGCTTCTACATCCTGCGCTTCCTGCTCGGCGTCGCCGAAGCCGGCTTCTTTCCAGGCATCATCCTCTACCTCTCCTATTGGTTCCCGGCGCGCCAGCGCGCGGCGGTGACCGCGCTGTTCATGGCGGCCGCGCCGCTCTCGACCGTGCTGGGCTCGCCGATCTCGGGCGCGCTGCTGGAGATGGACGGCCTGTTCGGCTTCAAGGGCTGGCAATGGTTGTTCGTGCTGGAGGCGCTGCCGGCCGTGCTGCTCGGCTTCGTCGTGCTCGGCTTCCTTACCGACCGCCCCGAGAAGGCCAAGTGGCTCGCTGACGATGAGCGGCGCTGGCTGGTCGAGACCATGAACGTCGAGACCACCAGCAAGGCCGCGACCGCCAGCCACAGCATCTGGCGCGGGCTGGCCGATCCGCGCGTGCTGGCTCTGTCGCTGATCTATTTCGGCACCTCTGCGGGCCTCTACACACTCGGCGTCTGGGCGCCGCAGATCATCAGGCAGTTCGGCCTCTCCACGCTCCAGGTCGGCTTCCTCAACGCCTTGCCGGCGACCGCCGCCGTCGTCGCCATGATCCTGTGGGCGCGGCATTCGGACCGCACCGGCGAGCGCACATGGCATGTCGTCTGGGCCTGCCTGATTGCGGCAGCCGGCCTCGCCTATGCCGGGCTCGCAACCGGCGTCGTCGCCGTGCTGCTCGCGCTGACGCTGGTCAATATCGGCATCTCCTCGGCAAAGCCGCCGCTGTGGAGCATGCCGACGCTGTTCCTGTCCGGCCCCGCGGCCGCGGCCGGCATCGCCACCATCAATTCGATCGGCAATCTCGGCGGCTTCGTCGGGCCGGCCATGATCGGCTGGATCAAGGACCAGACCGGCAGTTTCGTCGGCGGGCTGTACTTCGTCAGCGGCCTGCTCGTTCTCTCCGCGGTCCTCACCTTGCTATTATCGCGCGCGAAGACCGCGCCCGTCGAACCCGTCCCGCAATCCCACTGACATCCCCAACGGAGCACATCATGCGCACCCATTCCATCGCAGCCATTCCCGCCGACGGCATCGGCCCCGAGGTAATCTCGGCCGGTGTGCGCGTGCTGGAGGCTCTGGCAAAACGCAGCGGCGACCTTGCCTTCAACGTCAAGACCTTCGACTGGGGCTCGGACTATTACAAGAAGCACGGCGTGATGATGCCCGCCGACGGCCTTGCCGAGCTGAAGAAGTTCGACGCGATCTATTTCGGCGCGGTCGGCGCGCCCGATGTGCCCGACCACATCACGCTGTGGGGCCTGCGCCTGCCGATCTGCCAGGGCTTCGACCAATACGCCAATGTGCGGCCGACAAAAATCCTGCCCGGCGTCGCCTCGCCGCTGCGCAATGTCGGCGTCGGCGACCTCGACTGGGTGATCGTGCGCGAGAACTCGGAAGGCGAATATGCCGGCATGGGCGGCCGCGCCCACAAGGGCCTGCCGGAAGAGGTCGGCACGGAAGTGGCGGTGTTCACCCGCGTCGGCGTCACCCGCATCATGCGCTATGCATTCCAGCTCGCGCAGTCGCGGCCGCGCAAATTCCTGACCGTCGTGACCAAGTCGAACGCGCAGCGCCACGGCATGGTGATGTGGGACGAGATCGCGGCCGAGGTCGCGACCGAATTCCCCGACGTGACCTGGGACAAGATGCTGGTCGACGCCATGACGGTGCGCATGACGCTGCATCCAAAGAGCCTCGACACCATCGTCGCGACTAACCTTCACGCCGATATCCTGTCCGATCTCGCCGGTGCCCTAGCGGGCAGCCTCGGCGTGGCGCCGACCGGCAACATCGATCCGCAGCGCCGCTTCCCCTCGATGTTCGAGCCGATCCACGGCTCGGCCTTCGACATCACGGGCAAGGGCATCGCCAACCCGGTCGCGACATTCTGGACCGGCGCGCAGATGCTCGAGCATCTCGGCGAGAAGGACGCGGCGTCGCGGCTGATGACGGCCGTCGAGCGCGTCTGCGCGGCCGGCGTGCTGACGCCCGACGTCGGCGGCAAGGCCACGACCAAGGACGTCACGGATGCGGTGATCGACGCGATCCACGGCTCGAACATCTAGCAGACCGGTGTCTGCGAGCCGATCCTGACGTCATCGCACGCCGTAGCGGGCGAACGCGTCGGCGACCTTGAGGTCGATCAGCTTGGCCGCCGCGACGTCGCGATCGCCGCCGGCGTTATCGCCCTGCCTCAACCTGGCAAGTCCGCGTCCATAGAGCGCGCTTGCCAGGTTTGGCGCCAGGCGCAGCGCGGAGCTGTAGTCGTCGACGGCCGCAGCGAACTGCCCCATCTTCAGATGGATCAGCGCGCGTGAATCGTAGGTCGCGGCATCGTTCGACCCCGATTGAATGACCTTGTCGCAGTCGTCGAGCCCGGCCTGCAGTTCGCCGATGATCGCTCGAGTCCAGCAGCGCCCGCTCCTCGCCCACGTCAAATTCGGATCGAGACGGATGGCCTCGTCGAAGTCCAGCACGGCCCGGTCATACCGGTTCAGCTTCAGGTGGGCCTCCGCGCGATTGGCGAAGGCGCTGCCATAGGCCGGGTCGAGCCTGATCGCCTCGTCGAAGGACTTGACCGCGTCCTCATAGGCTCCCTTCCGCAGATAGGCGACGCCGCGATTGTTCACCGGCTTGACGTAGCCCGAGGCGAGTTCGATCGCTCGGTCGAAATCGCTGATCGCACGGTCGTACTCCCCCGCCGCGGCAAACGCGTTGCCGCGATTGTTGTAGGCCAGAGCCAGTGCGGCGGGCTTGGTATCACCCGAATTGATCAGCGCCGTGCAGCCGGCGACCCTGACCTGGGTCGGAATGGGCTCCGTGCCGTTGCACTGCTCGATGCTCTTGAGGTGGCTGTTCTTCTGCGGCTGCTGCGCGGCCGCCGGCAACCCGAGCAACAACAGCACAAGCGCGGGCGCGACGCTGTCGATGATGGCGGCCCTGATGGTCATGCCCGTGTCGCTTCAGCATCCTCTGCAGATATTCGGCCTGGGATCGCTCCGCTGTTCGGGCATTGCAGCCGTCACGCGCTTCTTTGCCAGCTTGCTCTTGCCCTCTTCGATGAGCGTCGAAAACTTGACCGTGCCGTCATCCGCAATTTCGATGTGCGGCGTGGTGCCCCGGATTCCCATCGTTGCAACGGGCGTATCGACCTTCATGTCGCCGGTCTTCGCGATCTGGCCGGCGACGAATGTCGCAGTGCCTCTGGCCAGATTGAAGAATGTCGCGTTGGACTTGCCATCGGGATCGTAAACGTACTCATCCAGTGTCATGCGCGCGTTGCTCGACAGATTGAACGAGGAGCCATCGCTGAAATTGATGCTGACCCGGCTGTCCGCACCGGTTCGCACCACGTCGCGCAGATACACGGCATCGCCGGTCTTTGCCTGAGCGGGATCACCGAGGTTCGCCTGGACGACGGCCGCACCTTTATGCTCGATCGAGACTGAACCTGTGACGGCTACGACCTTGCCAATGGGTTTTGGCGCAGCATCATCGGAGCCACGTATCACAGGATTGACTGGAGCCTGCGCTTGCGCAGCAAGACCGCTCGCAGATGCCAGAATGAAACCAGTCGCCAGAACCGCAATCATATGTCTGCACATGACCCGCCCTTTCCGAGAAGGATCTGGTTTGCGAGCCGCTCGATGGAGCTGTATGAGCCCTGGGCGAGGCCCGCAATTCGTGCATTGCCAATATCTACAACCTGAATTGGTCCTAACGGACCCGCCTTCCCGTCAAAGTATTTTTCCGAAACTGACGTTAGGCCCAAGTCGTTTGCCTGACCAGCGAAATTGAGCTAAATGTCACGCTGCTCGACCGTCAACTTCTTGAGAGCGCAAATTGCAATTGCGGAGAGACATCTCCGCTGAACCGGCCATCGTCTTGGCCATACCTATAGAGATCGATTTTTTTACGAACGTCTTCGGCGTGCAGGCCTGGGGTTGCTAGCGCCATAAATTGCATATTTCGCCAGTGGCGTAGCAAAACCGACAACAAGACGCGGCACGCGCCGAGCCCGAATTATTCGGTACGCGAGGCTGTAGCCATGTCAGTTGCTTTTGGCGTTGGACCCCAGAGTTGGGGCATCAGATCTTTCCCCCTCCAGATCATCGGCATCGTCCAAAGCACGTTGGGGTGCGTAACCCTCACGCGCGACGACGGCCCGGCCATGCAGGTCAGCATTGGCGACCTTGTCTGCCGCAGGGACGTGATCGAAACGGCTGCGGATGCGCAGGTCGGAATTCGCCTTCTCGACGACACCGTATTCGACATCGCCAGCGGGGCTCGCGTCGAACTGCGCGAGTTCGCCTCCGATTCCGACGCCGCGTCGCGCTCGACCATCGTTGCGATCACCAGCGGAAGCTTTGCGTTCGCGGCCGGCCGGCTGGCAGGCGGCGGCACTCTGACGATCGACACGCCCCTCGGCAGCGTTCGCAGCCGCTCCCATGCGACCGGCTTCGGAATTCTGACGATGGCGGCGTTGACCTTCGCGATGATGGACCAGGCGCGAGGCGCGGACCCTGACGGTGCGTCTCTGGACAACGACACGCTCACGTACAAGGACCTTCAGCACGGCGTCTTCGAGCTCATCACCAAGGAGCGGGTGCCGCGACACATCATTGTCGATGATCCAGGTGAAACCGTTGTCCTGAACAGGGTCGGCTCCTCGGTCAGCGTGAATCAGGTGACCAACAGCGCCGCTCGCATGGAGGAGCTGCACGGCGCTCAACAGGACGTGCTTGCCAATCTCACGCGGGGCCCGTTGGGCTCCAGCACGCCCCCCTTTGCCGACGCGCTGTCGCTGCAGCACATCAATTTCACGTCGGAAAATACGACTGCGGCACCCAACCTGCTCCCGACCGCGCCGCCGATCGTATTCCCCCCGATCGAGGTGCCGCTCCCCACGCTGAAGCTGCCAGCCGGCCCGGTCGAAATCGACACGTTCAGGTTCGACGACACGTTCGCCACGGCAACCGGCACCTTCACCGCCAGCAACCCGTTCAACAACACCCTCACCTACGGTCTCGCCGGCGGGACGGCCGGCACCACGGTTCTGAACGGAGAGACATACGATCTTTCGCAGAATAGTCCTTATGGCACGCTCTATCTCAACAGCGCATCCGGCGCCTACACTTTCGTTCCGAATGCGGTTGCCATCAACGCCCTGTTGTCGCCGACGACCACGAGCTTCGTCATCACGGTCTCGGACGGCTTCGTCTCGACGAGCCAGACCTTCGTCGTCACCATCAACGGCGTCAACGACACCGCCATCATCTCGGGCAACGCCGAAGGCACGGTGGTGGAAGCAGGCGGTGTCGCCAATGCGATCCCGGGGACACCGAGCGCAACCGGCATGCTGACAGACGTGGATGTCGATAATCCGCCCAACACCTTCACGACGGTGAGCGTACCTACCAGAAGCACGGGTGGTTACGGCACTTTCACGATGACGACCGGCGGCGTGTGGACCTACACGCTCGACGATAGCAACACCGCAGTACAGTCCCTGAATGCCGGCGATACGCTGATCGATCGGTTCACCGTAACCAGTATCGACGGCACGCCCCAGGTCGTGACGATCGCGATCCAGGGCAGCAACGATGCCGCCATCGTCTCCGGGGTCACGGCCGGTTCGGTCGTCGAGGCGGGCGTCGCCTCGCCCGGCACACCCGTCGCGACGGGCACGCTCTTCGCCAGGGATGTGGACAACACGGCCGACACTTTCGTGGAAGTCAACGCACCGGCGGCAAGCGCGCAAGCCTATGGCAGCTTCACTATCACCACGGCCGGCGTGTGGACCTACACACTCGACAACACCAATGCCGCGGTGCAGGCGCTCAACAACGGCGACACGCTGACGGACAGTTTCACGGTGACAACGATCGACGGCACTGCGCAGATCGTGACGATCACCATCAACGGCAGCAACGACAGCGCGGTCATCTCGGGAACGGCGACCGGCACGGTGACCGAGGCCGGCGGGGTGGCCAATGCCACGCCCGGCCTGCCGACGACGACTGGGATATTGACCGATATCGACCCCGACAACACGGCCAATACTTTCACGCCGGTCATCACGCCAAGGCTGAGCGCAGGCGGATTCGGCGCGTTCACGATGACCGCGCTCGGCACCTGGGCCTACACGCTCGACAATGGCAACGCCACCGTGCAGGCCCTCAATGTCGGCGCTACGCTGACCGACCAGTTCACCGTGACCACGGTCGACGGAACGGCGAAACTGGTGACGATCACGATCAACGGCAGCAATGACGCCGCCATCATTTCGGGAACCACGACAGGCTCGGTGCTCGAGGCAGGCGGCATCGCCCCCGGCACGCCGGTCGCGAGCGGCACGCTTACCGATACCGACGTCGACAACCTCGCCAACACCTTCACGGCGGTGACCTCGTCCACTGCAAGCGACGGCGGCTACGGCAGCTTCACGATGACCGCGTCGGGGGTGTGGACCTATACGCTGGACAACAACAACAGCGTGGTGGACGCGCTCGGCCCCGGCGATACGCTCACCGACCATTTCACGGTGACGTCCATCGACGGCACCACGCAGGAAGTGGCGATCACCATCCATGGCGCCAGCGACGCGGACCCCAACGACTTCGACAATCTGGCGGTGGGAAGCACCGTCGTATCCGATCCCCCCTTCGTCTTCGGCACGCCTGGTGGCGACAGCGTCGCCGGCGGCGGCAGCATTTCCCAGATCATCTACGGGGGCGCCGGCGACGACACCCTGAACGGGACCGGCGTGAATGACACCATCTATGGCGGATCCGGCGACGATACGATCAAGGGCAACAACGGGGACGACGTCATCTACGGCGGCTCCGGACAGGACACGATCGACGGCAGCAACGGAAACGACACCATCATCGGCGGGTTCGGTGCGGACAAGCTCCAGGGCGGCAATGGCGATGATGTCTTCTCTTACCTATCGGTGCTGGACTCCAGAGCCGGCCGGTTCGATACGATCCAGGATTTCAGATCTGGGACCGACAGGATTGATTTGACGGCGATCGGCGCGCTTGGATTCGTGATCCTGGCATTGAGCTCGACAAGCTCGTCCGTGCCGCCCCACACCATCGCCTGGCTCTACGACAGCTCGGCCAACGAAACCATCGTGTATGTCAATCCGACCGATCAGACCCTGCAGATCGGCGATTCAGGTCTGCTGGAAGTTCATCTCCAGGGTGTCGCGACCATCGATTCCGCAGACTTCATCGTGGATCAGGCCGCAGCACCGGTGATGGCGGTGAGCGACACGCTCGATCCGGCCGCAGCGACGCAAGGCGACGCGCTGGTCACGACGCTCAGCACCACCGACGTCTCCACTGAGGCGACGAACAGCGGCGGCGCCGTATCGCTGGACAGCGGTTGGACCGCAACCGATGCGAGCTTTCTCTTCGAGGTCGATCGAGATCACGGCGGGCGGAGCCGCGAGACCGCCGCTTCCGCCCCGGACGAGATCGCGACACCAACCGGCAACGCTGAACCGGCAATCCATTCGCTCTCGATCGAGTATTTCAAATTCGTCTTCGGACCATCCCAGACCGAAGACGGCATCCATTTGAAGGGAATTGGCGCGACCGGCATGCCGGAGCAAACTTATGCAGCTTTCAGCGTGCCGGATGCGCTCCCTGCCATCGATCCGCATCCCGGCAACGGAAAGGCCGCGGAGGCTCATGGCCGGGCCAGCCTGGCCGATACCGGCAACGCGCTCGATGCAGGTCCCCAGAACGGCCACGCCAACGGCGGCGACGCACATTTGAGTCCATCTCAAGCCGACGAACACGGTCGTGGTTCGATGGATGCGTCCGACAAGTCCAATGGCCAGCAGCATTCTGCGGCAGACGGCCCGCCTGGCCAGCACGGAAACTCGCTGGCTCATTCGCCCGGAAAAGGCGATTCCTTCAACTTCCTGACTCCGGCGATCGAGAAGCCGAGCAACGCATTTGTGGACGATCTCCCGGCGCCGCTCGATCACCGTGGAGGCGCGGCAGATGCCGGCGATCATGGTGGCGGCCCGAAAGCCGACGAGGCTGCGCAGCTGGACGACCACACGCACATGCCAGGCGGCGCACCCGCTTCTCATGCGCAGCATGATTTCCTGGTGTGACATCTGCTGAACATGCGGATGTCGAGCATGTATCGCTGAACGTTTGCGTGAAACTTCCCAGCGCGCGGCAAGGGAAACGACCTCCTCGGCCTGCGACAGGCCGATCTTACCCTATTTCCGTCCCGGCGGCGGCGCGGCCATCGCGGCCGCAGGCTCCGGCGGCGTCAGGTGGCGCGGGACGATGACGGTCTGGCCCGGGGTGAGTTGCGCGTTCTCTGCCAGCGAGTTGCTCTGCGCGAGCGTCCACAGCGGCACGCGGTTGGCTGCGGCGATGCTCTCCATGGTGTCGCCGCGGCGCACCGGCACCCGCACGCCGCTGTCCCATAATTCGACCAGCGTATCGCCGGGCACGAGATAGCGCAGCGGCACGGCATCGGCCTGGGTCTGCGGCGGAATGCGGGGCAGCTGCGTCACCATCTCGACGATCTGGCGATGGATGTCGTCGGACTTCTCGATGTTGATATGCGAGACGCGTGCGTTTTCCTTCAGGTCGTAGCTCGCGTAATGGCCGCGAAAGCCGGGCACGGCCACCACGTCGCCGCCGCCGAGCACGCTGTCGGACAGGAAGATGTTGATGAAACGCTCGACATTGAGCGGCACGTCGCCGGTCGCATGCGCGGGATCGATGGCGATGACGAGGCTGATCGGGATGTTCTCCTTGGCCGCCATCTCGGAGATGACGACCGAGCACAGCCCGCCCATGGAATGGCCGATCAGCACGATCGGCGCCGGGCTCTCCTTGTAGCTGGCGATGGCGCGGTTGCCGATCAGCCGGCAGATGGTGAATTCGTAGACATCCGCCGAGAAGCCGGCCTGCGTCAGCTTTTCGCTGAGCCGGTCCATACCGGTCGAGAAGATCGGGCCCATGGCACCGCGAAACAGGTAGATCTTGGGCGGCGGCAACGGCTCGAACGGTGGAGGCGGCGGCGCGGCAGGGACCGCCGCGGTGGCCTTGGCCTTGGACTTGGCCGGTGAGGCAACGGCCGGGCCGGTACCGAGGGCCAGCAGCGCAACCGCTGCCAGCACGACTAGCCGCCTCAAATCGATCATCAGTCTAGAAGTCCCACCACGGGAGGCAAATGCCTCTCCCACGGGGGTTAGTGACCACCGATTTGGCGGATTTTGGGGCACGGAGGCCCGCTCGGCCCCCGCCCGGCGGCCCGGCTCTGACCGGTCTCTAGTACTTTGCGACGACCGGCGCACCCCAGTCGAACTTGTAGTTGAGGCCCGCCTTCACGATGTTGCCGCGGGTCGAGAAACTGTAGGTCCCGAAATCGACCCCGACGGGATTGGTCTGCGGGCCGGTGATCGTGCGGCTGCCGAGATCGTAATAGAGGTATTCGCCCTTGACGCTCCAGTTGCGGGCGAAAGCCCATTCCGCACCGGCGCCGACCGTCCATCCGAACCGCAGGTCCGATGCGTTGGCGATGAACTGGCGCCCGAGCCCCGGCACGGCGAAGAATTCGTTGATGTTGGCGGTGTCCTTGACGTTGGCGTAGGCGAGACCGCCCGTCACGAACAGCAGCAGACGCTGCGACACGATTCCGCCGATACGGCCGCGCAGGGTCCCGAAGAAATCGATCTTCTCGCTCGCGCTGGTTCGGACAAGGGGACCGACTGCCGGCAGATCGACATTGCGGGAATCGTTGATGTCGGCGAAGTCGAAATCCGCCTCGATGCCGACCAGTCCGGCCCCGAATTGATAATTCCAGCCGACCTGTCCACCGACGAGATAGCCTTCCGGCCGCAACCCACCGACGGCGAAGGGAACGGCGCCCGGCTGCGAGATCGTGATCAAGGGGCTACCGGAAACGGCGACGTCGCTGGAGTTATTCCAGGCATAGCCGCCGTTCACGCCGATGTAGAAGCCGCTCCAATTGTAGCCGGGGTCGACAGCCGCGGGACGCGCCTTGTAGGCGAGGTCGGCGGCGGACGCCGCCACCGGTCCGAGGGTGAGGAACAGGGCGGCCGCGACGAATTTCTTCATGTTCATTCCCAGTCCATCGCGTCCAACACGCAGGGACGCGAGATTCCAAAGGTCTTCAAGACTGAGGAAATCCTAGGCGGTCCGGTCGCATTTGGCTGTCACCGCCAGGACACAACCTTGACGGTTGGCTTGGACAATTCCGACGAAAGTAAGCACCGCGCGACGATCGCGGCACGCTCCGAATGCGTCGCCGCCACCGCGGCCGGTCACGGCCTGCTCTTGAGCCGGCTGCGATGCGCGGCCTGCTTGGCGCGATTGCCGCAGACCGACATGATGCACCATCGTCGTGCGCGCCGGCGGGTATGGTCTGCAAACAGCATCGTGCAGTGATGGCCCTCGCATGCCTTCACGTCGGAGAAGTCCTCCTCGCAGACGAACTTTGCCATCGCCTCGCCGATCGGCAGCAGCAGCGATCGGGATGATTGCCAGCGCCGTGTCGTCCGCAGCGCGAGGCCATGATGGCTGTCGTCGGACCGCGGCTCGATCCGGCTGAACATCTCGTCCTGCGCCAGGAGGTTGTTCAGTGGTCCGAGCTCCTGCAATGCGGCCGGGCCAAGCGGCTGGCCCGCATGCTCCCGAACAAAGCCCCTGAACCATTCGCGCAACGCCCGCGCCTCACCCGCGACCTTGTCGAGTTCGCCCGGCCGCGCGCGCGCCTTCAGTGCGTCCAGCTCCGCCGCCGGCACCAGCTTCGCCTGCGCCATCCAGTCGATCAGACCGTCGCCATCCCCCAGCCAATCCACGGGCGTATCGACCGGCGTTGCCACCGAATTGAGAAAATCGAGGCCGAGCGAGTCGGCGATGAACATGGCGGGCGGTCTGTCCATGAGAGGTCCTTGGCCTGCAAAGAAGCAGCACCCTCTACGTAACCAGTAAAATGCCTATTGACAAGTTACTTCCGTCGCGCGTAACCTTATTACAAGCAATTAACAGGTTACACATACTGGAGACGGCCATGACCGCAACCACCTACCGCACCGCCGACGTCGATGGCTTCAAGGTGTTCTATCGCGAGGCCGGCCCCAAGGGCGCGCCGAAGCTGCTGCTGCTGCACGGCTTCCCGAGCGCGGGTCACATGTTCCGCGACCTCATCCCGCTGCTTGCCGACAAGTTTCACATCGTCGCGCCCGACCTTCCGGGCTTCGGCCAGTCCGACATGCCCTCGCGCGAAACCTTCATCTACAATTTCGAAAACATCGCGCATGTGATCGAGCGCTTCACCGAAGTGATCGGGTTCGACCGCTTCGCGATCTATGTGTTCGACTACGGCGCGCCGACGGGCTTTCGGCTGGCGCTCAGCCATCCCGAACGGATCACAGCCATCATCTCGCAGAACGGCAATGCCTATGAGGACGGCCTCAGCGATGGCTGGACCCCGATCAAGGCCTATTGGCAGGATCCTTCGCCGGCCAACCGCGAGGCGCTGCGCGGCTTCCTCACGCCGGACGCGACGCGCTGGCAGTACACTCATGGCGTCCCCGATCCGACCCTGGTGTCGCCCGACGGACAGAACCTCGACAATTTCTATCTGGCGCGCCCGGGCTCCGATGACGTGCAGCTCGACCTGTTCGGCGACTACAAGAGCAACGTCGCGCTCTATCCGCTATTCCAGAGCTACTTCCGCACGCGCAAGCCGCCGTTCCTGGCGGTCTGGGGCAAGAACGATCCGTTCTTCATTCCGCCCGGCGCCGAGGCGTTCAAGCGCGACAATCCCAATGCGGTGGTGCAATTCTTCGACACCGGCCATTTCGCGCTGGAGACGCATGCGAAGGAGATCGCGGAGAGCGTTCGCGCGTTCTTGAAATGACGGACTGCGGCAAGAGGCGCGGTCACACCGCAGCCTTGCCCTCAGCAGCTTTGCCCTAAAACGGCGACATTCGGTTCAAGAGATCGAGCAGCGTGCGCTGCTCGGCCTCGCTCAGCGGGGCCAGCATCTTCTGGTTATAGGGCTCCGTCAGCCGCGCTCCTTCGGCGATGAGCTTTGCGCCCTTCGGCGTGAGCATGAGCTCGACCGCGCGGCGATCGGCCTTCGAACGGCTGCGCTTGATGAAACCCGAGGATTCGAGCTCGTTCAGGATCTTGATCAGGTTCGGCAGGCGCAACCGAAGCAGGCTGGCGAGGCTGCTCGGCGGCACGCCGGGATTGTCGCGAATGACGACGAAGATCGCATAGGTCGCCGGGGTCAGCCCCAGGGCGGCGAACGCCTCGTAAAAGCCTTCGAAGAACTTGAGCTGCGCGAGGCGCAGCATGAAGCCGGGCGTGCGTTGCAGCGCGCGCAGGTCCAGCGAACTTTCCGGCTCCGAGGTGGTCTTCGTTCCGGGTCTTACTCGTCCTGGGCTCATCATCCTCATCCGCGCACGGCTGAAATCGGCCGAATTGACACTCTCAAAAATAGCTATAAAATATAACTATTATTCAGCGGCACCAAGACCGCCCATGGGAGGGACACAATGAACAGCAAATTCCTGCATAAATTATGCATTCTGGCCGCGACGCTGGCCGCTGCGCCTGCATTCGCCCAGGACGTGGTGAAGATCGGCATCCTTAACGACCAGTCCGGCCCGTTCGCGAGCTATCAGGGCATCGGCTCGGTGGTCGCCGCCAAGATGGCGGTCGAGGATTACGGCGGAAAGGCCGCCGGCAAGCCGGTCGAGGTCGTCGCGGCCGACCACCAGAACAAGACCGACATCGGGATCGGCATCGCCCGGCGCTGGTACGAGAACGAGAACGTCGATGCGATCTTCGACATTCCGAACTCGTCGATCGCGCTCGCGGTGGCCGGCATGAGCGCCGAGAAGAACAAGGTCTTCGTCGGATCTGGCGCCGGCACGGTGCTCCTGACCGGCGAGAAGTGCACGCCGAACACGGTGCACTGGACCTACGACACCTATGCCTACGGTCGCGGCCTCGGCAAGGCGATCGTCCAGCAGGGCGGCAAGAAGTGGTTCTTCATCACCGCCGACTACGCCTTCGGTCATGATCTGGAGAAGCAGGCCGCGGAGGCCGTGAAAGCCTCGGGCGGCGAAGTGCTCGGCAGCGTACGACACCCGCTGGGAACGGCCGATTACGCCTCCTTCCTGCTTCAGGCCCAGGCCTCCGGCGCGAACGTCGTCGGCTTCGCCAACGCCGGCGACGACACCATCACGTCGATGAAGCAGGCCGCCGAGTTCGGGCTGACCAGGGATCACAAGCTGGTCGGATTGATCCTCGGCATGAACGGCCTGCCCGCGCTCGGGCTGAAGTTTGCGCAAGGCGCGCAGATCATGAATCCGTTCTACTGGGATCTGAACGACGGCACGCGCGCGTTCGCAAAGCGCTTCGCCGAGCGGATTCCGTCGAAGGCCTATCCGAACGACATGCAGGCCGGCGTCTATGCCTCGGTCATTCACTACCTCAAGGCGGTCGACAAGGCCGGCGGCGCCAAGGACGGCAAGGCCGTCGTCGCCGCGATGAAGGAGATGCCGACCGACGATGTGCTGTTCGGCAAGGGTTATATCCGCAAGGACGGACGCAAGATCCACCCGCTCTATTTGCTCCAGGTCAAGGCGCCCGAGGAATCGACGTCAAGCTGGGATCTCCTGAAGGTCGTCGCCACGATCAAGGGCGAGGACGCGTTCCGCGCCGAGAGCGAAGGCCAGTGCCCGCTTAGCAAGCAATAGCGGCGGAGCAGACCATGAGCGGCATTGCTTCCAGTCCGGCCGATCCGTTTGCGCCCGACTTCCTGATCGATCCCTATCCCGCCTACGCGGCGTTGCGCGCGCTCGGGCCGGTCTTCGAGATCGAGCGTTACGGCGTGTGGGCCATGGCGGGCTATGCCGAGGTCGAACCGGCCCTTAAGGACTGGAAGACATTCATCAGCGGCGAAGGCGTCGGGCTGCACGGCATGAACCCGGCGCTGCCAAAGCCGCTAACGCTCCAGATCGATCCGCCCGACCACGACAAGGGCCGCCGTGTACTCGGCCGCACGCTGTCGCCGGGCGTCGCAAGGAAGCTGCGCGAGACGTTCCAGAAGGAGGCTGAGAAAAAAGTTACGGAGCTGATCGACAAGGGCACGTTCGATGCGGTGACCGACCTTGCGGAAGCTTTTCCGATGAAGGTGTTTCCGGACGCGATCGGCATCCGGCCGGACGGCCGCGAGAAGCTCCTGGCCTGGAGCACCTTCGTGTTCAACAGCTTCGGGCCGGAGAACGAGATCCTCGCGGCGTCACGGAAAGAAGGTCTCGCCGCGCAGAGCTGGATCATGGAATGCTGCGCGCGCGATGCGCTGCAGCCCGACAGCCTCGGCATGATGATCTACCAGGCGGCCGACGAGGGCGAGATCACCGAGCACGAGGCAACGCATCTGGTGCGGCCGTTCCTCACTGCGGGGGTCGACACCACCGTCAACGGCATCGGCAACACCCTGCTCGCGCTCGCCACCCATCCGGACGAATACCGCAAGCTGCACCACAAGCCGGAGCTAGCGCGCAACGCTTTCGAAGAAGGCCTGCGCTACGATTCGCCGGTGCAGACGTTCTTTCGCACCACCTCGCGCGACGTCGAGATCGGCGGCGGCGTGATCCCGGCCCACCGCAAGGTGCTGCTGTTCATGGCCTCCGCCAACCGCGATGCCGCGCGGTGGGACAGGCCCGACCGCTTCGAGGTCGAGCGTGTTGCGACCGGCCATGTCGGCTTTGGCGCCGGCATTCACGCCTGCGTCGGCCAGATGATCGCGCGCCTGGAGGGCGAATTGATCTTCAGCGAGCTCGCAAGGCGCGTGAAGACCATCGAGCTGACGGCGGAGCCGAAACGCCGGCTCAACAACTCGCTGCGCGGGCTGGAGAGCATGCCGGTGCGTGTGACGGCGGCCTAGGCCGCGTCACACGATCCCGCCATGAGCGATGCGCTCAGTTCCTTGCCGGGGCAGTTGCCGCTGCGGCGCGCGCGGGCCGCGGCGGGCCGGGTTCGGCGACGGGAGCAGCCGGGGCGCGCGAGCGCATGATCGCGGCGTCGATCTCGGCGATGACGCGGCGCTGGATCGCTTCGTTCTTGTCGATCGAGATGTGGCCGACACCGGTGCCGCGGACGTCGACATTGTCGAGCTTGCCGCGCAGGCCCTGTGCGGCCCGCACCGGCTCGCCGGGACCGTCGCCGATATAGATGTTGATGTAGCGCTCGGCGCCGGTCGAGAGCTTGGTCTTGAACACGGAGTCGAGGCCGATCGCGAGCTTCACGGGCACGCCGAGCTGGTTGAGCTTGGCGATCATGTCCGGCAGCGCGGTCGCGCCGGAGGAATGGCCGACCAGGATGATGGTCTTGATGCGGCCGGCCTTGTAGGCGGTCGCGGCCTCATCGGCGAGCGAGGACCAGGACACGAAGTTGGCGACGGTCACCGGGACGCCCTGCGCCTGGAGCCGCGCACCGATCGTGTCCAGGCCGAGCGAGAAGATGTTGAGCACGCCACGAAGCAGGTAGACATGCGTAGTCGCAGCCGCGGCCTGGCTCGGCGCGGCCTGGGCCGTGGACGGGCTGATGGCAACAGCTGACAGCAGAAGCAGGCCCATCACCCATACGCGGAGGGCGGACAACTGGCTGGCGCCGGCGGTGTGACGGCCGTTCGGTCTCATCGATCTTTTCCCTGGGGACAATACGCTTTGCGATTGGCCGGAATCGTAGCCATGGCCTGCTCGCAGACGCAACAAAGAGCCGCGTGAGCGACAATCTTAGCAGCAGTCCGTGGCGGTTGCGCAACACTTGCCCGGAACCTGCCACGGAAGGGCCTGTTTTGAGGCCATTTTTCTCCGGCCGATTGCGACCGGGCAAGGGCATTCCTATCTCAGGGCTCCGCTGGCCGCCCTTCCCGGCAGCTCCAGCCTCCCTCCCCAGCCCTTTTGCCCCCAAGCCTTGCGGCCATCATGTCCTCCATCATTTCCGTCGCCAATCTGTCGAAGACCTATGGGTCCGGCTTCAAGGCGCTCAAGAACGTCAATCTCGACATCAAGCGCGGCGAGATCTTCGCGCTGCTCGGCCCCAACGGCGCCGGCAAGACCACGCTGATCTCGATCATCTGCGGCATCGCCAACCCCAGCGAGGGCCGCGTCCTCGTCGGCGGCGAGAACATCCAGACCTCCTACCGCAAGGCGCGCTCGCTGATCGGCCTCGTGCCGCAGGAATTGCACACCGACGCCTTCGAGAGCGTGTGGGCGACCGTGAGCTTCTCCCGCGGCCTGTTCGGCAAGCCGAAGAATCCTGCGCATATCGAGAAGGTGCTGAAGGACCTCTCGCTCTGGGACAAGAAGGACAACAAGATCATCACGCTCTCCGGCGGCATGAAGCGCCGCGTGATGATCGCGAAAGCGCTGTCGCACGAGCCGCAGATCCTGTTCCTGGACGAGCCCACCGCCGGCGTCGACGTCGAGCTGCGCAAGGGCATGTGGGAAGTGGTGCGC
>Ga0207426_1001706_pt1 | contig 16865 bp, 16 predicted proteins | sample AraplaMF_Cvi_mMS_FD_184265 | JGI IMG/M metagenome (GOLD analysis project Ga0207426, IMG submission 184265) | Arabidopsis root microbial communities from the University of North Carolina, USA - plate scrape MF_Cvi_mMS (SPAdes) (version 2) | ecosystem: Host-associated > Plants > Roots > Endosphere... | reverse complement strand
TGTGGATAGCGAACTCACGCTAGACGTGATGGTGCTCAAACCCGTAGACAGCGAGGTCACACCGGACGTCACCGTGCTCAGCCCGGTGGAGAGCGAAGCGACGCTCGAGGTCACCGTGCTCAGGCCCGTCGAGGTTGAGGTCGACAACGAGTCCAGACCAGATGTCACCGTGCTGAGACCGGTGGAAAGAGAACCAACATTCGATGTAACCGTGCTCAAGCCCGTCGAGGTCGATGTCGACAACGAGTCGAGACCGGAGGTCACCGTGCTCAAGCCCGTCGAGGTCGATGTCGACAGCGAGTCCAGACCGGAGTTCACCGTGCTGAGCCCTGTGGATAGCGAACTCACGCTAGACGTGATGGTGCTCAAACCCGTAGACAGCGAGGTCACACCGGACGTCACCGTGCTCAGCCCGGTGGAGAGCGAAGCGACGCTCGAGGTCACCGTGCTCAGGCCGGTCGAGGTTGAGGTCGACAGCGAGTCGAGACTGGAGGTCACCGTGCTCAAACTCGTCGAGGTCGAGGTCGACAACGAGTCGAGGCCTGAGGTCACCGTGCTCAGGCCCGTCGAGGTCGAGGTTGACAATGAGTCCAGACCGGAGGTCACTGTGCTGAGACCTGTGGAAAGAGAATCAACTTTCGAAGTAGCCGTGCTCAAGCCCGTCGAGGTCGATGTCGACAGTGAGTCCAGACCGGAGTTCACCGTGCTGAGCCCTGTGGATAGCGAACTCACGCTAGACGTGATCGTGCTCAAACCCGTAGACAGCGAGTTCACACCGGACGTCACCGTGCTCAGCCCGGTGGAGAGCGAAGCGACGCTCGAGGTCACCGTGCTCAAACCCGTCGAGGTCGATGTCGACAGCGAGTCGAGACTGGAGGTCACCGTGCTCAAACTCGTCGAGGTCGATGTCGACAACGAGTCGAGACCGGAATTTACCGTGCTGAGCCCCGTGGAAAGTGAATCAACGTTCGAGGTAACTGTGCTCAAACCTGTCGACAGCGAGCTCAGGCCGGTGGAAAGCGAAGCGACGCTAGACGTCGCCGTGCTCAAACCCGTCGACGTCGAACTGGACAGTGAATCGAGGCCCGAGGTCACCGTGCTCAGGCCCGTCGAGGTCGAACTCGACAGCGAGTCCAGACCGGAACTTACCGTGCTGAGACCCGTGGAAAGTGAATCAACGCTCGAGGTAACGGTGCTCAATCCCGACGAGGTTGAACTCGATAACGAGTCCAGACCTGAACTCACCGTGCTGAGACCCGTGGAAAGAGAACCAACATTCGACGTGACCGTGCTCAAGCCGGTCGAAACCGAACCCGACAGCGAGTCGAGACCTGAACTCACCGTGCTCAATCCCGTCGACAACGAACTCACGTTCGACGTCACAGTGCTCAAGCCAATCGAAACCGAAGTCGACAGTGAATTGACACTTGAATTCACCGTGCTCAGACCCGTCGAGAGCGAATTCACTCTGCTTGACGCCGTGCTCAGGCCTGAGGACATCGAACTGGACACCGTGAAGAGCTGAGAGCCATTGATCGCGTCCAAGCTAGCGGCATTCACAAGTCCGGGCGCCAGTCCCGTGATCTTGTCCCGGTTCATGTTGATCTGCGCGTATGCGTTGATCGTGGTCATACTGGTGCCGGGATCTGTGACAATGGTCAGCTGGTCGGCACCCGCGGTACCGAACACAAGCGTGTTGGAGTCCGTAGCGACGGCATAAGCGCCCACCAGCGCAGCCTGGTCAAACGCGACAAAGCCCACTCCAGTCTTGCCACCGCTGTCACACGCTGCGCCGCCCTGCGGACCGCTAGCCGTCGATGAGAAGCAGTTCACATATGCGTCCGCGTCGAAGACACCATTTACATAGCTATTCGCATCCACCGCGTGCGCCGTTCCGCCCGCAAACGTAGCCATCGCGGAGGCAGCCACAACCGCCGATCGCTTCGTGCTCTTCCCCTTGGTCCGAGCAAATTCATGCGCAACCACCCACTCTCCAGACGCCTGACTCCACACCACCTTATACGTTTTGTTCACTCGAAACCTCGTAGATTCAATCGCTCAACATTCACGACTCGGCATGAAGCGCCCGCTCGCCAGGACAGATAAATGAAACAGCTTGTGATTTCTTGCATTTAGTTTGCGGCCGGTCGGCCAGCATTCGAATTCAGGATCTTCAGTGGCGTAGATATGACCAAATAGTTAGATTTACTAACGTTACAAGACGTAACATTGGTATATCTATACGCTCCCGCCACAATGGAGGTCCGCAATTCTTGGCCTTCGCGGCGGGCGTTTCAATTCATAAATTCTGAAAAAACCTCTATTCCGATTAAGGAATCCAAAATGTTTCAAAATCCGAAGGCCTTCAGTCGAACTTTCTTACTTGCAAAAAAACTGACGCGAGGCAACTAACAAGGCTAATTGAGTGCCAAATGGAATCGTCGGGAAACCGTCTTGAATAAGCCTGGGAAGCGATATCAACGAATTTTATTTCGGTTGTACGTTCGGGTTTCGTGCTGCGCAGAAGGCTAAGCGGAGCCGACTTTGCTCGATCCGCACGTCGATGCGTCGGAGCCCTCGGGCGCGGGATCGCTGGCGGGGAAGCTGCGTCGGCCATCGATGAAAGCGCGGGCAGGACGCTGGTCGCGTCGTCGCCAATGGACATGCAGACGCGTACCCGCATCGGCGGCGTCACGATCCGCGCAGGTGAAAAGACAAACAAAAAGCGCGCCGTGGTTTCCCGACGGCGCGCCTCGACCCGCATGGACAACACTCAAATCGACAACAACTTCCGCGCCTCCTGCGCCGTCGCCACCGGCCTTCCATACTCCGCGCACAGCGACGCCACCCGACTCACCAATTGCGCATTGCTTTTCGCGAGCGTGTCCTTGTCCCAGCGCACGTTGTCTTCCAGCCCCGTGCGACAGTGCCCGCCCAACTGCAGCGTCCAGTGATTCACTTCGAGCTGATGACGCCCGATGCCCGCAGCGGTCCACGTCGCATCGGGCAAGTTCTTCTTCAACTGCTCGACTTCGAATTCGAGAATCTCGAGCCGCGCGGGCAAGGCGTTCTTCACGCCAAGCACGAACTGAACGTGCACGGGTGACTTCAACAAGCCCTGATTCACCAGATCGACGGTGTTATAGAGCATCGCCAGATCGAAAATCTCGATCTCGGGCTTCACATTGTGATCGAGCATCATCTGCGCGAGCGAGCGTACGAAGTCGGGCGGATTCTCGTAGACGATCGTCGGAAAATTGACCGAGCCCGTCGCCAGCGACGCCATGTCAGGCTTCAAGTCGAGCATCGCGCCGCGCTGCTCGAACGAGCGTCCGCGCCCGCCCGTCGAAAACTGGATGATGATGTCCGGGCAATGCTTGCGGATGCCCTCCTGCAAGTCCGCAAACCGATGCCGGTCCGAGCTGGAGCGTTCATCTTCATCGCGCACATGCAGATGCACGAGCGTCGCGCCCGCTTCATACGCCTCATGCGTACTCTCGATCTGTTCGGCGATCGTGATCGGCACGGCGGGATTGTCCTTCTTGCGGGGGACCGAGCCGGTAATGGCAACCGATATCACGCACGGTTCTTTCGTAGGGGATTGGGTCACGCTTCGCTCCTTGAAGGCGCCATTCTTGCGGCAACAATGCAGGATCGCGAACGGCGCTCAGATTTGAACTAACTAGTACGTTTGTGATAGTGACGCATTGTCCGTTCCGCTGCCAGCCAAACAAACCCTGACTCACCGGCCTGTGCATCGCTGTTCGTACGACGAATCGGCCGGCGTGTTCGTCTACTGTCGCTGCGCATATTCCAGCAGCATTTTGCCGACCTGCTCGTCGGTGATCGCCGGTTTGATGTCGAACATGAACAGATCGGCCCACTCGTGCGCCCAGCACGCGAGCGGCTCGATGTCGTCGCATTCGCATACGGCGACGCCCCAGATGGAGCCGATCGCATGCCAGCGTCCAAGCAGCTTGATGCCCTCGGGCGGCGCGCCGCGGGTTTGAATGAATCGCTCGGCCGCCTGGCGTTCGACCTCGGGCTGCGCAGTCCAGTTGACGATGAATAGCATGGCTCGATCCTCCTGTTGGAACGCCATGAAACGGCGCGAAGCGCCGGGTCGCCGCCGCATCGGCCCATCGGGTCGACGCGGTTCATTCAGTATAGGAGGCAGGCGCGCATTGCATCGCCGCGTATCGCTGCATATCGGTTGCATATTGCAGTACGCATTGGGCGCGGCCGGGATGCACTATGCTCCTGCCACCGGATTACGCAAACGCGAGCGTGGCATCGGTCAATGCATCACGACGACGGGCGTCGCGAGCACCGGTTGCGCATACGTGATCCTGACGGACGGCGGGACCACATACGGCGACACCACGACGACCGGCCTCGGCGGAGGCGGAGGCACGGCGACCGCCACGGGCGCGACGACTACGGTGCGCGCGGGCACGTAGTAATAAGGCGGCCTCGGCGGCGGCGCGTAGTAGTACACCGGACGCGGCGGCGGCGCGTAGACGACGGCCGGCGCGACATAGGAAACCTGCACGCTCGTTCCAGCCGCTGCGGTTTTGGCGCAGGTCAGGCTGATGGCGGCAACGGCGGAGACGCTAAGCAAACGGATGTTCATGGTGAAGTCCTCATGCATCGTGGAACATGGAATTCGGCAGCGTGAACGAAACACGTCTGCCGGCGATGAGAACGATAGCGAAGCGTCGCGCCAAGCGTGAGCCGTAACTTATGTCGCCGCATGTCGGCAAAAGCGTGCGGATCCGCGCATGAAATCCGGCGACATGATTCGTAGCATCCGTGAGATTGCGTTCGCCGTGCGGCTCAATAGAATGGCATCACCGTCGACGTTCATTCGTATCCGGCCAGGGAGAAAGCCATGCGAAAAATTCTTGTCATGCTTGCGGCATGCGTGGCGTGCGCCGCGTTCGCGCAAACCGCGACCCAGCCGATGGGCGCGAGTCCGCGCGTGGAACACGCGCTCGGGCAGTTGCAGACCCGCTTCTCGAGCGCGAACACGACGCACGACGGCAAGCTCACGCGCGAGCAGGCGTCGGCCGGCATGCCGATGGTGGCCAGGCACTTCGATGAGATCGACACACAGAAGAACGGCTACGTGACGCTGCCGCAGATCGAAGCCTTCATGCGCGAGCACGCCACGCAACGCTGATCCGGGAGCATCCATGGAAACCCTGCCGAAGATCATCGTGCTCGACGACGAAGCCGAGTTGCGCAACATGCTGCAGCGTTTTCTGAGTACGCAGGGGTTCGAGGTCCGCGTCGTCGAGAACGGCAAGCGGCTCGACCGCTACCTTCAGCGCGAGCCTTACGACCTGCTCGTGCTCGACTGGATGATGGAGCCCGAAGACGGCCTCTCGGTCTGCAAGCGCCTGCGCGCCGAAGGCCAGACGCTGCCTATCCTGATGCTCACGGCCAAGGGCGATCCGGTCGACAAGGTGATCGGCCTCGAAACCGGCGCCGACGATTACCTCGCCAAACCCTTCCTGCCGCAAGAACTCGTCGCTCGCGTGCGCGCGCTGCTGCGCCGCCAGAAAATCGCCGCCGGCGATCCGACGCACACGCAGCAGGTCGTCCGCTTCGGCGAATTCCGCCTCGATCTCGCGAGGCAAAAGCTCTATCGCAACGGCGAGCCGTTCGATATCCATTCGGCGCAGATGCAGTTGCTCCATGCGCTCGGCTCGTCGCCGAACCGCGCGGTGAGCCGCGACAACCTCATCGCCCGCGCGCGCGGCCGCGATCACGATGCGCTCGATCGCAGCATCGACGTGCAGGTGCTGCGGCTGCGTCAGATCGTCGAGGAAGACCCGGGCAAGCCGCGCTTCATCAAGACCGTCTGGGGCGTCGGCTACATGCTGCTCGCCGAAATCGAATCGTGAGCGCCGTGCGTCGCGTCCATTTCGTGCCGCGCTCGCTCTTCGCGCGCAACATCCTGTTGCTGGTCGCGCTCGTCGCCGTGAGCCAGGTATGCGCGATCGCGGTGCTGCTGCACTTCATCCAGACGCCGCGCATCGAGCGGGCGGCGGCGACGTTCGCAAGCTACATCGTCACGCTCGACACGCTTTTGCAAACAACGCCACCCGACGCCGCGCAAACAGTCGCCGCGCACCTCGACCTGCGCCGCGACTTGCCCGCCGGCGCGCACGAGACGGCGCCGGGATCGCGCTTGCGCTTCTATCAAACGTATCAGCGTCAGACGTTCATCGAGAGCCTGCGGCAGCACTTGCCCGCCGGCATGCTCGTGCGCTGGCAAGGCGGCGAAACGGCCGACGACGGCCAGCAACGCTTGTGGATCCGCGCGCATCTGTCGGGCGAGCCGCGCTGGCTTGCGTTGCCGGTGCCCGAAGCGGCACACGACGACGGCCTCGTGACCGCCCTCCTTCTGTCGCTTGGACTCGGCGCGCTCGCGTTCGCGACGGCCTATGTGATCCAGCGCCACCTGAACCGCCCGCTCGCGCATCTCGCCGATGCCGCGCGGCTCGTTTCCGCGGGCGGCGAGCCGGGCGTCCTGCCGACGGACGGCCCCACCGAAATCGCGCAAGTGAGCGGCGCGTTCAACCGCATGACGGCCGCGCTGAAGGAAGCCGAAGCGACGCGCGCGCTGATGCTCGCAGGCATCTCGCACGACATCCGCACGCCGATGACCAAGCTGCGCCTCGCCATGGCGATGTCCTCCGTGCCTGCGAAGGATGCGGCGTTCGCGGCATCGGCGGAGGGCTATCTCGACACCATCGACACGATTCTTCAGCAGTTCATGGATTACGCGGGCAGCGGCGCGAAGGAGACGCCCATCGTCGGTGATCTGAATGCGCTGATCGCCAGTCTCGCTGCCGATTTCGCGGGACTGGGACACGAGTTCGCGCTCGATCTCGGCCACATCGAACCGTTCCCGTTTCGCCCGATCAGCATGTTGCGCATGCTCATGAACCTGATGCAGAACGCGGTGCTGTACGGCGTGACCGGGCTGGAAGTGCGCACGTGGACCGACGCGCGGGCGAATGCCGCGTGCATCGTGATCGCGGATCGCGGCAAGGGACTCGGCGAACAGGATCCGGAAGCGCTCAAGCAACCGTTCAAACGCGGTGGCGGCGAAGGCCAGCCGAAAGGCACGGGCCTCGGTCTCGCGATCGTCGAGCGCATCGCGCGGCTGCATGGCGGCACGCTCGAGCTGCGCGCACGCGAAGGCGGCGGAGCGGAATCGCGCATCGTGCTGCCGCTTTCCGGCGCGGCGGCGAGCTGACGCTATTTCGTGGCGTGTGCGTCGTCGGGATCGGCGATTGCCTGCTTCGCGCCGCCCTCTTTCGCCGCTTGCGCCTGCTCCTCGACGACCGTCGATTCGCGCGCGAGCGGTGCGATCGCCTGCAACGGGACCATCGGCTGCGCGCGCGCGTTGACGCCGGCGGGACTCGGCTCGTTGTCGTGGATCAACGCGCGGATGCGCGGATAAATCTGCCGCTCCCAGCGCTTGCCGTTGAATACGCCGTAGTGCCCGACGCCCGTCTGCACGTGATGCGCCTTCAGGTACGGCCGCAGCTTGTCGCACAGATCCTGCGCGGCGAGCGTCTGGCCGACTGCGCAGATGTCGTCGCGCTCGCCCTCGACGGTGAAGAGCGCAGTGCGCCGGATCGCCGACGGATCGACCTTGCGGCCGCGCACTTCGAGTTGCTTCAACGGCAACGCGTGCCGCTGAAACACCGTATCGACGGTCTCCAGATAGAACTCCGCGGTGAGGTCCATCGTCGCGAAGTATTCCTCGTAGAAAACACGGATCACGTCGGCCTGAGCGGGATCGCCCTTCGCGCGCTGACGATGCATCTCCTCGAACGATTCGAGGTGGCGCGCGAGATTCATCGACATGAACGCGCCCAGTTGCATGAAGCCGGGATAGACGCGCCGCATCGCGCCCGCGAAGCCGAACGGCACCATCCCGATCAGGTTGCGCTCGAACCATTCGATCGGCTTGCTCTTCGCGAGCTCGTTTACGCGCGTGGGATTCACGCGGGTGTCGATCGGACCGGCCATCAGCGTCATGCTCGCCGGCTCAGCGGGATGCCGGTCCTCGGCCATCAGTGCGACCGCCGAGAGCGCCGCGACGGTCGGCTGACACACCGCGAGCAGATGCGCGCCCGGCCCGATCGTTTCGATGAAGTCGATGATGTGCTGCACGTACTCGTCGAAGCCGAAGCGGCCGTGCATCAGAGACACGTCGCGCGGATTGCGCCAGTCGGTGATATAGACGTCGTGGTCGGCGAGCATCGTGCGCACGGTGCCGCGCAGCAACGTCGCGAAGTGGCCCGACATCGGCGCGATGAGCAGCACGCGGGGCTGCGCAACGGCCACATCGGCCTTGCGGAAATGCAGCAGGTCGCAGAACGGCGTGCGCGCCGTCACCTCTTCCACGACGCGCATCGGCTGGCCTTCGACGTCCACTTCCGCAATACCGAACGCCGGCCGCGCGTGCGTGAGTCCGGCAAGCTCGATCAGTTCGCAGATCGCGTTAAGGCCGCGGCCTTGCGGCGTTGCGCCGATCTCCTTCCAGACCCGCAGCGCGCCGCCCGCGAGCGAGGCGGCGTGGCGTATCGGCAGCATCGAATCGGACCAGGCCTGATAGCCCGCGTAAGCAAAGGGATTCATCTCTCTTGCACGCGGGCCGCGCATGCGTCGAATTGGAGCAACGAAACAAGGCAATACGTATGCCAGTCGACCGTGGCGACGGCTCACCCGACCGAGCGACTGGCATACCCTTTGCACCGCTACCGTTCACGAGCGCGTTTTGCCGCCTTTCGGTGCCCGCACGCGCCGCGCTCGATCCGTCTTGGTGCACGACGCGCGAGGAGAACCTCATGGCGAACGCCACGCTTACCATCAGCAGCAAGAACTATTCGTCCTGGTCGCTGCGCGGCTGGCTGCTCACGAAGTTCAGCGGACTGCCGTTCGAGGAAGTCGTGATGCCCGCGGACGATCCCGGCGCGCGCGCCGAGCTGCTGCTGCTCTCGCCATCGATTCTCGTTCCGTGTCTCTTTCACGATGGCATCAAGGTCTGGGACACCCTCGCGATCGGCGAGTATCTGAACGAAGTGCGCCCCGGCGCCCGCCTGCTGCCGAAGGAACGTGCCGAGCGCGCGCATTGCCGGGCGATCTGCGGCGAGATGCATTCGGGCTTCGCCGCATTGCGCTCCGCCTTGCCGATGAACCTCAAGGCGCACTTTCCCGGCTTCAAGGTGTGGGCGCGCGCGCAGACCGACATCGAGCGCATCGTGACCATCTGGCACGAGTGTCTCGCGCAATACGGCGGTCCGTATCTTTTCGGCGAACGCACGTGCGCGGATGCGATGTTCGCGCCGGTCGTCACGCGCTTCGTCACCTACGACGTAAAGCTCGACGCCGATATCGTCGCGTACGGCGAGCGCATTCTCGCCATGCCGGAAATGCGCCAGTGGATCGCCGATGCGCAGCAGGAAGCCGAAGAGATCGACGAACTGGACGTCGAATTCTGAACGTCGCGCCGCAGACGCACCGGGTTTTCCTTTCCTTCATCCGTGAACCATACTGAGTCTGTAGGAGGAAACCCGTCATGGAACCGTCGATCCACCCAGACGCCTCGGTCAGGCGCGCCGCGCCGACGCTGCACGTCCGCTTCTCGGACACCGACGCCATTCCGTTTCCGACCCGTACCGTCGAGCGCGGCGACGCGCTTTATTGCACGGGCGAGCCGCTGCGCAGCCTCTATACGGTGCAAGGCGGCTGCTTCAAGGCCGTCGCGACGTATCCCAGCGTCAGCGACGACAGCGCTCCGCACACGCAGGTCACGGGTTTTCACTTCGCGAATGAAACGCTCGGCCTCGACGGGGTGTGCACGGGGCGGCACGAAAGCGACGCCATCGCGCTCGAGCCAAGCGTCGTGCGGATCATGCCGGTCGGCATACTCGAACCCCTGTGCCGCGAGTACGCGGCCATGCAGCACGAGCTGCTCGCGATCATGAGCGCGGAAATCGTGCGCGCGTCGCGTCTCGCGCTGATGCTCGGCACGATGCCCGCGCGCGAGCGCGTCGCCGCGTTCCTGCTCGATTTCTCCGAGCGCCTCGACGCGTGCACTGCTCCAGCCCGCGAACATGCGAACGAACTGATCCTGCCGATGACGCGTTCGGACATCGGCAGCTATCTCGGACTCGAACTGGAAACCGTGAGCCGCATGCTGTCGAAGCTGCAACGCGAGGGCGCGATCGGTCTCAACGGGCGGCAAGTGCGCATCGTCGATCGCACGATGCTCGAACACCACTGACGAACGTTCGTCGATTTTCCCGGACTACGCGCGGACCGTCAGCACCGCCGCGCCCGTGAGCCTGCCTTCGCGAAGATCGGCGAGCGCGCGGTTGGCTTCGCCGAGCGGATAAGGTGTCGTGTGCAGATCCAGATGAAACTGCCCGGCGATGTCCATGAACGCGCGCCCGTCCTCGCGCGTGAGATTCGCCACCGACATGACGCGGCGCTCGCCCCAGAGCAGGTCGTACGGAAATGCAGGAATGTCGCTCATGTGGATGCCGCCGCACACCACGGCGCCACCCTTCGCGACCGCCTTGAGCGCCGCCGGCACGAGCGCGCCGGCCGGCGCGAAGATGAGCGCGGCGTCGAGTTCGTCGGGCGGCGTTTCGTCGCTGCCGCCCGCCCAATGCGCCTTCAGAGTGAGCGCGAGCCGTTGCGCGGCGGTATCGCCGGGACGCGTGAACGCATAGACCGAGCGACCCTCATGGTTCGCCACCTGCGCGACGATATGCGCGGCCGCGCCGAAGCCATAGATGCCGATGCGCTGCGCATCGCCCGCCATCGCGAGCGTGCGATAGCCGATGAGTCCCGCGCACAAGAGCGGCGCCGCTTCGACATCCGAATATCGCTGCGGCAGATGCAGGCAGTAACGTGCATCTGCGACGACGCGGTCCGCATAACCGCCGTCGATCGTATAGCCCGTGAAGCCGGGTGTATCGCATAAATTCTCGCGGCCCGCTGTGCAGTAGCGGCAATGTCCGCACGTGTGACCCAGCCACGGCACGCCCACGCGATCGCCGGGCGCGAAGCCCGTCACGCCGTCGCCGAGTCGCGCGACCGTCCCGACGATCTCGTGCCCCGGAATCACCGGCCGCTTCGGATGCGCGAGCTCGCCGTCGATGACATGCAGATCCGTTCGACACACGCCGCACGCATGGACGTCGATGAGCAGTTCGCCTGCATGCGGCGTGGGATCCGGCAGGTCGAGCATCTGTAAAACGGGGGCATTGCCGTCGAAAACCATTGCGCGCATGGATACGTCTCCTGAGTTCGTTGCTACTGCATGCATGCCGTTCGATATTGCAGCGCAGCGCTTTTGTTTTAGCGCGCATCGGCGCAGCGCGTGTGTCGGCGTCGCCGTGGGGCGCGCGAGGCCGACGTGGTGCACATGTGCACGACCAACGAGCGTCGTTCTAGCCCCCAATCGCCCGATGATGCGCCGCATTCATCGAGTTGGACTCAGGCCCACATGCGTCGATATGCCTCCGATGCTTGTCTCCAAAGCGTCAGATTGTCGTACTAAACTCAACCCATGCAGTGCCGATGTGAAAGTGCGCGGCGAACATGTTTCGGCATCGGTCTTGCTTTATCGGTTCGACTGTCTTTGCTGTTGCGGCACAGCAAGTTTCAGAGCGCCTCGGCGATGGAACCCATTACATGCGCCGCGCTTAAAACTTATCCGCCGCGCGCAGTTCGAACCTTGATCGCGGTCTCCGCAGACCGCGCTGTAACGCCTCAACAATACGCGCGGTGCAAGCCGCCATTCAACCGACGGCGCTCATGGCCAGCGCGAAAGCGCTGAGCGTCTCGTCCATCGAATCGTTTCATGGAGGATGACATGCGTATCACGGTCAAGCTGGATGGCTTCGAAGGCGCTCAATCGGCGGCTTTCGCCATCCTGTGGCTCGACAAGGAAACCCGCCGCTGGTCGCGCGAGGGTCACCAGGCGGTGGAAGTGCCGGACTGGGGCGGCCTGCGTTCGGGAAAGAACGGCACGATGATTTGCGGCCAGAAAGTCGGCGACCCGATCTGCGTGCTGGAGCGCCTCGACGTCGACGCACCGGATGGTCCGAGCGAAGGTCTCGCGGGGCGCGTGCTGTGGTATGCGGACGGCGCGGCGACGAAGAGCACCGGACGCTGGCACGTGCAGTGCATCGACCGCGAACAGATCAAGGCGGAGCACGGCGTTTTCGCCGGCGAAGAGGGAGGCTGATCTGAACGCGCAATCTCAGGGCTCGTCGCCCGGCAACGGCGTAAGCATCACGACGAACGACGCAGCCCCGATAAGAATTGCGAGCACGCCGTAGTACATCACGGCCGTCTCGTCGAAGAGCAGGCCGCGCAGCGCCGCATCGATGCCGCCCAGCGTCACGAACACGGCGCCCAAGGCCGCGACAATGCGCCCTTCACCCCTGATCATGATGTTCTCCCGACCGTCGGGCGGCGCCGGCCCGACTCACCGCATCGCGCTCGTGTCGATGTCGCGCCGCCATGATTCATGGTCGTTTGCGCGGCTCGGCATGGCTTGACCTGTATCAACCTCGCCAGTACTCCGCTGCGCCGCCTCGTCACGCGCGCCGGGCTGCGCAAGAAAACGCCCGTTCTGGTGTTTTCCCTTGCCCGTTTCCAACGCTTATATTGGTAGTATCAGGTGCCGGCTGCAGGTTGGCATGATTTCGCGGACGGCGCATGCTGCTCGGGCCATCCTCGCCTTTGCCCGCAAGAATGGCTCGCATTCGACCGACAGAATCCTGGGGAGGCACGATGAATCAAAATTTCAGCGACCCGTTCAGCCAGTTTGCCGCCATGTTCCAGCAGTACCAGCTTCCAGGGTTCGATGTCACCGCGATCATGGAATCGCGGCGCAAGGACGTCGAAGCGCTCGCGGCGACCAACCGCGTCGCGTTCGGCGGCATGGAAGCGCTGCGCGACAAACAGGTCGAAATACTGCGCCGGACTTTGAGCGATCTGGAAACCATCGCAAAACAACTCGCCAACACGTCGACTCAACCTCCGTTCAATGCCAATGAAGTCGTGCAACGCGCGCTGCACAACGCACTCGCCGACATGCAGGACATCGCGCGCACCACTCAGCAGACCCAGGCGGAAGCCTATGCGCTCGTGAGCAAGCGAATGGAAGACGCCCTGAGGGAACTGAAAGCTTCAATCGAGAAGCCCAAGACCTAGCCTCGCGCGTCCTTGACGAGGCCCGGCCTCCGGCAATGGCAAGCCGCGTGCGCGGCGAGCGGAGGTGCGTCATGCAATTCGATGAATTCGCGGCGTTCGAGAAGAACGGCTGGGAGCATGTTGTCCCCTCGTACGAGGATTACTTTGGAAGGCTGACCGTTCAGTCGCATCCCGCGCTGCTCGATGCGCTCGCAGTCGGTCCGGGTACGCGCATGCTCGATGTCGCCGCGGGCCCCGGCTATCTCGCCGCGGCGGCGATCGAGCGCGGCGCGACCGCGGCGGCCGTCGATTTCTCCGCGTCGATGATCGCGCATGCGCGCCAGCTTCATCCCGAGATCGAATTTCAGATCGCCGACGCGGCCCATCTCCCGTTCGACGACGAAAGCGTCGATGCCGTCGGGATCAGCTTCGGCATGCTGCATTTTCCCGAGCCCGAACGCGCACTCGGCGAAGCGGCGCGCGTGCTGCGCGCGGGCGGCCGCGTCGCGTTCACGGCGTGGGCGCTGCCTGAGCGTGCGGTCGGCTTCGGCATGGTGCTCGACGCGATCCAGCTTCACGGCAAGCCCGATGTCGGCATGCCGCCCGCGCCGCCTTTCTTCCGTTTCAGCGATCCCGGCGAATGCGTGCGCGTGCTGACCGAAGCGGGCTTTGTCGATGCGCGCGCCGTCGAAGTCGAGCAGACCTGGCATCTCGTGCTGCCCGAAACGCCGCTCGACGGATTGATGCACGGCGGCGTGCGCATGGCGGCGCTGCTGCGCGCGCAGTCGAGGAGCGCGCTCGCCGCGATCGAGCAGGAAGTGAAAACGCGCGTGAAGGCCTACACGGCGCACGGCGAGCTGCTCATCCCGATGCCTTGCGTGCTGGCCTCCGCGATCAAGCCCTGAGCCGCTGTTATTTCCTGGCCTGCGTCGTGATCTGGAAAATATCGACGGCCACGCGGTCGCGGCCGTACTTGCCCGCGAGCGCGGAGAGGCGCTTTTCTACGGCGCGCAGATATTCGGGCTTCGCCTCGCTGTCGGGGCGCGCCGAGTCGAAGAGCGGCGCGGGCGTGACCGTCAGCACGATCATCTCCGAGCCGAACGGCTTGCCGACGACCCAGTCGCCCATCGTGCCGATGGTCGCCGTGTAGTTCGCCGGCGCCTGGTTGTCGCGCGAGCGCGAATTGGGCACCAGATGCACGACGCTGCCATCGAGCATGTAGTAGTCGACGCTGACGTAGGACTCGAACGCGGGCGTCATCAGATCGACGATCAGCGGATCGCCTTCGGTGAGGCGCGTCGCGCGCGAACGCGTATGCACCGACGCCGGCCTGCCCGACTGCCGGTTGGCCGTCCAGAACGGGCCGAACACCTTGAGCAGGTCGCATTTGTCGTCGGCGACCTGCTGCACGCCGAAGTTCGTGGTCTTCACGCCTGGCACGCGGCCGAGCGCCTCTTTCAGGCGCGCGAGACCGAACTTCTGCGACACGAAGCCCTGCACGTCGACGGTCTGATCGTGCACCGACGCGACGAGCGCCGAACACGGCACGCTCGCGAGCACAGGCGTGACGGCCGCCATCGTGAGCTGGGGAACGGGCGTCGGCGGCACGGCGGGCGTGACCGCCACGCTGGAAGCCGGCGCCGCGGTCTCGGGCGCGTGCGGCGTCACCGCGCCCGTGGCGCTGCCCTCGGACGACCGTGACGGCGCTTCGCGCGCGGCTTCCTCGCCTGCGCCCGACTGCTCGTAGAAGTAGTAGCCCGCCCCCGCGATCAACGCCGCCACGACCGCCGCCGCGCCGATCGCGAGCTTCGGCGCGCCGCCCTTCTTCGCCTTGCGGCCCGTGGTCGGGCCGGCGTGCTCCTCGGCGATCTCTTCGAGGAATTGCACGACGCTCGGCGTGCGCGCCTCGCGCTCGAACGCGAGCGCGGCCTTCAGCGCCTTCCACTGCCTGTTGCCGAGATGCTCGGGGCGCTGCGGCTTCATGCCCGCGCTCTTCGCCTGCAGCGCGGGCACGCGGTCGAACGGGTGTTTGCCCGTCAGCAGTTCATAGGTGATGCAGCCGAGCGCATAGATATCGTCACGCGGATCAGGTTCGCGATGCTCCATCATTTCCGGGCTCGCGTACGCGGGCGTGAGCGCGCCGAGGCTGCCGGGATCGAACACGGTCGCCTCGGTTTCCTCCTCGGGCCGCTGGATCACGCGCGAAATGCCGAAGTCGATCACCTTCACTTCCGACGTGTCCGTCAGAAACACGTTGGGCGGCTTGAAATCGCAATGAACGAATCCGCGCTCGTGCGCGTAGGCGAGCGCGTTGGCCATGCCCTTGAAGATCGGGAAGACCTCGGAGAACGGCATGCCCTTGAAATTCGGGTTCCGAAGCAATCGGGACAGCGGCTGGCCGGAGAGATATTCCATCGTCAGATAGACGATCTGGCCGTCGCGATCGAAGTCGTATACGGTGACGATGTTCCGGTGCGCGAGCTGTTGGGCCTTGCGCGCTTCACGCTGCAGCGCGATCAGCGATTTCGGATTGCCGCGGAACTGGAGATTGAGCACCTTGATCGCGACATACGGCCGCCGGTCCGACGCTTCCAGCTTGCGCAGGTCGAGCGCCTTGTAGACGGTGCCCATCCCGCCGATGCCGAGACATTCTTCGAGCACGAAGCGGCTGTTGAGCGTGTCGCCGACGCCTTTCATCTGCTGATCGTGATCGGCGATCACCTGCGTCGCCTGGCTGCCGGTGCCGCTGCTCGGATCGCGCGACGGCGGCGGCGCAAAGCCCGGTGATGTTTGCAGACGCGTCTCGTCGCGGCTCGCGGGGCCCGTGGGGGAATCGGCTTCCGGGTGCATGCGCGCCGCGTGCTCGATGCGGCGGCGGATAGCCGCATAAATGTCGGGCGGCAAGGGTCGCGCCGCGTGCTCCTCGTCGAGGATCTCCATGAGCCGCTTTGCCGGAGTCTGCTCGGTCGCCAATGCGCCGTCCACTCCCGCAAAGAACTCGTCGCGCGACCCGCCGTCGCCCCGATAAGTACGAATCGCTTGCGCAAAACTTGTCATCTGTGCGTCGCGATGCGGCTCCGAATCGATCGAACTTACTTGTCGTAACAAAACCCCGGTGCTCGTTCGATACTAGCCTTCGCCTGACGCTTTCGCAAATGGCGTTTGCGATCATGCGCGGCGTCGCGCACATGTCGTTCGGAGACCGACATATCGGCGGCGAGTGTCGGCGCGGCGCAGGCAGATCCCGCGCTTAATCAGCCTCCCCAATGCCGGCGGCGTCGAATAAAACGTCGGCAAATCATGGTCTTACGCGATTTTTGGCGTTACATCGCGCTTTGGCACGGCTTTCGCATTCGCTAGAGGCGAACGTCTTTGCGGCAGAAGGCTCGCGCCTTTCGCCGCCATTGGCGTTTGCCGTCCGATGTATGGCGCGCCGGATCGTGGAGTCGGTCCGGTGCGGCAAGCCGGATTGTCTATACTCGACTACGACTCCCCACTCTGGAGGAAACATCCATGGCCGTCCTCAAAATCAGGGATCTCGCCGACAGCGTCGAACTCGACAGGCAGGCGATGCACACGATCGTCGGCGGTGCGCGCGATGGCGTGCGGGCGTCGTTTCGCTTCCG
>Ga0207426_1001702_pt1 | contig 16910 bp, 13 predicted proteins | sample AraplaMF_Cvi_mMS_FD_184265 | JGI IMG/M metagenome (GOLD analysis project Ga0207426, IMG submission 184265) | Arabidopsis root microbial communities from the University of North Carolina, USA - plate scrape MF_Cvi_mMS (SPAdes) (version 2) | ecosystem: Host-associated > Plants > Roots > Endosphere... | reverse complement strand
TGTGCCGGTGATGCGGACCCGGCTAGGGCAGACTTGGCGTCGAAGACCGACGACAAGGATGGGCATGCCGATCACACCTGCCAACGGACAGACCGCCGGGGACCCGGCGGTGAGCACACCGGGCGGCGCCGCCGAACCGATCATGCTGGAGCTGGTCGACGAGGACGGTACGACGATCGGCACCGCGGAGAAGCTCGCGGCCCACCAGGCTCCCGGGCAGCTGCACCGGGCGTTCTCGGTCTTCCTCTTCGACGAGAAGGGGCGGCTGCTGCTGCAGCGCCGGGCCCTGGGGAAGTACCACTCCCCCGGTGTGTGGTCCAACACCTGCTGCGGCCACCCCTACCCCGGCGAGGCACCGTTCGTGGCCGCGGCCCGGCGGACCTCGGAGGAGCTGGGCCTGGCGCCCACCCTGCTGGCGGAGGCGGGCACCGTGCGCTACAACCATCCCGACCCGGCCTCCGGCCTGGTGGAGCAGGAGTACAACCACCTGTTCGTCGGGCTGGTCCGGGCCGAGCCGGCGCCCGATCCCGAGGAGATCGGCGAGATCGCCTTCGTGACGCCGGAGGAACTGGCCGAGCGGCATGCCCAGGCACCGTTCTCGGCATGGTTCATGACCGTGCTGGACGCGGCCCGTCCGGCCGTGCGCGAGCTCACAGGACGTTCGGCGGGCTGGTAGCGAGCGGGGTGAGCGGCAGCTCGGCCCAGATGGCCTTGCCGCCGTTCCTCGTGTTCTCGACGTCGCACTTGCCGCCCGCCTCCGCGGTGAGCGTCTTGACGAGCCACAGTCCGCGGCCGCCGACATCACCCTGTTCCGCCTCCAGTGCCTTGGGGCGGTAGGGGTGGTTGTCCTCGACCGCGACCCGTAGCCAGTTCGCACCGATGGTGACCTGGACGGCGATCTGGGGCGAGAGCAGGGCCGCGTGGCGGACGGCGTTGGTGACGAGTTCGGAGACGATGAGCAGCAGGCCGTCCATGATCTCGGCGGCCACGGGCACACGCTGTTCGTCGAGCAGATCCCGGACCGCGTGACGTGCCTGCGGCACCGAAGCCTCCAGTGCCGGGGCGGTGAACCGCCAGACACCTTCGTACGCGAGCGGGGAGGTCAGCTCTTCGGGGGGTTCTGCAGGGGGTCCGGAAGGCATCCTCACAGGAAGAGTGTTGAGAATGCGTTGGTCCGGACCGGCCAGCTGAACACAAGTCAGCGCCTATCGACGCCTTATGGCCGATTGCGAGTGAGGCGATCGGCCCGGCGACCGATCCTGTTCCCTTTATGGGTTGTTCGCGGACTTATCCGAGGTGACCCCCGTACGATCCGCGCCCCACGGCGGTGCCTGCGGAACGCACAACGCGGCGGGACCGGTGCCTGGGCATCGGTCCCGCCGCGCTGTTTCAGTAGCGGGGACAGGATTTGAACCTGCGACCTCTGGGTTATGAGCCCAGCGAGCTACCGAGCTGCTCCACCCCGCGTCGGTGAACACCACCCTACGGGCCGGCCGCCCCAGGACCAAATCGATAATCATCGCGGGTGGCGCGAACCCGACGGTGCCGGGTGTGCGCCCGCCGCGGGGGCCGCGGGCCGGGCCGTGCTCCCGCCGCGGCCGGCGTCGCCGCGCCCGCGTCCTTCAGAGCGCCCGGTCGGTGATCCGTCCGCCGTCGACCTCGATCCGGCGGGTGGTGTGCACCGCTTCGAGCATCCGGCGGTCGTGGGTGACCAGCAGCAGGGTGCCCGGGTACGACGCGAGCGCGGACTCCAGCTGTTCGATGGCCGGCAGGTCGAGGTGGTTGGTCGGCTCGTCCAGGACGAGGAGGTTGACCCCGCGGCCCTGGAGGAGGGCCAGCGCGGCACGGGTCCGCTCCCCCGGCGACAGGGTGCGCGCCGGGCGCAGCACATGCGCCGCCTTCAGCCCGAATTTCGCCAGCAGGGTGCGGACGTCGGCGGGCGGCAGGTCGGGGACGCAGGCCCGGAAGGCGTCCATCAGCGGCTGGTCGCCTTCCGGGCCGTGCGCGCCGAAGAGCCGGCCGCGGGCCTGGTCGACCTCGCCGACGACCACGCCGGGGCCCAGGGAGGCGTGCCCCGTCTCCAGCGGGAGCCGGCCGAGGAGGGCGGCGAGCAGGGTCGACTTGCCGGAGCCGTTGGGGCCGGTGATGGCGACCCGGTCCGCCCAGTCGATCTGCAGGTCCACCGGGCCGAAGCGGAAGTCGCCGCGCCGCAGGCCGGCGCCGCGCAGGGTGGCCACGACCGCGCCGGCCCGGGGCGCGGCGGCGATCTCCATCCGCAGCTCCCACTCCTTGCGCGGTTCCTCGACGACGTCGAGCCGCTCGATCAGGCGCTGGGTCTGCTTGGCCTTGGCGGCCTGCTTCTCGGTGGCCTCCACCCGGGCCTTGCGGCCGATCTTGTCGTTGTCGGGCGCCTTGCGGCGGGCGTTCTTGACGCCCTTCTCCATCCAGTTGCGCTGGGTGTGCGCCCGGGTCTCCAGGGCCGCCCTGGTGTCGGCGTACTCCTCGTACTGTTCGCGCGCATGGCGCCGGGCCCGTGCGCGCTCCTCCAGGTAGGAGGCGTAGCCGCCGCCGTAGGTGTTGACCTGCTGCTGGGCGAGGTCGAGTTCGACGACGCGGGTGACCGTGCGGGTCAGGAACTCGCGGTCGTGGCTCACCAGGACGGTGCCGGCGCGCAGCCCCGTGACGAAGGACTCCAGCCGGTGCAGACCGTCCAGGTCGAGGTCGTTGGTCGGCTCGTCCAGCAGGAAGACGTCGTAGCGGGAGAGCAGCAGCGAGGCGAGGGAGGCACGGGCGGCCTGGCCGCCGGAGAGCGTCGTCATCGGCTGGTCGAGGCCGATGGACAGGCCGAGCTGTGCGGCGGTCTCCTCGGCGCGCTCGTCGAGGTCGGCGGCGCCCAGCGCGAGCCAGCGCTCCAGCGCCGTGGCGTAGGCGTCGTCCGCCCCGGGCCGCTCGTCGACCAGCGCCTGGGTGGCGGTGTCCAGGGCGAGCTGGGCGTCGGTCACGCCGGTACGGCGGGCGAAGAAGGCGCGGACGGTCTCTCCCGGGCGGCGGTCGGGCTCCTGGGGGAGGTGGCCGACCGTGGCGGTGGGCGGGCTCAGCGCGAGCGTGCCGTCCTCCGGGGTGTCCAGGCCGGCGAGCAGGCGCAGCAGCGTGGACTTGCCCGCGCCGTTGGCGCCGACGAGGCCGACCACGTCGCCGGGGGCGACGACCAGGTCGAGGCCGGAGAACAGGACGCGCTCGCCGTGGCCGGCGGCGAGGTCTTTGGCGACGAGAGTTGCTGACATCAGGCCGCCGATCGTATCCGGCCCGGTCCGTCGTGGTCGCTCTAATATCCGGAGCATGGAACCCGGTCTGAAGACGCATGTCAGCGACGGCACAGCGACCGTCACCATCAGCAACACCGGCAAGCGGAACGCCATGACCGTGCCGATGTGGCGGGAGCTGCCGCCGCTGCTGGCGCGGCTGGCGGCCGACCGTGCCGTCCGGTCGCTGGTGCTGACCGGCGAGGGCGGGACGTTCTGCGCGGGCGCCGACATCGGCTCGCTGCGGGATCCGGCGGGTGAGTCGCAGGGCCTGGCGGCGGCGGCCGAGGAGGCGCTGGCGGCGTTCCCCAAGCCGACGCTGGCGGCGATACGCGGCTACTGCGTGGGCGGCGGCACCCAGTTGGCGGCCGCCTGCGATCTGCGGTTCGCGGAGGAGGGCGCGCTGTTCGGGGTGACGCCGGCCAAGCTGGGGGTCGCCTACTCGGCGGCCGCCACCCGGCGGCTGGTCCGGGTGGCCGGGCTGTCCACCGCCAAGTACCTGTTGTTCTCCGGCGAGTTGATCGACTGCACCCGGGCGCTGCGCACGGGCCTGGTGGACGAGGTGCTGGCCGAGGGCGAGCTGGGCAAGCGGGTGGCGGAGTTCTCGGCGGTCCTGGCGAGCCGGTCACTGCTGACGCAGACCGCGGCGAAGGAGCTGGCCGACGGGACGTGGGACGTGCCGCCGGCCGAGGCCGCGGAGCGCGGCGCCCACTGGGCCGCGCAGGCCCGCGCGAGCGGCGACATCGCGGAGGGTGCCGCCGCCTTCCTGGAGCGCAGGGCGCCGCGCTTCACCTGGCCCACGGACTGACGCCGGGGCGGGGCCCGCACGGCGCGGGCCCACCGCGCCCCGCGGGGCGGCCGCTCACTCCTGGCCGGTCAGCAGGAACCGGCTGCGCTCCCGCAGCATCGCGGTGATCTCGGCCGGTGCCTTCTCCGGGGAGCCCGCGTCGTAGGGCGGCCGCGGGTCGTATTCGATGCCGAGCTGGATCCCCTGGGCCACGGCGTCCCCGGCGATCCGGCCGGCCAGGGTCAGCCCCATGTCGATGCCGGACGAGACGCCGGCCGCCGTGACGTACTTGCCGTCGACGACCACCCGCTCCCCGGTCGGCTCGGCGCCCAGCGCCCCGAGCCGCTCCAGCGCGAGCCAGTGGGAGGTGGCCCGGCGGCCCGTGAGGAGGCCGGCGGCCGCCAGGATCAGCGAGCCGGTGCACACCGAGGTGGTCCAGGAGGTGCCGGTGTCCACGGCGCGGAGCCACTCGTGCAGCGGGCCGTCCGTCATCTGCGCGTTCTGTCCGGGGCCGCCGGGCACGACGAGGATGTCCGGTGCGGTGACCTCGCCCAGCACGGCGTCGGCGACCAGTCCGAGCGAGCCGAGGTCATTGCGGTGCGGGCCGGTGCGCTCGGCGACGAACACCGCCTCGGCGCCCGGCAGCCGGCTGAGGGTCTCGTAGGGGCCGACGGCGTCGAGCGTGGTGAAGCCGTCGAAGAGGAGGATCGCGAGCTGCATGACGGTTCCTGTCGGTAGGGGTGGCTTCGGCCCGGTGGAGCACCGGCGGCCGGTACGGGGTCAGGAGGGCACGACGTCAGGAGGGCACGACGGGTGGTCCGGCGGTCCGGAAGCGGCGGCGGTATTCGGCCGGGGACGCGCCCAGGGCGCGGAGGAAGGCGCGGCGCATCGCCTCGGGGGTGCCGTAGCCGCAGTGCCGCGACACCTGCTCGATGCCGTCGACGGTGTCCTCCAGGTGCCGGCGGGCGGCCTCCAGGCGCACCCGGTCGACATAGCGGCCCGGCGTCATGCCCACCTCGTCGCGGAACGCCCGGGCGAAGTGCCGCGGCGAGAGGCGGGCGCGTTCCGCGAGGGCGTCGACGGACAGGTCCGCCGCCGGATTCTCGGTGATCCACTGCTGGACGTCGCGCAGCGGCCGGCGCTGTGCGGTCTGCGCGGCGAGCTGGGCGCTGAACTGGGTCTGGTTGCCCGGCCGCCGCAGGAACACCACCAGGTGCCGGGCGACGGTCAGCGCGACGTCCCGGCCGAGGTCCTCCTCCACCAGGGCCAGCGCGAGGTCGATCCCGGCCGTCACGCCCGCCGAGGTGGCCAGGTCGCCGTCCCGTACGTAGATCGGCTCGGGCTCGACCCGTACCGCGGGGAACCGTGCGGCGAGCGTGGCGCAGAGCATCCAGTGGGTCGTCGCGCGGCGGCCGTCCAGCAGCCCGGCCTCGGCCAGCAGCAGCGCCCCGCTGCACACCGAGACCTTCCGCCGGGCGCGGTGGGCGTTGCCGCGCAGCCAGTCGATCAGCCGGGGGTCGGGGGTGCGGGTGCCCTGGCCGCCGGGCACCAGGAGCGTGTGGGGCGTCCCGGCGCCGGCGAGGGCGAGGTCGGGGACGAGGGTCAGCCCGCTGGTGGTGCGCACCGGGGTGCCGTCCAGGCTGGCGGTGCGGATCCGGTAGGCGCCCGGGGCCTCCTGGGACGCTCCGTGGAAGACCTCGACGGGTCCGGAGACGTCGAGAGCCTGCACGCCGTCGAAGAGGACGACGAGTACCTCGCGCTGTTCCATGCCTCCATCCTGGGCAGCGGCGGCGAGGGCGGCAACGACGGATCTCCCACCTTTTCTGCCATGCCGCGGGCCGCGAGCAGGGGGCGGCCGTTGTCCGGTGCCCTGCCCCCGCCTCCATACCGACGGGTCGGTAGCCTGCCCGTATGACCACTTCCAGCGCACTGCCCGAGCAGGCCGGCCGTACCTGCCACAACGTCGTCAACCCGTTCCACTCCACGCACTACTTCGCGCCGGAGCTCGCCGCGGAGATGGCCAAGGCGGGCGTCGAGAACCGCAGGGCCGCCTACTTCGCGTGCCGCGCGGCGGCCATGGGCGCGGTGGGCCCCGGCACCGTCACGGCCACCTTCTACAACTTCAAGCACGAGCTCATAGCCGAACACGTCCCCGCGGTCTGGACGGTGACCACGCCCGAGGCCGTGCTGGACGCCCGGCTGCGCGCCGTCGACGCCACGCTGCGCCGGCTGCTGGGCAAGGAGGCCGTCGAGTCGCCGGAGATGGCGGAGGCGGCGCGGCTGGCGCTGCGCGCCGTCGAGGGCTGCAGCCGGCAGGCCCGGCCGCTGTACGCCGCGCACGCCGACCTGCCGGTGCCCGACGCCCCGCACCTGGCCTACTGGCACGCCGCGACGCTGCTGCGCGAACACCGCGGCGACGGACACCTGCTGGCCCTGCTCGACGCCGAACTGGACGGGCTGGAGGCGCTGGTCTCCCACACCGCCAGCGGCCGCGGGATGAGCTACCAGGGCGTCATGGCGACCCGTGGCTGGTCGGAGGAGGACTGGGCGGCGGCGCAGGAGCGGCTGCGGACCCGCGGTCTGCTGGACGCGGAGGGCGAGTTGACCGAGGAGGGCCTCGGGCTGCGCAAGGACCTGGAGCGCAGGACGGACCGGCTGGACCGGGCGCCGTACGAGCACCTGGGCGCCGAGGGCGTGGCCCGGCTCACCGAGCTGGCGACGGGCTTCACCACCGCCGCCATGAACGCCGGGGCGTTCCCCGCCGCGCTGTTCGGCAAGTGAGGCCGGCGTAGCGCCGCGAGGCCCGCGGCCTTCGGGAAGGGGTGACCGGGTTCGCCCCGCCCGGGGGCCGGGGGCCGCGGCGCCTCTCCCCGCCTGCGGGCGGGCGCGGGACCGCGCGGACACCCCCGGGCGGCCGGGCGGTGCGACAGTCCGGGCCGCCAACCGGCACAATGCAGGCTCAAGCAAGCGCTGGAAGGCGGGTCAGGATCAACGTGACGGCATCCACTGAGCCCATCGGGACCCTCGGGTCCATCGAAGCGAGGATCGCCGGGGAGCTCGGCGTCAAGGAGCGGCAGGTGAAGGCCGCGGTCGAACTGCTCGACGGCGGCTCGACGGTTCCGTTCATCGCGCGCTACCGCAAGGAAGCCACCGAGACGCTCGACGACGCGCAGCTGCGCTCGCTCGAGGAGCGGCTGCGCTATCTGCGGGAGCTGGAGGAGCGGCGGTCCGCGATCCTGGAGTCCGTACGGTCCCAGGGCAAGCTGGACGACGCCCTGGAGGCGCAGATCCGCGGCGCCGAGTCCAAGGCGCGGCTGGAGGACATCTACCTCCCGTTCAAGCCCAAGCGGCGCACCAAGGCGCAGATCGCGCGGGAGGCGGGCCTGGAGCCGCTGGCCGACGGGCTGCTGAGCGATCCGTCGGTGGAGCCGGCCGCGGCGGCCGCGGCGTTCGTGGACGACGGCAAGGGCGTGGCCGACGCGGCCGCGGCGCTGGAGGGCGCCCGGGCCATCCTGACCGAGCGGTTCGGCGAGGACGCGGACCTGATCGGCGAGCTGCGCGAGCGGATGTGGTCGCGCGGGCGGGTCGCGGCGAAGGTGCGCGAGGGCAAGGAGGAGGCGGGCGCGAAGTTCGCCGACTACTTCGACTTCGCCGAGCCGTTCACCGAGCTTCCCTCGCACCGGGTGCTGGCGATGCTCCGCGGCGAGAAGGAGGAGATCCTCGATCTCACCCTGGAGCCGGAGGACCCGTCGGCGGCGACCGAGGGCCCCAGCTCCTACGAGCAGTCCATCGCGCACCGCTTCGGCATCGCCGACCGGGGCCGTCCGGCCGACAAGTGGCTCCAGGACACGGTCCGTTGGGCCTGGCGCACCCGGGTGCAGGTGCACCTCGGCATCGATCTGCGGCTGCGGCTGCGGCAGGCCGCCGAGGACGAGGCGGTGCGGGTCTTCGCCTCGAACCTGCGCGATCTGCTGCTGGCGGCGCCCGCCGGTACGCGCGCCACGATGGGCCTGGACCCCGGCTTCCGTACGGGTGTCAAGGTCGCCGTGGTGGACGCGACCGGCAAGGTGGCCGCCACGGAGACCATCTACCCCCATGTGCCGCAGCAGAAGTGGGACGCCTCGCTGGCCACGCTGGCGAAGCTGGCCCGCGAGCACGACGTCGAGCTGATCGCGATCGGCAACGGTACCGCCTCCCGCGAGACCGACAAGCTGGCGGCCGATCTGATCGCCGCGCAGCCGGAGCTGAAGCTGACGAAGGTGATGGTCTCCGAGGCCGGCGCCTCGGTGTACTCCGCCTCCGCTTTCGCCTCGCAGGAGCTGCCGGACCTGGACGTCTCGCTGCGCGGCGCGGTGTCCATCGCCCGCCGGCTGCAGGACCCGCTGGCCGAGCTGGTCAAGATCGACCCGAAGTCCATCGGCGTCGGGCAGTACCAGCACGACCTGTCCGAGGTGAAGCTGTCGCGCTCGCTGGACGCGGTGGTCGAGGACTGTGTGAACGGCGTCGGCGTGGACGTCAACACCGCCTCGGCGCCGCTGCTTTCGCGGGTGTCGGGCATCGGCTCGGGGCTCGCCGAGAACATCGTGGCGCACCGGGACGACAACGGCCCGTTCCGCTCCCGCAAGGCCCTCAAGGACGTGGCGCGGCTCGGCCCGAAGGCGTACGAGCAGTGCGCGGGCTTCCTGCGGATCCGGGGCGGCGACGACCCGCTGGACGCCTCCAGCGTGCACCCCGAGGCGTACCCGGTGGTGCGCCGGATGGTGAAGTCGGCGGGCAGCGAGGTCGGTTCGCTGATCGGCAACACGGCGGTGCTGCGCACGCTGAAGGCCGCGGACTTCGTCGACGACTCCTTCGGTCTGCCGACGGTCGGCGACATCCTGCAGGAGCTGGAGAAGCCGGGCCGCGACCCGCGTCCGGTCTTCAAGACCGCGACCTTCAAGGAGGGCGTGGAGAAGATCGGCGACCTGCAGCCGGGGATGCTCCTGGAGGGCGTGGTGACCAATGTCGCCGCCTTCGGGGCGTTCGTGGACGTCGGCGTCCATCAGGACGGTCTGGTGCATGTCTCCGCGATGTCGAAGACCTTCGTCAAGGACCCGCGGGACGTGGTCAAGCCCGGCGACATCGTGCGGGTCAAGGTGCTCGACGTCGACATCCCCCGGAAGCGGATCTCGCTGACGCTGCGGCTGGACGACGAGCACGGCAAGGGCGCGTCGGCGGGCGGCGACGAGCGGCGCGGTGGCGGCGAGCGGCGCGGTGCCGTCGAGCGCCGGGGCGGCAACGGCGGCGGCGCGCGCGAGGGCGGCGGCCGGGGCGGCGCGCCGCGGCAGCGGCAGGGCGGCGGGCAGCGCGGCGGTGACCGCCGGGGCGGCCGCGACGCCGGTCCGGCCAACGACGCGATGGCGGACGCCCTGCGGCGGGCCGGGCTCCTGGGCACGGAGCGCGGCGGCCGCTGACGGACCGCGGCGACCAGCACGACGACGACCGGCGGCAGCGGGCCCGGTGCCCGCTGCCGCCGGCGCCGTTCCGGTGCGGTCCGGGCGAAAGCGGGCACCCGCCCGGACCGCCGCACCGAGCGCCGGACGGACCACGGCACCGCCTGCTGCCGACCCGGTCCGAATTGCGTGGACGGGGCCCGCGCGGCTCGCCTACCCTGACCGCATGTCCGGCCCAGAAGCGTCAAGACGCTAGCCACCGGTCGTCCGGTGGCGCCCCGCACCGCTCCGCGCTCGCGCCTCCTCGGCGCGCCCTCGCGCGGCCGTGTCCTGCCTGCCACCGGATCGCCGTAGTACGGGTCCTTCCTCGACCTGACGCTGCGTCACCCCACGGCACCACTGTGCCGCCGTGCCGCCGCCTTTGGTCGTTTCGCGCGGTGTCCGCGCGTGCCCGGCCGGACGGTTGCTCTCCTCGCCCCGTCACGGGTACCGCCGCGCCCGCCGCTGCCTCGTGCCGATCCCCCTGTGGTTGCGGAGTGTTGCTGTGCCGTTCGTCCTCCATCTGCTCCAACTCGCGGTCTTCGCCCAAGGAACCTCCGAGTTCATGCTGTCCGGCCTGCTGCCGGACCTCGCCCGTGAGCTGCACGTCCCGGTCTCGGCCGCGGGCGCGCTGACCTCCGCCTTCGCCGTGGGCATGGTCATCGGCGCGCCCCTGATGGCGATGCTGGGCAGGCGCTGGTCGCGGCGCCGCGCCCTGCTGGTCTTCCTGGTGACGTTCCTGCTCGTCCATGTCGTCGGCGCGCTCACCACCCGCTACGACGTCCTGCTCGCCACCCGGTTCCTCGCCGCCCTGGCCGACGCCGGGTTCCTGGCGGTCGCGCTGACGACCGCGGCGGCCATGGTCGCGCCCGGCGCCCGGGGCCGGGCGATCTCCGTCCTGCTCGGCGGCACCACCCTGGCGTGTGTCGTGGGCGTGCCCGCCGGCGCGCTCCTCGGGGAGCTGTGGGGGTGGCGCGCGGCCTTCTGGGCGGTGGCGCTGGTGTCGCTGCCCGCCGTCCTCGCGATCCTGCGGTCGGTACCGGACGGCCCTGCCGCACGGTCCGCAGGACGCGGTCCGGGCGTCCGCGGAGAGCTGGCCGCCCTGCGCAGCCCGCGGCTGCTGGTGATCCTGCTGCTGGGAGCCCTGGTGAACGGCGCGACCTTCTGCACCTTCACCTATCTCGCGCCGCTGGTCACCGGCGTCACCGGCTTCGGCGCCGGCTGGGTGCCCGCGGTGCTGGCGCTCTTCGGCCTGGGGTCGTTCGCCGGGGTGAGCGCCGCCGGACGCCTGGCCGACACCCGGCCCGTCCCCCTCCTGGTGGCCGGCGGAGCGGCCCTGCCGCTCGGCTGGACCGTCCTCGCGCTCACCGCCGGGAACCCGGTGGCCGCCCTGGTGCTGGTCCTGGTCCAGGGCGCGCTGTCGTTCGCGGTCGGGGCCACCCTCGTCGCACGGGCGCTCTCCGCGGCGCCCGGGGCGCCGACCCTGGGCGGCGGGTTCGCCACGGCGGCGTTGAACGCGGGTGCGGCGATCGGCCCCTGGTGCGGCGGCGCCGCGCTCACCGCGGGGCTAGGCCCCCGCTCGCCGCTGTGGGTGAGCGCCCTGCTGACGGCCCTCGCGCTCGTCCTCGCGGCGGCGGCCCACGGAGCGCGGCGCCGGACACCGCGGGACGGCGTACCCGGGCTCCTGCGCACGAGCCAAAGAATTCCGGACGGCGATGTCGAGAACCCGTAATCGGCTCCGTCCCCGCTGTGAACGCGACCACAATGGGTCGCATCAGCTCCGAGGAGACACACGATGGCCAAGTACCTGCTGCTCAAGCACTACCGTGGCGCTCCGGCCGCGGTCAACGACGTGCCCATGGACCAGTGGACGCCCGAGGAGATCTCGGCGCACATGCAGTACATGCAGGACTTCGCGGACCGGCTGGAGAAGACCGGCGAGTTCGTCGACGGTCAGGCGCTCGCGCCCGAGGGGAGCTGGGTCCGTTATGACGGCGAGGGGCGCCCGCCGGTCACCGACGGCCCGTTCGCCGAGACCAAGGACCTCATTGCCGGCTGGATGGTGATCGACGTCGACAGCCATGAGCGCGCCGTCGAGCTGGCCGGGGAGCTGTCGGCCGCGCCCGGGGCGGGCGGGAAGCCGATCCACGAGTGGCTGGAGGTGCGCCCGTTCCTGTCCGCGCCGCCCACCATCACGGAGTGACCTCTGCCATGGACGAGGCCCTGCTCCGGAGCCTCACCCCGAGCGTCCTCACCGTCCTCGTCCGCCGCGGAGCCGACTTCGCGGCGGCCGAGGACGCGGTGCAGGACGCGCTGGTCGAGGCGGTCCGCGTCTGGCCGGCCGACCCGCCGCGGGATCCGAAAGGCTGGCTGGTCACGGTGGCCTGGCGCCGGTTCCTCGACGCGACCCGGGCGGAGGCCGCCCGGCGCCGGCGCGAGGACCGCGTCGACGAGGAGCCGGCGCCCGGTCCCGTGCCCACCTCGGACGACACGCTCCGGCTCTACTTCCTGTGCGCCCACCCGTCGCTGACGCCGGCGTCCGCGGTCGCGCTGACGCTGCGCGCCGTCGGCGGGCTGACCACCCGCCAGATCTCCCAGGCCTACCTGGTGCCCGAGGCGACCATGGCGCAGCGCATCAGCCGGGCCAAGCGCACCGTGTCCGGCGTGCGGTTCGACCGGCCCGGCGACGTCGCCACGGTGCTGCGCGTGCTCTATCTGGTCTTCAACGAGGGCTACTCCGGCGACGTCGACCTCGCCGCCGAGGCCATCCGGCTCACCCGGCAGCTCGCGGCCGCGATCGACCACCCCGAGGTGGCGGGGCTGCTCGCCCTGATGCTGCTCCACCACGCCCGGCGGGCGACCCGGACCGCGGCCGACGGCAGCCTGGTGCCGCTCGCCGAGCAGGACCGGGAACGGTGGGACGCCGCGGCGATCGCCGAGGGCGTGGCGATCCTGCAGGCGGCCCTCGCCCGCGACCGGCTGGGCGAGTACCAGGCCCAGGCGGCCATCGCGGCGCTCCACGCCGACGCACCCACCGCCGCGGAGACCGACTGGGTCCAGATCGTCGAGTGGTACGACGAGCTGGCGCGCCTGACCGACAGCCCCGTCGTCCGGCTCAACCGCGCGGTGGCCGTGGGCGAGGCGGACGGGCCGCGTGCCGGGCTGGCGGCGCTCGCGGAGCTGGACGACGCATCCCCGGGCTCTTCGGGCAGGGCACACCCCGTCCCCCGTCGCACCGCCGTGGCGGCCCACCTCCACGAGCGCGACGGCGACCTGGCGACGGCGGCGCGGCTGTACGCCGAGGCGGCCCGGGAAGCGCCCAACCTCGCCGAGCGGGACCACCTGACGCGCCAGGCCGCCCGGCTCAACAGCCGCCGGAGTCGCTGACGGGTCGCGCGCGGGCCTCTCCGCGGCACCCGGCGCCCACCGGCCCGGGGGCTCCCCTGACCCGGTACGCCCCGCCTCAGGGCGCCCCCGCATAGCCGCGGATCCGCTCCACTTCCGCCACCACGTCCGTGAGCGTGGCGCAGTCCGGAACCGGCAGCAGGTCGGGGCCCGGCGGACCGGCGGACCGGCGGCGCGGGTCCTCCAGCGCGTCGGCCATGGCGGACAGCGCCTGGCACAGCCCCTCGGCCTCGGCCACGCTCGGGCGGTGCGCGCCGTGGTCCAGGCGGACGGCGCAGGCGGTCGCGGCGTCCACGATGCGTTCGGCCGCGGTGACCACGGTCAGCCAGTCGGGGTTGCGGTCCCGGGCGGCGAGGAGTTCGGCCGCGGTGGTCTCGGCCGCCGCCCTGGCCTCGCCCAGTGCCCGGTAGGCGGCGCGGCGCAGCGCCAGCCGCCGGGTGGGGTCGGCGCCCGGTTCCGACTCCAGGACGTGCCGGAGGTACTCCTCGGTGCCGTGCAGCGCCGAGGTGACGCGGTGGCCGACCCGGCGGCGCGGATCGGCGAGCCGGGGCAGATGCCCGACGACGAGCACGATGCCGCAGGCGATGGAGGTGTCGACGACCCGCTCGGCGGCGGCCTCGTGGGCGCCGCTGACGTAGACGAAGGACAGCACCATCAGGGTGATCGCCACGGTCTGGAGCGCGAAGTGGCGCGTGGCGAACGGCAGCAGCGCGCCGCCCGCACCCGCCACCACCGCGGGCCACCACGCACCGGCCGGCACCAGGCCCGCCCCGGCGAAGAGCAGCACGCCGGCGACGGTCCCGGCGAAGCGGTTGACCGTACGGGAGAAGAGCGGGCCCAGGTCGGGCTTGACGAGGAAGGTGGTGGTCGCCGGGAGCCAGTACCAGTGCTCCGGGCGCAGCAGCAGGGCCACGGCGGCGCTCGCCGCGATGCAGACGGCGACCCTCAGCCCGTAGTCGCGCCCGGCGGGCCCGAACAGGCCGCGCCCGCGCCGGGTCCGCCCGCCGACGGCGCCCAGCGCCCCCTGGAGCACGGCCCCGGGCACGGACATCCAGGCGGGACGCCCGGCGGCGGCCGGTGTCGGCTGCCGCGGCGCCGCCGGCAGCGGCTCGCGTCGGGCGAACACCACCGCGGCGTCCAGCAGCGCCTGGTCGAAGGCCCCGCGCGCGGGCGTACTCGTCTCCGGGGCGGACAGCCGGCCCGGGGAGCCCCCGGTGCGCAGGGCCTCGGCGAACCGCCGGGGGCTGTCCGCCACGCGGGACGGCAGCGGGCGGGCCTCCCACAGCAGCGCGACGCTGGCCTCGCACAGCGCGGTGGCCGCGGCGAACCGCTCGGTGAGCAGGATCTCCTCCGTACGGGCGGATCGGCGCAGCAGCCGGCTGGTGAGCCGGCGCAGCCGCAGGGCCTCGTCGGCCCGGTCCAGCGCGGCGGTGAGCCGGCGCCGGGCGGGCTCGGCGCCGGGCCCGCCGACCGCGCCCAGGGCATCGGCGAGCGCGTCGAAGACCGTGGCGACCGCCGCCCGCTCGCCGCTGAGCGCCCCGCCCGCCGGGCGCGGTGAGCGCACCACCAGCCGCAGCAGGAGCAGCCACAGGCAGCCGGCGAGGACGAAGAGGGCCTTCTCCCAGGGCGCCCCGGGAAGCGGCATCCCGGCCCCCAGGATGGCGGCGGCCAGCATCTGCATGCCGGCGTTGGAGCGCACCGGCCCGGCCACGCTGCCCGCGCCGGAGAGGAAGCCGACAGCGAACAGCGCCGGCACCGTCCACCAGCCCGCGTCGGCCGTCCGCAGCGAGGCGCCGATCAGCATGCCGAACGCGGTGGCCAGGGCGGGCAGGCCGATGTGGACGATGCCGGTGCGACGGGTGCCGGGGCGGTCGTTGACGCCCGCCAGCATCGAGCCGAGAGCGCTCAGCACGCCGGGGGCCACGTGGCCGGTGGCGATGCCCGCGGCCAGCAGCGGTCCCGCGCACAGCGCACCACGGGCGACGGCCGCCCAGGGCACGGGCAGCCGCTGCCAGCGGAACGGGTGGGCCAGCCAGGCGGGTACGGCGCGCGGCGCGCGGAGCATGGGCCTCCTCAGACGACGGCGTACGCACGACACGGCGTACGGACGACAGGAACGGGATCCGAGGGGCGACATCGGCCAACGGTGCTGCCACCAGCCTACGGTCCGTGCTTGTCCGGACCGCTGCCGCAGGGTTACCGCAAGATCACGACGAGGTGATCCCCACACCAGTGGGGCGCCACGAGCGGGCGCGCGCCACCGTCCCCGGGCTGTCCCGTCCTCTCCCGGGCGCGTTCCCCGACCCGCCCTCGTCAACCGCCGCCCCACCCGTTAGCGTCCCGCCATGGCGAGCGACACAGGTGGCATGGACGTGGCGGTGGTCGGCGGCGGCGTGATCGGGCTGACCTCGGCGATCGCGCTGGCGGAGGACGGGCACCGGGTGCGGGTGGTGAGCCGGGACGCGGCGGACCGGACGACGTCGGCGGTGGCCGGCGGGCTGTGCTGGCCGTATCGCGTCCGGCCCTACGAGCGGGCGGTGCAGTGGTCCGTACGGTCCTTCGAGGTGCTGGCCGCACTCGCCGAGCGGCCGCGGGAGACCGGCGCCCGGATGGTGACGGGCACGATGACCCGGGCGGCCGGCGGGCCGGACACCCGGCAGGCCCACGACGACGCCGGCGACGAACTGGCCGCCTGGTACGCGGCGGTGCCCGGGCTGCGGCGGGCGGGCGCGGCGGAACTCCCCGAGGGGTACGCGGCGGGGTGGCGGGCCCGCACTCCCCTGGTGGACATGCCGGCCCATCTCCGCTACCTGGAGCAGCGGTTGACGGCCGCGGGCGGGACCGTGGAGCGGTGCGGGGTCGGGTCGTTGGCCGAGGCCGGCGAGGCCGCGGACGTGGTGGTGAACTGCTCGGGGCTGGGGGCGCGTGAGCTCGTCCCCGATCCGGACGTCCATCCGGTCCAGGGGCAGTTGGTGATCGTGGAGAACCCCGGGATCGAGGAGTGGCTGGTGTCCGCCGACGCGGGCGCGGCGGAGACGACCTATGTGCTGCCCCAGCCGTACGGGGTGGTGCTGGGCGGGACCGCGCGGGAGAACGCCTGGTCGCGGGAGCCCGATCCGGCGGTGGCGGAGGCGATCGTGGCGCGCTGCGCACGGCACTTCCCCGAGCTGGCGGGGGCCCGGGTGCTGGCGCACAAGGTGGGGCTGCGCCCGGCCCGCCCGGCGGTCCGCCTGGCGGTGGAGTCGCTGCCCGACGGCACGCCGTGCGTCCACAACTACGGGCACGGGGGCGCGGGCGTGACCGTGTCGTGGGGGTGCGCGGACGAGGTGCTGCGACGAGTGCGCGCCCTGCGGGACTTGTGAATCGGCGGCAGACGAGATGAAGTTGCCGCCCAAGGGCGCACATCCATTCCGTCGGCTCGTGCGTCTCATCAGCGAGCGGCATGCGCAGAGGGCCGCGCTGCAGGGGCATTTGGAGTATATATTTTGAAAAACGGCAAAATCGGTAAAAGGGGTATGCGTCGGGCATCCGCGGCCGTCGTCACCGCGGGCGCCGTCCTGGCCGCCGGGGCGTTCGCCGCACCGGCACAGGCCGCCGCACCCAAGACCCCCGCGATCGTCGCCAAGGGCGGCTTCGTGATGAACAACGGCACCGGGAAGACTCTCTTCACCAAGGCCGCTGACACCCGTCGTTCCACCGGCTCCACCACCAAGATCATGACGGCTCGGGTGGTGCTGGCACAGGCGAACCTCGACCTGAACGCCAAGGTCACGGTCCAGAAGGCGTACAGCGACTACATCGTCGACAACAACTGGGCCTCCTCGGCCAAGCTGATCGTCGGCGACAAGGTCACCGTCCGCCAGCTGCTGTACGGGCTGATGCTCCCGTCCGGCTGCGACGCGGCGTACGCGCTGGCCGACAAGTTCGGCAGCGGCTCCACCCGGG
>Ga0207426_1001700_pt1 | contig 16941 bp, 13 predicted proteins | sample AraplaMF_Cvi_mMS_FD_184265 | JGI IMG/M metagenome (GOLD analysis project Ga0207426, IMG submission 184265) | Arabidopsis root microbial communities from the University of North Carolina, USA - plate scrape MF_Cvi_mMS (SPAdes) (version 2) | ecosystem: Host-associated > Plants > Roots > Endosphere... | reverse complement strand
TCATCGCCTGGTATGCCATTCGCTATCCTTCGGAACGCCGCGCGAGGCGCACGAGGGTCGTCAGCGACCGGCGCTCCGGTGTGGAGGCGGCGGGTCTTACGGCTGCGTTGATAGGGCTTGCCTTTATTCCAGGCTTCTACGTCGCAACCGGAAAGCCAGCAGCCGCCGACTACCCTGCTCATCTGTGGGCAGTGATTCTCGGTGCTCTATTGTTTTTCACGGCCATGTGGGTCTTCCGCAGGACGCACAAGGCGCTTGGCCGCAACTGGTCGATCACGCTGCAGATCCGCGAGAAACACGAGCTGATTTCCCACGGCCCCTACGCGCTCGTCCGCCATCCGATGTACACCTCCTTTCTGCTGATGGCGCTTGGCCAGGCCTTTCTGCTCGCGAATTGGGTCGTTGGGCTGGCGGGCCTGATCGGCTTCGCAGTCCTGTTCTTTTTGCGGGTAGACAAGGAGGAGCGGATGATGCTGGAGATTTTCGGTCCCGAGTACCGCGCCTACATGGACCGGACGAAGCGAATTATCCCCTACATCTACTAGAGGACGCAGGATGCGGGGACGCGCCGTCAAGCTTTCGCCATCACGACGTCTGGTCGGAGACCTGATGCGGTTCTCGATCGGCGTGCCGCGCGTCACGGTGCAGCGGCAGATGAATCTCGCGCCGCTACAGCAAGCGAGGATGGCGCAGCAGAACAAGACGTCCTGGACGGTGTTGTTCCTGAAGGGCTATGCCCTTCTCAGCCAGGACGTGGCGGAGTTGCGGCGTGCCTATGTCAAGCTGCCCCGGCCGCAACTCTACGAATATCCGGTCAGTGTCGCCTCCGTTGCGCATGAGCGCGAGCATGAGGGCGAGCGAATCGTTCTGCTGAGCACGATCAAGGATCCGGAGCATCGGTCCATTGCCGAGATCGAGGGACATTTTCTTGCAGCCAGATCAAAGCCGATCCATGAGATCAAGGAATTCCGCAGGGCGCTGAAATTTGCGCGCGCACCCGGCCCGATCCGATGGCTCCTGATGTGGCTTGGGCTGAACCTTGGCCGTCAGCGCGGACGGCGCTTCGGCACATTCCAGCTGTCGGTCTATTCGGGCCTGGGGGCGGAGTCGTTGAACCCTCTTACGCCGCTGACCACCATTTTCAATTATGGCCCGATCTCCGAAGACGGAACGGTCACCGTGCGCATCCACTATGATCACCGGGTCATGGATGGCGCGAATGTTGCCCGTGCGCTCGTTCGCTTCGAAAGTATCCTGAATGGGGCGATTGCCGACGAAGTCCGCGGGATGGCTTCAGGCGAAGCGATCCCCGATGGGGCGGTGTCGGGGATGGTACCATGACAGACGAACAGCGTGAAGCATTGCGCCCCGCCGTCGTCGTGGTCGGTGGGTCCCGTGGCATCGGCCGGGCGATTGCCAAGGTGGCGGCCCGAGAAGGTGCGACGGTCGTCCTCGTTGCGCGGTCGCTGGATGGACTGGAGGCGGCTGCGGATGATGTGAAAACGGCAGGCGGCCCAGCATTCACCCTCTCGCTCGACCTGCTTGCGGCCGACGCATCGGCGCGGCTGAAGGACTTCCTTACGGCCAACGGCCTTGTTTGCGAGGTGCTGGTCAACAGCGCCGGCTATGGTTTGCGCGGTGCGGCAACGACACTGCCGATTGCCGACCAGCTTGGCATGGTCGACCTTAACATCCGGGCACTCACTGACCTGACCCTGCACTTCCTGCCGGGTATGGTGGCGCGTGGCCGCGGCGGCGTGCTCAATCTCGGCTCCATTGCGGGTTTCACGCCGGGTCCGAACATGGCGCTGTACTACGCCAGCAAGGCCTTCGTCCGCTCCTTCTCGGAGGCGCTGCATCAAGAGGTCAGATCAACCGGCGTGACGGTTACCTGCGTTGCGCCTGGGCCCGTTGCGACGGAGTTTCTGGAGCGGTCTGGTGCTGGTCGGGCGGCTCTGTTCAAGATCCTGCCCAAGCTCAGCTCGGACTATGTGGCCGAGCGCGCCTGGCGCGGGTTCAAAGCCGGACGCCGTCTGGTGATTCCAAGCCTTTCGGCGAAGCTGGTCGCCTTCGTGGCATCGTCGCTGCCATCGGCCGTGAAGGTGCCCTTGATCGGTCGCCTGCAACGGCGCAGTCGCGACCTGTGTCCATGCGGCTCGGGCAAGCCTTTCAAGGAGTGCTGTGGCTCGAGACAGGCGCGTCGAGGGGTCTGACCCTCGCGACCTCTATTAGCCAGGGCGTTTCGCCAGCATCATGTAGTTCACATCCATGTCCTTCGACAGATTCCACTGGTTTGACAGCGGATTGAAGAAGACGCCCGTGCGATCGATGATCGAAAGGCCATTGTCCGCAACCGGCTTTTGGATCTCTTCGGGACGGACCAGCTTCTCATATTGATGAGTGCCGCGCGGCAGCCACCGCAGGATATTTTCTGCCGCAAAGATGGCGAGCGCGGCGGCCTTCATCGTCCGGTTGATCGTTGCGACGAACATCAAGCCACCCGGGCGAACCATCTTTGCGCAGGTGCCCAGGAAGAAATCGACGTCGGCGACGTGTTCCACGACCTCCATGTTGAGAACGATGTCGAAGGTTTCGCCGGCCTCTGCAAGCTGTTCGGCCGTGACGGCACGGTAATCGACGGATACGCCTGAGGCTTTCGCATGGGTCGAAGCGATGCCGATGTTCTTTTCCGATGGATCTGCACCGACGACGCTGGCACCCATGCGGGCCACCGGCTCCGAGAGCAAACCGCCACCGCAGCCAATGTCGAGGACGCGAAGACCCTCTAGCGGCCTTGGGGAACGAACGTCGCGGCCGAAGGTTTCCGCTGCCTTATCGCGAATATAGGCGAGCCGCACGGGGTTGAACTTGTGCAGTGGCTTGAATTTACCGGTGGGGCTCCACCACTCGGCCGCCATCGCCGAAAAGCGGTCCACCTCTTCCTGGTCGATCGTGCTTTTTGCCGCTTCGCTCATGCTTTTGTCCTCGCATTCGTTCTGAGTGAAGTCGGACGAAGCTGTGAGGAAGTCAAGAGCTGACCGCGGGCGTGGTGTCGCAAGCAACTCCCGGTGAAGGCGAAAGCCGTACTCCCTACACCAAGAAGATGAGAAGACGTTAAAGTTAACAATATGCTAATATACTGACAGTTTATCGGGGGTCGACCATGTCTCGCTTCTGTGGTGCTGTCGCTGCAGGTGTCTTCTTTGCTTTATTCGGTCCGCTGCAGGCTTTCTCCGCCGAGCCGGTTGGGCAGGCAACACTGATTCGAACCGAGGTTTCAGGCGAGACCGGCCCGATGGTTGTGCGATCCCCCGTCCATAAGGACGAGCGCATCCGCACATCGCAGTCCGGCCTTGGACAATTCATCTTCAAGGATGGCACCAAACTGGCTGTCGGTGCGGGGTCGACGGTCGTGATCGACAAGTTCGTTTATGACGATTCGGCCTCCGTGAAGAGGCTTTCGATCAAGGCGGCGAAAGGCACGTTCCGCTGGATCAGCGGCAATTCAGCCTCGTCGGCCTACTCGATTGTAACTCCGGCCGGCACGATCGGGGTGCGCGGAACGGCGTTCGATTTCTACGTCGGCCCGAACGGTACGACGGCGATCGTGTTGTTGAACGGTGCCGCAAGTTTCTGCGGCCCAGGGGGCTGCAAGCAGTTGCGTCAGCAATGCGACTGCGTGGTCGCAACCCGCGGCGGCCGAATGACGGATCCGAGCAAGGTCGATCGCAGCACGCTGCAGACACTGAGTAATCCGCGAGCGTTGCCCTTCCTGTCCGGCGATCAGCAGCTTTCGGGCGCGCTCGGCGGCATTCGCACCAGTTGCGGGCTGGCGTCCCTGCGCCAGGACCGTCAGGACCGGCCCCGGCCGCAGCGGCAGGAGCGGCCGGCGCCGCAGGCACCCCAGGCGCCGCAGCAGGCGCCACAGGCACCTCAACCGTCCCAATTGCCGCAGACACCGCAACAGCCCCCGGACACGCCGGATCCACCCGACAAGCCGGACAAGCCTGATCACCATCACCACCACGACCGTGACCACCATCACGACTGGGATCACCATCGCGGTTGGGATCACTTCGGTCGAGGCCCTTTTGACCGCGACCGTGGGCGCAATTGGCGATGATGAGACCACGATCGCGATGGGTCGTGGTCGTAAGAGCCGCAATCAGGGTTCGAGGTGAAGCTTGGTTTCATGCGACAGAGCCGCGCCAATACCGTCATCGTCATTGCCGGGACTGTCGCGGAAGTGGTCCGCCCGGCGCCCGAGGCGGCTATAGAATTGGGGCAGGGTCGCGGTTAGCTCGGCTGACTTGAGCTTGGCGATATTGAGCAGCTTGCGTGTCTCCGCCGAATGGGCGCGGAGCGCGGCGACAAGCTCCGTATGAATGCGATGCATCTCGGCAAATGCACTTGAACCGCGAACGTGCTCGCCACCGACAACGGCATAGAGGCGCGCCCGGCTGCTCTTGCCTTTCAGTCCGAGCAGGCCGGCGTCGAGGAGTGCGAAATGCGCCAGTTCGCCAGCCGTGGTTTCCGAGACGAGAATGTCGAAGCCAACTTCCTTGCAGGCGGATTCGATGCGCGCCGCGACGTTGACGGCGTCGCCGACGGCGGAATAGTTGAAGCGTGTTTCGGCCCCCATGTTGCCGACGCAGGCAAGTCCGGTGTGAATGCCGACGCCGATACCGACCTGATACTCCGGGCCGAAGCCGAAAGCATCGGATGCGTTGAGCGAAGCGAGCGTCTCACGCATGGCAAGGGCGGCGCGGACTGCCTTGGCAGGATGATTTTTGACGTCCACCGGGGCGTTCCAGAAGGCCATGATCGAGTCGCCGATGAATTTGTCGAGCGTCCCTTCATTGGCCGTCACGTGGCGGCTCAACGCATCGAGCAGCGTATTCAGGAAGCGGACGACTTCGGCTGGCTGCAGTCGTTCGCTGAGTTCGGTGAAGCCGCGCACGTCGACGAACATCACCGTCAGTTCGCGGTCGTCGCCGCCGAGCCGCATCGCATCGCGGCTGTGCTCGATCCGAAAGAGCAGCGAGGGTGAGAGATACTGCCCGAAGGCACGGCGGACTGCGCGCCGCTCGCGGTCGATAACGAGGATGCGGAATGAGGTGGCGGCGAAATGGGTGATTGAGCCGGCAATGATCGGCGCGAGCGGATCGAGCAACAGGCCCCAGGCGGAAAAGGCAAACCAGGAGGCCGCAAGCGCCAATGCCGTCAGGCATAGGCCGCAGGCAAGCGCCACAGCCGGGCTGACGAAGGTCGTCAGCACCACCAGGAGCGTACCCAGGATGGCAATCGCAAGAATTTCCAGTCCATCCGCCCAATCGGGCCGTGAGAGAAAGTGGCCGGTCAGGATCTGTTCGACGGTTTGGGCATGCATGGAAACACCAGGGACGTTCTGGCCGAGCGCCGTCGTGCGGATATCCTGCAGACCAGCGGAGGATGTGCCGACAAAGACGATGCTTCCTTCGATGGCGGCAGCGACCTGCGGATCGACGCCTTGTGGCGCCAGGATCTTGCCGGCGGAGATATAGCGTTGCGGGACATCAGGACTGATATACAGCCACAACTCACCGCTCGCAGTCACCGGTATGACGAACTCACCGATCTTGACCGATGTCAGTGTATCGGGAGCCTCGGGGGCGGCTGCCAACACATAGGTCGAAGCGCCCTGGGCGACACGCAGCGCCTCGATCGCCAGATTCGGATAGAGCTGCTCCCCATCCGTCAGAAAGAGCGGGACCTTGCGTACGACAGCGGAGGGATTGCCGGGATTGAGGCTGATGTGGCCGAGACCTGTCGCATTGAGCTGCAATTGCGGGCGTACCGGTGTCGCTGCGTCGAGCCGGGGCGGCGCGTTGACGGGGCTCTCGCCGGTGAAAGCGAAGCCTGCTTTGACCGGTGGCCGATAGTTACCCTCCGTCGTCAGGCCGAAGCCGAGCACCACGGGGCGTCCGGCGATCGCTTGGGCGAAAAGCTCGTCATTGTCGGGTAGTCGCCTCAGCAACGTCGGGTCGACGCCGGCGACATCGCGCATGACAGTGCGCGGCGAGAGACGGTCCGGTTCTGCAAACAGCACATCGAAGGCGATCGCGGCGGCTCCCAGATCGGACAGGCGCTCCACGAGAAGCGCCAGCCGGTCGCGCGGCCAGGGCCACTGGCCGAATTCCTTGAGCGAGGCCTCGTCGATATCGATGATGCGGACCGGTGTCGGCTCAAAGGCGCGCGGTGAGATCCGCTGATATTCATCAAATGTGACGTCGCGGATTTGCCGCAGCAGTGGTGGATCGCTTGCCCGCAGCATCGTGAACGCCGCGACGATGGCGAGGCCAATAATAACGCCGATTTGCTGCGCACGCGTCATATGCAATCGGAGCCCTCGGGCCTGGAACCAAGTGGCGCCGGCGATAAAGGAGGCGCATTTCCGGGCGCGACTAGGCTGCCTGTTTCCACCGCGCGATGCAACTGCGCCTTTCGAGCAAATCAGCGACGCTGTTCAGTCGGTCGGAAACTCCTTGCCCAGGCGATGCGGATTGTTGGTCTGCGAAGCTGCAGCCTCTGAATTCTCCAACGTCAGCATGCGCTCGTCATTTGCTCTGCGCGGTCCAAGAAAGGGCCTTCGCTCGGTCTCCGTCGCTCGCAGCGTGCTTCGAAGGCGCAGTAGGTCCTTCCGCGCAATCAAGCCATGAAGCTTGGCGGTCTGTGGATCCACGATCGGGATGCGGCCGGAGCCAGTCGACAACATCAGGTCAGCGACATATCCGACCGTATCGTCAGGATGTGCCGCGGGGATAGATGCGTCGGACACCATGTCGTCGAGACGTTGGTCGGAAAACGCGGCTGCGTCCTGCCATCGCAACGCATCGCTACCGGAGACCAGTCCCTTGAGGACACCGCTGCCGTCAACGACCGGATAAACCCGGTGCGTTCTTGCAGGCGTCGCGAAGAAGGCGCAGGCATCGCCGACTGTCATGCTTGCTGCAAGCGTGTCGACCTCCTTGATCATGATCTCGCGCGCACGCGTCAATTCGAAGGGATCAATGCCGTATTCTCGCGTGATGTGTTGGCCGCGCCGTGCGATCTTTTCGGTGAGGATCGACCGGCGAAGAAGGAGAACGGTCACCACGTAGGCTGCTACCGTGGCCGCCAGGAGGGGTACCAGCATCGAAACGTCGCCGGTGAGTTCGACGGCAAAGAACGTGCCCGTCAGCGGTGCGCGCATCGTTCCTCCCATCATTGCGGCCATGCCCAGCAAGGCCCAGAATCCCGGGTCGCCAGGAAGCACCAGGCCGACCAGCCATCCGAGGGCTCCTCCGAAGATCAGCAGCGGCGCGAGTACGCCACCGGATGTGCCCGATGACAGCGCCACAAGCCAGATGAATGCTTTCACAAGCAGGACCGCCAACACGGCCGACGGCAGAAGAGTGCTGTTCAGCAATCCTTCGATGATGTCGTAGCCGACTCCGAGGGCGCGAGGCTCGATCAAGCCGCCGAGGCCGATGATCAACCCGCCAATCGCCGGGCACCACATCCAATGGATCGGCAGGGCCTCGAAGAGATCTTCGATCTTGTAGAGCATCGTCGTCAACAGGCCGGATTGCAGCCCCGCAATAATCCCCATCGCAGCGCAGAGCGCGATGCCCCACCAGGGAAGGTCCATGTGAAATTGCTTGGGAAAAAGAGGGCCGGCCTGGAACAGGAAGGGGCGCCAGCAGATCGACACGCAGGCCGCGATGGCAACGGGGATGAAGCTTCTGGGCTTCCATTCGAAGAGCAGCAATTCTACGGCGAGCATGACTGCGGCAATCGGTGAACCGAAGATTGCGGTCATGCCGGCGGCCGCACCCGCGACGAGGAGCGTCTTGCGCTCGGCCGAGCTCAAGTGGAAGCATTGCGCGAAGAGCGATCCGATGGCGCCGCCCGTCATGATGATCGGCCCTTCGGCGCCAAAAGGTCCGCCGGTGCCGATGGAGATCGCCGACGAGAGCGGCTTGAGAATCGCCACCTTCGGCGACATCCGGCTGCCACCAATCAGGATCGTCTCGATTGCCTCGGGGATGCCGTGACCGCGGATCTTCTTGGATCCGAAGCGGGCCATCAGCCCGATAACAAGGCCGCCAAGGATGGGAATGGCAACCATCCATACGGAGCGCGGTGCATCAGCAAGCGAGGTGGCGGCAATACTGAAACGCCCGAACCACACGAGACTGGTGACCAGCGAAATCAGGCTCACCAGGACCCAGGCGGCGAACGCACCGCCGGAGCCGACCACCACGGCCATGCCGACCAGCGCGAGAACGCGTTTGTCCGTCGTAAAGTCCCCGGCCTCGCGCCGCGAGAGGCCGCCGGTAAAGTCATGTGGCCGGTGAGGGGTCGATTGCTCGTACATGGAGGATCCCGTTGAAACGCTTCTGTTCGACGTTGTAAATATATCGTGATACGATATAAATCAACAAGCAGATCTGGAGGCAGAAATGGTGTCGGGCAAAAACGGCAGCTTATCGGATGCTGATTATGCCGCGTTGGCCAACCTGAGGTACAGAATTCGAAAATTTCGCCAATTCAGCACCAAGGCGGCGGAGAAGCTCGGTCTATCGCCGCAACAGAATCAGGCACTACTCGCGATCAAGGGACTGGGAAGCGGAGAACAGATGAGCGTTTCAACCTTGACTCTTCGTCCCGGCTGCATCTGCAGCCGAACTTACGCGCTCGCTTGAGGGACGTGGCTATGTCACTATCGAAGTGAAGCAGAGGCGCCGGACTATTGCGCGGTTGACAGACAAGGCGGAAGAGATATTGCGACGGCTGACGCCTGCGCATCTTTACGAGATCCGGGAGATGGCTCCCGAACTCATGCTGGCGTTGCGCGTGCTCCAGGATCATCGAAGAATGGAAGTCGCCGCATGGATGCAATGATGGCCACGAGGGATCTGCATTGAGGACACCCGGAGAACGACTGACCGACGCCGACTACGAGGCCTTGTCCAATCTGCGCTACACCTTGCGCCGCTTCATGGATTTCAGCACGTCCGCGGCACAAGAGGAGGGGCTCCCAACGCAACAGCATCAGGCATTGCTGTCGATCAAGGGCCATCGCGGCGAAGACTCGATGACGATCGGAATGCTTGCTGAACGGCTGCTGATCGCGCCCCATTCGGCAACGGAGCTCGTTGGACGTCTGGTCACAGCCGGCTACGTGTCGCGTCGCACGGATCCGAACGACAAGCGCCGGCAGACATTGGAGCTCACCGACAAGGCAGAGCGTGTGTTGAAGCGCCTGACTGCTATCCATCTGACGGAAATCCGGGAGATGGCGCCGCAGCTGATTGACATCCTCAGGAAGCTGCAGGACGAAATCGAGCGATGAAGGGAAGTCTCAGACCTCCGGCAGATTTCTCTCCTCTGCTGCGCTGCTCAACGCCCTCGAGGCTGAGGAGGCCTAGCCGGGGTGGCAGCTGCCACTTTTACCCGCCAGTTCCAGGGTGTCGCATTCTCCTTTCCACACCTTGCCACCCCCCCACAAACTCGCTAAGAGACGCGGCAACTTGGGCCCTTGGGGTGCAAGGCTCTAGAAGGGTTCCAGAAACTCCCAATTCCGGGCTCTTCGGCCATGCGGCTCCATGCAGGGTTCGTGATGCCGGGTCTGGCTTTGGTCTCTCTCGGCGCTAGGTCGTGGTAGAGGCATATGGCACGCATCGTAATGAAATTCGGCGGAACGTCCGTCGCTGATCTGGACCGCATCAAGAACGTTGCCCGCCATGTGAAACGTGAAGTCGACGCCGGCCACGAAGTGGCGGTGGTCGTCTCCGCCATGTCCGGCAAGACCAACGAGCTGGTCGGGTGGGTGCAAGGCACGCCAAAGGTCGTCGGCGCCAATTCACCTTTTTACGATGCGCGCGAATATGATGCCGTTGTTGCATCGGGCGAGCAGGTGACCTCCGGCTTGCTCGCGATCGCGCTGCAGGCGATGGATATCAATGCCCGCTCTTGGCAGGGTTGGCAGATCCCGATCCGTACCGACAACGCCCATGGCGCCGCCCGCATCCTCGATATCGATGGCTCCGACATCATCAAGCGTATGGGCGAGGGGCAGGTTGCCGTCATCGCCGGCTTCCAGGGTCTTGGGCCCGACAACCGCATCGCGACGCTCGGCCGCGGCGGCTCCGATACGTCGGCAGTTGCGATCGCGGCTGCGGTCAAGGCCGATCGATGCGATATCTATACCGACGTTGACGGCGTCTACACGACCGATCCGCGCATCGTGCCGCAGGCACGCCGCCTGAAGAAGATCGCCTTCGAGGAAATGCTCGAAATGGCGTCGCTCGGCGCCAAGGTTCTGCAGGTTCGCTCCGTCGAGCTTGCCATGGTGCACAAGGTCCGTACCTTCGTGCGCTCCTCTTTCGAAGATCCCGATGCTCCGGGCATGGGTGACTTCTTGAATCCGCCCGGAACGCTGATTTGTGACGAGGATGAAATCGTGGAACAGGAAGTAGTCACCGGCATCGCCTATGCCAAGGATGAGGCTCAGATCTCGCTTCGCCGTCTTGCCGACCGGCCGGGCGTTTCCGCTGCGATCTTCGGACCGCTGGCCGAAAGCCACATCAATGTCGACATGATCGTCCAGAACATCTCGGAAGACGGCTCGAAGACCGACATGACCTTCACGGTTCCTTCGGGTGATGTCGACAAGGCGATCAAGGTTCTGGGCGAGAACAAGGAAAAGATCGGGTACGACGTCGTTCAGAACGAAGCGGGCCTGGTGAAAGTGTCGGTCATCGGTATCGGCATGCGCAGCCACGCCGGCGTTGCCGCCACCGCTTTCAAGGCGCTGGCCGACAAGGGCATCAACATCAAGGCGATCACCACCTCTGAGATCAAAATTTCGATCCTGATTGATGGTCCTTATGCGGAACTCGCTGTCAGGACTTTGCATTCCTGCTACGGTCTCGATAAGAACTGATTCTGAACGAGTCTGCCGCGCGTTCAAGTTGTGAAGTCACGCGGCTGTCGGCCGCGAGGCTTTGATGTTTGTTTTGGAGCTTGAGACGCAATGAGAGACCTTTCCGGCGGTCCGCGCGTGCTGCTCAAGCGGCTGCGCGAGTTGATGGCGGAGCCGCTGGAGCCGCAGGAGCGTCTCGATCGGATCGTTCGCCAGATTGCAGGCAACATGGTGGCGGAGGTTTGCTCCGTCTATGTGTTGCGCGCTGACGGCGTTCTCGAGCTCTATGCAACCGAAGGTCTGAAGAAGGAAGCGGTCCACCTGTCCCAGCTCAAGATGGGACAAGGTCTGGTCGGTACGATCGCGGCATCGGCGCAGCCTCTCAATCTCTCCGACGCGCAATCGCACCCGGCTTTCCGCTACCTGCCGGAAACCGGCGAAGAGATCTACCATTCGTTCCTCGGCGTGCCGATCCTGCGCACCGGCCGCTCGCTCGGCGTTTTGGTCGTGCAGAACAAGGCGAGCCGCACCTACCGCGAAGAAGAGCTCGAAGCGCTCGAGACGACCGCGATGGTGCTTGCCGAGATGATCGCCACCGGCGAACTCAAGAAGATCACCAAGCCCGGGCTCGAACTCGACCTGACGCGTTCGGTGACCATCGACGGCGACACCTATAATGAAGGCATCGGCCTCGGCTACGTTGTGCTGCATGAGCCGCGTATCGTCGTCACCAACCTTTTGAATGAGGATTCCGAGAAGGAAATCCGCCGCCTGGGCGAGGCGCTAGGGTCGCTCCGCATCTCGATCGATGACCTTCTGTCGCAGCGCGACGTTTCGATGGAGGGCGAGCACCGCGAGGTTCTCGAAACCTATCGCATGTTCGCCCATGACCAGGGCTGGGTGCGCAAGCTCGAGGAAGCAATCCGTAACGGTTTGACCGCGGAAGCCGCCGTCGAGAAGGTGCAGAGCGACACCAAGGCGCGCATGATCCGCATGACCGATCCCTATCTGCGGGAACGGATGCACGATTTCGAAGATCTCGCGAACCGCCTGCTGCGGCAGTTGACCGGCTATACCGGCCGCACAGCGGGGGACGGTTTCCCAAGCGACGCCATCATCCTGGCGCGTGCCATGGGTGCGGCTGAGTTGTTGGACTATCCGCGTGCCAATGTGCGCGGGCTCGTGCTGGAAGAAGGTGCGGTGACGAGCCATGTGGTGATCGTCGCGCGTGCCATGGGCATTCCTGTGATCGGCCAGGCCGCTGGCGTGGTGGCGCTCGCCGAAAACGGCGATGCCGTCATCATCGACGGCGATGGCGGGCATGTGCACCTTCGCCCCATGCCGGAGCATCAGCGCTCCTACGAGGAAAAGGTACGGTTCCGCGCCCGCCGCCAGGAGCAGTTCCGGGCGCTGCGCTCGGTCGAGTCGCGCACCAGGGACGGCCAGCGCGTATCGTTGATGATGAACGCCGGGCTGCTGGTCGATTTGCCGCAGCTTTCGGACTCGGGTGCTGAAGGCATTGGCCTGTTCCGCACCGAGCTGCAGTTCATGATCGCCTCCAACATGCCGAAGGCGGAAGAGCAGGAGCTGTTTTATCGCAATGTGCTGAAGCAGGCGGCCGGACGAGTTGTGACATTCCGCACGCTTGATATCGGCGGCGACAAGGTCGTTCCCTATTTCCGTGGCCATGAGGAAGAAAATCCGGCGCTCGGCTGGCGGGCAATCCGCCTTTCGCTCGATCGTCCGGGCCTGCTGCGCACGCAGCTGCGCGCCATGCTGAAGGCGGCGGCCGGCATCGAGCTGAAGCTGATGGTGCCAATGGTAACCGAGGTTTCCGAGATCGCCGCCGTGCGAGAACTGCTGCAGAAGGAGGTTCAGCACCTTTCGCGCTTCGGCCACGGCCTGCCGCGCAAGCTGCAGTTCGGGGCGATGCTGGAGGTGCCGGCGCTGCTCTGGCAGCTCGACGAGCTGATGTCGGCGGTCGATTTCGTCTCGGTCGGGTCGAATGACCTCTTCCAGTTTTCGATGGCGGTCGATCGCGGCAATGCGCGCGTGTCCGACCGCTTCGATCCGCTTGGCAAACCGTTCCTTAGGATCCTGCGCGACATCGTGCGGGCAGGCGAGCGCAACAACACGCCCGTGACCTTGTGCGGCGAGCTTGCCGGCAAGCCAATCTCGGCGATGGCGCTTCTCGGCATAGGCTTCCGTTCGGTTTCGATGTCGCCAGCATCGATCGGTCCGGTCAAGGCGATGCTGCTCGGTCTCGAGGTTGAGACGCTGGCGAAGGTGATGAACGAGGCGCTTGACGACACCAAGTCGGCGACTTCGATCCGCGATGTGCTTGCCCACTTCGCGGAAGCTCACAATATTCCTCTTTAGGTCAAGACAAGCAGAATCGGAGTGAAGGGTGGCGAAGCTTCCCGTTGAAAAGATGCGCGAGCTGGAACGCCGTTTTGGCGAGATCGAAGCGCGCATGTCGGCTGGCCCCTCGGCTGACGTCTACGTCAAGCTCGCCTCCGAATATTCCGAGTTGCAGCCCGTCGTCACGAAGATCCGCGCCTTCGAGAAGGCAATTGCCGAGCTTGCGGACCTCGAAACCCTGCTGAACGACAAGTCGGTGGACCGTGAGATGCGCGATCTGGCCGAACTGGAGCTGCCCGAGGTGAAGGAGCGGCTGGAGGCGCTGGAGCAGGAAATCCAGATCTTGCTGCTGCCGAAGGATGCAGCAGACGAGAAGAGCGCTATTTTGGAAATCCGCGCTGGCACCGGCGGTTCGGAAGCCGCACTCTTTGCTGGTGATTTGTTCCGGATGTATGAGCGCTATGCAGCCGCCCACGGCTGGAAGGTCGAAGTCCTGTCGTCGAGCGAAGGCGAGGCGGGCGGCTTCAAGGAAATCATCGCGACCATCACCGGCAAGGGCGTATTTGCCAAGCTGAAGTTTGAATCCGGTGTTCACCGTGTCCAGCGCGTGCCGGAAACGGAAGCCGGCGGTCGCATCCACACTTCGGCCGCGACCGTCGCGGTTCTGCCGGAGGCGGAGGAAATCGACATCGAGATCCGGCCAGAAGACATCCGCATCGATACGATGCGCTCATCCGGCGCTGGCGGCCAGCACGTCAACACCACCGACTCAGCGGTGCGCATCACCCATCTGCCGACCGGCATCGTCGTCACCAGTTCCGAGAAATCGCAGCATCAGAACCGCGCCAAGGCGATGCAGGTTCTGCGTTCGCGTCTCTACGACGCCGAGCGTCAACGGGCCGAAAGCGAGCGTTCCGCCGATCGCAAGAGCCAGGTCGGTTCCGGCGATCGCTCCGAACGCATCCGCACCTACAACTTCCCACAGGGGCGGGTGACGGACCACCGGATCAATCTGACACTCTACAAGCTCGACCGGATGATGATCGGCGAGATAGACGAGGTGGTCGACGCGCTGATGGCCGACTATCAGGCAAGCCAGTTGGCGCAACTCGGCGAGCAGCAATGAGCATGAGCGGGAAACAGGCCGAGGCTACGGTTTCCCAAATGCTGGCCGAGGCTCGCCGTCGTTTCACTGAAGCCGGTGTCGACAGTGCTTCGGCTGATGCCCGTATGCTCGTCGCAGGGCTGCTTGGACTTTCGACGACCGCCATCGTAACGCGTGGCGGCGAAACCGTCAGCACAGAGCAGATGGCAATGATCGAGCAAGCCATCGAACGCCGGCTGGCGCATGAGCCTGTTCACCGCATTCTCGGCGAACGGGAATTCTATGGCCTGCCGCTGTCTTTGTCTGCGGAAACCCTTGAGCCACGGCCTGATACGGAAATTCTCGTCGATACGATGCTTCCTTATCTGCGCGACCTTGCAAATACCGAGGGCCATATCCATATTCTGGACCTAGGAACCGGAACCGGGGCGATATGCCTTGCTCTGTTGAGCGAATGTCCGGAAGCGTCAGGCGTCGGCAGCGATATATCGGCCGATGCATTGAAGACGGCGAAATCAAACGCGGAAAGAAACGGATTGCAGGATCGCTTCGAAGCCATTCAATCCAGTTGGTTTCAGAATATCCACGGCTCGTTTCACGCGATTGTCTCAAATCCGCCCTATATCGCTTCTAAGGTCGTTCACACTCTCGCTCCCGAAGTGACGAAATTTGATCCCCATGCCGCACTGGATGGCGGCCGGGATGGGCTTGACGCCTACAGAACCATCGCCAAGGATGCGGCAAGGTTCATAAAGCCGAACGGCGTTGTGGGACTTGAGATCGGCTACGACCAGCGAAACGACGTGACAGACGTTTTCGAGGCTGAAGGCTTCAAGCTTCTGGAATCCGTAAAGGATTACGGCCAGAATGACCGGGCGCTTGTGTTCGCGCTCAAGTGATGCGCGACGACTTTAAGCACTGAACAGGACATTGGTGTCATTGCGAAGAAAAGGCTTGGATTTCCACGGGAAGCAATATAGGTTGACCCCACGCGTTGGAGAGATAGGACAGAACGGTGAGACGTTCGAAACTAACTCGGCCTCGGGGGTCCGCTCTTTTAAACGAGAGCTTCAAAGGTTGAATACGACCCAATGCGTGAATCAGTCAAACTGACTTGAGAACAAGCGGCAGGTTGGCGCGAAGGCGCAGTATGCTTGCGGCACGAGGGCTCTGAGCCGGTGAACCGGCCACGGCCGTTGGTGCCATAACTCCACAACAAACAGAGAATTCAGGTGAACGATCTATGAGGCCAGGACAGCAGAACAAGCGCGGTCGCGGGCGTGGCAATAACAACGGCGGCGGCGGCGGCGGAAATAACAATAACAACAATTTCAACCGCAAGGGCGGCAACCCGTTGACGCGGACCTACGACAGCTCCGGCCCAGACGTTAAGATTCGTGGTACCGCGCAGCATATCGCTGAAAAGTACGCACAACTTGCGCGCGACGCGCAGAGTTCGGGCGATCGCGTTATCGCTGAAAACTACCTGCAGCACGCCGAACACTATAACCGCATCATTGCAGCCGCTCAGGCGCAGATGCAGGAGCGCTTCCAGCGCGACGACCGCAACGAATTCAGTGAAGGTGCGGAGCGCGATGGTGACGATGTCGAAGCCATCGACAATGACGATGTTGTCATCGTCCAGCCACCGCGTCACCAGCACGAGCATCAGCAGCGCCGTTCGGAAGAACAGTCGCAGCGTCGCAACGACGAGCAGCCGCGCCGCAACGAAGACCGCCAGCCGCGTCGCCAGGAACAGCAGCCGGCCCCGATCGCAGCTGAAGCGCCGCAGCCCGAGGTGAACGATGGCAGCGGCCCGCAGCCGGAGATCGAAGGTATTCCGGCAGAGGTTTCGATGGACGAGGAAAGTGCTGCAGGCCAGCCGCGCGAGCGTCAGCCGCGTCGCCGCACTGCCGGTAGCCGTCCGCGTCGTCCGCGCCGCGCTGCGGAAGGCGAGGCTCCGGCCGAGGGTGAAGGTTCCGGCGATGCGCCTGTTTTGGCGGATGCCGCTTCGGAATAACCGGATCGCTTCAACGATCCGAGCTAATGGATAAAAGGCCGCTCTATGGAGCGGCCTTTTTCGTTTCTGCCGCCGTCTCGCCTCCGACCGTTAAAGTGTCGTGCATTTACCGTAACGTACTTACGTCTACGCTGTGGCTATGCCTCTTTGGTTCGCGCCGATGCATCTCATCACCAGACAACATTCCAAAAGTTCACGTTTGACGGGAGACACGCGAAATGGCCAGCGACGACAGCGTACGATCATCCTCCTCCGACGCCAGCAACCTCACGCGCCGTAATCTGCTGATAGGGTCAACAGCCCTTGCCGCCGGGGCCGCCACGGTCGCCAGCATGGTGAGTTCCGCAGCAGCCCAGGCGCAGACGGCGGCGGCACCATCCGGCAAGAAGCCGAATATTCTTGTCATCTTCGGCGATGACATCGGCATACCGCAGATCAGCGCCTACACGATGGGGCTGATGGGCTATCGCACGCCCAATATCGACCGCACGCCAGGGAAGGCGCAAT
>Ga0207426_1001699_pt1 | contig 16964 bp, 15 predicted proteins | sample AraplaMF_Cvi_mMS_FD_184265 | JGI IMG/M metagenome (GOLD analysis project Ga0207426, IMG submission 184265) | Arabidopsis root microbial communities from the University of North Carolina, USA - plate scrape MF_Cvi_mMS (SPAdes) (version 2) | ecosystem: Host-associated > Plants > Roots > Endosphere... | reverse complement strand
GACCCTCGTCGGCTCCGTCAGCGAGATCCGCCCGCTCAACACGGAGGAACGGCTGACCGAGGCCGGGCGCCCCGTCGACCGGCTCGACGGGGTCCAGCAGAAAACCACGACGACCGTGGCCATGGACTTCGGACGGATCACCATCCACGACGATCTGGCGCTGTACCTGTTCGGCACCCCGGGGCAGAACCGGTTCTGGTTCCTGTGGGACGAGCTGGCGCAGGGCGCGCTCGGCGCGGTGGTGCTCGCCGACACCCGGCGGCTCGCCGACAGCTTCGCGGCCATCGACTACTTCGAGCACCGCAGCATCCCGTTCGTCGTCGCCGTCAACTGCTTCGACGGCGTCCGCGCCCACCGGGCCGAGGAGGTGGCACGCGCCCTGGACCTCGATCCGGCGACCCCGGTGCTGCTGTGCGACGCCCGGGAGCGTGCGTCCTGCAAGGAGGTACTGATCGGTCTGGTCGAGCACGCGGCCTCGGCCTACGAGGCCAGGATGCCCGCCAACTCCCTTTCTCCCTCAGCTGGTTGAGGATCCTCCGTCAGCAGTCGGTGGATGCCGACGGCCGCGGCCCGGCCCGCGCGGTTGGCGCCGATGGTGCTCGCCGACGGCCCGTAACCGACGAGATGGACCCGCGCGTCACGGAGCGTGCGGGTGCCGTCCATCCGGATGCCGCCGCCCGGCTCGCGCAGCCGCAGCGGGGCGAGATGGTCGAGGGCGGGGCGGAAGCCCGTCGCGTAGAGGATCGCGTCGGCTTCCACCGTGCGCCCGTCGCCCCAGACCACACCGGTGGGTGTGAGGCGCTCGAAGAGCGGAAGCCGCTCCAGCACGCCGCTCTCCCGGCCCCGCCGGACCGCCTCGGTCATCGGCAGGCCGGTCACGCTCACCACGCTCCGGGGCGGCAGCCCCTGCCGGACCCGGTCCGCCACCAGGGCGACCGCGGCCCGGCCCTGCTCCTCGCCGAACGGTCCCGCGCGGAACACCGGCGGCCGGCGGGTCACCCAGGTCGTGGCGGCCGCGACCGGTGCGATCTCCAGCAGCTGCTGCACGGCCGAGGTCCCGCCGCCGACCACCACCACACGCGCCGCACGGAAATCCTCCGGGCCCCGGTACTGCGCACTGTGCAGCTGACGCCCGCCGAAGACCTCCTGCCCGGGGAACCGCGGCCAGAACGGCCGGTCCCAGGTCCCGGTCGCGTTGATCAGCGCCCGCGCCGCATAGTTCCCCTCCGACGTCTCGACCAGCAGCCGCCCTCGACCCAGGGGCCCGGCGGACTCCGCCCAGGAAGGATCCGCACCGCCCTCGCGCACCGACAGCACGCTCACCGGCCGGTGCACCCGCAGCCCGAAGGTCCGCTCGTAGCTGTCGAAGTACCCGCCGATCACCTCGGATGACGGCCGCCGCGGATCCGCGCCGGTCAGCTCCATGCCCGGCAGCGCATGCATCCCGTGCACCTTGTCGTACGTCAGCGTGGGCCACCGGAACTGCCAGGCACCGCCCGGGCGTGGCGAGTGATCGAGCAGCACGAAGTCCCGGTCGGGCCGATAGCCGATCCGCCGCAGATGAAAGGCGGCGGCCAGACCGGCCTGCCCGGCACCGACCACCACGACCTCGACCGCACGCACCCCGGTGTTGTTCATGCTTCTACTAACCGAGGGAGGGGGCCAGGTCTTCCCGCCGGGCCAGCGGTTCTTTGCTCCCTGCCCACCGGACCTTCCTTCCTGCCCACCGGCTCTTCGCTCCTGCCGCCGGCCGCCCGTGCCGCCCGGACCGTCTGCGGGGAAGCCCGGTGAGCGAGTCGCGCCGTACGCCAGACGGCCGGGCTGCGGAGGCAGCACTGTGCCCCAGCGGCCCAGCCACCCCGCCCGACCGGCGTTCAGCGGCCGCCGGCGATCAGCAACGGTGCTCCACCCGGCGCCGAGGCCGGCCGGCCATTGGCCGCGGGTACGCCGGCCAGCGGAGCGGGACCCGCCTCCAGCAGCCCCCGGGCGGCCAGCTCCGGCCGTACGCCCTCCCCGAACCAGTACGCCTCCTCCAGATGCGGATAACCGGAGAGCACAAAGTGCTCGATGCCCAGGGAGTGGTACTCCTCGATCCGGTCGGCCACCTCCGCATGGCTTCCGACCAGCGCGGTCCCCGCACCACCCCGCACCAGACCGACCCCCGCCCACAGATTGGGCGAGATCTCCAGCTTGTCGCGTGAACCGCCGTGCAGCGCCAGCATCCGCTGCTGTCCCACCGACTCACTCTTGCCCAGCGCCTGCTGCGCGGCCGCCACCGTCGCCGGATCGAGGTCGTCCAGCAGCCGGCCGGCGGTCGCCCAGGCCTCCTTCGACGAGTCCCGCGAGATGGTGTGCAGACGGATGCCGAACCGGACCGTACGCCCCTCCTTCTCCGCCAGCCCGCGAATCCAGTCGATCTTCTGCTTGACCTCCGCGGGCGGCTCGCCCCAGGTGAGGTACACATCCACATTCCGGGCGGCGACCGGCCCCGCGGCCGCCGACGAGCCGCCGAAGAAGATCTGCGGCAGCGGGTCCGGCGGCAGCGCCGTCAGCCCGCCCTCGACCTGGTAGTGCTCGCCCTGGAAGTCGAACGGCCGGCCACCCCACACGCCCCGTACGATCCGCAGGAACTCATCGGTACGGGCATACCGCCGGTCATGGCCGAGATGATCGCCGAACCGCCGCTGCTCGGTCGAGTCGCCCCCGGTCACCACATTCAGCAGCAGCCGCCCACGCGAGATCCGCTGATAGGTCGCGGCCATCTGCGCCGCCAGCACCGGCGAGATCACCCCGGGCCGGAACGCGACCAGGAACTTCAGCCGCTCGGTGACCTGGGTGAGCGCCACCGTCGTCAGCCAGGCGTCCTCGCACCACGTGCCGGTCGGCGTGAGCACCGCCTCGAACCCCAACTGCTCGGCGGCCTTGGCGATTTGGGCCAGATACTCGATGTCCGGGGCCCGTACCCCGCTCACCGGGGTGATGCGGTCACGCCGGATCCCGCCGTCGGTGTAGGCATGCCGGTCGACGAGGGTCCGGCCGTCGCCGCCGGTCGGCAGAAACCAGTGCAGGTGTACGGACATCTCAGTGGCCCTTTCCATAGGTACGCGGCGCCGTGCCCGAGGGCGGCAGGTCACCGTTGAAACGGCGGTCGACGAACTTCCCGAAGTCGTAGGAACGGGGGATCAGCTTCAGCGCCGCGAACTCGTCGACGATCCGCTGCTCGGAGGCGACGGCCGCCTTGTCCACGGCCACCGCCACCGCCGTCCCCCGGGTGCGTTTGACGGCGTCCAGCGCCACCTTTTCCGGCAGCCCGGTCTCCTTCGCCCAGGCCCCGGCCCAGGCGTCCGGGTGCTTGAACACCCAGTTCTGCGCCCGCCGCAGCCGGTCGGTGTAGTCCTTGAGCGCCGCCGACTTCTTCTTGTCGTCCAGCGCGGCCGGCGCGGCAACCTGGAAGCTGAGTCCGTTGACGACACCCTGCCCGGTGGTCAGCACCCGCGCATCCGCCTGATCCAGGGCCTGCGAGGTGTACGGGTCCCACACCGCCCAGGCAGCCACCTTCCCCCGGGTGAACGCGGCGAGGGCATCGGCCGGCTGGAGGTAGTTGAGCGTGACGTCCTTCGGCGTCAGCCCGGCCTTCTTCAGCGAGGCGATGAGCTGGTAGTGCGCGGAGCTGCCCTGGGCCACGGCGATCGACTTGCCCTTGAGCTGCGCCGGCCGCTTGAGCGGGGAGCCCTTCTTCACCAGGATCGTCTCGCCGTCCGACCTGCTGTGGGACCCGGCGATCACCTTGATCTTCGACTTCGCCGCGGCCGCGAACACGGGCGGGGTGTTGCCGACCGCACCGACGTCCACCGCCCCGGCATTGATCGCCTCCAGCAGCGGCGGCCCCGACGTGAACGTCGACCACTTGATCTTGTAGGGAAGGTCGTCCAGCTCACCGGCGGCCCGCAGCAACGCCTCCGAACCACCCTTCTGGTCCCCGACGTTGAGTGTCAGCGACCCCTTGCCGTCGGTCCCGCTCCCGGTCCCGCCGCCCCCCTCGGCCCGCGACGAACCACCGCAGGCGGCCAGCAGCAGGGCGAACGGAAGCAGCAGGGCGGCTGGGGTGAGGTGGCGTGCTCTCATGAGGTGTCCGTTTCGTTCTCGGTGTGGTGGGTCGATCGGTGTTGCGTGTGTCGGGAGGGGGAGAGGGCGGCGGGCCGGTTCCGGCCTGATCAGGCAGCAGCGACGGAGCCGTCGGCATCCGGGGCCTCCGCGTCGTCCGGCCCGCCCGGTACGTCTTCCGCGGCGCCCTCCACGCCGAGCCGGTCGAGCAAGCGGGCGCGCAGCGCACCGAACCGCGGATCGGAGATATCGCGCGGCCGCGGCAGATCCACCGTGGTCTCGTACGCGATCCGGCCGCCCTCCATCACCAGCGCCCGGTCGGCGAGCAGCAGTGCCTCCTCCACGTCATGGGTGACCAGCAGCACCGCGCAGCCCCGCTCCCGCCACAGCTCGGCCACCAGGCGCTGAGCCTTGATCCGGGTCAGCGCGTCGAGAGCGCCGAACGGCTCGTCGAGCAGCAGCAGATCGGGTTCACGTACCAGCGCACGGGCGAGCGACGCCCGCTGTGCCTCACCCCCGGAGAGCGTCTTGGGCCAGGCATCCGCACGGTGACCGAGCCCGACCTCCGCCAACGCCCGTTCCGCGGCCTCCCGTTCGGGGCGGCCCGGCAGCCCCAGCAGCACATTGCGCCAGACCCGCTTCCAGGGCATCAGCCGCGGTGCCTGGAACGCCACGGCCTTACGGCGCGGCACCAGCACCTCACCCTCGATCTCCCGGTCGAGCCCGGCCAGCACCCGCAGCAGGGTCGACTTACCGCAGCCACTCCGCCCGAGCAACGCCACGAACTCGCCCGGCTGCACGCTCAGTTGGAGGTCATCCATGACGGCACGGCCACCGAAGGCCCGCACCAGCCCCGCCACCTGAACGGCGGCACCGGGAGACCCGGCGTGTGGGCCCGCCTCGCGCGGGGTGTCGGTCACTGACCCGTGAACGTCGGTCGCCATTGCAGCAGCAGCCTTTCGAGGGTACGGACGAGGAAGTCGGCGAGGAGCCCGAGGATCGCGTAGACCACCAGGCACACCACGATCACGTCGGTGCGGAAGAATTCCCTGGCCTGATTCATCAGGAAGCCGAGGCCGTCATCGGCGTTGACCTGTTCACCGAAGACCAGCGCCAGCCAGGCGGTGGCCAACGAGTAGCGCAGCCCGGTCATGGCGCCCGGCAGCGCACCCGGCAGCACCACATGCCGGATCAGCCCCCACCGGCTCAGCCCGAGCGAGGTTCCGGCCTCCACCAACTGCGCATCCACGCCACGGATACCGGCATAGACATTCAGATACAGATGGAAGGCCACACCCAGCGAGATCAACGCGATCTTGGGCGCCTCGCCGATCCCCAGCCAGATGATGAACAGCGGAATCACGCCCACCCACGGGATGGAGCGCAGCATCTGCACCGTGGCGTCGACGAGATCCTCCCCGAGCCGCGAAAGCCCCGAGGCGAGCGCCAGCACGACACCGGTCACACCACCCAACAGCAGCCCGACCGCGACCCGTTGGAGCGACACCAGCATCGCCGACGGCAGCGTCCCGTCCGAGACCAGGTCCCCGGCGGTGGCCGCGATGGTGCCCGGCGACGCCAGAATGTCCTCCTCCAGCGCACCACTCGCGCTGAACACCTGCCACAACACCAGCAGCGCGACGGGCCCCACCGTACGGCGCAACCACCGCGGCACCGCCCGCCGCCGCCCCGAGACCGGAACGACCCGCTCCAGCTCCGGCCCGTCACCACAGGAGCCGTCCACCTCCCGGAAGGCATCCACCGCCCCCGCCTCCCCACCCTTGGCGAGCGAAGGCCGGTCTGCTGGAACGGACGGATCGGGCGGGGCATGGCCGTACACGGCCTGATCGACACTCATGGATGCTCCACGGGACGGTGAACGAAAAACGAGGGAGAGGGAGAGGAGAAGAGGCGCTAAACGAGGGAGAGGGAGGGGAGAAGAGGCGCACCGCAACGGCCAAACACGGAACCGACACAGCACGCCCAGGAGCCGGCGAAGACACCGGCAAACAACCGGGAACGAATCAACAGACAAGACCCGCGGCAACCCAAAAGGGAGCACATACGGGATGCCGCAAAGCCCTATGGGCGGACGAACACCGCCGAATCCTCGGGCATCAGTGCGTCGGCCACGGGCTCAACGCCAGCAACGCCTCAACGCCGGCAATGCCTCAACGTCGGCAACGCCTCAACGGCAGCAATGCCTCAACGCCGGCAATGCATCAGCGGCAGCAACGGCCGCCCCCGCGGCGACACGCGGCCGAGGCCACCCGCAGCAGGTCGATGTGACCGCGCGTGGTGAGCAGCGCTGATGTAGACATGTCGCTGAACGTAGCGGCGCGCTCCGAGAGGGGTCAAACACCATCTCGGCTGGTGGACCTTCGTTTCCGGACCATTGCAGCCGCATTGCCGACGACACCCGTGGGGATGCGGACGAGGGCGCACCGTCCATACGAAAATGAACGCATGAGCACCGCATTCACCACCCGCACCCTGGACGTCACCACCGGCTCCACGGAAACCGTTGCCGACCTCACCGCTGACTGCGCCGCCTTCCTCCGCGAGGCAGCCGACGGCCGCGACGGCCTGCTGAACATCTTCGTGCCACACGCCACCGCCGGCATCGCCGTCCTGGAAACCGGCGCCGGCAGCGACGAAGACCTCCTGGCCGCCCTGCACGACCTCCTGCCCGCCGACAACCGCTGGCGCCACCGCCACGGCACCCCCGGCCACGGCCGCGACCACGTCCTCCCCGCCCTCATCCCACCCCACGCCACCCTCCCCGTAGTGGCGGGCCACATGGCACTGGGCACCTGGCAGTCCGTCTGCCTGGTCGACACCAACGTCGACAACCCGAACCGCCAGGTGCGGTTGAGCTTCCTGGGGTGACCTTGGGCAGGTCATTCCTGCAGGGCCTGGTCCGGGTGCCGGCTCTCGTGCGCTCTCGGGAGCCACGGCTGGGGGCCGGACGTTCGCTGTGCCGGTTTGCTTGGTGGGGCCGACGTCGACGGTGTCTTACCTGCCCACGTGCAGGTAAGACTTCGCTGAAGTACCGTGGAGTGACGCGGCTTTGGGGGAGTGCGGGTGGATACCGACGGCGTGGTCAACCCTGTGTCGGGGCAGCCGGGACCAGCGGCTGTCCCCGTGGAGTCCGAGCCCATGACGCCGTCACGAGCCAGCAGGCTCGACGACCAAGTTCCGTTCCTGGCCCGCTTGGAGCACCAGGAGCGGGTCGCGCTGCTGGAGCTGGGCCGGCCCATGAAGTACAGCCCGCGGTCCGTCCTGGTGCATCAGGACGAACCGTCCACCCACGTGATGGTTATCCTCGCCGGCTGGACCAAGGTCATCCACTCCGCGGCCAACGGCTACGAAGCTCTGCTCGCCCTGCGGGGGCCGGGCGACATCGTCGGTGAGGCCTCCGCAGTCAGCGGCCGCTCGCGCTCGGCGACGGTTGCCGCACTCGGAAAGGTCGAGGCCGTCACCATCGAGCGTGGCAGATTCCTGGACCATCTCGCGGAGTTCCCGGCCACTGCCCTCCAACTGCTCAGCCTCATTGGGGACCGGACACAGGCCAGCGACCGGCGACGTGTGGAGCAAGGAGCGCTCGGGGTTCGTGAGCGGTTGTCGCTCCTGATCCTGGAGCTGTCGCGCACACACGGGGTGCAGGATGCGGAGGGGGTGCGCCTGACCACCGGTCTCAGTCAGCACGAGCTGGCAGGCGCGGTCGGAGCCTCCCGTGAGGCGGTGGCCAGGCTTCTGAAAGAGCTGCGGGAACGCGACATCGTCCGCACCAGCCGCAGAGGACTGGTCATCGTCCGCCCGGACCTGCTGCGCCGGATCGGGGGCGGCGAATAGCCGACGGTCTTGCAGTCGGGGCAAGTTGTGTGCCATCGGCTACAGACGCTGTGTGTAGCTGTTCCTTCTCCACTGTCAGACCCCTACGAGATAGTGCTCCGGACTGAGCCCGACCGTCCGAGAGGCACCTATGACTCTGGCCCTGACAGAACCCGTCAACCGCACCATTCTGCTGCTGGACATCGAGGACTTCAGCCGACGGGGCGATGTGGTGCAGGCCTGCCTGCGCCGGGAACTGCACAACGTGGTGGAGGACACCCTGGCTGAGGCGGGTGTCGAGAGGAACATGCAGTACCGCGAGGACCGCGGGGACGGCCTGATCGTGCTGGTCAGCGCCGACATCCCGAAAACTGTGCTCCTCCGGTCCCTGTTGACGACCACCCCGGATGCGTTGTGCCAGTACAACCGGCTGGCATCGAGCAGTGCCCAGATGCGGCTGCGGATGGTACTGGCCGCAGGGGAGGTCGCCTTCGACCCGAAGCAGGGCACCGTCGGCGGGCTCGTCGGCCACGACCTCAACCAGTCCTGCCGGCTGCTCGATGCCGACGCCCTGCGCGAAGGGCTCGCGCAGCGGGACGCGGACTGTGTGCTGGGGGTGTCGTCCCCCGTCTACGAAGGAGTGGTCCGCCACGGACACCGCGGACTGCGCCCGGAGGAGTTCCACCACGCCGCGGTGTCCGTGAAGAAGGACCGGCTCGACCTGTGGCTGCACGATCCGCTCCCGCACGTCACCACCGTCCCTGCCCCGGGACCCGCACCCGCCGGGCGCGGCGGCGGGGGTACGCACAACGATGCCGCCGGGCAGGCTCCCGCGGCGCCTGTCTCAGTGCCTGCGAGCACCGGGGCAGCATTCGCGTTCAACGGCGGAACCGTGTCGGTCGGCGGCAGCCAGGTCAACGGCGATCAGACCGGGGTCAGCGGCGGCCACGTCACCGGGGACGTGGTCATGGGCTCTGTCCGGCACGAGGGCCGGAGCGAGCAGGCATGAGCGAACAGCCCGGTGACAAGCAGACGGATCGCTCCCAGGACGACTCCGACCCGGCGGCCGTCCCACAGGAGCAGACCAACGACGAGCACACCGAGGCGGAGGACGACCGCCCGCAGGACCCCTGGGCGGCGCGGCGTGAGCTGTACGAGCACGTACCGGCCGCGGTCAGCGGCAGCCTGGTCGGCGGCGATCAGACCGGGGTCAGCGGGGGCAGCGTCGTGGGCGACGTCGTTCTCGGCACGAAGGTGGAGCACCACTACCGTTTCGGCGCCGCCACCCACACCTCCGGAGACATCCCCTCGTCCGAACTCGACCAACTTGCGACGGAGTTCGCCGGGTACGAGGAACTCGTGCACCCCCTGCGCGACCGGCTGCGCGAGAAGCGGGTACTCGTGCTGTACGGCGCGCCCTTCACCGGCCGCCGCAGCGCTGCCCTGATGCTGCTGCGCTCCCTGGACGCCGTGCCCGTACGCGCCGTCGACCCCAACACCCCGCCGACCGCGCTGAAGGACGAGGTGAACAGCGATTCGCACGGCTACCTCGTGAGCGACCTGGTCACGGGCAGGGAGAACCCACTGCGCGACATCGACCTGTGGGCCTTGCGGGACGCCCTCCGGGAGAAGGACGCCTATCTGGTCATCACCGTCGACCTGTTCGCGACCCTGCGCGGCGTCGACCCCGTCCCATGGGTGCCGCCGTCACCCCAGGCTGTGCTTCGGTCGCACCTGCACGCCCTGGTGGACGACCCGCGGAGGGAGCGCGAGCTGCTGGCTCTGGAACTCTCCCAGGAGTTCCTCGGCCGGAACGACCACCAGCTGCGGGAGGCGGCGGCGTTCGCGAAGGCGCTGGCCGACCACGCGGACGGCACGACTACTCGGGAGGAACTGGCGAACGTCGGCCCGAGACTGGTCCGGGAGCAGGTCCGGGAATGGTTCGGGGGCGACGAAACCCAGCTCCGGGACAAGGCGTTCCTCATCTCCCTGGCAGCGTTCGACGAGGCCGCCTACGCCCTGACCGCGGAGCTCAGCGACACCCTGTACGCGGAGTTCCAGAGAACGGAGGACGCCGGGAGGGAACCCCAGGTCGGTATCTTCGGGACGTCCATCACCAAACGCCTGCGCCTGGCCCGAGCTGTCGACGACTGGAGGGAGGAACACACCGAGTGGGGCCCCGTGCGCCAGCGCGTGGCCCGCTTCCAGGAGCCCCGAGCCTCGGTCGAAGTCCTCCGCGAGGTCTGGACGAGCCACCCCTCCGCGCGGCCTGCTCTGCTCGCGTGGCTCCGGAAGCTCGCGCAGGACGGCCGGCCGCTGGTGCGTACCCGCGCGGCAGTGACCGCCGCGGTGCTCGCCCAGACCGACTTGCCGTCGGCGATGGCCCTGCTCATCGAGGGCTGGGCGAAGTCGAAGCTCTACCGCGACTGCCTCGTCGCCGCCAACGCCCTCGCGACGGCGCACGCCGTCGGCGCCCCGAACATCCCGCCGATCCTGCGTTCCTGGTGCGAGGAGGAGGCCGGACCACGGCTTCGCTGGACAGCCATCCGAGCTTACGCTCTGGTGGGCCCGAGGATGCCCGACGAAGCGCTGCAGGCGTTGGCGAAAGCGGCTCGCACCGGGGATGACGAGCAGGAGGCGCAGCACATCGCCGAGTCCGTCGCGCTGCTGCTGAGCGACGAATCGGCATCGGTGCGCAGCCGGGTGCTACGGGGCCTGGTCGAACTCCTCCGGGACGGGCCTTCCGGCCGTCGCCTGACGCTGCACGCGTTTGTCCTGGCCTGCGCGCGCGCCGACAGCCGGCTGTTGTTGCGGTGGCACGCGGAGGCCGCCTCAACGGGCCCGACCGAGGACGCACGGTGGCTGTCTCTGCTCTGGCAGACCGCCCTGGGTGATCTGCGGTACACAGCCGATGCGTTGAAGGCCCTGGCCGGATGGGTCCTTGAGGCGGACGGCGATCCGCAGGCCGAGCGGGAACTGGCGATGCTGCTTCCGACGCTTGTCGTCTCCGATGAGGACCGTAAGCGCCTCGATCACATGCTCGGGACACTGCGCGACCGGCGAGGGGGCGGCCCGCTGGCGGTGGCCCATCGTCTGATGGCCGTGCTGTAAGGCGCCGCCTCTCATCTGCGGCCACGGGCCGCGAAATTCCGGATCACCACTGAGTGAGGAGAGATGAACCATGGTGGACATCCGCCGCGAGCCCGACTGGGACCAGGGAGCGAACCGGCACAGTGAGCTGGTCGACCCGGTGTTGACCGTGCGCCAGTTGTCCCGGTTCGACCACCGCAAGGGGTACAGCCGAATCGACAATGCGCTGGTCTTCACCACGGACAAAGGGGAGTTCGATGTTTACCTGCCACCTCATCGGCCGACGCGCTCTCTGTTCGCCACCAGGCGGCACACTGCGGTGTACGAAGTCGACATGGGGGTGCACGCCTGCACCGTGTCGCTGTTGCTGCCCAGCGACAACGACGCCTTCGACTTCACCGCCGAGGTAGAGCTGACCTGGCAAGTCTCCCGGCCGCAAAAGTTCGTGGCCAGCGGAGAGCGGAACGTGCCCGCTCTCCTGAAGCGCCGGCTGGAGCAGCTGATGTACCCGGTCAGCCGTGGCTTTCCGATCGACCGGAGTGCGGATGCCGAACGCGCCGTGTACCAGGTGCTCGCCAGGGTGGGCGAGTTGGGAGACGAAGCCGGGCTGCGCACGTCGTGTGCCGTGCGGCTCAGGCTGGACGACGCGGCGATTGCCCACCAGCGGGAGCTACGCCGAATCCGGTACACCGACGAACAGCTGGGCATGTCACACGACTTGGCAATGCGGGAGGACCGGCTCAGGGCGGAGCGGGATGTGGAGCGGGCCCAGCACGATCACGAACTGGTCATGCTGCAGGGTCGCCAGGATGAGGAAGCGCGGCAGTTGGAAGCGGAGAAGGTCCGCTACTACGAGAACTACCTCCAGCACGGCGGCGTAGCGATGTGGGCCCTGCACCTGGCGCAGCATCCGGAGGATTCCCGGCTGGTGATGGAAAACCTGCAGAGGGACCAGCTGGCCCTGATCCGAAGTCAGTCCGAGGTCGCCCTTCAGGTGTTGAAGGAAGGGAATCCGGAGGACTACCAGCGTGCGGGACTGAACAAGCAGGCCGTGGAGATCCTGGAGGGGCTCCTCGCCCGCAACCTGCCCGGTATCGCTTCTGCTCCTCCCGCACCGGACTCCCTGCCCTGGGCAGGGCACGCCGGCACCCCGGTGCACTTCCACAAGCAGCGGGACGGGGCGTCCGCCAACAGCGCCGAGGAGGAGCGATGAGCTGCAGCGGGACGGAGATCCCGTCCGTGGGAGCCCGTCTGCTTGCGGAGCTGCGCTCCGAGACGGCCCGTGCGGACAGTAAGGCGTCTCTGCTTTTAGGGGTTATGAGCATGACCGTGAGTCTGCTCGGTGGCCTGGTCGCGGCCCACGGATGGTCTTTATCGGGGCTCTCCTTCCCGGGGAGCGTGCTGTTGTGGGTAGCCATGGCCGCTCTGGCCGGGGCGCTGGGGTGCCTGCTCCTTGCCGTCCTGCCCCGGTACGGCACCAGCCGGTGGTCTCCGGGGCGGCCGTTGACGTACTTCGACGACATCCGCCGTGCCACGGAGGGCGGTCGGCTCGCAGAGGCCCTCGCCGTCACCGAGGCAAATGAGGCCGATGGGGTACTTGAGGCGCTGGCCCAGAACAGCCGCATCGTCGGTGCCAAGCACTGGTGGATCCGGACAGGCCTGGCCGCTTATTGCGCGGGAGTGGTGCTTCTGGCCATCGCGCAACTCATCCGCTGAACGCACGTCACCGGTGCGCTTCTTACCGCATCGTCACGATCCGGTCCGTACGCCCAGACAGGAAGCTCCCATGGCCACTCCTCCCGATCCGGCCCACTTCGGCCGCACGTCCCTGCCCGATACTCCGGTCTATCCGGCTGCTGTGGCCTTTCCGTCCCCGCACTGTCCGAACGAGACGGTCCCGCCCCCGCCGCCGTACCCGGGCAGCACGACGCAATACGATGCCGCCCGCCATGGCGGCGGGCCGGAGGACCACTCCGGTCCCGGCCCCGGGAAGCATGAGCCGCACGAGGATTTCGGCCACCGTGGGCGTGTGCATCTCGCCAAGCGCCAGCGGAGCATCGATGTGACGGCCATGATCCAACTGCTGCTGCAGTTGCCCTCGTTCCTCGCAAGCCTGGTGATCGTTTCAGTGCTCTCTCAGCTCCTGCTCCCTGACATGGGCTGGCTGGGGGGCTTGCTCTGGCTCGCTTCGGGTGCCATGGCGTTTCACCGGCCCACGGAGAGAGCCCTCGCCCGCCATCTGCTGAACCTTCGTCACCCCACCCCACGGGAACTGAGCCGGCTGGAACCACTGTGGCGGGCAGTGACCGCCCGGACGGGTGTCGAGGGCCGCGCATACGAGCTATGGATCGAGGACAGCGATCATCTGAACGCCCTGGCCGCGGCAGGCCACATCGTGGGCGTTACCCGGTTTTCGCTGGAGCGTCTGTCCGATGGCCAGCTAGCCGCGGTACTCGCTCATGAACTGGGGCACCACGTCCGCGGCCATGCATGGTCCTCGCTCCTGGGTCAGTGGTATGCGGTTCCGGGACGTCTTGTGTGGGCTGTTGTGCGGAAGCTGATCCGGCTTGTCACCGGGCATGGGCACATGGGCTTCTGGGCGGCAGCGCTGCTTCTGGTGGCGGGTGCCGCCGTCCTGCTGGTCGCGCTGGAGTACTGGTTCGTCACTCTGACGCTGGTCGCTGCCCCGTATCTGCTTGCCGCCGTGACCCGCCGGGCCGAAGTACGGGCGGATCACCATGCGGCAGCGGCCGGCTTCGGGCCGATGCTCGCCGAGGTGTTGCACTTGATGCAGGCGGCGGATCGGGAAAGCGGATCCGTGACGGCTTCCGCCCTGTCCGGGTGCGGCAAAACGGCCGCGATGGGCACGAGAACCCCAGCTCGTGGCCGCAGACAGGGCCTCTTGGGAAAACTCCTGTCCTCGCACCCCGACTACCACACGCGCCTGCACCACCTCGCGCCGTATCTAAAGCAACGATGAGCCTGCCGCAAGTCGCTTCCCGGGCCCGGGCCGCCGTCACTCAACCCGGCGTTGCTCAGGATACGTGTGTGAGGTGCATGTAGTGGTTGTTTCAACGGAGTTTGGCGGACACCAACGTCGACAACCCGAACCGTCAGGTGCGGCTGAGCTTCCTGGGGTGACCAAGATCGTCCTGGGGTGGCCGTGAATTCTCAGTCCTCCGACGGTGACGGCACCGCCTGGTCACGCTTTACTGTACGAGCGGGGATAGGAGATCCTCGGCGCGTATCCAGCAGAACGGTGGTCGATACAGCGTCTTGCTTCGGCTGCGTGTTCAGTTCGCTTCGCTGTCCAACAACTCCCTTGCCACGTAGTAGGTATGTAGGGCGGCTTCGCTGCCCGATCCAAGGGCGGTCATGATGCGCTGGAAGCGGGCGGAGCGCAGGTCGCCGGCGACGATGATGCGCGGGTGCTGGGCGGAGGGAAGGCAGTAGCCAGTTGTATCGCGGACGATGTCGCCGGCCGGGGCAGTAGGGGCGTTGCCGATGCTGAGGAAGACGGCAGCCGCCGCTAAGGTCCGCCGTTTGCCGGATCGGTCCACGGCTTCGGTCGGCGTTGCGTCGTCCGCGAGCTGCAGGTTCACGTGCGCGACAGGACAGAGCGTGACGCGCGGGTCGTCACAGATCTCCTCGATCTTGTAGTCGTCGCTCGCCGGGTACGCGACGAGTAGGCGGGTGTCAGTGGTCGGGTGAGCGCGCAGGAAGGTGCCGATCGTGCGGTCGCCGCCGAGAACGAGGAGAGTCCGGCCTTCGGCGTCGTACGCGTCCGCCTGCCAGAGCGGCGGCAGAGTCAGGCCGGAGGGGGCGGTGATCCAGGAAGCATCCCTGGGCTGGAGGGGGCCGACGCCGGTGGCGACGATCGCGTACGGGGCGGTCAGGCGGGCGCCGTTGTCCAGAGTGACGGTGACTTGGGCGTCGTCAGCGCGCAGTTCGTTGGCCCGTCGGCCGAGTTCGAGATGGCACAGGTCCGTGCTCCTCAGATCCGCGGTGATGGAGTCGGCGAGTTCGGAGCCGCTGGTGTGGCCGCCGAGGACGTTGTTCAGCGCCGGGATGCGATACAGGTTGCGGCACAGGCGGTCCGGCTCGATCAGGATCGAGCCCATGCCGACGCTGGCCGCCATACGGGCGGCCGAGCAGCCGGCGGGGCCGCCGCCGATGACGATCAGGTCGGTGTCGAGGCTCGCGGGTGAACCGGCGCGGGACGGTGTGTCGGCCATGGAGCTATTCCAGCACCGTGGTCCGTACACGCGGCGAGTTGACCCATCACGTGGTCAGCGGTGACGAGTTGCCCCGCGCCGATCAGACGGCGGGCGACGACGAGCCCGGCGTCGTGGACGTCCGGGCCGGCGTCGCTCGCGGAGGCGTCGGTGATGATCCAGGGCGCGTAGCCGTGCTCGAAGGCGTCGGCGGCGGACCATCGGGCCACCAGGTCGCAGACGGCGGGCACAGCATCACGGCTGTGGTGGTTGACGAAGCCGTTCTGCGACCGCAGCGAGATCAGCATCCGCTGCCGCTGCGCACACCAGTGGGTGGAAAGCGAACTGACTCGCGCGGACTACATGGAGATGATCGGCGAGGGAATCAGCCAGGACTACCCGAGCCTGGAGGTCGCGGCCCGGGCTGTGGGCTACGACGGCACGCTCGGTGGCGCCTACCTGCACTCATGAGCGGAATCGCATTCAACGCAGCTTCCACAAGCCGCATATCCCCGAGGGGGCGGCACAGAGCCGCCGGCACAGTGAAGAGGGAGGCCCGGAGGCCCGTGCACGCCATCGGTGGGCATCCGCGGTGCGGACGAAGTCCATCAGGTCGTGGTCAGGCACGCTCGCACAATTTTCGTGGACGGCGGAAGCGCCTCGGATCCCACGAACACGGATTCCTCGGAGAGCCGAATGGTGCGCAGGGACCTGACCTTCTTGAGACTGCTCACGTCGATACTGGCTAGCGGGCTATCGAAGGTGATGGTGCTGAGGTTCGGGAAGTACGCCAGCCACTCCCAGGTGGCGCCCGACTCAGCCTCCACCCACAAATGAGTGAGGCGGGACCGGTCGCAGGAAGTTTGGAACTCCTCAGGTGTGATCGTGCCTGTTATCCGGATGCGCGAACGGCCACCGAACCGTCGGAGCGCATGCAATTCCTGTGCAGTCGAGACGCAGAAGTAGAGATCTTCCTCTCCGAGGTGAGCGATGACTTCCTCGGCGAATCGATCGCACTCGAAGCGACTCCAGACCCTGGCCAGTTCCGAGCGTACACGGAGGTCTGAGAGGTCGCGGTATTGGGCCAGTACGGAGATCGCGGCGTCGGTGGCAAGACGGGTCGCGGACAGTACCGTGAAGTAGGCCTCGTCTTCGGAGAGTCCCTGTGGACCGGGAAGCAGATCCAGAACGACTGGTCCCACATCAGCCAGAGCGCGCGCCTGATCCGCCGATCGGGGCGGAATAAGTGCCGCGGCCCGCTGCTCCACCTCCGTCCGCACATCTGGATTCAGTTCTGTCGCATGTTCCAAACAGGCCGCTGCCAGCAGATGGAGACGCCTGCTGTCCTTCTCGGATGTGTCACCTCGTTCTATGAGACCGGTCAGCAGCCGGGTTCGCTCCATGGTCCGAGCGTGGGCGACGGACATCCGGATGACGTCTTCCCATTGATCGAGATGCGCGTGCGCGATGAGGAAGTCGAAGTCAAGGCCTTCCACAGCAGCCTTGGCACCCAGGTAGTCCTGAAAAGTGCGGTGAATGAAATCCATCGAACCTGCACTTGGTTCGCGCAGGAGACCACTTCGGATCAGCAGGTGGTGATAGATCTCCTCAGCCGTTCCCTGATCGGCGATTTTCGGCATGGCGGGTAGTGCATGCTCCAGCAGCTCGATGGCGTCGGCCCGGTCCATCTCGGAACGACCGTTTCTGATCATCCAGTAGGCC
>Ga0207426_1001698_pt1 | contig 16988 bp, 11 predicted proteins | sample AraplaMF_Cvi_mMS_FD_184265 | JGI IMG/M metagenome (GOLD analysis project Ga0207426, IMG submission 184265) | Arabidopsis root microbial communities from the University of North Carolina, USA - plate scrape MF_Cvi_mMS (SPAdes) (version 2) | ecosystem: Host-associated > Plants > Roots > Endosphere... | reverse complement strand
TCCTCAAGCGCGAGGTCGTCTCGCTCGGCGCCATGGAGAACCCCCGCGAGGAGTTCTACGAGGCCGCCAAGCCGGCGCCGGCCCCGCCGACCGCCGCCGAGGCCGGGGACAAGACCAAGGCCAAGGCTTCCTGAATCCCCGGTCGGCTACTCCGACCAGCCCGAAGGGCGTCCGCCATCCGTGGGGCGGGCGCCCTTTGGCGTGTCCGCAGGCGTGTCCGCTCTGGCGAAAACCGTGCGGTGTGCGGTTCTCTTGCGTGTGAACGGGACTAACTGGGCGCCCCATTGGCGTTTACGTGGTGGGTGAAACTTCTTTGCCCGACTCGTCAACACGGAGGTGTGCGACATGGCCGACGCCGCTGGACGGCTCACCAAGCTCGCCGAGGAGGTGCTGGGAGCCCCGCTCCCGCTGCGCATCCGCGCCTGGGACCGCAGCGAGTCGGGCCCGCCGGGGGCACCCACGCTCGTCATCCGCCACCGCCGGGCGCTGCGCCGGCTGCTGTTCAAGCCGGGCGAGCTGGGCCTGGCCCGCGCCTGGGTGGCCGGCGACCTCGACATCGAAGGCGATCTCTACGAAGCGCTCGACCGGCTCGCCGGACTGATCTGGGAGCGCGACGACACCGCCAAGCCGCACCGCGCCGCCGTGCTGCGCGCGCTGGCCCGCCCGGAGATCCGCGCCGCGGCCCGGGAGCTGCTGGCCCTGGCCGGCGCGCCGGTGCCGCCCACCCCGCCCGCGGAAGAGGTCAGACGCCGCCGCGGCCCGCTGCACACCCTGCGGCGCGACAAGGAGGCCATCAGCCACCACTACGACGTCGGCAACGACTTCTATGCGCTGGTGCTCGGCCCGTCCATGGTCTACTCCTGCGCCTACTGGGGCACCGCCGAGGACGGCGTCGGCACCCTGGAGGACGCCCAGCGCGACAAGCTCGATCTGATCTGCCGCAAGCTCGGCCTCCAGGAAGGGCAGCGGCTGCTCGACGTCGGCTGCGGCTGGGGCTCGATGGTGCTGCACGCGGCCCGGGAGTACGGCGTGCGCGCGGTCGGCATCACCCTCTCCGAGGAGCAGGCCACCTTCGCCCGCAAGCGCATCGCCGAGGCCGGGCTGGCCGACCGGATCGAGATCCGGGTGCAGGACTACCGCGAGATCCGCGACGAGCCGTTCGACGCCATCTCCTCGGTCGGGATGGCCGAGCATGTCGGCCGGACCCAGTACGCGGAGTACGCCGGCGCGCTGTACTCCCTGCTCAAGCCCGGCGGGCGGCTGCTCAACCACCAGATCGCCCGGCGGCCGGTGTCCGACGAGGAGGCGTACCGCGTCGACGAGTTCATCGACCGCTATGTGTTCCCGGACGGCGAGCTGGCACCGCTCGGCCGGACCGTCGGCCAGCTGGAGGAGGCCGGGTTCGAGGTGCGGGACGTGGAGGCGATCCGGGAGCACTACGCGCGCACGCTCCGGCAGTGGGTCACCAACCTGGAGGAGCACTGGGACGAGGCGGCGCGGTACACCTCCGTGGGCCGGGCCCGGGTGTGGCGGCTGTACATGGCCGCATCCGCGCTGTCCTTCGAGCGCAACCGCATAGGAGTCAACCAGGTGCTGGCCGTCCGTACCCCGGAGCCCGGGGAGTCGGGCGTGCCGCTGCGGGCGCGCGACTGGCGCGCCGCCGGCCGCGGCTGACCGCCGCCCGCCCGCCCGCTGCCGTGACGGAGCGGGCGGGCGGGGCCGGGGCCGGGGGCGTTATTCGGCCTTGATGGCGGCCAGCATGTTCAGCCGCGCCGCCCGGAGCGCCGGCCACAGGGCGGCCAGGACGCCGACGAGCGCGGCCAGGCCGAGGAAGACGCCCATCCGGGCCCACGGCAGCACCAGTTCGTAGGTGGGCAGGTGGGCGCCGATCAGCTCACCGACCGCCCAGCCCATGAACACGCCGAGCCCGATGCCGAGCACCCCGCCGAACAGCGAGATGACCAGCGACTCCAGCCGCACCATCCGCTTGATGCCGCGCCGGTCCAGGCCGATCGCCCGCAGCATGCCGATCTCCTGCGAGCGCTCGAAGACCGACATCGCCAGGGTGTTGACGACCCCGAGCACCGCCACGATCACGGCCATGGCCAGCAGGCCGTAGAGCATGTTCAGCAGCAGGGTGAACATCGAGGCGATGGCGTTCGAGACGTCCTTCTTGTCCGCGACGGTGACCGCCGGGTTCTTGCCGAGCGCCTCGACCAGGTCGTGCTTGTGCGCGTCGGTGGCGCCGCCGGCCATCTTGACCAGCAGCTGCTTGTCGCTGGGGTTCTTCTGGTGCGGCGCCAGGGTGCGGTTGTCCAGGAAGACGCCGCCCAGCATCTGGTTGCCCCGGTAGACGCCCGAGACCGTCAGGGTGGCGGTCCTGCCGTCCTCGAACGTCACCGGGAGCCGCGAGCCGGCCCGCCAGCCGTTGCCGTTGGCGGTGTCCTCGTCCACCAGGATCCGGCCGCCGCGCAGGGTGCCGAGCGACCCCTCGCTGATGTCGGGCCGTACGAGCGTGCCGAACCGGTCGCCGTCCACACCGGTCAGCGGGGTCGGCTGCCGGGCCGCGGAGCCCTTGCCGATCGTCGCCATGCTCTCGCGCAGCGGGGTGACGGCGGTGACACCGGGGACCTCGCGGACCTTCTGCTCCGTGCTGGTGGGCAGTTGGGTGCCGCCCTGCATCGAGATGGTGTAGTCGGCCTTCAGCGAGTCGACGGCCAGCTTGTCGATGCCCTTCTGGGTGCCGTTCGCGATCACCGTCATGCCGGTGATCAGGGTCAGCCCGATCATCAGCGCCGAGGCGGTGGTGGCCGTGCGGCGCGGGTTGCGCAGCGCGTTCTGCCGGGCGAGGAGGCCGGCGATGCCGAAGGCCCGCAGGACGGGCGCGGCCAGCGCGATCAGCGGCCGGGACAGCAGCGGCGCCAGGATGAACACCCCGATCAGCAGCAGCATCCCGCCGCCGCCCAGCAGGAACCGGCTGGTGTCGTCGCCGTCGTACCCGGAGGCGGCGACGAGCACCGCGGCCGTGCCGGCGCCCGCGACGAGCGCGCCGAGGGTGTTGCGGACCACCAGCGACTTGGTGGTGGCGGCGGCGTGCACGCTGTTCATCGCCGCGACCGGCGGGACCTTCGCGCCGCGCCGGGCGGGCAGCCAGGCGGCCAGCACCGTGATGACGGTGCCGATGCCGAGAGCGGTGCCGACCGTGGCGGGCGAGACCACCAGCGGCCCCTCGGGGAACTTCGCGACGAAGCCGTTCAGCACCGTGCGCAGCAGGGCGGCGATGCCGATGCCGGCGGCCAGGCCCGAGACCCCGGCGATCGCACCGACGACGAACGCCTCGGCCAGCACCGACCGGGTGACCTGGCGCCGGCTCGCGCCGACCGCCCGCAGCAGCGCCAGCTCCTTGGTGCGCTGGGCGACCAGCATGGTGAAGGTGTTGGTGATGAGGAAGATGCCGACGAAGAGCGCGACGGCGGCGAACGCCAGCAGCGCGGTCTTCATGCCCTGCATGTTCGCGTCGATCTCCTCGGCCTCGCGGTCGGCGAGTTCCTTGCCGGTGGCGGTGGTGGCGCTGCCGTGGGGGAGCGCCGTGTCGACCGCGTGGCGCAGGGCGGCCTGGGACGTGCCGGCCGCGGCCTCGACGTCGATCTCGTGGTATCCGCCGGACGTCTTGAACAGCTTCTGCGCGGTCCTGGTGTCGAACAGGGCCAGCGAGCCGCCGGCGGCGACCCGGCCGTCGTCGGTGGTGAAGATGCCGGTCAGCTTCTGCTTCCGGACCGGCCCGTCGGCGGAGATCCGGACGGTGTCGCCGACGTGGTAGCCGCCCTTCGCGGCGGTGCCCGCGTCCAGCGCGAACTGGTCGGCGCCGGTGGGGGCCGTGCCCTGCCGCATCGGATAGCGGGCGTCCTTGCCGTCCTTGCCGGGGACGTAGTTGCTGCCGCGGCTGCTTTGGCCCTGGGCGATCAGGTTGCCGTCCTTGTCGCCGATCCCGGTGAAGCCGTCGACGGTGCCCGTGACGGAGGCGGCGCCGGGGAGACGGGCCAGGGTGTCGAGCGCCCTGCCGTCGAGCCGGGGTTCGCCGGCCCGGGCGGCGCCGGGCCCGCCGGGCGACGCCGGCCGTACGGCGACGTCGACCTTGTCGAAGCTCTTGTGGGAGCTGGTGCGGAACGCGTCGGAGATGGTCGAGGTGAAGACCAGGGTGCCGGAGACGAAGGCCACGCCGAGCATCACGGCGAGGACGGTCATCAGCAGCCGGGCCTTGTGCGCGAGCACATTGCGCAAGGCGGTACGGAACATGGTGGGTCAGTCCTGGAGGAGAGGTCCGAAGTGCGGGCGGCTGCTGGTCAGTTGGTACGGCCCTTGGAGTCGAAGCCCTTCATGCGCTCCAGCACCAGGTCGGAGGTCGGGCCGGCCATGTCGTCGACGATCCGGCCGTCGGCGAGGAAGACCACCCGGTCCGCGTAGGAGGCGGCGACCGGGTCGTGGGTCACCATCACCACGGTCTGGCCCAGTTCGCGCACGGAGTTGCGCAGGAAGCCGAGGATCTCGGCACCGGAGCGCGAGTCGAGGTTCCCGGTGGGTTCGTCGGCGAAGATGATCTCGGGCCGGGAGGCCAGCGCGCGGGCGACCGCGACGCGTTGCTGCTGGCCGCCGGAGAGCTGGCCGGGCCGGTGCTTGAGCCGGCCGGCCAGTCCCACGGTCTCCACGACGCGGTCCAGCCAGGCGCGGTCGGGCTTGCGGCCCGCTATGTCCATGGGCAGGGTGATGTTCTCCAGGGCGCTCAGGGTCGGCAGCAGGTTGAACGCCTGGAAGACGAAGCCGATCTTGTCGCGCCGGAGCCGGGTGAGGTTCTTGTCCTTGAGCCCGTTCAGTTCGGTCTCGCCGATCAGGGCGGAGCCGCCGGAGATCGAGTCCAGCCCCGCCATGCAGTGCATCAGCGTCGACTTGCCGGACCCGGACGGGCCCATGATCGCGGTGAACTCGGCCTGTCGGAACTCGACGGAGACCGCGTCCAGGGCGACCACCTGGGTCTCGCCCTGTCCGTAGACCTTGGTGAGGTCCGTGGCGCGGGCGGCCGCCGCGGTGGTGCGGGGAGCGGTGGCGACGCCGGAGTGGGTGGTGGTCACGGGAAGGGGCTCCTGTCGGACGAAGGACCATCGGCCCGCGGCGGCCACGAGGGCGTCTGCCGCAGGCGGAAGCGGACCTTCCCATCGTGGGACAGCCCAGGGGGCGCGGACGTCAACCCCTGTGTCCGTCCTGTGCCACACCTGGGAGGTAGCCGGGGAGCGCGGGTCATCCCTGGGGAGGAGCCGAACCCCGACGGGCACTACTGCGTACGGAGCGGTCGGACGCTCGGCGCCGCGGCGGCGAGGGGGGTCCTGAGGGGGCGTCGAGTTTCCGTCAATTCGGGCACGGAATTGCGTTGCGGCGCGTCCTGGCGAAGGTGGGCTTCAGGCATGTGCCCAAGGCCTGTACCCGGCGCTGATGCTCCCTCAGTTGCCAATAAAATAAGACAACCTCGGGAAGAGCGGCCGAACTCTGTGGTGCGCTGCGGGCTACGCTCGTGCTGCCTCTTTGAGGTGGCATGGGGGATCCCAGGCCCGGATGGTGGAATGCAGACACGGCGAGCTTAAACCTCGCTGGCCTACGGGCCGTGCCGGTTCAAGTCCGGCTCCGGGCACTGCGCAGCCGCAGCTTTGAGACCTTGAACAAACAACCATATAGATCCGGGGCTCTGGCTGCTCGCCCGAACACGCGGAGAACGCATGTGCCTTTGACGGTGTGCGCGTGCGAGTCCGCGGTGGAATGCCGTGCCGGAAATATCATGGGTTACCGAGTGAAGTACGGCGATGCCGGTACCCGGAAAATGCTCCGGAAGTCTGCGGGCCCGTCCGGACGAAGCCGTCCGGACCTGCTGAAATGCCGTCAACTCGGCAGCATTGCACCGTTCTTCGGGAGGCCTCCCGGCGGTGCGGGGGAAGCGGGGGAGTGCCGCCGGGGCGGCGGTCGGCCGCGCGGCGGGTTCCTGCCTTCGCGATGCGGTGTGCGCCTCGCGCGGACACCGAGGCGCCTACCCCGGATGCATACCCGAGGTAACTTTAATTTTGGATTTTTCTGCCGTCGATGCGTGCGGAAACCCGGCACGGCGCACTTCCTCTCCGGCGTGCTCCGCCTGCCCGCCCGGCGGCTCCCCATTCTTTCGCCGTAAGCCGGCCCCGTCGCGGGGCGGAATCCTCGTGAACGCGCCGAGAGCCGTGCGCCGGGCGCCGCGTGCCGGGCGTCGCGCTTTCGTGAGTTCCGCGGCGCGAAAGGAAAGTGCGGAATCGCCGTGAGAGGGCGGCGGCGCGGCGGCGGTGCGCGACGGAGAGGGCGCGCGGTGAAGGCGGTGCGCGGCGGCGCGAGTGCGCGCACGGATACCGGGATACGGGGCCGGGCCGCCGGATCGGGCGGCCCGGGCACACTTCCGCCGGATGCCCGGAACCGCGCGCGATTGTGGAATGCGTACAACTCTCCGACGCCGAAATCGGTCTGCCTCTCGCCTGTTTGCCGAGCTGATAGCTGAGATGATCTCTGCGGGATCGTCAAGGATTTTTGTGCAGTTTCCATGAGATCAGAGGAGGCGGAGATGACCGAGAACGGTCAGGTGCTGGTGACGGGTGTCGGAGCGAGGACCCCCGTCGGCGCCGATGCGTCATCGTCCTGGTCGGCGCTGCTGGCGGGGAAGTCCGGCGTGCGCGCCCTGGAGGAGGAGTGGGCCGCGGACCTCCCGGTGAGCGTCGCGGCCGGACTCACCGAGGACCCGGCCGCCGCGCTGCCGCGTACCGAGGCCCGGAAGCTGGACCGCAGCGAGCAGCTCGCGATACTCACCTCCCGCGAGGCCTGGCAGGACGCCGGCGCGCCCGAGGTCGAGCCCGAGCGGCTGGCCGTGGTCATCGGTACCGGCACCGGCGGTGTGCTCACCACCCTCGGCCAGGACGACCTCTTCGAGAAGTCCGGGGCGCGCCGGCTCTCGCCGTTCGCCGTCCCGATGCTCATGCCCAACGGGCCGGCCGCCTGGGTGAGCATGGACCTGGGCGCCAAGGGCGGGGCCAGGACGCCCGTCAGCGCCTGTGCGTCCGGTGCCGAGGCGCTGGCGATGGGCCTCGACCTGCTCCGCGCCGGGCGGGTGGACGTGGTGGTCGCGGGCGGCGTCGAGGCCTGTCTGCACCCGTTCACCCTCGCCGCCTTCGCCCAGATGAAGGCGCTCTCCACGCAGTACGAGGACCCGGAGTCGGTGTCCCGCCCGTTCGATGTGGCCCGCAGCGGCTTCGTGATGGGCGAGGGCGCGGGGATCATGGTGCTGGAGCGCGCCGGGTTCGCCCGGGCCCGCGGCGCCAGGACGTACGGCACGCTGGCCGGCGCCGCCGTGAGCTCCAGCGCGAACCACATCACGGCCTCCGACGCGGCGGGCCAGGTCCACGCGATCGAGACGGCCCTGCGGGACGCGGAGCTGACCCCGCGGGACATCGGCCATGTGCACGCCCACGCCACCTCCACCGAGTCCGGCGACCTGGCCGAGGCCGAGGCGATCGGCCGGGCCGTGGGCACCCATGCCGCGGTCACCGCCACCAAGTCGATGACCGGGCACATGCTGGGCGCCTCCGGCGCGGTGGGCGCGCTGGCGGCGCTGCTGGCGCTCAAGGACGGCGTGGCGCCCGCCGTCCGCAACCTCGACACCCTCGACCCGAGGATCGAGCTGGACGTGGTGCGGGGCGGGCCCCGGACCGGTCAATGGAACGCCGCACTGGCCAACTCCTTCGGCTTCGGCGGCCACAACGTGAGCCTGGTCTTCACCACGTGACCGAGCGGCCGTGACCACGAGGGAGCCGGCCGCGCGGGAAGGGCCGCCGGGGAAAGCCCCGGCGGCCCTTCCCGTTCGTACGCGGGCGCCCCGGCGCTCAGCGCTCCACGAGGCTGAAGAGGCTCTCCCAGCGGGCGACGATCTCGTCCGTGGAGAACCGCTGGATGTTCTCGCGGGCGGTGTCGCCCATGGTGTCCCTGAGGTCCTTGTCGGACATCAGGGTGTCGAGGTGGCGGGCGAACTCGGTGATGTTGCCCGGGGGAGCGAGGAGGCCGTCCACGCCGTCCGAGATGATCTCGTGGACCCCGGGCGCCACATCGAACGCCACACACGGCACGGCCGTCGCCATGGCCTCCATGGGGGCCAGCGGGAAGCCCTCGCCGCGGGAGCTGAGCGCGAAGACCGCGCTCTCCCGCAGGGCGCCGGGCACATCGGCCGTGCGGCCCATCCAGGCGACCGTGTCGGCGATCCCCAGCTCGGCGGCCTGCTTGCGCAGCGCCTCTTCCTCCTCGCCGGAGCCGTAGATCCGCAGCGTCCAGTCGGGGTGCCGCGGCGCGACCCTCGCCCAGGCCTCCAGCAGCAGGTCCACGCCCTTCTCCTCGTGGAGCCTGCCGATGCTGACCACGCACTTGTGGGAGCGGTCCGAGGGGACGTCGGGGAAGAACGGCAGCGGGTTCGGCATGAAGCCGACGTTGTCCATCCGCTGCCGGATCCAGCGGTCGGCGTCCTCCCGGGTGAGCGTCAGCATCCGGTCGACATCCGCGTAAAACCGCTTGACCCGGCCGAAGCGGGACGACTTGCGGCAGGTGTCGAACGACTCATGGCTCATTCCGATCACCGTCAGCCCGGCGGTGTCGGCCAGCGCGACCCACTCCATCGCCCACACCTGCGTGACGATCACCACGCCGCCCGGCTTCGCCGCCCGGAACAGTGCGCTCATCTTGGCCGCCTGCTCCTGCATGCCGGCCTCGCGGGCGGCGCGGCGGCGCTGCTCGACGAGGTTGAGCCGGCCCTTGAGGCCCCGGGCGGGGCGGAGGGTCGGCGGATGCTCGGCGTAGAGCGTGGTCGTCTCGAACGGCAGGCCGTCCGCCAGCTCGTGGACCCGCCCCTCGGGAGGCGGCACCACGCCGACGATGTGCACCCGGTGGCCCCGCTCGCTGAACAGGCGCGCCATCTGGTGCGACCAACTGGTGATGCCGCCCATCTCGTTGACGCTGTTGGAGACGAAGAAGATGTCCCGCGGCTCGGCTGCGTACGACTCGGTCATCAACGGCTCCACTGCGCGAAAAACTGATCGACGATGCTCTGGGCGGCGGTGCCCTGGTCGAATTCGCCGAACTTGGCGACGAATTCCTTGCGGCTCTCGGCGTATTCCGCGGACTGCGACTCGAACGACTTGATCGCCTGGTAGAAATCTTCCTCGGTGCGGACCACCGGGCCCGGAGCGTGCTCCAGCAGATCGAAGTAGGTGCCCCGGCCCTCGTGCACATACTCGTCGTAGTCGTAGGTGAAGAACACCAGCGGCCGGTCGAGCAGCGCATAGTCGAACATCACCGAGGAATAGTCGGTGATCAGTCCGTCGGCCAGCTCCAGCAGCGGCGTCACATCGTGGTGCGCCGATACGTCGATGACCCGGCCCTCCACGGTCGGCGGCAGCACCACGTGATTGAGGTAGTGCGAGCGCACCAGGAGGACATAGCGGTCGCCGAACCGGTCGGCGAACCGCTCCACGTCGAAGGGCAGGGCGAAGCGCCCGTGCCGGCCGCCGGCCTTGCGGAACGTCGGTGCGTAAAGCAGCACGGTCTTGTCGGCGGGAATACCCAACTCGGCCGCCAGTGCTCCGCGTTCGCGCTTTCCGAGGGCCGATTCCCGCTGCCGGGCGCGGACCAGCGCGTCATTGCGGGGGTAGCCGACCCGCAGCAGGGTCTTCTCCTTGAGCCGGAAGGCCTTGGCGAGGGTGTGCACATCGTGCTCGGAACGGATCAGGAACCGGTCGAAGCGGTCCAGCGAGCGCTGCTGCTCCTCCTGCTGCCGGCGGGTCTGCGCCTTCAGCGCCGGCTGGTCGAAGCCCATGTTCTTCAGCGCCGAGCCGTGCCAGGTCTGGATGTAGGTGGTCTCCGGGCGCTTGGTGAGCTTGAGCGGGTAGCTCTGGTTGTCCACCCAGAACTCCGCCTGCGCCAGCGCCTTGAGGTAGGGCAGCGACCAGCGCCGTACGAGCGTGACGCCCTTCGGGAAGTTCTTCGGGGACCCGGCGTACGACCAGATCGCCTCGAACTCCAGGCCCTGCCGGCGCATTTCCTCGTAGATCGCGCGCGGGCTGTCGCTGTACTGCTTGCCCAGGTGGCTCTCGAAGACCACCGTGCGCTTCTTGATCGGCAGGCGGCTGAAGACCTCGTGGTAGGCGCGGAGTTTGTTGTCGCCGGAGGTGACCTTCTTGCGCAGCTCCTTCGCCTTGCGGTAGCCGGTCTTGGCCAGCGTCCCCGGCCTGCCGTGCACCCCGCGGGTGATCAGCTCCTGGACGCGCTCGGCGTTGCGGTTCTCGCTGACCAGGCGGAACGCCAGGTGGCCCTTCGCCGAGACATGCGGTTCGAGGTGGTCGGCGACCATCCGCGACAGCCGCGGCCGCACCGGCAGCCCGCCGGACAGCTCGGTGTCGGCGACGGTGAGGCGGCTCGTGGTGCGCACCCCGCCGACATCCAGGCGCAGCCGGACGTCCCAGATGGTGTCCACGATGCCCAGCGGGCGCAGCTTCGCGGTGAGGTCGGCGGTGGTCTCCCAGTGGACGGTGTCGCCCTCGTGGCGCAGCACCCGCACCGGGAAGTGGAAGGACTGCAGGCTGCGCCGCCGGGCGCTGAACTCCAGCTCGCCCTTGAGCTGCGCTCCGGGCGGGATGATGCCGAGCGGGTTGGTGATCCGGCCGGTCAGCGACACGGACCTGCCGGATGCGCCGAAGTGCGTGAGCTGGTTGCGCAGGAAGAGCTGGTTGACCGACTTCTCGTGGTAGCCGATGTCGGTCACGTCCAGCACGTCGCGCCCGAACGGATCGTCGGTGTAGCCGTCGCACCAGTAGATCCGCCCGTCGTGCTCGGCGAGCGGCGAGGAGAGCTTGTCGCGGTTGATGAGCGTGTCGACGGCCGGGATCAGGTGGTCCCAGTCACCCTGCTGGAGCAGGTACGCACAGATGGCCTGTATCGGCTGCACACGCTCGTACGCCTCGGGGGCGATGCTCGCGAGGTATTCCCGGGAGAGTTCGGCGAACTCCCGGCGGTAGGAATCGTCGCGGAACGGCAGGTCCCGCAGATGCAGCACCAGGTCGTGCTTGAGGAATTTGACGTCCTTGGCGAGCTTCATTTCGCTCAGCCCGCGCGCCGCCAGCAGTGCATCGATACGCCGGTGGATTTCCAGCCGGTGGGCGTAGTTGCTCATTTCGTGGCGACGGTTCGTCACCGACTTCACGGCGGCCCGCTCATGGACGTGCCAGAAATAGACCTGATTGGGGATCAGGGTGATGCGCCGGGCCGCCAGATATGCGTCGGCGATAAACATCAGGTCCTCGTAGAACATCCCCTTGGGGAATCGGAGATTGTTCTCGATGAGGAAATCGCGGCGGTAGCACTTGTTGGTGGAGAGGGTGTCCCACACGAACAGGTCCGGCAATTCCGTGACGGATTCCAGCGTACGGGTCGTGGAATACAGCCAGGCGTACCACTCGTCCCGCTTCTGGTTGCGGGTGTCCATGTGCAGCCGGACGCACAGGCCGGAAACAATGTCCGACCCGGTTTCCTCGGCCGCCTCCAGCATATTTCTGCACGCGTTGTGTTCCAGGACGTCATCACTGTCCAGGAACATGACGTACCGGCCCTCGGTGTGCTGGATGCCGGCATTCCGCGGCTCGCCTCCCGCACCGCTGTTCTCCGGCAGCTGGAAGGCTCTGATCCGCCCGGGATGACCGGCCGCGAGTTGCTGCGCCACTTCGAAAGAACGGTCGGTGCTGCAGTCGTCGACGATCACCACCTCGACGTCCCGGAGCGTCTGGTCCAGCACGGACTGGACCGCGGTCGGCAACCGGTCGGCGTCGTTGTAGACGATGACGACTACTGAGACGTCAGGCACAGGCACCTCAACCCTCTTTCGCTACTGTTTCCCGCCAGAATAGCCCTGTCTGTCCCCCAGGATTGCAACCGATCGCATCCATGATGCTACGGACCGTGAGTCACGGAGGTATCGGGAAGGGCGCTTCGGCGTTCGGATCGTGACCACACGTCAGCCTTGCGATCCACCTGCCGGGGCAGGTTCCGGCCAGCAGGGAAGACGGGTGCCCCCGCGAATCGGTTGCCTGTCGGGTTCGGGCGGCGCCCGTTGCGATCAGACATTTATCGGATTCCGTACCGAGCGGAGCGGGAAGGCGCCGCCGGAGAAGCGGAAGGAAATGACAGTTCGAGCACGGGGAGATCGCGCCACGACAACGGAAGAGAACGGACGGGGGCGAGGCGGCGACACGACAGTGACAAGCAGGCGGCAAGAGGACGGCAAGAGGGCGGCAAGAACGCGGTGAGAGCGCGACGCGGCAACGGGAAGAGCACAGCAGGGGATCGAATTCCCGGAATGGTGGTGACGAGGCGGCGCGACGGTGTAGCGGCAGGAGTGCCGGCCGGCCGCGCGCCGTGCGCCCGGCCCCCGGTCCGGGCACCTCTCCGCGCTCCCGTACGTCCTCCTCATGGAGGAGGTGCCGGCGCGAGTTCGGGGAAAGATCCTGCTCAAGAACTAGCGACGCCCCTTTGCCAAGCCATTACGCTTGCCGTCAAGGCCGCGCACGGCGGCCATGGAGGAGTGAGATGAGGAGCAGCAACCCGGTCTTCTCGCGTCGGGGGTTCAGCCGCGACACCGGCTACGCGGGCTTCAACGCGCCGCCGCAGGCCGGGGGCGCCACGAACCCGTACGCCGGAACGAACCCCTACGCGCAGGGCGGCAACCCCTACGCCCAGGACCCGCAGCAGGCCACCCAGGCGCCGCCGCAGTACGCGCCGCAGACCCGCCCCATGACGATGGACGACGTCGTCGCGCGCACGGGCATGACGCTCGGCACGGTCATCGCGGGCGCCACCGTCGGCTGGCTCTTCCTGACCGAGAACCTCGGCTTCGCCGTCGGCGCCGGTCTGGTCGCGATGGTGCTGGGCTTCGTCCAGTCCTTCAAGCGCAAGCCGTCGCCCGCGCTGATCCTGGCGTACGCGGCCCTGGAGGGAATCTTCCTCGGCGCGCTCAGCGGCTACATCAACATGCTGCCGAACATGAACGGCGCCCCCATGCAGGCGGTGCTGGGCACGATGGCGGTGTTCGTGGCCATGCTGGTCGCCTACAAGACGCGGATCGTGCGGGTCACCGCCCGCTTCACCCGCTTCGTGATGATCGCGGCCCTGGGCTTCGTCCTGCTGTCGCTGGTCAACGTCCTGTTCATGGCGTTCGGCGGCGGTGAGGGCCTCGGCTTCCGCAGCGGCGGCCTGGGCATCGTCTTCGGCATCGTCGGCGTGGTCCTCGGCGCGCTGTTCCTGGCCCTGGACTTCAAGCAGGTCGAGGACGGCATCGCCTACGGCGCTCCGCGCGAGGAGTCCTGGCTCGCGGCGTTCGGTCTGACGCTGACGCTGGTGTGGATCTACATGGAGATGCTGCGGCTGATCTCGATCCTCCGGGGCGACTGACCCGGAGCGGCGCCGGGCGCACCGTGCGCCATCACCGCCGTACGAAGGGCCCGCGGGCATTGTGCCCGCGGGCCCTTCGGCGTGGTGAAAGAGGAGTGTCCTGAGCCGGACCGGGGCCGGGCCCCGTCACCGGGGCTCAGAACTTGCGCGCTGCGCGCCTGAGATCGTGTTCATGGACGATTGCCTTGGCGTGCCCGTAGGCGAGGTTGTGCTCGCCGCGGAGCCAGCTGACCTTTTCGTCGAAGCGGAAGAGAGCGGGACCCTCCTCAACGGTGCGGAGCCAGTCGGAGATTTCCCGGCCGGTGCAGTGCGGGATACGAGAGAGCATGTTCCGGTGGGTCTCTTCGGAGAAGAGCTGAGACATCGGCGCCTCCGGACGCGGTCGATGCTGGTTCTTCAGCCCACCGTGCCTGAGGGTTCGGGCGTTGGCAACCACCCCGGGGTGGCGCATAGGCTCACGGCGTGCTTGACGTGACCCCCTTGCAGACCGCCGTCGACGCTCTCGCCGACCGCCTCAGGTCGCTGCCGCAGAGCAGGCTCCACCACGGCGCAGCGGCCGAAGGACTGTCGCTGGCGCGGCAGTTGACGACCCGGGCGCAGCTGATCGAGCGGCCGGGGGAGACCCCGCACGAACTGCCGGACGCCGGCGTGTTCGCGGTCGGCGACCAGCTGGCGGTGGCCGGCCACGATCTCGTCGAGGCGCTGCGGTCCGCGGCGCTGCGGATGGCCGACGGAACGGGGGATCCTGACGCAAAAGCGGCCCCCGCCGAGGAACTGGCGGAGGCCGTGCGATGGGTCCGGGCGGCGGCGGAGCGCTGCTGACGCGCGCCGCCGCGCCGGGTCAGAGCGAGGCGATGACGCGGTCCGCGAGGACGTAGACGCTCTGCTCGCGGCTCTCGCCCCAGGAGAAGGTCAGCGCGTACGCACCGGAGATGCCGGAGCCGCCCAGCAGGACGGGGGCGTGCCCCGCGTGCAGGGCGCCGGCCACGCGCTCCGCGGTCTCGCGCTGCCCGGGGGTCAGGCAGAGCGTGGTGCCGTCGGTGAAGACATAGACGTCCAAGGTGCCCAGCGGGCCGGGGCGCACGTCCGCGAGCGGGGTCGCCTGCTGCGCCAGCTCCTCCAGGCGGGCGACGGTGCGCTCGTGATCGCTGATCGCCGGGGACGGGGAGAAATCGGGGTGCGAGGGGTGGCGCCGGCGCGCGGCGGCCAGCTCGGCGGACTCGGTCTCCTCGACCGGCTCCAACTCCGGCGCGTCCAGGGCGTCCATGGACTCCAGCGCGTCCATCGCCTCCATGGCGTCCGGGCCCAGCAGCGGTTCGAGCCCGGCCAGGTCCGCCTGGCGGGGCAGGAACGGCTGGATGTCGAGCCGGTCGGAGTCGCGGTCGGGCAGCTCGCGCTGGTCGGCGCGGGCGTCGAGCAGCCCCTCGTCGCCGAGGCCGACGAGGCCGCCCAGCAGCGACGGGGCGTCGGCGGCGTCCCGCGCCTCCTGCGCGGCCCAGAAGGCGCGGGCCTCGGCGAGTTCGCGCTCCCGCTCCTCGGCCAGGGCATCGGCGACGGCGGCACGTATGTCGGCCAGCGGGGTCTCGGCGGCCGGGCTGGTGCGGGCGGCCGGGATGGCCGCCGCGGCCGGGTACGCACCGGCCCCCGCGGCGGCGTCCTGCCGGGCCGCGCCGAGCTCGGCGTGCAGCTCGGCGATCTGGCGGCGCAGGGCGCGGGCGGTGTGCAGGGCGGCGGCGCCCAGCGCCACGGCGACGGCCGCGGCCACTAGCAGGACGAGGGTGGTGACGCTCATGCCGAAACCTCTCTCCGTTCGGTCCCGCATGCGCGAGACGCGCACCGTTCGATGCCTCGCTGGTGGCGCTCGCTCATGCGTCCTCCCCACTTCGCTCGGCGGCCCTCTTCGCGCGGGCCGCGCATCGGTTCGCGGACTGGCCCCGGCCTGCGGCCGGAACGACCCCCTTGATGCGCTCGCTCACGGGATCACTCCTGGTAGCGCCTCGCTGACCGGCGTACTCCCGTTAGCAGAATGTTCTCCGACTTCCTACATCAGGCTGCCGGTGGTCGGCGACCGCTCCGGGTGCGCTATGTCCCGAAAAGGCGGGGAGGTGGGGGCACCTGCACCCGAGCGCCCCCCTGCTGACCTGCAAGAACGCCTCTCCCTCAGGGCGTTGGTCACAATCCTGGGGGGGATTGGGTCGCGATCTCGTTAACGAGTGGCGCGGGTCACGCCGTGTCGCCGCCCGTATCCGGACGACAGCGAAGGGTGTGCGCCGGGCGGGAGTTGGTCCTTTTTGTCGCGCTCCCTCGCGAGCGGCGCGGGGCGCGGGCGTCCGCGCCGGGGGAGCGTCACGCCCCTACTGCGGGTGAGGGCCCGGGGCGTTTGCGCCGCGCACCGGCCTCCCTCGGCTCGGCTCGGCCGCGCGTGTTCGCAGGTCGCGCTGATGGTCGCGCTGGGCTTCGCTTCCGCTGCGGGCAGGTGCCGGGCACTTGTTCCTCGCGCCCGACCCCTACCCTCCGCTGCAGCTCAGCTCAGCCGCGCGCGCTGATGGTCGCGCTGGGCTTCGCTTCCGCTGCGGGCAGGTGCCGGGCACTTGTTCCTCGCGCCCGACCCCTACCCTCCGCTGCAGCTCAGCTCAGCCGCTCGTGCTGATGGTCGCGCTGGGCTTCGCTTCCGCTGCGGGCAGGTGCCGGGCACTCGTTCCTCGCGCCCGACCCCTACCCTCCGCTGCAGCTCAGCTCAGCCGCTCGATGACCATTGCCATGCCCTGGCCGCCGCCCACGCACATCGTCTCCAGGCCGAACTGCTTGTCGTGCCACTGGAGGGAGTTGATGAGGGTGCCGGTGATGCGGGCGCCGGTCATGCCGAAGGGGTGGCCGACGGCGATCGCGCCGCCGTTGACGTTCAGGCGGTCCAGGTCGATGCCCAAGTCGCGGTAGGACGGGATGACCTGGGCGGCGAACGCCTCGTTGATCTCGACCAGGTCGATGTCGGAGACCGAGAGGCCGGCCCGCCGCAGCGCCTGCTTGCTGGCCTCGACCGGGCCGTAGCCCATGATCTCCGGGGAGAGGCCGGAGACGCCGGTGGAGACGACCCGGGCCAGCGGGGTCAGGCCCAGCTCGCGCGCCTTGGTGTCGGACATGACGACCAGCGCGGCGGCACCGTCGTTCAGTGGGCAGCAGTTGCCGGCGGTCACCAGGCCGTCGGGGCGGAAGACCGGCTTGAGGCCGGAGACGCCCTCGACGGTGACGCCGGCGCGCGGGCCGTCGTCCTTGGCGACGACCGTGCCGTCGGGCAGCGTGACCGGGGTGATCTCCCGCTCCCAGAACCCGTCGTTGATCGCCTTCTCGGCGAGGTTCTGGGACCGGACGCCGAACTCGTCCATGTCCTGGCGGGTGACGCCCTTGAGACGGGCGAGGTTCTCCGCGGTCTGGCCCATCGCGATGTACGCGTC
>Ga0207426_1001696_pt1 | contig 17001 bp, 14 predicted proteins | sample AraplaMF_Cvi_mMS_FD_184265 | JGI IMG/M metagenome (GOLD analysis project Ga0207426, IMG submission 184265) | Arabidopsis root microbial communities from the University of North Carolina, USA - plate scrape MF_Cvi_mMS (SPAdes) (version 2) | ecosystem: Host-associated > Plants > Roots > Endosphere... | reverse complement strand
TCCGCGACGACGACAACGGCCCCAAGTACCTCAACACCCCCGAGACCCCCATCTACCGCAAGTCCCAGGTCCTCTACGGCATCGACCTCGCCAAGAAGGAGATCGCCAAGACCAACCGCGCGGTCGTGGTCGAGGGCTACACGGACGTGATGGCCTGCCATCTGTCCGGGGTCACCACCGCCATCGCCACCTGCGGTACGTCCTTCGGCGAGGGCCACATCAAGATCCTCCGCCGCCTCCTGATGGACAACTCCGGCTCCGAGGTCGTCTTCACCTTCGACGGCGACGCCGCGGGTCAGAAGGCCGCCCTGCGCGCCTTCGAGGACGACCAGAAGTTCGCCGCCGAGACCTCCATCGCGATCACCCCGGGCGGTATGGACCCGTGCGATCTGCGGCTCGCCAAGGGCGATCAGGCCGTCGCCGATCTCGTCGAGGCCCGGACCCCGCTCTTCGAGTTCGCGCTGCGCCATGTCGTCTCCCGGCACAACCTCGACACCACCGTCGGCCGCGCCGCCGCCCTGGACGAGGCCGCCCCGATCGTCGCGCACATCAAGAACAGCTCCATCCAGCACGAGTCCGCCGTCCAGCTCGCCGGCATGCTCGGCATCCTGGACACCCAGTTCGTGGTCAAGCGCGTCTCCCAGCTCGCCCGCTGGGCCCGCGAACGGGGCCGGGACGGCGGTCCCGACCAGGGCCGTCAGCAGCGCCGCGGCCAGGCCCCGGCGCCCGCTGAGGCCCGCCCGGCGCCCGGCCCGCGCGGCCCGGCGCTCAACCTCCGCAGCCCCGCCCACCGCGTCGAGCGGGAGCTCCTCAAGCTGGCGCTCCAGCGCCCCGACCTGGTCTCCCCGGCCTTCGACGCCTACGGTGCCGACGAGTTCACCGCCCCGCCCTACGCCGTCGTCCGCCAGTGCATCGAGGACGCCGGCGGTGCCGCGGCCGGCGCCGCCGACCAGGGCTTCATCCCCCGGGTGCGGGAGGCCGCCCCCGACGACACCGTCCGCGCCATGGTCACCGAGCTCGCCGTCGAACCGCTGCACACCCGCCGGGATCCCGACGCGGCCTACGCCGGCGTCCAGTTGGTCGCCGTCCGCCTCGCCGCCGTCAATCAGCGCGTCACCGAGATCCGCGGCACCCTCCAGCGCCTCGGCCCCCGCGCCGACCCCGAACACCTCGCGGCCGTCCAGAACGAACTGTGGGTCCTCCAGCAGTACGGCCAGTCCCTGCGCGAACGCGGCTACGCCGCCCTGTAGCCCCCGCGGGCCCGCCCCGGGGAGCCGGCCCGCGCCGCCCGCCCGTAACACCCCGCGGTAGCCGTCCGGTCACGGACCGGACTCAAAAAGTGCACGCACGCCCCTCGTGGCGGGCGTGTGTCGTACTCCACACTGAGAAGCGGTGCCTGAGTCCTCGGTGCGCCGCGGGCCCGGCCGTACCGCACCGGAATCCCCCCGCGGAACCACTTGTGACGTACGGGACGGACGGCGGCCCGGCCGCCACCGTGCCCGACCTTTCTGCCGCCTCAGCAGCGATCACCCTGGAGGTCGCCCCCGTGCAGACCCAGACCCTCGCCGACGCGCCGGCCGCCACGGAACACGACCCGGACCCGGCCGCGGAGCCGCTCACCGTGCCGCAGCAGGCCGAACCACCCGCCGCCGAGATGATCGTCGAGGAGATCACCCCGGAGCCGGTGCCGCGCTTTGAGGCGGGCAGCCCGTCCGCCGATCTCTTCCGTCAGTACCTCCGCGAGATCGGCCGGATCCCGCTGCTCACCGCCGCCGAGGAAGTCGAGCTCGCCCGCCGCGTCGAGGCCGGTCTCTTCGCCGAGGAGAAGCTCACCAACACCCCCGACATCTCCTCCCAACTCGCCTTCGACCTCGACCAGTTGGTGGTCCTGGGCCGGATGGCCAAGCGCCGCCTGATCGAGGCCAACCTGCGGCTGGTGGTCTCCGTCGCCAAGCGCTACGTCGGCCGCGGGCTGACCATGCTCGACCTCGTCCAGGAGGGCAACCTCGGACTGATCCGCGCCGTCGAGAAGTTCGACTACGCCCGCGGCTACAAGTTCTCCACCTACGCCACCTGGTGGATCCGCCAGGCGATGTCCCGCGCCCTCGCCGACCAGGCCCGGACCATCCGCGTCCCGGTCCATGTCGTCGAGCTGATCAACCGCGTGGTGCGGGTCCAGCGCCGGATGCTCCAGGAGCGCGGCTACGAACCCACGCCCGAGGAGGTCGCCGCCCATCTCGACCTGACCGGGGAACGCGTCAGCGAGGTGCTGCGGCTGGCCCAGGAGCCGGTCTCGCTGCACGCCCCCGTCGGCGAGGAGGAGGACGTCGCCCTCGGCGATCTCATCGAGGACGGCGACGCCGCCTCACCCGTCGAATCCGCCGCGTTCCTGCTGCTCCGCGAGCACCTCGACGCGGTGCTCTCCACCCTCGGCGAACGCGAGCGCAAGGTCGTCCAGCTCCGCTACGGCCTCGCCGACGGCCGCCCCCGCACGCTGGAGGAGATCGGCCGGATCTTCGGCGTCACCCGCGAACGGATACGGCAGATCGAGTCCAAGACCCTCAACAAGCTCCGCGACCACGCCTTCGCCGACCAGCTCCGCGGCTACCTCGACTGAAACCGCCGGGCAGGCCCGCACGCCCCGTACCGGGACGTCACGCCTCCCGCTCGAACGCCCCCGGATACGCCTCGTCCCGCACCGCCGCGTACTGCTGGCGCACGGCCTGGCCGACCGCCAGCTCCTCACCCGGCTCGAAGACCTGGCTCGCGGCGGCCGGCCACTGCGGGGGATCGACCCAGGCGGAGCCGCCGCCCGACCCGGACTCCGCACCACCGGCCGGGGTGAGCGTGCCGTGCGCCACACCCCACGCCCAGGCCGCCTGCCGGGCCGCGCCCAGCGCCGCGTACTCCGCCGGCTGCGGCACCACGACCGGCACCCCGAACAGCGCCGGCGCCACCGCCTGCACCGCGAACAGCTCCGCCGCCGCGCCCAGCAGGAACACCCGGCGCACCGCCATGCCCCGCCCCCGCAGCACATCCAGCGCGTCCGCGAGCCCGCAGAGCATGCCCTCCACGGCCGCCCGCGCCAGATGCTCCGGCTTCATGCTGTCCCGCCGCAGTCCGTGCAACGACCCGGCGGTATGCGGCAGATGCGGGGTTCGCTCGCCCTCCAGATACGGCAGCAGCACCATGCCGTACGCACCGGGCGAGGAGTTCATCGCCAGCTCGGACACGCCCGCCAGATCCGTCCCCAGCATCTCCGCGGCCCCGCGCAGCACCCGTACGGCGTTGCTGGTGTGCACCACCGGCAGATACCGGCCCGTGGCGTCCGCGAACGAGGTGATCGTGCCACTCGGGTCCACCAGCGCCTCATGATGAATCCCGAACACCGACCCCGAGGCGCCCAGCGACACCACCGCGTCGCCCTCCCCGACGCCGAGCCCGAAGGCCGCGGCCATCGTCTCGCCCGTACCGGCGGAGATCAGCAGCCCCTCCGGGGTGAACCCCGCCGTCCCGGACGGGCTCAGCAGCTCCGGCAGCCGCACCTGGTGGCCCAGTGCCAGCTCCACCAGATCCGGCCGGTACGACTCGGTCGCGGCCGACCAGAAACCCGTCGCCGAGGCCCCGCCCCGGTCCGTGGTCCGCCGGGCGGGCCGCCCCAGCAGCTGCCACGCCAGCCAGTCGTGCGGCTGCATGACCTCCGCGATCCGCGCCGCGTGCGCCGGCTCGGTACGCGCCAGCCAGCGCAGCTTGGTCACCGCATGGGTCGCCTGCGGCACCGCCCCGACGGCCTGCGCCCACGCGGTCCGCCCGCCGAGCGAGTCGATCAGATCCGCCGCCGCACTCTGTGCCCGCTTGTCGTTGCCGACCAGCGCGGGCCGTACGAGATTCCCCTCGACGTCCAGCGGCAGCAGACCGTGCGGCTGCGCGGCGACGCCGATCGCCTGCACGCCTTCGAGCAGCCCCTGGCCCGCCGCCTCCCCGAGCGAGATCAGCCAGGCCTGTGGATCGACCTCGGGCCCCTTCTCGACGGGGTGCGGCGCGTACCCGCGCCTGATGACGGCGCCCGTGTCCGCATCGCAGACGACGATCCGTGTGCTCTCGGACGAACTGTCCAATCCGGCGACTATCCCCATGGCCTCAGATGATGCCCCATACGACGCATAGGAGCAGCGTCAGGGTTTACCCGGGGAACCCCTACGTGTTGCTCGTGCCCCAGTCGTCCTCTTCGGAGCCGCGCTGGTCGCGCAGCGAGCGGACCCGGTCGGTGACGGAGGCCGGCAGCCGGTCCCCGACCTTGGCCGACACCGTGCCGAAGGCCTTCGACGCCGCCTCGCGCCCGGTCAGCGCGGCCGACTCGGCGGTGTTCCGGACCGCGGGATTCTGGGAGATCCGCTGGGCGGCCTTGCGGAGCTGCTCGTACCGTTCCCGGCCGGCCCGTGCGCCGATCACATACCCCGTGGCCAGTCCCGCGATGAACGTGAGCCGGTAGCGCATTGCTCCACCCTTCCTCTCGTCGGTCCCGTCCGGTGCCGGTACGCACCGGAGTGCCGGGCTGTGCCGCGCGCCTACCCTCCGGGGCCGCAGATCACCCGAGGTGACCTGAGGCGATACCGATTGGCGGAGCACCCCCCTGCTTGCGCTAATGTATGTGTCGCAGCGAGCGCGCGCCGTCCGGAAGACCGGTCAGCGGTGCATTCGAGGCACACAGAGCAATCCCCTGTAGCTCAATTGGCAGAGCAGCCGGCTGTTAACCGGCAGGTTACTGGTTCGAGTCCAGTCGGGGGAGCTCGGTCCCCTGTAGCTCAATTGGCAGAGCATTCGGCTGTTAACCGGAGGGTTACTGGTTCGAGTCCAGTCGGGGGAGCAGAGAGAACGAGGACCCCGGAAGGGGTCCTTTTTCTTGTGCCATGGAACCGAACGACCCGTGATCGAAGTCCTCTTGGGCGTGCGTGGTCGCCGGACGGCAGCCCTCACGGGCAACAGATCGTATGAGCGGCTATGCTGCGGCAGACGGCGCGCACAAATGTGCGCGACGCGCCGTGGGGGGCGGTAGCTCAGCCGGTTAGAGCAGCGGACTCATAATCCGTCGGCCGTGGGTTCGAGTCCCACCCGCCCCACCGCAGCACCCAGGGGGGAGACCCTTTCTACCTGGGGAGACGTGAGAACGGGGGCCATCGCCACAGTGCGGTGGCCCCCGTTCATCCGTTCAGGCCAAGATCTCGTGGACACTCAATGGCCACGAGGGCGAAAACCGGGGACAGATGGGGCTCGGGCGGCCTTCGGGTGCGCACGGTGGCTTCCGAGGCCCCCGGCGGGCACCTGTGCGGGCGGCAGCCCCTGCGGTAGCTCCCAACCATCGATGCCCGGTGCCTCGGACGGGTGAGCAAGAAGCGGATGAGCGCGAAGCGCGCCTGCCGGCCTTCCGGATCTCCAGCGGAGTGCGCGCCGGCCGGGACGCCGGTTCCCAGAGGGGGAACGGCCCGGGCGGGGGCCAGGTGTGCTGCGCCTGGCGTAACGGGCTAGTTGCCGGTATGGCGGACCGCCTGGACGCAGGAGTCGATCCACGCGCAGAGCTCCTCGAGGGCGGCCTCGGCCCGCTCCTTGTCCCCTGTGATGAGGTAGTCGCCCTGCAAGCTGGAGTAGGCGGCGTTGAGCAGTGTTGCCATGGTGAGTGCACTGCTCTCGGGCATGTCGCGCCGCATGAGGCAGGAGGCGACGAACTCGGCCCGCCCGCGGACGAATCCGGCACCTGGCAGCGGCAGCCGTCCCGCCGCGGCCAGCCCTTCGATCTCCCTGATCAGCCGGGTCATGGGGAGCTCCTCCGGGGTGAGGTTGCGTTCCCAGGCCGACCGGACGATGGAGCCGACCTCGACCTCTGGATCGTCCCAGCCGGGTGTGGACAACAGGGCGGCGTGCTGTCGCTCGTCCAGCCGCAAGAGGACCGCCGTGAGAAGGGCGTTCTTGTCGGCGAAGTGATGGGTGAGTACGCGGGTGCTCTGCCCCATGCCCTCCGCCAGCGTGCGAAGGGAGAAGCTGCCAATCCCTGTGGCGGCGAGCTGCTCGATCGCCGCGTCGGTCACCTCGCGACGGCGCTCGGGGTTGGCGGGTCTGGGCACTCGAACACACCTCCTCAACTTCCGCAGTCACATACTCTGACACACCGTTAAGGGAACGACTGTTACCCTTATGGCATGATGTCCTTAACCCGCTCCCGTCCGGTGTGGCTGCTCGCCCTCACCCTCGCCGCCTTTGCCGTACAGACGGACGACTACATCATCATTGGGGTCCTTCCGGCGGTCTCGAACGCCGTGCACCTGTCCGAGACCGCCACAGGCCAGCTGGTGACCGTCTATTCACTGACCTACGCTCTGGCCGCCCCGCTGTGGGCGCTCCTGCCGGTCAGGGTCGTGCGGAAGAGGGCGCTCGCCGGAGCGCTCACCGTGTTCGGCGCCGCGAATTTCGCCGTCCTGCTCGTCGACTCGTACCCGACGCTCATGGCACTCCGGATCGTCGCCGCCCTGGCCGCGGCCGTGGTCCTGCCCTCCGCGCTCGCCACGGCCAGCGCGGAGGCGCCCCCGGAGCGGCAAGGCCGGTACCTGGCCACCGTCATGACGGGTCTGACCGGGGCGGTGCTGTTGGGTGTCCCTGCCGGCACCTGGATCGGTGCGGGCTTCGGGTGGCGGGCAACCTTTGTGTTCGGTGGTCTCCTCGGTATCGGCGCGCTCCTCATGCTCGTATGCACCCTTCCCCGGGCCGAGTCGCATGCGGTCGACGAGCGCAAGACGCTCGAGTCCATGGTCCGGCCCCTGCTCAACGGCACCGTTGCGGTGATCCTTCTCGTCACCGTGCTGACCGTCGCCGGCAACCTGGCGTTCCAGACGTACATCGCGCCCTTCCTTTCCGAAGTCTCTGGCGTGACGCCGACCGTGCTCGCCGTTCTGCTGGTCTGCTCCGGCATCGGAGGCCTGCTGGGAACGCAGGCGTCCGGCCGCCTTATCGACCGGTACCGGCCCGAGCGGGTCTTTGCCTTGACGAGCTCGGTGTTCTGCGGGGCCATGCTGGCGTTCGCCGGGCTCTGGCTCGTCCGACCGGTCCCGGTGGTTCTCACCACTGTGCTGTTGGTGTGCTGGTCGGCCGCCGCGTGGGCCGTGCCGCCCAGCATCCAGACGCTGATGCTTGCCCGTGCGGGCAGGGAGGCGGCCGGGCAGGCGATGGCGGTGCAGAGCAGCTCCGTCTACATCGGGTCGGCGCTCGGGGGAGGAGTCGGCGGGGGCGTCATCGCCGCCGGCGTGGGCCTGATTCCCGCTGCCGCCGCGGTTCTGGCGTTCCTCGGTCTCGTAGCCCTGCTGCCCGTCATGCGGGGCCGTATCGCCACGGTGGAAACGGCGGGTGCCGAGGCGGAAAGGGAACGCGAGACGACGTAGCCGCAGTGCGCGGGGCGCCTTCCAGGGATACCGGGGGCTGTGCTGCACGGTGGAAGCGTTCAGGGTCCGGTCAGGGTTCTTCCTCCGCCTCGGGGCCGAGGTCCTCCGGGTAGGACTCGGAGAGGCGCCACAGCGAGAACAGGCTGAGCGCGGCGGTGGCGATGACGAACCCCGCCACCGCCCACATCGAACCCGACCACTATCAACCAGGGCGATCGCGTCCGCAGCAGCCAGATCAGCGGAACCGCCCACACCGCACAAAGAAGTGCCCCGGCCATACACACTCTCCGTCGCCCGAGCCGGTCCGAGAACGCTGCCGACGCGAAGCCGACGACCGACTGCACGCCGATGGACGTGAGGGTGGCGAGGAGCATGACCCGGTCCGGGATGCCGAGGACGGTCGTTCCGTAGACAGCGCGAAGGCCTGTGTCACGAAATAGAGGACGTTACCGACCACCAGCGCCCCGATGGAGAGGAGCAGCGCCCGCGGCTTGCGGCGGACGACAACGGCGATGGGGATCCCTAGCTTTCCCGCACGACGCATGGCGGACGCGAACGCGGGCGTCTCGGGTATCGAAACCCGCACGAAGGCCGCGATACCTGCGAGCACGGAAGTGAAGAGGAACGGTATGCGCCAGCCCCACGTCCGGAACTGCTCGGACGTCAACGCCTCGGAGAGCGCCAGGAAAACGCCGTTGGCGAGCAGTGCCCCCACAGAGGCGCCCACCCCGGGAAATGCGGAGTAGAGCCCGCGGCGCCGGGGCGGAGCGTGTTCGACGGCCAGCAGCACAGCACCCATGCCCTCACCGCCGAGAGCTGCTCCTTGCGCCACCCGCAGTAGCAAGAGAAGCACGGGAGCGCTGACGCCGATGTCGCTGTACTCCGGCAGCAGAGCGATGGAAATGGTCGCCCCTCCCATCATCAGCAAGGAGAACACGAGCGCCGACTTGCGTCCGGAACGGTCCCCGAAGTGGCCGAAGACAAGCGCACCCAAAGGTCGCACGACAAAGGCAACACCGATGGACGCGAACGTCGTCAGCGAAGCTACGGCGGAAGCCGTCCCAGGAAAGAAGCTCGATGGGAAGACGAGTACCGCGGCAAGTGCGTAACTGAAGAAGCCGAAGTACTGACTGGTGGTCCCCGCAAGGCCGGCGAAGGCAATTCTGCGGACTCCTGGATGCTCGTTTGTCAATGCGAGTGCACGTGTCACTGATACCCCCCGTTCCGCCACTTGATGCCGCCGGAAATGAGCCTTCAACGCCAGAGCCTAGCGGCGTACAACCCCCGGCCGATCGTGGGAAATAAGCCTCACGCCTTGCGCTGATGTCTCGTCAACTAGCGATCGTGCAGCTGACATCGCATTTTGACGGGGGCATATGAGTGACACCCCTGTGGCGAGGGCGACGCCAACTGACCGCAGTGGTTAACAGTCGAAGCACCAGTACCACCTGTAACGCGGAAGCGGGCTTAAAAAGCGTGCCTGTATGTCATTGACCCGGCTGTCGGGCGGACCGCAGACTGCAAAAGGCCGAGGTAATTCGAGATGTGATGACGAAGGCGCACAGATGCCTGGCATTCACGCCTCGAAACCTACCTCTCTGTCGGGTTCTTGGCGTTCAGTCATCTTGCTGGACAGTTGAACAGCTTCGGGCCCGAAGAGGCCGAACCAGGGTCTCCGTTTCCCAGAGATTGGAGAAGCATCATGCGGAATGAGCGTACGGAGTGGGCTCCGGCCGGTACGGCGTGGATGCCTGAGCGTACGGAGTGGGCTCCGGCCGGTACGGCGTGGATGCCTGAGCGTACGGAGTGGGCTCCGGCCGGTACGGCGTGGATGCCTGAGCGTACGGAGTGGGCACCTGCCGGTACGGCATGGATGCCTGAGCGCATTCTCGTCTGACCATCGCCCACGGAAGAAGTCGCAACACCGCGCATCGCGCAGCCGCCGCCCGGCGGCTGCGCTCCGTGGAGAAAACCGAGAGCTGAGGGGAACGCGGATGTCCAAGAATGTTCTGGTCACCGGTGGAGCAGGGTTCATCGGGCGCAACATGATCAGGGGCATGCTCGGCGACGGCTATCACATCACTTCACTGGACAACTTCAAGATCGGTGGCTGGGAGCACATACCCGACGACATCCGGGACCACGTGGAATGGGTTCAGGGGGACACCCGGAACATCGATCTGCTGATGCAGATCGTCAAGGGCAAGGATTCCGTCATCCACCTGGCCGCTCCCTCCTCCTTTCTTATGTACGAGGAGGACCCGGTCGGCGGCGCTTCAGTGACTACCCATGGTTTCATCAACCTCCTTGAGGCCATGCGGCGACAGGGCTTGGGAAAGCTTGTATACGCGAGCACCAGCGCCGTGTATGAGGGGAATCCCGTTCCCTATGTCGAGGGCATGGAGCTCAGTCCTCCGGACCTCAAGGCGCTCTCCAAGAAGTGGAACGAGGAAGTGGCCAGGCAGTACTCGGAGCGGTACGGGATCACGGCCATCGGGATGCGGCCCTTCAGCGTCTATGGGCACGACGAGTTCAGCAAGGGCGGCTACGCGAATGTCATTTCCCTCTTCGTCTGGGCCGTCCTCAACGATGTGATCCCGGTGGTGTGGGGTGATGGTCGGCAGACCCGTGACTTCATCTACGTGGAGGATGCCGGTCGTGCCTTCCAGGCAGCGTTGGAACGCGACCTCGCCACCCAGGAGTTCAATGTCGGCACCGGTGTCGAGACCTCGTTCAACGAGGTGCTGAGCCTGATTGGTGAGGAACTCGGCAAGGAGATCGAGCCCAGGTTCGTCGACGTCCCGATCACGATCTACGCGCAGCGGCTGCTGGCCGATGTGAGCCGCGCCGTCGAGGTGCTCGGGTTCCAGCACGAGGTTGACGTGCGTGAAGGCATCCGTCGGGTGATCAAGGCGGCTCGCGGGGCGCAGTCGACGCAGAAGTGGCCGGGGATCAGCAGCGCGCAGATGTACTTCGAAACGCTGCCCGCCAACTGAGGCGGGCGGGTGCCCGGCACGGCCGTGCCGGGCACCCGCGCTGTGAACTCGCGTAATGGCAGGAGGAGAAAGACTGTGCCCAAGGTTCTCGCTCTGACTGATTCGGCTGAGGACATCAAGAACTTCTGCACGGAGGAGGACACCCTCTTCTTCGCGCTCCGCCCGCTGCCGGCAGCGGAGCACACGTACGAGCGTTTCGCGCAGATGTACCGCACGCTGAAAGCGTCCTGCGACCTTTCTTCGGTCGATGTTGTCGTCGCGGAGTACGTCGAATCGATACCGCTCTTGTACTTCATGCGGCGCGACGGTTACCACTGCCCCGCCCTCATGATCCCGCACACCAACCCCTACCCCTTCAACCTCCTCTTCTACTTCCTGCTCGTCGCCGAGCACGCTCACCCAGGCGACCTGGTCATTTGCGGTTCACAGAATGCCGCTCGTGCCTACGAGTACATCACCGGGATACCCGCGAAGAACATCTGCACCTTCGGTATAAAAAGCGTCTACAGCAGGCAGAACAAAAGAAATTGCCGCGAGCGGCTGGGGCTGCCCCAAGAAAGCAAGATCCTGCTGTACACCGGCCGGTTCATGAACGACAAAGGTATTTCATCGCTACTTGGCGGGTACCACAGACTGCGCGCCGAGCATCCCGACGCCCTTCTCGTCATGTCGGTGACCCACATCGATCCGCCCTACTACAACCGGTTGGCTCCGCGGATGGCGGACGTGGTGCTCTTCCACCGGCTGGAGAAGGGCCAGACGGCCGCCCTCTACAACGCGGCGGATCTGTTTGTCTCCGGCGCGACAAGCATCTTTGAAACCTATGGGAAGTCCCCACTTGAGGCTCTGGCTTGTGGAGTGCCGGCAGTCGTGCCCCGGTTCGACGGTTTTCCGTACTACATCGACGAAACGAACGGTGGCCTCGTTGACGTCGAGTATCTGGACCACTGCAACGAGAACCCGTACGAGTTCGCCCGTATGTCGGAGACGCACTTCGTGGAGGTGTGCCGGAAGGTTCTTGGGCGTACCGGCCCGCTCGGTTACCAGATTCCGGAATGGGCCACCTACGAAGGCACGATGAAGGTCCTCCCCGGCCTACTGCTTGCTATGGCGGAGAGCGGCCCTGCCGGTTCCGTTGCCACCGAGTCGCACAAGATCGACAAGGGCCGGTATCCCGATTCCGTGACGGCCGTCCTGAACCACTACGGGCTGGCGGAATCCGAGGATCTGCTCGTGAAGGCCACCCGTCTCGGGCTGATCGACCGAAGCGACAGGGGAGACGAGACGCTCCTGCGGAACCTGCATCACGACCTTTTTCTGACGATGGGCGCTGATCGCCGATGACCGGCTCGGGGGGAGGGACGAGATGAGGGATGCGCGGCGCGAGGCACAGCTGGTCTTCGAGCGTCTGGCCCAGGAGTACGACCGGTCGGACGTGGAATTCTTCGGTCCGGCCGGTGAGCGGCTCGTCGACCATGTGGGAGTTTCCCCCGGAAACACTGTCCTGGACGTCGGCTGCGGCCGGGGAGCTGTGCTGTTTCCCGCAGCCAGGGCTGTGGGGGAAGACGGGTGTGTCACGGGAATTGACCTGTCCCCGGCCATGGTGGCGCGCGTACTCGAAGAAGCGGAGGAATGCGGTTTACGACGAGTGAAAGCCTTGGTGCTGGAGGGGCAGGCGCCTGCGTTTCCGCCGGAAAGCTTCGACGTGATAACCGGCGGGATGAGTGTGCACATGCTGGCCGACACCCTCGGGGCATTTCGTTCCTATTACCAACTGCTCCGCCCGGGCGGGCGCCTGGGACTCTCGGCTCCCGTCACCGTCGACGACCCCGCGCCGGAAGTCTTCGGGCTGCGTTCCATAGCCCGCCTTTGCGCCGCTCACGACGCGGGAAGCGGTATCTACCCCTATGCCGAGGCGTTCGGCGGGACGCGGCAGGCCTGGTCCGATCTACAGGCGGCCGGATTCGTGCGGGTGAAGGTGCGGGAGGAACCGGCCTTCATCACCGCAGGGTCCCCGGAAAGCCTTCTGCGCTGGACATGGACCCACGGAATGCGCGCCCTCTGGGAACGGGTGAACTCCCGGGAGCGGGCCGGGGTCGAAGACGACATCAAGAGAGAGGCGCGCGCCCGCAGTGAACATGGCGACCGCATAGTTCTACGTGTGCCTGTCATGTACGTCACAGCTACCCGCCCAGCCCGGTAACTCGTCGCGTGCGGGCCTTCCCATCTCCCCGACGCCCGCGCCGTTTACCTACCCCTGTCGACCCGACCCGACGTGATGTGCAGAAGGAGACGATGACGTACGTGAGTGCCAACCCATCGGCCGCCGCTCCGGCACGGCTGACCGCACCCCTCTGGGAATGGGCCCGCGAACAGTTCGACCTCGACCCGTCCTATGTCCACCTCGCACTGTCGATGCTGGCTCCGCACCCCCGCCCGGTACGTGAGGCCATCGACTACCACCGGAAACAGCTGGACCGTAACCCTGCCCTGCACTTCCATCAGCGCGACGAACGGGTACGGCGGGTGCTCGAACAGGCAGCTGCCTATCTGGAGACGCAGCCGAACGCGATTGCGCTTACGGAAAGCACGACCGCCGGTATGGCTGTGGTGTACACGGGCATGCGGCTCGGGCCCGGTGACGAGATCCTCAGCACGGAACATGAGCATTACGCAGCCTCGGAGCTCCTGCGGTTCAAGGCGGCGGCCAGCGGTGCGTCCCATCGCTGTATCCGCTTGTACGAAAACGCTCCGACCGCGACGAGCGAGGAAATCGTCGCCGCGGTCACCCGCGGGATCCGTGACCGCACCCGGGTGCTGGCGTTGACGTGGGTGCATTCCGGTACCGGGGTGAAGCTTCCGCTGGCGCGCATAGGTGAGGTAGTGGCCACGGTGAACGCGCAGAGGCCCGAGGACCGCAAGGTGCTCGTCTGCGTCGACGCCGTGCACGGCTTCGGAGTGGAGGACTTTGCTGTCGAGGAACTCGGCTGTGACTTCTTCATGACTGGCTGCCAAAAATGGCTGTTCGGCCCGCGCGGCACCGGAGTGGTCTGGGGCAGCGAGAAGGGTTGGAACGCCATCGACCCGATCATGACGTCGTTCGACGTCGAGGTGTTCTGGCCGTGGTACCTGGGCCGCACTCCCGATGCGGAGGCGCCCCGCGCCCGGCTGTGCACGCCCGGCGGCTTTCCTGCTTACGAGCACCGCTGGGCGTTGGCGGAGGCCTTCGACTTCCAGCTGGGTCTGGGAAAGGACAAGGTGGCGGCCCGTATAGCCGATCTCAGTGCGTACTGCCACCAGCAGCTTGCGGGGATCGACGGCGTCACGCTGCGTACCCCGGCGGACCGCAGCATGAGATCGGGCATGAGCTGTTTCGATGTCGCTGGCCAGGACCCCGCGCAGGTTGTGTCCGCCCTGGAAAACGAGCGTGTCATGGCCGGCCAGACCCCTTACCGCAGCAGCGCGGTGCGGTTCGCGCCTGGCATTCTCAACTCGGCATCCGATATCGATCGAGCTGCCCACGCCTTGGCAGAGATCGTGCGCCGCGGTTCGTAGCCGCCCACTCGGGCGGTCCGTGCATCTGCGGTACAGCGGTCCTCGCCGGCCGCGCCCTGCCGTTGCCGGGCCGTGGCGGTGGGTGCGCCGGGGTGTCGTGCGGTGCGGCGGCGTGCCGTACGCGTCCCCGCGTGCTCATCATGGTCATCCGCGGCCGTCCGGCCGTCAGGAGTGCGGTGCGGAAGGGGAAGCGATGACGAGGGAGCTGTTTCCGCCGGTTCCGTATGACGAGTGGCGGGACACCAAAGAGACGGTCCATCGCTTCGCGCAGGTGGTCGGGAAGATCCGGCTCGCGGCCAGCGCGCGGCGCAATCACTGGTGGAACGTGCCGTTCCATCTCACCGGGCGGGGCATCACCACCCGGCCGATGGGGCAGGTCGACGGCAATCCGGTCTTCACGATCGATTTCGACTTCGTCGGACACCAGCTGGTCGTTTCGGTGCTGGACGGCCGGACCGTCTCGTTCCCGCTGGCCGGCCGGTCCGTGGCGGCCTTCCACGACACCCTGATGGACGCGCTGTCCGGGCTGGGGATCCGGGTGCGGCTCGCCGTCCCCCGGCCGTTCGACCTGCCCGACGGCGACCGGCCGTTCGCCGAGGACACCGAGCACGCGGACTACGACCCGCGGCACGCCCTGCGCTACTGGCAGGTGCTCAGCCAGGTGGCCTCGGTGCTGGAGGAGTTCGCCGCGGGCTATTCGGGGAAGGCCAGCCCGGTGCACCACTTCTGGCACACCTTCGACCTCGCCCACAGCCGGTTCTCCGGGCGCCGGATCGACCATCCGCGGCAGACCGACCCGGTGACCCGGGAGGCGTACTCCAGGGAGGTGATCAGCTTCGGCTTCTGGTTCGGGGACGACAGCTTCCCCGAGCCGGCGTTCTACTCCTATACAGCTCCGGAGCCTGCGGGCCTCGCCGAGGAGCCGCTGCGGCCGGCGGCGGCGCGGTGGGTTGCCCGCGGGGAGAGCCATCTGGCCGTGCTGCGGTACGACGACGCCCGGGCCGAGGCGGATCCCCGTGCGGCCGTGCTCGGCTTCTACGAGAGTGCCTACCGTGCCGGGGCCGGGCGGGCCGGGTGGGATGTCGAACGGCTCAGCTGTGCGGGCGGGGTGACGGACCCACAGTTGTAGGGCCGGCCGGGCGTCCGCTTTCGTTCCCGGCCACCTGCGGACCAGGCCCGCCCGTACCGGACCGCAGGAGCGTCCTCAGATGACCGGGGGCCGGCCCAGGCGGGTCATGCGCCATACGGTGCGCCAGCGCAGCGGGCGGCGTCGGCCGCAAGGGGTGCGTACTCCCTCGGCGAAACCGGCGGCCCAGGCGCGCAGGCCCGGTAGCGAGGGGCTGCGGACGGCGGTCAGGGCGGCCCAGACGCCGAGGTAGAGGGGGACCAGGACCGCGGGGAGGTGCCGCTTGGCGAGCCAGACGCGGTTTCTGGCGACCATGCGGTGGTAGACGGCGTGCCGGGTCGGTGAGGTGTAGGGGTGCTGGAGCACCAGCTCCGGGGCGTAGCGGATGTGCCAGCCGTCGTCCAGGGCCCGCCAGGCCAGGTCGGTTTCCTCGTGGGCGTAGAAGAAGTCGTCGGGCCAGCCGCCGATCCGGTCCAGCATCGGTACGGACAGCGAGTGGCCGCCGCCCAGGAAGGTGGTGACCAGGCCGCCGCGCGTCGGGTCGCCGGCCCGCAGGCGGGGGATGTGGCGGCGCTGGGTGCGGCCCCGCTCGTCGGCGATGCGGAAGCTGACGATCCCCAACTCCGGCTCACGCGTGTGCAGTTCCGCCAGCCGGCTGAAGACGTCCGGGCTGATCAGCAGGCCGTCGTCGTCCAGGTCGACCACCACGTCGACGTCCCCGAGCTTGCGCAGCTCGTCCAGGGCGACATTGCGGCCGCCGGAGACTCCCAGGTTCTCGCTCAGCTCGACTCCGACGGCGCCGTGCGGCAGCGGGGGGAGCGGGGAGCCGTTTCCGATGACCACGATGTGGGCCGGCCGTAGGTCCTGCTTGGCGACCGAGTCCAGCAGCGCCCGCAGTTCGGCGGGACGGTTTCCCATGGTCAAGATGGCGACGCCTACGCGCAGATGACGCACAGAAGTTTGCTCCGTTCTTGGCGGTCTTGTCGGGATGCTAACCGCCGGGAGCGGCGACTGCGTGCCACGGCGCCTCCCCGGCGACATCCGGCCGTTGAACGCTGGGGAACGTCCGCGCCGTGGGCCGGGAGCGCGCGGATGCCGGGTGTGCCGGACCGGCGCAGGATGGAAGGACCGGGGGTTTGCACGGTTGCCCAGGGGGGCGGATGGAGGAAGCCCTCATGATGGAAGTCAAGACGATCGACAAGCCGGATGAACGGCGCGACTTTCCCCGGGGTCACCTCGAAGCCCTGCACCTCACCGGACTGGACTTCGCCGTGGCCACCTTCGAGCCCGGCTGGCGCTGGTCGGAGTCGGTGGGCCCGATAGCCGGGACGGACAGCTGCGAGGTGCACCACAACTGCTTCGTGGTCCAGGGCCGGATGCGCATCAGGATGAACGACGGCGCGGAGTCCGAAGTGGGACCCGGCGATGTCTTCGTCCTCCCGCCCGGACACGATGCCTGGATCGTCGGGGACGAACAGTGCGTGCTGTACGACTTCGCGGGCCAGATGGCGAAGGAGTACGCGAAGGGTTAGGGCGACCGGGCAGGCGGAGGCAGGCAGTGACCGCGCGGGGCGGGGCCGCTGTCTGACCGTGTACGGAGCGAGGCCGGGGCGCGGTGGCCGGTTGCCGCGTCGGCCGGCCGGGTGGCGTGTGGTTCGCCACGTGATCGGGATGTCTAGGAACGCGCTCGGTGGGCAGGGGTGCGTGCGGTCCGGCGTGCGGAATACGTCACGGGGTGATCCCGTTACCGCAGCCGGGGACCGACTGACCAGCGTCGACAGACCGGAAGCAGGGAAACAGGCATGAGCACCATTGAGCTCACCAAGGAAAACTTCGACGAAATCGTCTCCGGCAACGATTTCGTCCTGATCGACTTCTGGGCCGAGTGGTGCGGGCC
>Ga0207426_1001695_pt1 | contig 17002 bp, 15 predicted proteins | sample AraplaMF_Cvi_mMS_FD_184265 | JGI IMG/M metagenome (GOLD analysis project Ga0207426, IMG submission 184265) | Arabidopsis root microbial communities from the University of North Carolina, USA - plate scrape MF_Cvi_mMS (SPAdes) (version 2) | ecosystem: Host-associated > Plants > Roots > Endosphere... | reverse complement strand
CGTACAGCGCTCGCTCCATTTGCTCGAGCATGCGCTGCTCGTGCTCCGAGAGCGGCACGGAGTCCTCCTACTCGTCGGTCGCGGGGGGCGACCGGGGTGCGACCCTTTCAGGATAGGCAGGGAATCGTCCCCGTGAAACCCGCCCCTCGACGCCAATTCACTGTCCGGGCCGCCGCGGCGACCGGTGGTGATGCTGCCTGCATTCCCCACCCGCCTGTCCGCCATGCCGGAACGTCGTACCCCGATCATACGGGGCGAAGGGGCTGATCGGGTGGTCTGTGGCCGACTGCACGCGGTAGCCGGGTGTGCCGGGTGGGTCAGTCGCGCTCGGCGAGGACGTGCAGCTGAGTGGCCACGGAGTGGAACGCGGGCTGTTCGGCGGCGGCCGCTTCGAGCTTCAGCAGGGCTTCCATGGCGCCCGGCTCGGTGTCGACCAGCACCCCGGGGACGAGGTCGGCGAAGACCCGCACGCCGTGCACCGCACCGACCTGCAGTCCGGTGGCGGACACCAGCTCGGTGAGCTGGTCGGCGGTGAACCGGCGCGGCATCGGGTCGCCCTCGCCCCAGCGTCCGGCCGGGTCGGTGAGGGCCTGGTGGGCCTCGGTGAAGTGGCCCGCGAGGGCGCGCGCGAGGACCGCGCCGCCCAGGCCGGCCGCGAGCAGGCTGAGGGTGCCGGCCGGGCGCAGGGCGTCGACGGCGTTGCGGATGCCCTCGGCCGGGTCGTCGACGTACTCCAGTACGCCGTGGCAGAGCACGGTGTCGTAGCCGCCGCGCTCGACGACGTCGAACAGTCCGTGGACGTCGCCCTGCACCGCCCGCACCCGGTCGGCGACGCCGGCCTCCGCGGCGCGGCGCTCCAGGGCGAAGAGGGCGTTGGGGCTGGGGTCGACGACCGTGACGTGGTGGCCGAGGCGGGCGACCGGCACGGCGAAGTTGCCGGTGCCGCCACCGGTGTCGAGGACGTCCAGGGCGTCGCGCCCGGCGGCTTTGACCCGGCGCTCCAGGGCGTCCTTGAGGACTTCCCAGACCACGGCGGTACGAAGGGATGCGCGGGGGCGCAGCGGGTCAGACACGGCGGGTGGCTCCTCGGCGGGGGCATGAACGTCTAGGCGTCCACCACCCTATTCCGTCCCACGCCGTCCGCCGTCTACGGAGCCGTTCGAGCGCCGGGTGGCGGAGCGGACGAGGACGGGGACGAACGGGGGGACGGGCAGGGGGCAGGGGCGGGGGGCGACGGGCGGTGAGCCGCTTTTCGCCTTTCCCTCCCCTCCCCCGGGGCCCCGCCCCACCCACCCCACCCACCGCGCTCCCCGACCAACCGGTGGCTCCGCCCGGCCCGTCGATCCGCCGAGACGGCGGTCGCCGGCTCATCGCCCCGCCGCCCGGCCCGCCGGACCATCGCCCCATCGCCCCGCAGCCCATCGACCTGCGCACCGTTGCCCGGTGGCCCATCGCCCCGCCGCCCGGTGACCCGCCGGCCGCTCGGCCGATTTTGCCGCTTCCTGTCCCGGCCTCCTTATCCCGCCCGCTGGGGCGGCAGTGACGGCTGGAGGAGCAGCATCCGCTCCACCAGGCGCAGGAACATGGCGGCGTCGCGCAGAAGGTCGTCGGCGTCCCGGCGGGAGGCCGCGCCGGCTATACCCGCCTCGGCCTTTGCGCGGCGGGCGGCGCCGGCGGCGAAGAGGGCGCTCCACTCGGCGAGTTCGGGTGCGACCTCGGGGAGGACCTCCCAGGCACTGCGGATACGCTGCCTGCGGCGCACCGTGGACTCCGGCCGGCCGCGGACCGCGAGGACGGCGGCGGCGGTGCGCAGCGCGGCCAGATGGGCCGTGGCGAACTGCTCGTTGGGGGTTTCCAGGGTCTGTGCTTCGTCGAGGCCCTGCTGGGCCTGGGCGAGCAGGCCGAGGGCGGCGGGTGGCGCGGTCGCCCGCCGCAGGACGGGGTGGACATCGCTCGGGGGACCGTACGCAGCGGAGCTGCCCCCATGGGGACGAGCTGCCATGACGAACCTCCTGTCGTCGCATGCCGGTTCAGGACCGAAGCCGATTCGGACCGTATGAAGCCATCGTGACGTACGCCACTGACAATCGGCATTGACCTGCACTTTCGTGGAAAAGGGGACACGGGGGCGAGTCGAATCCACGACGGGTTCACGACACCCCCTTGCGGAACGTGGGGTGGGATGCCGCATACTTTTTGAACTGACCAGTCAGTTCAAGGAGGGGATCGTGGACAGCACCCCGCACGGGGCGGCGGTCACGGCCGCGGGATTCGGGGTCAAGGGCCCCCGCGGATGGGCGTTCCGGGACATCGACCTCACCGCCGGGCCCGGCTCGCTGATCGCCGTACAGGGCCCTTCGGGCTCGGGCCGTACGTGTCTGCTGCTCGCACTCACGGGCCGGATGAAGTCCGCCGCCGGCACCGCCGAGATCGGCGGACTGCCGTTGCCGAAGAAGAAGGCCGCGGTCCGGTCCGTCACCGCTCTCGCCCATGTGCCGGGGGTCGCCGAGCTCGATCCCGCGCTCACCGTGGGCGAGCACCTGCGCGAACGCGCCCTGCTGCAGGGCCGTTTCGGCGGGTCGCTGCGTGCGCTGCTGCGCCCGCGGCGCGAGCGCCGGGCCGAGGCCCGCGCCGAGGTGGACACCGCGCTCGCGGCGGCCGGTCTCGACCTGGAGTCGCTGCCCAAGGGGATCCGTACGTCCGTCCGCGATCTGGAGCGGCTGGAGGCGCTGCGGCTCTCGGTGGCGCTCGCGCTGATCGGCCGTCCGCGGCTGCTGGCCGTCGACGACACCGATCTGAAGCTGTCCGACCACGAGCGCGCCGCGGCCTGGGAGTTGCTGCGCGGCCTGGCGGCGGCCGGCACCACCGTGCTCGCGGTGTGCAGCGAGCCGCCGGAGGGCGGCGAGGACGTGGTGCTGGTGCACACGGGCGGCCGCCCGGAACGGGACACCCCGAAGGGCACGCCGGGCACTCCCCCCGCCAGCACGGACCCTGCGGCCTCCACGGACACCACCGAGGTCACCGGCGTCACGGACGCCACCGGCGTCACGGACGCCACCGACGCCACCGAGGTCACCGAGGTCACCGAGGTCACCGACGCCAAGAACAGCCGGCCCACCGAGGACGCCGCGACCGGCCAGGGCGGCGCAGAAGCTCCGGCCGGCCTGACCGCCGCCATCGACACCGCCGCCACCGCCTCAGCCGCGGACGCCCAGGCCTCCGCGCCCGCCAAGGACACCGAGGACGCCGCGCCCGCCAACGACGACAACGACGACAACGACGACAACGGCACCAAGACCAACACCCGCAACAAGCCCGCCAAGTCCGCCGAGTCCGATGAGTCCGCCGCGTCCGACGAGCAACCCCGCCCCGGCGACGAGCAGCCCCGACCCCACCACGACAAGGAGGCGGCGGCCGATGCGCTCGCCGAAGCTGGCCGCGCTTGAGCTGAAGCGGTTCGGGAGGGGGAAGCTGCCGCGTGCCGCGCTGGCCGCTCTCCTGCTGCTGCCGCTCCTGTACGGCGCGTTGTACCTGTGGTCCTTCTGGGACCCGTACGGGCGGCTGGACAAGATTCCGGTGGCGCTGGTCAACGAGGACAAGGGCGCGGCCGTCGACGGGAAGCACCTCTCGGCCGGCGACCGCATCGTCGACGGGCTGGCCGACAGCCACACCTTCGACTGGCACCCCGTGGATGCCGAGGAGGCCGCGAAGGGCATCGAGGACGGCACGTACTACCTGTCGCTGTCCATCCCGAAGGACTTCAGCCGGCGGATCGCCTCCAGTTCCGGCGATCACCCCGAGACCGGCGCCCTCAAGGTGCGGACGAACGACGCGAACAACTACATCGTCGGGCAGATCTCCCGGACGGTGTTCTCGGAGGTGCGCTCCGCGGCCTCCGCGAAGTCGTCGCGCACCTTCCTGGACAAGATCTTCGTGTCGTTCTCGACGCTGCACGGCAAGACCGAAGAGGCCGCGGACGGCGCCGACCGGCTCAAGGACGGTATCGGGCAGGCCCGGCACGGCGCGGGCCAACTGGCCGACGGCCTGGGCACGGCGAAGGACGGCAGCGGCAAGCTCGTCGCGGGCCTGGGCGACCTCGACGCGGGCGCGGGGCGGCTCTCCCGGGGCAGCTCCGACCTCGCGCGGGGAGCCGGGAGTGCGGCCCACGGCTCGCGCCAACTGGCGGACGGTTCCGGGCAGGTGGCCCAGGGGACCCAGCAGCTGGCCGACACGGTCAACGGGGTCGTCGGCAAGGTGGGGCCCTTCATCCGGGCGCACGGCAAGGAGATCGGCGAGGCGGCGCAGCTCGTCGCCGACGGTTCGCAGGCGGTCCGCGACCACCTCGACAAGCTTCCCGCCGCGGCGTCCACGGGGGCGAAGCTCTCCCGGGGGATGTCCGACCATCTGGCCTCCTACTACCGGCTGCGCTGCGAGAGCGCGGTGCGGCTCGACACCTCCTGCACGGAGCTGAAGCAGCTCACCCGGCAGGCGGCCACCGCGGCGGACCAGGCCGAAGAGGTCAGCGGCTACGTCCACGACGAGAAGAACCTCGACCAGCTGGGCCGGGACCTGGACACGCTGCACTCCCTGGCGGGCGAGCTGGCGCGGCGCGGGCCGACACTCGGCGCCGACATGGATGCCGCCGTGAAGAAGATCAATGATCTGAACGACGGGGCGCATCAGGTATCCGCGGGGGCGCGCAAGCTGGCCGCGGGCAACGCCCGGCTGGCCGCCGGCGCGGACAAGCTCCAGGACGGCGCGTACGCGCTGCACGACGGTACGGGCCGCGCCGCGAGCGGCATGGGCGACCTCGACTCCGGTGTGGGCCGCCTCAAGGACGGCGCCCACACGCTGAACGGCGGCATGTTCAAGCTCTCCGACGGCTCGCAGAAGCTGGCCGGCGGGCTGCACGACGGGGCGCGGCAGATCCCCGACTACGGCAAGAAGGACCGCGACGCGCGCACCCGGGTCATGTCCGACCCGGTGCAGCTGGCCTCGGATGCCGCCCACAAGGCGCCGAACTACGGCACCGGGTTCGCCCCGTACTTCATCCCGCTGTCCCTGTGGGTCGGCGCCATGGTGGCGTACATGCTGATCCAGCCGCTGAACCGGCGGGCGCTGGCGATGGGCGCGTCCTCCTGGCGGGTGGCGGTCTCGGGGTGGCTGCCGGTGTTCGGTGTGGGGGTGTTGCAGACCGCGGCGCTGATGTCCGTGCTGCACTTCGGGCTCGGCCTGGAGATGGCTCGGGCGGCGGGCACGCTGGGCTTCCTCGTGCTGGTCACGGCCTGTTTCTCGGCGATCGTGCAGTGGCTGAACGCGCAGTTCGGCCCGGCCGGCCGGATCCTGGTGCTGGCGCTGCTGATGCTCCAGCTGACCTCCGCGGGCGGCACCTATCCCGTGCAGACCAGTCCGGGCTTCTTCGGGGCCATCCACCCGTATCTGCCGATGAGTTACATCGTGGAGGGGCTGCGCCGGCTGATCACGGGCGGGGAGCTCGCGCCCGTGTGGCAGGGCAGTGCGGTGCTGGTGGCGTTCACCGCGGGGGCGCTCGTGCTGACGTCCCTGACGGCGCGCGGCCGCCAGGTGGTGCGGATGAAGGACCTCCACCCGGAGCTGAGCCTGTGAGCGCGCTCCCTCCCCCGGCTACCACTGGGAGGTGCCGCCGGCCCACCACCGCCCTGCCGGAGGATCCCCCGGAATCCGTCCGGGGGGTCCCCCGCCGCGTCGCGCACCGATCGGCGGGGACCGGCACAATCGCCCCCATGGACAGCTCCAATACACGCCGCGACGCCACCCGGCGCAAGCTCTTCGAGGCCGCGGTCACGCTCATCGCCGAACAGGGCTTCTCGTCCACCACGGTGGACGAGATCGCCGAGCGCGCCGGCGTCGCGAAGGGCACGGTCTACTACAACTTCGCGAGCAAGAACGTGCTCTTCGAAGAGCTGCTGCGGCACGGCATCGAGATGCTGGCGACGTCCTTGCAGGCGGCCGCCGAGGAGGTCACCGGCCGGGGCGGCAGCCGGATCGACGCGCTGGACGCGATGATCCGGGCCGGGCTGGACTTCATCTCCCGTTACCCGGCGCTCACCCAGCTCTACGTCGCCGAGCTGTGGCGCACCAACCGGGCCTGGCAGTCGACGCTGATGGTGGTGCGCGAGCGGGCCATCACCGTGGTGGAGGGCGTGCTGCGCGAGGCGGTGGCGGGCGGCGAGCTGAGCGAGGAGATCGACATCCCGCTGACCGCGTCGGCGCTGTTCGGGATGGTCCTGGTGGCCGCCCTGGACTGGCAGTCCTACCAGCCGGACCGGTCGATCGACGAGGTGCACGCGGCGCTGTCGCGGCTGCTCCAGGGGCGGGTCAGCGGCCGGCCCTCCTAGGGGGTGGCACTTGTGGGGGAAGGGAAGACGGTGCGCGCCGTTCGGTCGGGTGCGGCGCGCACCGCTCTTCTTCCCCCGGAGCCCGCACACGGAAGCGCGCTGCCCTGGCACGGATCGTTCCCCCATCGATCCGACCAGGACAGCGCTTCCCCCGTACTCCCCCGTGCTTCCCCCGTGTTCCCCCGTCACGTCCGGGAGCCGCGCCGTTCCGCCGCCCCGTGTCGGCGGTGCGGCGCCGCTTCCCTTCCGTGGTCCCCACTCTTCCTTCCGGGCGGGTGCCGGCCCATCCGCGCACCTACTCATCTCGGGGTCTGAGTACGGATACTCAAACCTGAGCACTCCTCCCCAGCCGGGGGCCTACGCTTTCCGGCGTGTCCGTACTTCCCTTGGTGTTCACCAGTGGCTGGGCGAGCGGGATCAACGCCTACGCCGTCGTCCTGCTCTTCGGCCTGCTCGGCGCGACCGGCGTCTCCGACGAGGTGCCGGCGGCGCTGCAGCGCCCCGATGTGCTGATCGTCGCCGGCCTGCTCTTCCTGTGCGAGGCGGTCGCCGACAAGATCCCGTACGTCGACTCGGTCTGGGACTCCGTGCACACGGTGATCCGGCCGGTGGCCGGCGCCGTCGTGGGGGCCTTGCTGGCCGGTCAGAACGGTTCGCTGCCCGAGCTGGCGGCGGGCGCGGTGGGCGGTTCCACGGCGCTGCTGAGCCATCTGGTCAAGGCAGGCGCCCGGATCGCGGTCAACACCTCGCCGGAGCCCGCCAGCAACATCGTGCTGAGCCTCGCCGAGGATCTGGGCGTGGCCGGGCTGATCGCGTTCGCCGTGTTCCATCCGGTGGCCGCCGCGGTCATCGCGGCGACGCTGCTGCTGGCGGGGATCGCGCTGGTGGTCTTCCTGTGGTCGCGGATCCGCCGGTACCTGCGGCGGCGCCGGCAGCGGCGCGAGGAGAAGCGGCTGGCGACGGCGGGCGGGGCGCTGCCACCGGCGGTCTGACGGCGGGCCGCCGCCGGCCGTCGGACCGCCGCTGCCGGGCCGGGACCCGGCCGTGCGGGCGTTGTCGGTGGGGCCGGATAAAGTCGCAGGCATGGCACGGATTGCGGTGATCGGCGCCGGGATGGGCGCGATGGCAGCCGCCGCCCGGCTGGCCGTCGCGGGCCACCAGGTGGCGGTCTTCGAGCGCGACGCGACGCACGGCGGCGCGCTGCAGCGGTGGGAACGGGACGGCTTCGCCTTCGACACGGGCCCCGGCCTGCTGCATCTGCCGGCCGTCTACCGCGATCTGTTCCTGAAGACCGGCCGGGAGGCGCTGGAGCGGTGCGTCGAGCTGTCCCAGGTCGACCCCGCGAGCCGGCATGTCTTCGCCGGCGGAACGGCCGTGTCGCTGCCGAACGCCTCGCGGGCCGGGGTGCTGGCGGCCCTGGACGAGGCGCTGGGCGCGGGCCACGGGGAACGCTGGAGCGCGTTGATGGGCCGGGCCCGCGAGGCCTGGGACGCCACCCGCAGGCCGCTCCTGGAGGAGCCGCTGTGGCCGGACTGGCGGGTGCTGGGGCGCGATCCGTATCCGGCGGTGCGCAAGCGCGGGCTCTTCGGCCGGGGCAAGGGCCCCACCACCGCCACGCTCGCCGAGGTGGCCCGCCGCGAGCTGGCCGACCCCCGCCTGACCGCGCTGCTGGAGAGCCATGCGCTGGCCTACGGCTTCGACCCGCGCACCGCCCCGGCGAGCGCCGCCGTGCTGCCGTACATGGAGCAGACCTTCGGGAGCTGGTATCCGCGCGGCGGGATGCGGGCGCTGGCCGACGCGCTCTACGAGCGCTGCCTGGCGCGCAAGGTGGAGTTCGGTTTCGGCGCGGAGGTGACCGGGATCGTGGAGAAGGACGGCCGGGCGGCGGGCGTCGAGCTGGCCGACGGCCGGGTGTCCGAAGCGGAGTTCGTGGTGGCGGGCATCGATCCGGTGCGCCTCGTGGAGCTCTGCGGGAACCGGGAACCCTGGGGCGCCGACGACGTGCGGCCCGACCCGGGCCCGGGTGACCGGGCCACCGGACGGCTCACGGTCTGTCTGGCGCTGCGCGGCGCGCGCCCCGCGGACGCCGTGCACCGCACGGTGGTCCATGCCCCGGACCGCGAGGCCGAGTTGGCGGGCGTGTTCGGCGACGGCTCCGGGCCGCGGACCCCCTGCGAGCGGCCCACGGTCACGGTGCTGCGGCCGGACGACCCCTCGTCCCGGCCGGACGAGGGACATGAGGCGGTGACCCTCACCGCGACGGTGGCCCCGCCGGGCCCGGTCGACTGGCGCGACGGGGAGGCCGTGGCGGCCGGGGCGGAGCGGATGACCGAGATCGCCGAGGCCGCGGTCCCCGGGCTGCGGGAGCGGGTGCTGTGGCGGGAGGTGCTGCCGCCGACGCCGGACACGCTGGTGCCGGGGCCGGCGCTGGCGGGCCGGGAAGGCCGCTTCCTGCGGCCCGGCAACCGCACCCGCATACCGGGGCTCTACGCCGTCGGCGGCTGGTCGCACCCGGGCGGCGGCCCGGCGCACGCCGGAATGTCCGGCGCGATCGTCGCGGGCCTGATCGTGAACGGCGACGACTGGCAGGGCTCCACCTGAGCGGCACGGCCCGGCCGCCCCGGCGGCCCGGAGCCGGGCCCCGTCACGGCGCCGCCCCTCCCGCCCGTCCGGCGGTTCAGTAGCGGTACTGCTGCCCGTCGTACCCCGGCTGCTGGTAGGGCGGGTAGGGCTGCTGCTCGGGCGGCAGTTCGCCGTCGCGCTGCTGGGGGACCCAGACGCCACCGGGCGGGGTCTCGCCGTAGCCCTGGCCGAGCGGCTGCCCCTGGGCGTCGTACTGCTGCGCCGCGTAGGGGGACCCTGCGTAGGGGTCCGCCTGCTGATAGGGGTCGTAGGGCGCGGCGTACTGCTGGCCGCCGAGGTACGGGTCGGCGTACGGCGCCTGCTGGCCCTGGCCGTCGCCGTAGGCCGCGTAGGGGTCGGCGTACGGGTCCTGGCCGGCCCCGTTCGGGTCGTAACCGCCGCCGTACGCATAGCCGTTGCCGTTGCCGTCGCCGTTGGCGGCGGCAGTGTCGTAGGCGTTGTAGGCGTCGTAGCCGCCGTAGCCGGGCTGCTGGCCGCGGGCGTCGGGGCTGTAGACGCCGTACTGGCCGGTCTCCTCGGGCATCGGCTGGGGGGCGTACACGGCGGTGGTGTCGGCCCGGGCGAAGTCGTCCGGGGCGGCGAACGCCTGGGTGGCGTAGGCGTCTTGGCCCTGCTGCGCCTGGTACGGGTCCTCGGCGCGGTAGTCGTCGCCGGGGTCGTAGGCGTAGAAGCCCTGCCCGACGACGGTCTCCTGTGCGGCGAAGGCCTCCTGGCCCGCGGCGGTGTTCTGCCCGGCGAAGCCGTCCTGCGCCCCGTAGGCGCCCCCTCCGCCGTAGGATCCCTGCCCGGGGGAGGTGTCCCGCGCGGCGGAGGCGTCCACGCGCTGGAAGCCGCCGGTGCTCTCGAAGGTGTCCGGGCCCCCGTCGTCGAACCGGCCGATGCTCTCGCCGGGCGGCACCGCCTCCAGGCCGGAGACCTCCAGGGTCGGTTCGGCGGGCGGCGGCGCGGAGGGACGGGCCCGGCGGCGCCGGCCGCCCTCGGGCGAGGCCCCGGGCTTGGCACCCAGGGCCCAGCCGGTGGTGAAGCCGCGGCGGAAGGACAGCGTCACGTTCGTCTGGCCGATGGCGAAGGCGACAAGTCCCAGCCCGATCACGACTATTGACGGGATGATGACACCGACGACCACAGCGAGGAATCCGGCGAAGGCCAGCAGCCGCCAGCGCAGCCGCGCCTTGTTCTGGAGCAGGACCTCACCCAACAGCCACAGAGCGACCAGGCCGAACGCGATGTAGAGGACCGTCCAGCCCATATACGCCCCTCTTCCGCCGCTCGCCGGCAACCGTGATCAGGACTGCTGGTGCAGTCCCAGATTCTCGTAGATTTCCAGGGTCGCCGTGGAGTGGTTCAGGGTAATGAAGTGCAACCCGGGAACATCCTCGGCCATCAAGCGTGCGCACAGGTCCGTTGCGTACTCGATACCAATGGAGCGTACCGCCGCCGGGTCGTCCTTGACGGCGAGGATCCGCTCGGCCAGCTCGGGCGGGAAGGCCGCGTTGCTGAGCTGAGCGAACCGCTCGATCTGGCGCACGTTCGTGACCGGCATGATCTCCGGAATGATCGGCGTGGAGCAACCCGCGGCCGAAACCCGGTCCCGCAGCCGGAAGTAGTCCTCGGGGTAGAAGAACATCTGGGTGATGGCGAAGTCCGCGCCGGCGCGGCACTTGTCGACGAAGTGCGCCACGTCCGTGTCCCAGTCCGTCGAGCGCGGATGCATCTCGGGGAAGGCCGCGACGCCGACGCAGAAGTCGCCGGACTCCTTGATGAGGCGGACCAGGTCGGCGGCGTAGCCGATGCCGTCGGGGTGCTTGACCCACTCGCCCATCGGATCGCCGGGCGGGTCGCCGCGCAGCGCGAGCATGTTGCGGATCCCGGCGTCGGCGTACTGGCCGATGATGTGGCGCAGGTCGGCCGTGGAGTGGTTGACCGCGGTCAGATGGGCGACCGGGGTCAAAGTGGTGTCGGTGGCGATGCGCTCGGTGGCGCGGACCGTGCCGTCACGGGAGGTGCCGCCGGCGCCGTACGTCACGGAGACGAAGGTCGGCGAGACGGCCTCGATGCGGCGAATGGCGTTCCACAGGGTCCGCTCGCCCTTCTCCGTCTTGGGGGCGGCGAACTCGAACGAATACGACTGCTTACCGGAAGCAAGCAGGTCGCGCACCGTGCGCGCGCGATCAGTCCTGGTGGAAGCTGTACCTAGGGCCATACCGGCAGGTTAACCACCGGCCGGGCCCACACCAACCGCGTCCGGCGTAATGCCTGGTTGGTCGGCTCGGTGTCCACTGGGTGGACATGTTCCGGTCGCCCGGACGTCGGATGCCCGGTGGCCGGCACCGTGCGCAGTGATCCTCGTCACCCGTCCCCGCGGGCCGGGACGGGACGGTGCGGAGGTGTCCTCACTCGTCCCAGGTGCGGATGCGCTTGGCCAGCGACGCGGCCGCGGCTCCCGGGTCGTCCGCCTCCGTGAGGGCGCGGACCACCACGATCCGGCGGGCGCCGGCCCGGAGCACCTCGTCGAGATTTCCGGCGTCGATCCCGCCGATCGCGAACCAGGGGCGCTCGGGGGCGCGGGCCGCGGCGTAACGGACCAGGTCGAGGCCGGGGGCGTGGCGGCCCGGCTTGGTGGGGGTCGGCCAGCACGGGCCCGTGCAGAAATAGTCCACGCCGGGTTCGGTGAGCGCGGCGTCCACCTCGGCCTCGGCGTGGGTGGAGCGGCCTATGAGGACGTCCTGGCCCAGCAGGGCGCGGGCGGCCGGAACCGGCAGGTCGCCCTGTCCCAGATGCAGCACGTCGCTGCCCGCCGCATGGGCGACGTCCGCGCGGTCGTTGACCGCGAGCAGCTTGCCGTGCCGCCGGCAGGCGTCCGCGAAGACCTCCAGATGCCGGAGCTCCTCGCCGGCCTCCATGCCCTTGTCCCGCAGCTGGACGATGTCCACGCCCGAGGAGAGCACCGCGTCCAGGAACTGCGGGAGGTCGCCCTGCCGCCGGCGGGCGTCCGTGCAGAGGTAGAGCCGGGCGTCGGACAGGGCCGGGCGTGCGGTGGTCATCGGGCGGCTTCCCCCAAGGTCGGGGGCGTACGGGCCGGGCCTTCCGGTCCGTACGCCCCGCGGATGCGGTTACGGGTGCTGCTGCGGCCGGCGGCGGAGCGCGGGCCGCGCCGGAGGCGTCAGACGGCGAGCGCCTGGGCCCGCCGCTTCACCTCCGTGCCGCGATTCTCGCGCAGCGCCTGGGCGGGCGTGCCGGGCAGGGTCTCATCCGGGGTGAACAGCCACTCCAGCATCTCCTCGTCGGTGAAGCCGTCGTCCTTGAGGAGGGTGAGGGTGCCGACGAGGCCCTTGACCACCTTGTCGTCCTTGATGAAATCGGCGGGCACGTGCAGCGCCCTGTTCTCGCCGCGGCGCACCGCGATCAGCTGGCCCTCCTTGACCAGCTGCCGGACGCGCGTCACCTCGACGCCGAGCTGTTCGGCGATGTCGGGGAGGGTGAGCCAGGCGGGGACGAGTCCATCGATGTTTGCGTCAATCTCGGTCACAGCACAAGCCTGCCACCTCACACTGACAGCCGGTAGCCGGGCATCGCCATCAGGGGCTTTCCTGCACACCGGAGGGTGACGGCGGGCACCCGGGCGACGACCGCCGGTCACGGCGCCCGGCCCCCGGCTACTGCGCCGCGACCTTCAGCGGCAACGACGCGTTGGCGGCCCGGTCCCGGTCCAGGACCACGCCCCGCTCGATCAGCTTGCGGCCCTGGGCGAGGTCCCGCGGCCGCCCGACGGCCAGCAGCGCGACGAGCCGGCCCTCCCGCAGCCAGATCACCGACCAGGCGGCCCCGGCCGGGTCGCCGCGCCACACCAGCTCGTCGGCGTCCCCGTGGTGCCCCACGTACTGCACGAACCGGCCGAACTGCTCCGACCAGAAGTACGGGACGGGGTCGTAGGCCACCCCTGCCGCCTCGCCGCGGACGATGTTCTCGGCGACCGTGCGCGGGCCCTGGAGCGCGTTGTCCCAGTGGTGGATCAGCAGGCGGGCGCCGTAGCGGGCGGAGGGGAAGGAGGCGCAGTCGCCGACGGCAAAGACGTCGGCCACCGAGGTGCGCAGCTGCTCGTCGGCCAGGACGGAGCCGTCCCGCGGCGAGACCTCGACGCCGGAGCCGGCCAGCCAGCCGGTCGCGGGGCGGGCGCCGATCCCGATGACCACCGCGTCGGCGGGCAGCACCGTGCCGTCGTCGAGGGTGACCGCGCCCGCCGTGACGGAGGCGACCCGGGCGCCGGTGCGCAGCTCGGCGCCCGCGTCCGCGTACCAGCCGCTCATGTGGGCGGCGACCTCGGCGGGCAGCGCACCGGCCAGCGGGCGGTCGGCGGCCTCGACGACGGTGACCGCGCAGCCCGCCTCGCGCGCCGCGGTCGCGAACTCGGCACCGATCCAGCCGGCCCCGACGACCACGATCTCGTGCTGGGCGGCGAGCACCGGCCGCAGCCGCTCGGCGTCGTCCAGGGTGCGCAGCAGATGGACACCGGGCAGGCCCTCGCTGCCGGGCAGCACGATCGGGTCGGCGCCGGTCGCCAGGACCGCGTAGTCGTAGGGGACCGGCCCCTCGGCGGTCTCGATCACATGGGCGTCCGGCACCAGGCCGGTGACCGGGCGGCCGAGGTGGAGGGTGATGCCGAGCGCGGCGAAGTCGACGTCGAAGGCGGAGCCCTCGGCCTTGCCCAGCAGCACCGCCTTGGACAGCGGCGGGCGGTCGTAGGGCTGGTGGGGCTCGTCGCCGAGCAGCGTGATCGCACCGGGCCAGCCCTGTTCGCGCAGGGCGACAGCGGTCTGCACACCCGCGATTCCCGCGCCGGCGATCACGACGTGCGGCGTGCGGTCAGGGGCCTGGGAGGACTTGCTCTGCTCGCTCACCCGATCACTCTAGGACGGGGTGTGACGCGGCTCGCAGCAGCGCGCAAGGAGATCTCTGACACAGCGTCACCGCCGAAGCCGCCCGGGACGCGGGCCCCCGGGAGGCCGGGGACGCTGCCTTACGGCGCCTCGCGGCCCCGTACTAGGGTGGCGGATACATGCACTCGCGGGAGCCCGGACGCACCGGGCTGAGAGGGAGGCTGGCGGCCTCCGACCGTACGAACCTGATCCGGGTCATGCCGGCGAAGGGAGGGGCTGGACACCCATGCGGACAGCTGCCACACGAGCGAACACCACCCCGCGGAACCCCGATGTGCTCGTCATCGGCGGCGGGATCATCGGCCTGGTCACCGCTTGGCGGGCGGCCGTCCGCGGGCTGAGCGCCGCGGTCGCCGACCCCTCCCCCGGCGGCGGCGCGGCCCGGGTCGCGGCCGGGATGCTGGCCGCGGTCACCGAGCTCCACTACGGCGAGCAGACCCTGCTCGGCCTCAATCTCGCCTCCGCACGCCGCTACCCCGCCTTCGTCGACGAGCTGGAGGAGGCCTCGGGCCAGACCGTCGGCCACCGGCGGTGCGGCACCCTGGCCGTCGCGCTGGACGCCGACGACCGCGCCCACCTGCGCGACCTGCACGCCCTGCAGACCCGCTCGGGGCTGGAGTCGCAGTGGCTCACGGGGCGCGAGTGCCGGCGGCTGGAGCCGATGCTGGCCCCCGGGGTGCGCGGCGGTCTGCGGGTGGACGGCGACCACCAGGTCGATCCGCGCCGGCTGGCGAGCGCGCTGGTGACCGCCTGCGAGCGCTCCGGGGTGGCCTTCCACCGGAGCCGCGCCGTACGGCTGACGGTCGACGGCGGCCGGGCCGCCGGCGCCGAACTCGCCGACGGCACCCGGGTTGCGGCCGGCCAGGTCGTGCTGGCCGCGGGCAGCTGGAGCGGCCGGCTCGACGGCGTGCCCGACGAGGTGCTGCCGCAGGTGCGCCCCGTCAAGGGCCAGGTCCTGCGGCTGCGGCTGCCGGAGATGCCCGCCGGCAGCCCTCCCTTCCTCTCCCGCACCGTACGGGCGGTCGTCCGCGGCGGCCCGCTCTACCTGGTCCCCCGGGAGAACGGCGAACTGGTCGTCGGCGCCACCAGCGAGGAGCTGGGCTGGGACACCACCGTGACCGCCGGCGGCGTCTACGAGCTGCTGCGCGACGCCCACGAGCTGGTCCCCGGCATCACCGAACTCCCGCTCGTCGAGACCTGCGCCGGGCTGCGCCCCGGCTCCCCCGACAACGCCCCGATGCTCGGACCGACCGCGCTGCCCGGCCTCCACCTGGCCACCGGCCACTTCCGCAACGGAGTGCTGCTCACCCCCGTCACCGGTGACGCGATGGCCGAGGTACTCGCCACCGGCCTCCTCCCCGAAGAGGCCCGCCCCTTCTCCCCCGCGCGCTTCTCCCCCGCCGCCCCGGGCCCCGAGCGCACCCGTGCCCCCCAGGAGCAGCCCGTATGAACGCCGCCCCGTCCACCCCTCCCGTCTCGGTGTCCGTCAACGGGCAGGCCCGTGAGATCCCCGGCGGACTGACCCTCGACCGGCTCGTCGCCACGCTCTCCCAGGCACCCACCGGGGTGGCCGCGGCGGTCAACGACGTCGTGGTGCCCCGCGCCCAGTGGGCAGGCACCCCCCTCGGCGACGGCGACCGCGTCGAGGTCCTCACCGCGGTCCAGGGAGGCTGATCCGCCGACATGCCCGACACCACCACGCTCCGGGGCACGAACCCCGCCGCCTCCGACAGCGGCCCCGCCGCGGACCGCGCCCCCCTCACCCTCGCCGGCACCACCTTCGACTCCCGCCTGATCATGGGAACCGGCGGCGCGCCCAGCCTCGACGTCCTGGAGCGGGCCCTGCTCGCCTCCGGCACGGAGCTGACCACCGTCGCCATGCGGCGGCTGGACCCGACCGTGCAGGGCTCGGTGCTGTCCGTACTGGAACGGCACAAGATCAAGGTGCTGCCGAACACCGCGGGCTGCTTCACCGCCGGCGAAGCCGTGCTCACGGCCCGGCTCGCCCGGGAGGCGCTCGGCACGGACTGGGTCAAGCTGGAGGTCGTCGCCGACGAGCGCACCCTGCTGCCCGACCCCATCGAGCTGCTGGACGCCGCCGAGACCCTGGTCGACGACGGATTCACCGTGCTGCCCTACACCAACGACGATCCGGTGCTGGCCCGCAAGCTGGAGGACGTGGGCTGCGCCGCGATCATGCCGCTGGGCTCGCCGATCGGCTCCGGCCTGGGCATCCGCAACCCCCACAACTTCCAGCTGATCACCGAGCGGGCCGGCGTCCCCGTCATCCTCGACGCGGGCGCCGGAACGGCCTCGGACGTCGCCCTGGCCATGGAGCTGGGCTGCGCCGCGGTGATGCTGGCGTCCGCCGTGACCCGCGCCCAGGAACCCGAGCTCATGGCATCCGCCATGCGCCACGCGGTCACGGCGGGCCGCCTGGCGTATTGCGCGGGGCGCATCCCACGACGTCACTTCGCGTTGGCGTCGTCCCCCACCCAGGGAATGCCGGACTTCGACCCTGAGCGGCCGGCGTTCTAGAGGGCCTCCCACGTTTTTGTCTTTCCCGCCGTGGGGGTTGCTCGCCGGTTTTCGCCCGCTGCGCGGTGCGCTCGCCGTGGCGCCTGCGGCGGGCCAGGTCCGCTGCGCGGGGCTGTGGGTGCGGTGACGGGCCTGCGGGGCCGGTGTGTGGGACTGCTTCGCTTTACGTCCCACACACCGGCCCCTCCGGCCCGTCCCCTCCCGTGGGGGAGTAAGTGAACGTGGGTGGGGGCGGGCCATGGTCGTGGCCGTGCAGCCCCCGCCTCGTCGTCACGGGTGACCCGTGTTCGTGTGACCGCGAGGCGCACCGGACCAGCCACGTGCACCCCCACCGGCCTCTTCACCCACCCCCCACGGGAGGGGACGGGCCGGAGCGGGTGGGTGTCCGGACGTAAAGCGAAGCAGTCCGGACACCCACCCGCGCAGGCCCGTCACCGCACCCGACAGCCCCGCGCAGCGGACCCGCCCGCCGCAGGCGAAACGGCGGGACAGCCAAAAACGGAGCGG
>Ga0207426_1001694_pt1 | contig 17003 bp, 17 predicted proteins | sample AraplaMF_Cvi_mMS_FD_184265 | JGI IMG/M metagenome (GOLD analysis project Ga0207426, IMG submission 184265) | Arabidopsis root microbial communities from the University of North Carolina, USA - plate scrape MF_Cvi_mMS (SPAdes) (version 2) | ecosystem: Host-associated > Plants > Roots > Endosphere... | reverse complement strand
CCCGCCGGATCGGCAATTTCATTGCCGGAATGACCGACCGTTTCGCCCTGACCGAGCACCAGCGGCTTTTTGACTCGACCCCGGATTTGCGTTAGGCGGCGCCCATGCCCGACACATCCTCAGCACTGCATCTGTTCGCCGACGTGCTCGCACGCGTGCACGCCGCCTGCCGCGCGCTCGCGAAGGACGCCAACTGGCCCGAGGGCATCGATTTCTCCCGCGTGGTGGTCGAGCCGCCGCGCGACGCCACCCATGGCGACATGGCGACCAACGCCGCCATGGTGCTTGCGAAAGAGGCAAAGGCAAAGCCGCGCGACCTCGCTGAGCAGATTGCCGAGCGGCTGCGTGCCGATGCGCTGATCGCCAAGGTCGACGTCGCCGGTCCCGGCTTCATCAACCTGACGCTGAAGCCGGCCGCCTGGGCCGAGGCGCTGCGCACCGTGCTGCGCGAGGGCGCCGATTACGGCCGCGTCCGCGGCGGCTCCAAGGTGAATGTCGAATACGTCTCGGCCAACCCGACCGGGCCGATGCATGTCGGCCATTGCCGCGGCGCCGTGTTCGGCGACGCGCTGGCGAGCCTGCTGCAGTTCGGGGGCCACGACGTCACCCGCGAATATTACATCAACGACGCCGGTGCGCAGGTCGACGTGCTCGCGCGCTCCGCGTTCCTGCGGTACCGCGAGGCGCTCGGCCAGGACATCGGCGCGATCCCGGAAGGGCTCTATCCCGGCGACTATCTCAAGCCGGTCGGTGCCGCGCTGGCGAAGGAGCACGGCGACAAGCTGCTTGCGATGAGCGAGGCGCAGTGGCTGCCGACGGTGCGCGCCAAGGCGATTGCGATGATGATGGACGAGATCAAGGACGATCTCGCCGCGCTCAACATCCGCCACGACGTGTTCTTCTCCGAGCGCTCGCTGATCGAGGCCGGCAACAACAAGGTCGCCGAGACCATCGATTTTCTCAAGGCCAAGGGCGACATCTATGAAGGCCGCCTGCCGCCGCCGAAGGGCGCGCCGGTCGAGGATTGGGAAGACCGCGAGCAGCTGCTGTTCAAGGCAACGGCCTACGGCGACGACGTCGATCGTCCGTTGATCAAGTCGGACAATTCCTACACCTACTTCGCCTCGGACATCGCCTACCACAAGAACAAGTTCGACCGTGGTTTCGCGGAGATGATCGATGTCTGGGGCGCCGATCATGGCGGCTATATCAAGCGCATGCAGGCGGCGGTGAAAGCGACGACGTCGGGCAAGGGCGCGCTCGACGTCAAGATCGTCCAGCTCGTGAAGTTGCTGCGCAACGGCGAGCCAGTGAAAATGTCGAAGCGGAGCGGGGACTTCGTCACCTTGCGTGAGGTGGTGGATGAAGTCGGGCAGGATGCCGTCCGCTTCATGATGCTTTACCGCAAGAACGACGCCGTGCTCGACTTCGACCTCGCCAAGGTCATGGAGCAGTCGCGCGACAACCCGGTGTTTTACGTCCAGTACGGCCACGCCCGCGGCCATTCGATCTTCCGCAACGCCCGGGCCGAGGTGTTCCCGGACCTGCCCGAGGATGCCGGCAAGCGCATCGCCTGGCTCCGTGAGTCGGCGGTGGAACGGCTGTCGGACCCGGTCGAACTCGATCTTCTCAAGCGGCTTGCAATTTATCCGCGGATGCTAGAAGCGGCAGCCGCGGCCCACGAGCCGCACCGTATTGCCTTTTATCTCTATGACTTAGCGAGCGAATTTCACGCACTTTGGACGAAGGGGCGCGATTTGCCCTATTTACGCTTCATTATCAATAATGATGCAGATCTTACAAAGGCGCGATTGGCAATGGTCCAGGGCGTCGTCTCGGTCCTCGCATCGGGCCTCGCCATTCTCGGCGTCCATGCACCGGACGAGATGCGGTAGTTTGGGGCGAACTACTTAAGGGGAATTTCGGGGGTACCGGCAGAAGCCGGATCGCTTAGACTTGTTTGAAAGCCTTGTGGGACGGAAGCCGTAGCCCGGTCGAGGGCGTACGGCTTTCCCGAAGGGACGCATCATCACGATGGCCGAACGATATCAGGACAGACCGTTTCCCTCCGATGACTACAGTCGCGGTGGCGAGCAGCATGGCAAGGCGGACAACGACCCCTTGGCTGAACTCGCCCGCCTGATCGGACAGACCGATCCGTTTGCAGCGCAGGGACGCCCGAGCGCGGCGCCGGCGCAGAGCTATGGGGATCACGACTACCAGCAGGACGATTATCAGCAGGATTACGCCGAGCAGGCTCCGCCGCCGCCCGGGCCGCCCTCATGGATGCGCCGCGCCAATGTGCAGCCGCAACCGGCGCCCGAACCCGATTATCCTGCCTCCGTGAATCCGGTTCATCCGCTGCATCGTTATTCAAGCCAGCCTGCAGTTCCCGAGCCTGATTTCCATCAGCCGCAGGCCTACCAGGATCACGAGTATCAGGATCAGGCCTATCAGGCTCCAGCCCAATATGGCCACGCGCAGCAGCACGATCAGGCTTACCAGGCGCAAGCCTATCAGCAGGCTGATCCGTCGCGATACGACGATGCGCTGTACGGACGTTTGGAATCGGGCGAGCAGGATTACCAGCGCGATCCCGCTTATCCCGACGATCCCTACGCCTTCCAGAGCGACTACCCCGAGGCTGATCTCGACGAGCCGAAGAAGCAGCGCGGCGGCCTGATGACGGTCGCGGCGATCCTCGCGCTCGCCGTCGTCGGCACCGGCGCGGCATTCGCGTACAAGACCTATATAGGCTCGCCCCGCAGCGGTGAGCCGCCGATCATCAAGGCCGACAATACGCCCACCAAGATCGTGCCGGCGCCTTCGGATGCCGGCAAGGTGCCGGATCGCATGGCGAGCGGCGACGGCTCCGAGAAGATCGTGCCGCGCGAAGAGGCGCCGGTCGACGTCAACGCCAGGGCCAGCGGTCCGCGCGTGGTGTTCCCGCCGCTGAACCAGAATGCGAATCCGCCGCCGGTCGCGAGCGTCTCGCCTTCGACAGTCCCGGCGGCCAGCGCAGGCCCGATCCCGAGCAACGGCACGCTGCCAGCCAATTCGCCGCGCCCGATCAGGACCGTGGCCGTGAGAGGCGATCAGACCGACAGCGCCACGCCGCAGGCCGCCTCGGCCAAGCCGACAGCGGCTGCGCAGAAGCCCGTCGCCGCGCCGGTGGCTCCGGCTGCGCCGCGCAATCCGCCGACCTCGGCCAATGCCAGTGCCAACCAGCCGATGTCGCTGGCGCCGCAGTCGATGCCGGCTTCCGAGCCGCCGCAGCGGATGGCCGCGACCAACCCGACGCAGATCGCGCCCGCGAGCAGCGGTGGCGGCTTCATCGTCCAGGTTTCCTCGCAACAGAGCGAGGATAGCGCGCACGCCTCCTACCGAGTGCTTCAGAGCAAGTACGGCAGCGTGCTTGGGTCGCGCTCGCCCGTCATCAAGCGGGTCGATCTGACCGACAAGGGCAAGGGCATCGTCTACCGCGCCTTCGCCGGCCCCTATGCGTCGGCCGAGGAAGCGACGCAGGCCTGCAACAATCTGAAGTCCGCCGGCCTGCCGACCTGCTTCATCCAGAGGAATTAACGGCCGTTTCCTTGACCCCCTCGCGGGGCAGGGTTAATCGGCCGTTATGAGCACGCGGGCCTTCATTACCGGCGTATCCGGAACCGAACTGACCGCTGTCGAGCGGGAGTTTATCCGTGCCGAGCGCCCATGGGGCTTCATCCTCTTCAAGCGCAACGTCGATACGCCCACTCAAGTCGCTGCATTGGTTGCGGAATTGCGTGGTGTCGCCGGTGCGCTCGACGCGCCAGTCCTGATCGATCAGGAAGGCGGGCGGGTGCAGCGGCTGGGGCCGCCGCACTGGCCGGTCTATCCGCCTGGGGCGATTTTCGCGCGCTTGTACGACACTGATTCGGCGCTCGGACTGACCGCGGCGCGCCTCAGCGCCCGCCTGATTGCCGCCGATCTCGCCGATCTCGGCATTACCGTGGATTGCCTGCCGCTGGCTGATGTCCCGGTCGATGGCGCCGATGCCGTGATCGGGAACCGGGCCTATGGCACCGAGCCGGGCAAGGTCGCGGCCATCGCCCGGGCCGTCACCGAGGGGCTGGAGCAGGGCGGCGTGCTGCCGGTGCTCAAGCACATTCCCGGCCATGGCCGCGCCACCGCCGATACTCATTTCAAGCTGCCGACGGTCGACACACCGACGGACGAACTCGACCGCACCGATTTTGCCGCGTTCAAGCCGCTGGCGGATCTGCCGATGGCCATGACTGCACATGTTGTGTTTAGCGCGGTCGACCCCGCCCATCCGGCGACGACTTCTGCGACAATGATCGCTCAGGTGATTCGCGGCGCAATCGGGTTCCAGGGTTTGTTAATGAGTGATGACGTGTCGATGAACGCGCTCTCGGGGAATATCGCCGAACGGACGCGCGCCATCTTCGCGGCCGGTTGCGACATGGCCCTGCATTGCAACGGCAACATCGAGGAGATGCGCGAGGTCGCCGGCCAGACACCCGAATTGTCGGGCAGGGCGCTGGAGCGGGCGAACGCCGCGCTCGCAGCACGCAAGGCACCGCAGCCGTTCGACCGCGTGGCCGCGCGCGCTGAACTGGACGCATTGATCGCACGGGCAAACACGGCAACCGCATGACCGCAGAAATCCTATCGTTTGAAACCGGGCGGCCCGCAGAGCTCGCCGAGGATGAACCGGCGCTGGTCGTCGACGTCGAAGGCTATGAAGGTCCGCTCGATCTGTTGCTCGCGCTGGCGCGGAACCAGAAGGTCGATCTCGCCAAGATCTCGATTCTGGCACTGGCCGACCAGTACCTCCACTTCATCGAAGCCGCGCGAAAGATCCGGCTCGAGCTTGCGGCCGACTATCTCGTCATGGCCGCCTGGCTCGCTTTCCTGAAGTCGCGCCTGCTGCTGCCGGAGCCGCCGAGCGCGGAGGGGCCGAGCGCGGAGGAAATGGCGACCGCGCTCGCCAACCGCCTGCGCCGTCTCGAAGCCATCCGCGAAGCCGCCAACCGGCTGATGAACCGGCAGCAATTGCTGCGCGACATCTTCCCGCGCGGCGAGCCCGAACAGATCGCCGAGATCCGGCATCCGAAATACACCGCGACGCTGTACGATTTGCTCACCGCCTACGCCTCGCAGCGCCAGTCGCGCGTGCTGGCCAGCGTGCATCTGGCCAAGCGCACCGTGTGGTCGCTCGCCGAGGCGCGCGCCACGCTGGAGCGGCTGGTCGGCAGCATCAGCGAGCAGGACGATTGGGGCGTGCTCGACGACTTCCTGATCCGTCACGTCGCCGATCCCACCCAGCGCGCGACGGTGTTCGCCTCGAGCTTCGCCGCCGCGCTGGAACTGGTGCGTGAAGGTCAGCTCGAGCTGAACCAGAAAGAGGCGTTCGCGCCGATCTATTTCCGGAAGGGGCGCCCGAAACCGGTCGTGGACGCAGCTCCTGCGCCCGATGCGCCGGTCGGTTAAGTGCAAGAAGGAGAATCTGCCATGGCAAGCCTGGCTGAAGCACGGGTAGAAGAGGCCGAGCCGATGGAGAACGAGTCCCAGGCGCGTCCCGAAGAATTGCGGCTGCTGGAAGCGCTGCTGTTCGCCTCGAATGAACCGCTGGACACGGCGACGCTCGCCAAGCGCATGCCCGAGGGCGTGGACGTCAAGGCTGCGCTCGAGCAGCTGCAGGCCGACTATGCCTCGCGCGGCGTAAACCTCGTGCGCGTCGCCAACAAATGGACCTTCCGCACCGCCGGCGACCTCGCCTGGCTGATGACTCGCGAGAGCCACGAGACCCGCCGCCTGTCGCGCGCGGCGATCGAGGTGCTGGCGATCATCGCCTATCACCAGCCGGTGACGCGCGCCGAGATCGAAGAGATCCGCGGCGTCGTGACCTCGAAGGGCACGCTCGACGTGCTGCTGGAGACCGGCTGGATCAAGCCGCGCGGCCGCCGCAAGACGCCGGGTCGTCCCTTGACCTTCGGAACCACCGAGGACTTCCTGTCGCAGTTCACCCTGGAACAGCTCGGCGACCTGCCGGGTCTGGAGGAGCTGAAGGGCACGGGCCTCTTGGATTCGCGTCTTCCGACCGGCTTCAGCGTCCCGACGCCGTCGGATGACCCCCAGCTGCGCGAGGACGAGGATCCCTTGGAACCGGGCGAGGACCTCGATCTGGCGCTGGCGCCCGCTGTCGAGCCCGAGAGCCCGCCTGACGGCGGCCATGAGGGTGGCGAAGGCGGCAGCGAAGAGTGACGCGCCGGCCTTCCGAAGGCCTCCTGCGACCAGTTAACGCTTAGCAAGATTACGTAGTGCCAACAGCGAATTGGCACGGCCTTGGTCCTTGTTTTTGGCCCCTGCCGAGCCTAGGTTTCGGGGAAGATCGGCCGGTCCCCGGCCAGGCGCGTTTGGAGGGTTGCAGGATGGGTTCACTCAGCATTTGGCACTGGATCTTGGTGATCGCAGTCGTCCTGCTGCTGTTCGGCCGCGGCAAGATTTCGGATCTGATGGGCGACGTGGCGCAGGGCATCAAGGCGTTCAAGAAGGGCATGCAGGACGACGACAAGGTCGCCGACAAGCCCGAGCCGGCCAAGTCCCTCGAGCACAACAACGCCGCACCGACTGCGGCCCGGTCCGACGTCGGCAGCAAGGCCGTCTGAGCAGAGAGCACGCGAGACGCGGGTAGCGGCCCCGATCCTGCGCGCAAGGATTGGGCCGGTTGCGGCTGGCGTGAACGGAAGACCTCATGTTCGACATCGGGTGGAGTGAACTGGTCCTGATCGGGGTCGTGGCCCTGGTTGCCATCGGCCCGAAAGAGCTGCCGGGCGTACTGCGCATGGTCGGGCAGTGGCTGGGCAAGGCCCGCAAGATGGCCTCCGAATTCCAGGGCCAGTTTCAGGAAGCGATGCGCGAGGCCGAGATGGCCGACCTCAAGAAGAGCTTCGACGAGGTCAAGGAAGCCGCGTCCGGCTTCACCGGCGGCGGTCTGATGACCTCGCTCCAGAAGGACGTCAGCGACGCGTTGCGCATCGATGCGCTGGACAAGCCCGCCGAGACGACGACCACAACCGCTGTCGAACCGCCGGTGACCCCGACCACGCCGGAAGCGCCGACGCCCGACACGTTCGTGGAAGCCGAGGCGCATGCGGCGGTGAACGAGCCGCTCGCGATCACCCGTGAGGTCGAGCAGGCGCAGGCCGCCGACACCCCGGTGGCTCAGGACGGCGTCGTTCAGGATACAAGGCCATCCGAGGCGATCAAGGACGCCAAAGCGTCATGAGCGACGCCGATATCGAGGCCAGCAAAGCCCCATTGATGGACCATCTGATCGAGCTGCGGTCGCGGCTGATCAAGGCGCTGCTCGGCTTCGGCGTAGCCTTCATCTTCTGTTTCTTCTTCGCCAAGCAGATCTACAACGTGCTGGTCTGGCCGTTCGTGTGGGTCGCTGGCCCCGAGAATTCCAAGTTCATCTACACGGCGCTGCTGGAATATTTCATCACCCAGCTCAAGCTTGCGCTGTTCGGCGCCGGCTTCATCTCGTTCCCGATCGTCGCGACGCAGATCTACAAATTCGTCGCGCCCGGGCTCTACAAGCACGAGAAGCAGGCCTTCCTGCCGTATCTGGTCGCGACACCGTTCTTCTTCGTGCTGGGCGCGGCGCTGGTCTATTTCGTGGTGCTGCCGATGCTGGTGCGCTTCTCGCTCGGCATGCAGCAGGCAGGCTCCGACGAGACCGCGCAGATCCAGCTCTTGCCCAAGGTCGGCGAGTATCTCTCGCTGATGATGTCGCTGATCTTCGCCTTCGGCATCGCCTTCCAGCTGCCGGTGATCCTGACGCTGCTCGGCCGCATCGGCATCGTCACCTCGAAAATGCTGCGCGAGAAGCGCCGCTATTTCATCGTCGTCGCCTTCGTCATCGCGGCCGTGCTGACTCCGCCCGACGTGCTGAGCCAGTGCTCGCTCGCGATCCCCCTGCTGGCGCTCTACGAGGGCTCGATCATCGCAGTGGGCATGGTGGAGAAGAAGGCCGCCGCCGCGCAGGCCTCGACCGGCACCGACGTGTCGACGCCGGCGAATCCGGCGGAGTAGGGCACTTTCGCTCTATCATGGCGCTGCTCAGCCCATGATTCGTCATGCCCGGGCTTGACCCGGGCATCCACGACTTGATCTAAGGCGGCAGATACGTGGATGGCCGGGATAAACCCGGCCATGACGGGAAGACAGCCATGCACGACATCAAATCGATCCGCGACAATCCGCAAGCCTTCGACGCCGGTCTCGCCCGGCGTGGCCTGAAGCCGCTGTCGGGCTCGCTGCTGGCGATCGACGAGAAGCGGCGTGCGGCGATCCTGGCTTCCGAGCAGGCGCAGGCGCGGCGCAATGCGGCCTCAAAGGAAATCGGCGACGCCAAGAAGGCGAAGGACGAGGCGCGCGCGGCCAAGCTGATGGCCGAGGTCGCCGAGCTCAAGACCACCATGCCGGAGCTCGAGGCGGCCGCGAAGTCGGCCGACGAGGAGCTGACGAAAGAGCTGTCCGCGATCCCGAACATTCCGTTCGACGAGGTGCCCGACGGCGTCGACGAGCACGGCAATGTGCAACACCATGTCTACGGCAACAGGCGCAATTACAGCTTCGCGCCGAAGCTGCACGATGATCTCGGCACGGCGCTCGGCTACATGGATTTCGAGGCCGCGGCGAAGCTTTCCGGCGCGCGCTTCGTCGTGCTGAAGAAGGGGCTGGCGCGGCTCGAGCGTGCCATCGGCCAGTTCATGCTCGACCTGCACACCAACGAGCACGGCTATACCGAGATCAATCCGCCGCTGCTGGTGCGCAACGAGGTGATGTACGGTACGGGCCAGCTGCCGAAATTCGAGGATGACCAGTTCTGGGCGATCAGGGGCGAGCTGCTTGCCTCGCCTGATCCGGAGCGGCTGAAGACCGAGCGGCTCGGCCTGATCCCGACCGCCGAAGTCTCGCTCACCAATCTGGCGCGCGAATCCATTCTCGACGAGAAGCAATTGCCGATGCGCCTCACAGCGCTGACGCCGTGCTTCCGCGCCGAGGCGGGCGCGGCCGGGCGCGATACCCGCGGCATGATCCGCCAGCACCAGTTCACCAAGGTCGAACTGGTGTCGATCACGACGCCCGAGACCAGCAAGGACGAGCTGGAGCGGATGCTATCCTGCGCCGAGCAGGTGCTGCAGAAGCTCGATCTGCATTATCGTGTGATGACGCTCTGTGCAGGCGACATGGGCTTCTCGTCGCAGAAAACCTACGACATCGAAGTATGGATGCCCGGGCAGGGCGAAGGCGGCATGTTCCGCGAGATCTCGAGTTGCTCGGTCTGCGGCGACTTCCAGGCGCGGCGCATGGATGCGCGCTCGCGCGGGCCGGACGGCAAGCCACGCTTCGTGCACACGCTGAACGGCTCCGGCACCGCGGTCGGCCGCGCGCTGATTGCCGTGATGGAGACCTATCAGCAGGAGGACGGCTCGATCGCGGTCCCGGACGTGCTCCAGCCCTATATGGGCGGGCTGAAAGTCGTTGCGCGCGACTAAAGGCGCGTTCCGTGCCTAAGCGAGAGAAACGTTGGTTGCGAAGACCGGATGGCAGGCTATCCTGCAGGCCATCCGTCAATGCGAACTGACCGCCCATGGCCTTGCATCGCGACATCTTCTGGATCGGCAGACAATGGGCTGTGACGGGTGCCGGCATCCAGGCTGTCGACCAGCGCCTGCGTGGCGTGCTCGATATCGCGGTCGCGCGGCTCTGGGATGATGAGCTCGTGCAGGCCCGGCGCTCCAAGGCCGGCGTGAATACCGCCGATTTCGACAAGGCGCTGACGATTGCGCGCGAACGCTTTCCGAACACGCCCGTAGAACCGCCTGCTTCGGACCCGATCCTTGCTCAAATGAATGCGCTCGGCGTAATCGAGACTCCCATCATTGAGACCTCCCCAATCGCCGAGACCCCCGTCGTCGGTCGGGCCGCGCCAGCGCTGAAGCTGCGCACCGAAGGGCGGCTCGCGCGCTTCCTGCCGCAATGGCGCGTCCGCCGGTAGCCGGTCGCGGCCCCTGGAACTGACTGCCGTTCCGGGATCGCCCGGTTTGCCTGATGGGCCATAGCCGGATAAGACGGCTCAAAAGGGCTTCAGGAATCGATCCTTCGCATGCGCATTCTCTGCACCAATGACGACGGCATCCACGCCCCCGGCCTCAAGGTCGTGGAGGAAATCGCCAGGGCACTGTCCGACGACGTCTGGGTCGTCGCACCCGAGCTCGACCAGTCCGGCGTCTCGCATTCGCTGTCGCTCAACGATCCCTTGCGGCTGCGGGAAGTTGGCCCGCGGCACTTCGCCGTGCGCGGCACGCCGACCGACTGCGTCATCATGGGCGCGCGGCACATCCTCGGCACCAAGCCGCCGGATCTGGTTCTGTCGGGAGTCAACAAGGGCCGCAACGTCGCCGAGGACGTGGTCTATTCCGGCACCATCGCCGGCGCGCTGGAGGGCACGATTCTGGGGCTGCCGTCGTTCGCGCTGTCGCAGGAATTCAGCGTCGAGACCCGCGACCGGCCGCAATGGGACACCGCGCGCCAGTTTGGTCCCGACATCCTGCGCAAGGTGATCAAGGCCGGCATCCCCAAGGACACCGTCATCAACGTCAACTTCCCGTCCTGCGCGCCGGAGGACGTGCTCGGCATTCGCGTCACCCGCCAGGGCAAGCGCAATCTCGGCTTCCTCAAGATCGACGAGCGCAGGGACGGCCGCAACAATCCGTATTTCTGGATCGGCTTCGAGCGCGCGGCGATGATGGACACGCCCGCGGAAGGCACCGATCTGGCGGCACTGCGCGAGCGTTATGTCTCGGTGACGCCGCTCCGGCTCGACCGCACCAACGAAGCATTTTCCGAAGCGCTGAGCGCGACGTTGAAGTAGCTGAGGGTCCGTAGCCCGGATGGAGCCAACGGGTCGCGCGAATGCGCGCCCGATGACAGGCTCCGCAAAATCCGGGGCCGTCACCGCTCGTGGCACGATTCCCGGATTGCGCTTCGCTTCATCCGGGCTACGCCAATCTGCCGCTAGCCGCCGCGGAGCGCGGCTTCGATGGTCTTGCCGAGCGCGTCGAGCTGGAACGGCTTCTGCAGCGCCGGGCGGTCGCGATACTGCTCGGGCAGGCCGGACGAGCCGTAGCCGGTCGCGAAGATGAACGGGCAGCCCTTGGCCTTAATGACATCGGCCACCGGGGAGATGACCTTGCCGTTGACGTTGACGTCGAGGATGGCGATGTCGAATTCGGTCGCCTCGGCGAGGCGCATCGCCTCGGTAATGTCGCCGGCCTCGGCCGCGACCTTGTAGCCGAGTTCTTCGAGCATGTCCGCGACCATCATCCTGATCATCACCTCGTCTTCGACGAGGAATACGGAGAGGCTCGAAAGCCCGGTCGCGGTCATTGTCGTTGAGTCCTTGCCCATTTGCGGAAAACGTTCGCAGATAACACGAATCGACGCAATGCGCGTTTCGGCGAACGGACGCATGAAAATGGCCTTGGCGGCCAGTCCGTTGCAAGCGAATTTGTGGTCAAATATCGCTGCAAAAGGCTATCATAGGTTCCTGAGCAGGAACAGGATTCTGGCTTCCAGCCGGGCCGCGCAAGCGATGATCCGGACCTGACAAACAACACATAAGGCGATGACCTCCAATCAGCACCCGCCGGAAAAGATGATGTTTCAGCTCGCGCTGAGGCGTCGGGGCATCAGCGACCAGGTGGTGCTGAGGACCATGGAAGAGGTGCCGCGCGAGCAGTTCGTCGATGCGGCCGACCGCGACGGCGCCTATCGTGACAGCGCGCTGCCGATCGCCTGCGGGCAGACCATCAGCCAGCCCTTCGTCGTCGCCTACATGACCGAGCAACTGCAGCTGCAGAAGACGCATCGCGTGCTCGAGATCGGCGCCGGCTCCGGCTATCAGGCCGCGGTGCTGTCGAAGCTCGCGGGCCAGGTGCTGACGGTCGAGCGTTACCGCAAGCTCGCGGACGCCGCGCGCGCCAGGCTTGAAAAGCTGGACTGTCACAATGTCGAAGTGATGCTGGGCGACGGTCTCAACCTGCCGCCAAATATCGGCCCGTTCGATCGCATCATCGTCACCGCTGCGGTGGAGCAGCTGCCGGAGAATCTGGTCGAGCGGCTCGAGGTCGGAGGCATCCTGATCGCGCCGGTCGGTCCGCATCAGGGCGTGCAGACACTGGTCCGGCTGACCCGGACCGAGGCGGGGATAGAGCGCAGGGAACTCGTGGAGGTCCGCTTCGTGCCGGCGCTGCCCGGTGTGGCACGGGAGCTGTAGATTTCCGGATCGGCTGTGCTGCCAACATCTTATTGGGAGGGTTAAGCCGTTATTTACTCGACGCGTGTTTACTTAAAACACCAGTTCTGTTGCGTACGAGTGAGTAACCATGTCTGTCGTCGCCGAGTTGCTTTACTCGCGCCGCGTGCCGCAGGTCGCGGTGCTGGCGCTGATCTCCTTCAGCTTCGCAGGGTGCAGCGCCGACATGTCGTCGCGCCTGTCCCAGTCGAACTTCTCAAATCCCTTCTCGTCGGAGGCGACCGGTTCGGTGCAGCAGGCACCGCCGCCGCAGCGTGAGCTGCCGCAATATTCGCGGCCGCAGACGCAGCCCGGCTATTATCAGTCGCAGCCCTTGGCGCCGCCGCCGGCAGTGTCCGCGCCGCAATTCTATCCCGTCACGTCGAATGGCGGTGTGTCCGGTGGTGGCCGCGGGGTCAGCTCCTACGCGCCTCCGTCGCAGCCGCATCTCGAAACCACGGCCGCGGTGCCGCCGCGTTCGGTCGCTGCAGCCCAGCCGGCCGGCGGGACCAAGATCATCGTCGGCACCAGCGATACGCTCGACGTGCTCGCCAAGCGCTATCACGTCACGCCGCAAGCGATCCTGGCTGCCAACGGCTACAAGGGGCCGCGCGCGTTGTCGCCCGGCCAGCAACTGGTCATCCCGCATCCGGCAACGGCTGCGGCGCCTGCACCGGCGATGGCTCCGGTCGCGGCAGCTCCCGCGATGGCGCCGGCCAAGCCGGTTGCAGCCATGGCTGCGCCTGCAAGCTCGCACTTCGTCAATCGTGGCGATACGCTCGCCAGCATCGCCCGCAAGAACCACATCTCCGCGGCTGAGCTCGCCCGTGCCAACGGTCTCGATGCCTCGGCCAAGCTCAAGCTCGGCACCAAGCTGACGGTGCCCGGGTCCAAGACCGCCGCCCTCGCGGCGCCGGTTGCCGCGGCTCCTGTCGGGGCCTCGCCTGTTGCCGGGACGCTCCAGCCGGTTGCCGCGGCGCCTGCGCCGGCCACCAAAATGGCCTCCGCCGCTGCGCCCGTGCAGAGCGCGCGTCTGGCCCAGGCCACCGCCAATGTCGAAGAGAAGCCCGCGGAGGCTCCGGCGAAAGCCGCCGAGACCACCAGCGCGCTCCCGACCTTCCGCTGGCCGGTCCGCGGCAAGGTGGTCACGAGCTACGGCGCCAAGACCAATGGCAAATCCAACGACGGCATCAATCTCGCGGTACCCGAGGGTACGCCGGTCAAGGCGGCTGAAGACGGTGTCGTTGCCTATTCCGGCAACGAGCTGAAAGGTTACGGCAATCTGGTCCTGGTTCGGCACTCCAACGGCTACGTCACCGCATATGCCCATGCGAGTGAGCTGCTGGTGAAGCGCGGTGATACCATCAAGCGCGGTCAGGTCATTGCCAAGTCGGGTCAATCCGGTGAGGTGGCGTCGCCGCAGCTCCACTTCGAAATCCGCAAGGGTTCGAGCCCGGTTGACCCGCTTCAATTCCTGAACGGGGCGTGAGGGCTTCGTCGCCTCTGCAATGACCGAATACTGGATCGCCCGCTCCTGTGCGCAAGTGCGCACAAGGCGGGCGAAAACAGTTTTGAGCGGGGAGGTGGCTTCAGCTACTTCGCCGTCAGCTTCACGCCGAGCCGGCCCGCCAGCTCCTGAACGAACTGCCAGGCCACGCGGCCCGAGCGGGAGCCGCGCGTGGTCGACCATTCCAGCGCCTCGCGCTCGAGCGCCTCGTCGTCGACCTTGACGCCGAAATGGCTGCAATAGCCGCGCACCATCGCGAGATATTCGTCCTGGCTGCAGCGGTGGAAGCCGAGCCACAGGCCGAAACGATCCGACAGCGAGACCTTTTCCTCGACCGCTTCGCCGGGATTGATCGCGGTCGAGCGTTCGTTCTCGATCATGTCGCGGGCGAGCAGGTGGCGCCGGTTGGAGGTGGCGTAGAGGATGACGTTCTCGGGCCGGCCTTCGATGCCGCCTTCGAGCACGGCCTTGAGCGATTTGTAGGACGCGTCGTTGCCGTCGAAGGAGAGGTCGTCGATAAAGACGATGAAGCGGAAATCGGAGTCGCGGAGCTTCTCCATCAGCATCGGCAGCGTTTCGATATCCTCGCGGTGGATCTCGATCAGCTTGAGCTTGTCGGCAGGCTTGCGGTCCGCGTTGATGCTGGCATGCGCCGCCTTCACCAGCGACGATTTGCCCATGCCGCGCGCGCCCCAGAGCAGGGCGTTGTTGGCGGGCAGGCCGTTGGCGAAGCGCTCGGTGTTCTCCATCAGGATGTCGCGCATCCGGTCGACGCCCTTGAGCAAGAACAGCTCGACGCGGCTGACCCGTGGCACCGCGGCGAGGCGGCCGTCGGGGTGCCAGACGAAGGCGTCCGCCTGCCTGAACGTCTCGCGTTCGACGGCCGGCTTGCCCTGGGCGGCGAGATGCGCCGCGATCGTCTCCAGCGCGCGGACGAGGCGCTCCTGGGCGAGGTCCGGGGATGTCCTGAGGGCTGCCTTAACCGGCGCCTTGACTGCCCCCTTGGGGCGTTTTGCCGCGACGGCGGCGGGCTTACTGGCAGGGGTGCGGGGGCCTTTGCCGGCCGGGCTTTTGCTTGGTTTTTTGGGCATGTCCGAAGTTCCTGAGAATGCAGCCTTATCGGGCCTGAGCGCGCGCCGCAAGGTGGCCAAATCGACGGTCTGGCAGCGTTGCAATTGGGGCGGTGGCCGCTATAGTCCGCGCGAATTTGACCGAACCGGTCGCCTGTAATGGCCTGACCGGCTTCCCCCCGTTCTCACGAGGATTGTCCGAATGCTGATTACCCCTGCGTATGCCCAGGCCGCGGGCGCCGGCGACACCAACAGCATGTTGATGTCGTTGCTGCCGTTCGCCCTGATCTTCGTGATCATGTACTTCCTGATTCTGCGTCCGCAGCAGAAGAAGGTCCGCGATCATGCCGATCTCGTGAAGAACATCCGCCGCGGCGACACCGTCGTGACCTCGGGCGGCCTCGTCGGCAAGGTCACCAAGGTCGTCGACGACGACCAGATCGAGTTCGAGATTGCCGACGGCGTGCGCGTGCGGCAGATGCGTTCGATGGTCTCCGGTGTGCGTGCCAAGGGCGAGCCGGCGAAGGAATCCAAGGACAGCGCCAAGGATGCGAAGGAAGCCGCCAAGGACGACGCCGCGTCGAAGTGAGCGCTTCCGCGCGTCGTTTGAGTTTCCAGCAAATCTCCTGATCTGACAGGTCGAGTCGATGTTGTATTTCACGCGGTGGAAGGCGCTCGGGATCATCCTGACGGCGCTGATCGTGTGCCTCTGCGCGGTCCCGAACTTCTTCCCCGAAGCGCAGGTCAAGACCTGGCCCGCCTGGGCGCAGCGACGGCTCGTGCTCGGCCTCGACCTTCAGGGCGGCTCCTATCTGCTGCTCGAGGTCGATTCCAACTACGTGAAGAAGGAACGGCTGGATCAGGTTCGCGATGACGTTCGCCGGACTTTGCGCGATGCCAAGATCGGCTTCACCGGCGGCGTCACTGTGCGCAACGACGCGGCCGAGGTTCGCATCACCAAGGAGAGCGACGTGCAGCCGGCGCTCGCCAAGCTGCGCGAACTGTCGCAGCCGCTCGGCGGCTTGATGGGGTCCAGCGGCCAGCGCGACCTCGAAGTGGCCGATGCCGGCGGCGGCGTGATCCGCCTGACCATCTCGCAGGCCGCAATGCTCGACCGCTTGCGCAAGACCATCGAGCAGTCGATCCAGATCGTCGAACGTCGCGTCAACGAGCTCGGCACCGTCGAACCGGTGATCCAGCGGCAGGGCAACGATCGCATCCTGGTGCAGGTCCCCGGTCTTCAGGACCCGACCCGCCTGAAGGAGCTGCTCGGCAAGACCGCGAAGATGGAATTCCGCATGGTCGACCCCTCGGTGTCGCCTGACCAGGCGCAGCAGGGGCGGCTGCCGCCGGAATCCGAACTGTTGATGAGTGCTGCGCCGCCGCCGACGCCCTACGTGGTCAAGAAGCAGGTGCTGGTCGCCGGCGGCGATCTCACCGACGCCCAGGCGAGCTTCGACCAGCGCACCAGTGAGCCGGTCGTCAGCTTCAAGTTCAACACGTCGGGCGCGCGCAAATTCTCGCAGGCGACGCAGGAGAATGTCGGGCTGCCCTTCGCCATCGTGCTGGACAACAAGGTGATCTCGGCGCCCGTGATCCGCGAGCCCATCACCGGCGGCCAGGGCCAGATCTCGGGCAATTTCACCGTGCAATCGGCCAACGATCTGGCGATCCTGCTGCGCGCCGGCGCGCTGCCGGCGCCGCTGACGGTCGTCGAGGAGCGCACTGTCGGTCCGGGTCTCGGCCAGGATTCGATCGAGAAGGGCGAGCTTGCGGCTTACGTCGGCTCGATCCTGGTCATCGTCTTCATGCTCGTGACCTACCGGCTGTTCGGCGTGTTCGCCAACATCGCGGTGGCCATCAACGTCGCCATGATCTTCGGCCTGTTGTCGCTGCTCAATGCCACGCTGACGCTGCCCGGCATCGCCGGCATCGTGCTCACGGTCGGCATCGCGGTCGACTCCAACGTGCTGATCTACGAGCGCATCCGCGAGGAATTGCGCGGCGGCCGCAACGCGATTTCGGCGATCGACGCCGGCTTCAAGCGGGCGCTTGC
>Ga0207426_1001691_pt1 | contig 17029 bp, 14 predicted proteins | sample AraplaMF_Cvi_mMS_FD_184265 | JGI IMG/M metagenome (GOLD analysis project Ga0207426, IMG submission 184265) | Arabidopsis root microbial communities from the University of North Carolina, USA - plate scrape MF_Cvi_mMS (SPAdes) (version 2) | ecosystem: Host-associated > Plants > Roots > Endosphere... | reverse complement strand
GGTGTCCGGACGTAAAGCGAAGCAGTCCGGACACCCACCCGCGCAGGCCCGTCACCGGCACCCGACAGCCCCGCGCAGCGGACCCGCCCGCCGCCAGGCACAACGGCGAGACAGCCAAAAACGGAGCGGAGGCAAAACGCAGCGGCCCCGCCGCGGGCGACAAACGGCGAGCAACCCCCACGGCGGAAAAGACAAAAACGTGGGCCAAAAGCAAAGCGCAGCGAACCGGCCGACAACGTGGGAAGCCTCTGTCGGAGACATGTAGGCGCGCTGTCGGCAGCCCCTGACACCGTGGTGGCATGACGCGAGAGAAGATATCCACCAAGGGCGGGAACGCCGTGGAGGTGCGCGGTCTGGTCAAGCACTTCGGCGCGGTCAAGGCCGTCGACGGGGTGGACCTGGACGTGAAGGAAGGCACCGTGCTCGGGGTGCTCGGCCCGAACGGTGCCGGCAAGACGACGCTCGTACGGTGCCTGTCGACCCTCCTCGTGCCGGACGCCGGCCATGCCGTCGTGGCCGGTTTCGACGTGGTGCGCCAGCCCCGCGCGCTGCGCCGCACCATCGGCCTGACCGGGCAGTACGCCTCGGTCGACGAGAAGCTCTCCGGCTGGGAGAACCTCTACATGATCGGGCGGCTGCTCGATCTGTCCCGCAAGGACGCCCGGGGCCGTGCGGACGAGATGCTGGAGCGGTTCTCGCTGACCGAGGCCGCCAAGCGGCCGGCGGCCAAGTACTCCGGCGGTATGCGCCGCCGGCTGGACCTCGCCGCCTCGATGATCGGCCGGCCGGCGGTGCTGTACCTGGACGAGCCGACGACCGGGCTGGATCCCCGTACCCGGAACGAGGTGTGGCAGGAGGTCCAGCAGATGGTGCGCGAGGGCGCGACGGTGCTGCTGACCACCCAGTACATGGAAGAGGCCGAGCAGTTGGCGAACGAGCTGACGGTCATCGACCGCGGCCGGGTGATCGCCGAGGGGCGGGTCGACGACCTCAAGGCGAAGGTCGGCGGGCGGACGCTGCAGATCCGGCCGTCGGACCCTGGCGAGCTGGACCGGATGGCGGGGGCCGTCGCCCGGGCCGGTCTCGACGGCATCGCCGGCGCCACGGCTGACCACGACGGGGGTGTGGTCAACGTACCGATCATCAGCGACGAGCAGTTGACCGCGGTGGTGAACGTGCTCGGCCGGGAGGGCATCGCGCTCGCCGGGATCAGCACCCATCTGCCCAGCCTGGACGAGGTGTTCTTGGCCATCACCGGCCAGAAGACCTCCGAGGCGGGCGCCGAGGACGTCATGGACCAGCAGTACGCGGAGGTGTCGGCATGAGCGCGGCGACGATGACGGCGCCACGGCTGAAGGCCGCCGCGGACGAGGGCCGGATCGGCGTGCGCGCCAATCTGCGGCACATCGGCGCGCTGGTGCGGCGCAACGCGCTGCAGATCCGGCAGGACCCGGAGTCGATGTTCGACGCCGTGCTGATGCCGATCATCTTCATCCTGCTGTTCACCTATGTCTTCGGCGGTGCCATCGCCGGCAAGGGCCACCAGCACGACTACGTCCAGCACCTGGTGCCCGGGATGATGGCGATGATGGGCATGAACATCGCCATGGCGGTGGGCACGGGCGTCAACGAGGACTTCCGCAAGGGCGTGATGGACCGCTTCCGGACCATGCCGATCGCCCGGTCCTCGGTCCTGATCGCCAAGATCGTCGTCGAGATCGGCCGGATGCTGGTCGCCACCGCGATCCTGCTCGGCATGGGCTTCCTGCTGGGCCTGGAGATCAAGGGCAGCATGCTCGCCTTCCTGGCCTCGATCGTGCTGTCCACGGTCTTCGGCGCGGCCCTGATGTGGATCTTCATTCTGCTGGGGCTCGCCATGAAGACCCCGCAGGCGGTGCAGGGGGTGGCGATGCTCGTGCTGATGCCGCTGCAGTTCGGCTCGTCGATCTTCACTCCGACGACGAAGATGCCCGGCTGGCTGAAGGGCTTCACCGAGGTCAACCCGCTCTCCAACCTGGCGGACGCGGCCCGCGCGCTGATCAACGGCCAGGGCCCGGTGGCCCATCCGACCCTGATCACCCTGGGCTGGGCGGTCGCCATCACGGCCGTCACGATGCCGCTCGCGGTGGCGAAGTTCCGCAAGAAGACCTGACGCGCGTCCCGCAGGGGGTCTCCCTGCGGGACGGCCCTTCGCCCGGCTCGCGTCAGATGAGGGCGGTGGCCTCTTCGAGGGAGAGGCCACCGCCTTCGGCGTGGGCCCGCGCATAGGCCGCGTCGCCCAGCAGCGCCCGCGCGGCCGCCTCGGTGCGCTCCCGGTCGTCCCGGATGATCCGCGGCGGGACATGGCTGTCCGCCCGCAGCCCGTCGTACGCCCCGACCAGGCGCGCCGCGTCCGCGCCCGCGGACGGGCCGCGCACCGCCATCACCACCCGCGCGCCGGTGAGGAGTTGCACCACCGGAAGGTCCGGCGCGACCATCTGCGTCAGGGAGTCCTGCATGGTGGCCAGGGCCGTCCGGAACCGCGTCAGCAGTTCCTCCTCGCGGCTTCCCTCGTCCAGGTCCAGGGAGATCAGCGAGGTCTCCAGCATGCCGGCGAACAGGTCGGGGGCGCGCGGGGTGAAGATCTCGCGCACCGTGTGGAGTTCGGCCCGCGCCTCCGAATGACGCCCCTGCACCGTCATCAGCATCGCGAGGGTCAGCCGCGCGAACGGCTCGGTGTCCCGGCCGCTGTTGCCCTTGACGGCTTCGGCCAGCACCTCGCGCAGCATCCGCTCGCCGGTCTCCGCCTGGCCGTCCTCGATCAGTACGGCCCCCAGCCGGCAGCGCAGCAGCAGCGTCTGGCCGTGCGCCCCCAGGTTCTCGGCGTGCACCATCGCCGCCCGGTAGTCGCGTGCGGCCCGCGCGTACGCGCCCCGTCTCTCGTGGGTTTCGCCGCGGCCCGACAGCGCCTCGGCCGCGCCCCAGGCGTCGCCGATCCGGAGGAAGATCTGCAGTGCCTCGTCGGCGTCCCGGGTCGCCTGGGACAGCCCGCGGGGGCGGTCGTTGAGGATCTTGGAGCGGAACTGCAGCATGTAGGCCAGCTCCCATGCGTAGCCGAAGCCGCGGCAGGCCCGCACCGCGCTGTCGACGAGCTCCGCCAGGTCGTCGAACTGCCCGGTGAGCAGCACCGCGTAGTACCACAGCGCGCCGGGCACCCGGCTGGTCTGCGGCATGCCCGGGCGGTAGACGGTGAGCATCCCGGCCAGCTCCTCCTGCATCTCCGGGTTGCGCAGCGCCTCGATGTCGCTGTCCATGCTGGAGAGCGCGACCAGCCGGACTTCCCGGCGGGCCTCCAGCAGCTGTTCGGGAGCCATCGGCGGAGGTGCGTCGATGGGGCTGACGTCCAGGTCGGGGGCGGGTTCGGCGGTCGGGCCGAAGGGGTTGGGGCCGAGCGCGCCGGCCGCCGTCGCCCAGTGGCGGGCGTCGCTGCGGTGGTCGCGCAGCGACCAGAACCACTGCAGGGACAGCACCAGGCACAGCGCCTCGTGCTCGTCGCGCGCGGCCAGGGCGCGGCGCAGCGCGGTGCGCAGGTTGTCGTGCTCCAGCTCCAGTTGCTCCATGCCGACGCGCTGGCCGGGGCCGCGCAGCAACGGGTCGGTGGTGCGGGCCAGTTCGCGGTAGGAGACGAGGTGGCGGCGCTCGGCTCCGGCCCGCTCCCCCGCCTCGTCCAGCCGCTCGCCGGCGTACTCCGCCACCGTCTCCAGCAGCCGGTAGCGCATCTGCCCCCCGGCGCGGGCACCACGGCCCGCTTCGGCGGAGCCGTCCCCCGTGCCGGCCGGTGCCGCCACCACCAGCGACTTGTCGATCAGCGAGCCGAGCAGTCCGGCCACCTCGCGCGGATCGACGCCGTCGCCGCCGCACACCGCTTCCGCGGCGGCCAGGTCGCAGCCCCCGGCGAAGACGGACAGCCTGCGCAGGACGGCCCGTTCGGGCTCGTCGGTCAGGTCCCAGGACCAGTCCACGACCGCCCGCAGGGTCTGCTGCCGGGGCAGCAGGGTCCGGCTGCCGCTGGTCAGCAGCCGGAAGCGGTCGTCGAGCCGGTCGGCGAGCTGCCGCGGCGTCAGCAACCGCAGCCGGGCCGCGGCGAGTTCGATGGCCAGCGGCAGCCCGTCCAGCCGCCGGCAGATCTCGGTGCAGGCCGCCGTCGTCTCCTCGTCGGCGTCGACGCGGAAGCCGGGCAGGGCGGCGGCCCCGCGGTCGGCGAGCAGCCGCAGCGCGACGGGGTCGGGCAGCGGCTCGACCGGCCGCAGCACCTCGCCGGGTACGGCCAGCGGCTCCCTGCTGGTGGCCAGCACCGTCACTCCGGGGCAGTCGGCCAGCAGCCGCTCGGCGAGCTCGGCGGCGGCGCCGATCACATGCTCGCAGTTGTCGAGGACGAGCAGCATCCGGCGCCCCGCGCAGTGCTCGGCGAGCCGGCCGAGCGGGTCCAGGGCGGTCGGGTCGGCGGCGGCGCGCAGGCCTTCCGCCGTGGTGCCGCGGACCACGGTCTCGCGGGCACCGAGCGCGGTCAGCACGGCCTCGGGCACGGTCTGCGGATCGTCCACCGGCGCCAGCTCGGCCAGCCACACGCCGTGCGGCCAGGCGTCCGGGCGCGCGGCCGCCGCGGTCTCCGCGCCCTCCTGCGACAGCCGGGTCTTGCCGGCGCCGCCGGGGCCCAGCAGCGTCACCAGCCGGTGCCCGGCCAGGTCGGCGCGGATCGCCGCCAGATCGGTGTCCCGCCCGACGAAGGAGGTGAGCCGGGCCCGGAGGTTGCCGGGCCGGGGGTGCGGCGGGGTGAGGAAGGGGGCGGGGACGGGATGGGGGGCGGGGCCGGCGGCGGCCGCGGATCCGGGCGCCGGGAGCGGCGGCTGCGGCGAGGAGGGCGGCGCCGGGTGCGGGGGCGGCGGCAGGGTCTCCGACCGCGGACGGAGCAGTTCCGCGTGCAGGGCGCGCAGTTCCGGGCCGGGGTCCGCGCCGAGGCGGTCGGCGAGGCCGGTGCGTATGTCCTCGTAGGCGGCCAGTGCCTCCGCGGTGCGGCCCGCCGCGCGCAGGGCGCGCAGCCGCAGCGCCTGGAGCGGCTCGTCCAGCGGATGGTCCTGGCACAGCGCGAGCAGGGTGGGCAGCGCCCGGTCGGCCCGGCCCAGGGCGAGGTCGGCGGCGAGGCGGGTGCGCTGGGCGTCCAGCCGGCGGCTCTCGGCGCGGGCCGCCTCGACGCCGGCGTCGGGCAGGTCGGCGAGGACCGGGCCGCGCCAGAGCGCCAGGGCGTCGTCGAGCAGGGCGGCGGCGCCGGCCGGGTCCGCGGCACCGAGCGCCCGGCCGCCCTCCGCCGCGAGGCGCTCGAAGCGGTGCAGGTCGACCGCGTCGGGCTCGGCGCACAGCCGGTAGCCGCCGTCGACCGAGATCACCGCGGCATGCCCCAGGGCGCGGCGCAGCCGGCCGACCAGCGCCTGCAGGGCGCCTGCCGCGTCGGCGGGCGGGTCCAGGCCCCAGATGTCGGCGATCAGTACGTCCGGGGACAGGGCCCGGCCGGGGCGCAGCGCGAGGGCGGCGAGCAGCGCGCGCAGGCGGGGTCCGCCGAGCGCGACGGGGGTGCCGTCGGTCCGGTTGGCCTGGGTGGTGCCGAGAATTCCGTAACGCACCGGCCCATTGTCGTTCAAGTCGGGAACTCCCCAGGCACCGAGCGTCGTTTTCGGGTCCACGGGTCCTGGGCAGGGGTCCGTGCACGAGCCCGTCGGCACCGCACCGTGCGCCGGCCGCCGTGACGCCGTTACGGTCAGGGCTGCCCCTCACCAGACATCCGGGAGCCCCGCACCATGACCACAGCAATCCGACGCGCCGACCGCCGCATCAGCCCGGTCTTCCTCGCGCTCGTCGCCGTCATGGCGGTGTCGGGATGGGCCGTGTGGAGCGGCACGCTCGCGGCGCACACCGGCTTCGCGGTGTTCTTGTTCGTGGTGTCCGGCTGGATCGTGTCGCTGTGCCTGCACGAGTACGCGCATGCCAGGACCGCACTGCACAGCGGCGACATCTCGGTGGAGGCCAAGGGCTATCTGACGCTGAACCCGCTGAAGTACACCCATGCGCTGCTCAGCATCGTGCTGCCGGTGATCTTCGTGATCATGGGCGGGATCGGGCTGCCGGGCGGTGCGGTGTTCATCGAGCGCGGCCGGATCCAGGGGCGCTGGCGGCACAGTCTGATCTCGGCGGCCGGGCCGCTGACCAACATCGTGTTCGCGGCGGTGTGCACGGCGCCGTTCTGGCTGAACGGGCTGGCCGGGGTGCCCGCTCCGTTCCGTTTCGCGCTGGCGTTCCTGGCGCTGCTGCAGGTGACCGCCGCGATCTTGAACTTCGTGCCGGTGCCGGGCCTGGACGGCTACGGCGTGATCGAGCCCTGGCTGTCGTACAAGCTGCGGCGGCAGGTGGAGCCGTTCGCGCCGTTCGGGCTGCTGGCCGTCTTCGGGCTGCTGTGGGTCCCGGAGATCAACCAGGCGTTCTTCGGCCTGGTGAACACGATCCTGCACGGCCTCGGCGTCTCGTCGCTCGACAGCTACCTCGGCCAGCAGCTCTTCCGCTTCTGGCAGGGCGAGCCGCAGCTGCCGCAGAGCGGCGGCGTCTTCTGAGGGACCGCGCCCGGCCGGTCCGCCGGAGCGACCGGCCCCGGCGGGCGAGCGTGCTCAGCCGGACTGCTCGGCCCGCTGGAGCTTCGCACGGCGCAGGTAGAACCACGCCATGTTGCTGGAGATGCCCGCCAGCAGGATCCAGACGATGCCGACGAAGCTGCCCTGGACGAACGCGACCACGGCCGCGGCGACGGAGAGGACGCACACGGCGAGGGCCATGAGGGCGAGTCGGCGGGCCGGGCCGGACGGGGGCAAGAGGGGCATGGGGGCGGCTCCTGTCGGGAGTGGTGCGGTCCTCCCCAGTGTCCCCCATGCCCCGTGTGCGCCGGTCGGCGGTCCGGCGGCCCCGCCGTCGCCGTCCCCGCGGGGTGCGGATCAGACGTCGGTGATCCGCAGCCCCGCGTGCGCCTTGTAGCGCCGGTTGACCGAGATCAGGTTGGCGACCAGCGACTCCACCTGGTGGGCGTTGCGCAGCCGGCCGGCGAAGACGCCGCGCATGCCGGGGATACGGGCGGCCAGCGCCTGCACCACGTCGGTGTCGGCGCGGGACTCGCCGAGGACCATCACATCGGTGTCGATCCGCTCGGTCTCCGGGTCCTGCAGCAGCACCGCGGACAGGTGGTGGAAGGCGGCGGCGACCCGGGACTCGGGCAGCAGGGCGGCGGCCTGCTCGGCGGCGCTGCCCTCCTCCGGCTTGAGCGCGTAGGCGCCCTTCTTGTCGAAGCCGAGCGGGTTGACGCAGTCGACGACGAGCTTGCCGGCCAGGTCCTCGCGGAGCGCCTCCAGAGTCTTGGCGTGGCCCTCCCACGGCACGGCCACGATCACCACATCGCTGCGCCGGGCGCAGTCGGCGTTCTCCGCGCCCTCGATGCCCAGGCCGAGTTCGTCGGCGGCGGTGCGGGCGCGCTCGGCGGCGCGGGAGCCGATGATCACCTTCTGGCCGGCCCGGGCGAGCCGGTAGGCCAGGCCGCGGCCCTGGTCGCCGGTGCCGCCGAGGACGCCGACGACCAGGCCGGAGACGTCGGGGAGGTCCCAGGGATCGCGCTGGAGGGCGGCCTTCGCACGGGTCGCGGCGTTCGGGGACCGGGCATCGTCAGGAGTAGTCATGACAGCGATCCTGTCACGCCCCGGCGGGGAACCGGCCGGGATCTCGGGATCGCACCGCACCGCCCGCCCCTCGCGGGGCCACCGTCACACGCTCACGCCTTCACGCTGCCCTCGGTCAGGCCGGTGCGCCAGTACCGCTGGAGCACCGCCATCAGCACCATCAGCGGCACCACGGACAGGAAGGCTCCGCCCACCGTGTACTGGTAGAGCACCGGTTGGCGGTCGGCGTAGCCGGTCCAGGAGGTCAGGCCCAGCTGGACCGGGTAGAGGCCGGAGTCCGAGAGCATCACCAGCGGCAGGAAGTAGTTGTTCCAGATGTGCACGAACTGGAACAGGAAGACGGTCACCAGCGCCGGGGTCATCAGCCGCAGCCCCAGCCCGCCGAAGATCCGGGCCTCCCCCGCGCCGTCGATCCGGGCCGCTTCCAGCAGCGAGTCGGGGACCGCGGCGGCCGCGTAGATCCGGCACAGGTAGACGCCGAACGGGCTGACCGTGCTGGGGATCAGCACCGCCCAGTAGGTGTCGGACAGCCCCATCGCGCTGAAGAGGAAGTAGAGCGGCAGGGCCAGCGCGGTACCGGGCACCAGCACGCCGGCCAGCACCACGGTGAAGACCGCCTCCCGCCCGGGGAACGGGAACTTGGCGAGCGCATAGCCGGCCGCCGCGGACAGCAGGGTGGCGCAGACCGCGCCGGCCCCGGCGTAGAGGAGGGAGTTGGCGAACCAGCGGACGTAGATGCCGTGGTCGTAGGCCAGCACCTCGGTGAGGTGGTCGACGGGGTGCGGGTCGGCGAACCAGAAGCCGAAGGTGCCGAAGAGGTCGGCGCTGTTCTTGGTGGCGGAGACCGCCAGCCAGTAGACGGGCATCAGGAAGTAGAGCGCGGCGACGGTCAGCAGCGAGGCGGTGAGGATCCGGTGGCGGAGCGGGGGCGGGGTCACCGGCGCTCCCCGGCGGGCCCGCCGGCCAGCCGCAGGAAGCCGAAGGACAACGCGCAGGCCACCAGCGCGAGCAGGACCGCCTCGGCCGCCGCCACCTGCGGGTTGTTGCCGACGAACGCCTCGCTGTAGGCGTGCAGGTTGGGGGTGTAGCCGGAGTCGATGGAGGAGGCCAGCGGGCGCAGCACCATGGGTTCGGCGAACAGCTGGAGGGTGCCGATGATGCTGAAGACGCCGGTGAGCACGAGCGCCGGCCGGATCAGCGGGATCTTGACGTACCGGGCGACCTGCCGGGCGCTCGCCCCGTCGATCCGTGCCGCCTCGTACAGCTCCCCCGGGACGGCCTTGAGCTGGGCGATCAGCACCAGCATGTTGTAGCCGGTGAACTGCCAGGTGACGATGTTGGCGAGGGACCACAGGACGGTGCCGCGGGAGAGGAAGTCGACGTGCAGGCCCAGGGAGTCGGCGATCTTCACCAGCGGGCTGATGCCCGGCACGTAGAGGAAGCCCCACAGGATGGAGGCGATCACTCCGGGCACGCCGTAGGGCAGGAAGAAGGCGGTGCGGAAGAAGGCGATCCCGCGGGCGCTCGCGCTCTCCAGCAGCAGCGCGAGGACGGTGGCCAGCACGATCATCAGCGGGATCTGGACGGCGCCGAAGAGCAGCACCCGGCCGAAGCCGGCCAGGAACCGGTCGTCGGAGAGCGCCTGGGCGTAGTTGGCGAGGCCGGCGAAGCTCTCATGTTCCCGGCCGAGGCCGAGCGGGCCGGTGCGTTCGGTCTTCTGGAGGCTCTGGTGGAGGGCGTAGCCGAGGGGGGCGAGGAAACAGAGGCCGAAGAGGGCGAGGAAGGGCAGGACGAACCCGGCGGCGGCGCGGGCGTGCCGGGCCCGGGTGCGGGAGGGACGGCGCGGGCCGCTGCCGCCGGCCCCGCGGGCCCGCTTCCGGGCGGCCGGCTCCGGCCGGCTCGGCGTGGCCCGGCTCACCCGCCGCTCGCCACCTTCAGGCCCTTGCCCTTGAGGTCGTCGAGGGTCTGGCGCTGCACTGCGGCCAAGGCCGAGCGGAACGAGCTGCCGTCGGCGAGCGCGTCGGTGAAGGCGTCGCCGAGCCGCTGGTAGAGGGTGTCCACGCCGGGCCCCCAGCGCCAGCTGGTGTCCACATGCGCCCCGGCGGCCGCGAAGACCCTGCTGTACGCCTGGCCGCCGAAGAAGTCCTTGTCGACGTCGAGATCGGTGGTGGCGTAGCCCTTCTTGGCGCTGGGGAAGCCGTAGCCGCCGTCGATGAGCAGGGCGATCGACTCGGGGGCGGTGTTGAGCCAGACGGCGAAGTCCAGGGCGTCCTTGGGGTAGCGGGCCTTGGCGAAGACGGCGGTGGTCGAGCCGCCCCAGTTGGCGAAGGCCTGCTCGCCGGCCTTCCACTGCGGCAGCGGCGCGGCCCGCCACGTGCCCTTGGTGCCCGGCGCGTTGCCGGCCAGCAGGGCGTCGCCCCAACTGGCCCCCACCCAGGCCGGGATGGCGCCGGTCTGCAGATCCTTGTACCAGGCGTTCTGCCGGTCCGGGATGGTCTTGACGAGCTTTCGCGCGACGAGGGACTCCCAGTAGTCGGCGACCCGGCGGGTGGGTTCGTCGTCGATGTGCACGATCCAGGTGTCGTCGTGCGTCGCGTACCACCTGGCGCCGGCCTGCCAGGCGAGGCCGGCGAAGCGGTTGCCGTTGGTGGGGGCGAAGGTCTCGATCCAGGCGCCCTTCTTGCGGACGGCCCTGGCGGCGGCCTCGTACTCGTCCCAGGTCCGCGGGGTGTCCACCTCCCATGCGTCGAAGAGGTCCTGGCGGACGAACAGGCCCATCGGGCCGGAGGCCTGCGGCACGGCGTAGATGCTCCTGCCGAAGACGGCCTGCTGCCACTGCCAGCCGACGAACTTGTCCTTGTGGCGGGCGGCGCCGAGCGGCGCGAGGTCGAGCAGCCCGTCGTCGAGGAGGAAGCCGGGGAGGACGGGGAATTCGATCTGGCCCAGGTCCGGCGGGTTGCCGGCCTTGATGGCGGCGTGCATCTTCGCGTACTGCGCGCCGTTGACGGCCGACACCTTCTCGACCTTGACCTGCACCTCGGGGTGCTTGCGGTTCCACAGATCGACGGGCTTGTCGATGCCCGGCACCCAGGACCAGAAGGTCAGCTGGATCTTCTGCCCCTTCGCGCGCTCCCGGGGCGCGTCGCCGTCCCCGCTGTCGCTACAGCCGGCGAGTGCCCAGCCCGCGGCGAAGGCGGCCGCCCCGCCCAGGACCGTTCTGCGGTGCACAGGGCTGTTGGTCATGTCGGCTCCTCCACGGGGATGCGGCGGAAGGTGATCGTCCAGTGCCTGCGGAAGCCGCTCGTCGCGACCGGGTCGCCGTCGCGGCCGGTGTGCGGGGGACATGGGGGCAGGGGGACGCGGCGGGCGGGTGCGCGGGCGCGGGGCCGGTGTGCCCCTCGGTCCCGGCCCGGTACGGCACGGAGCTCTCGTCCGTCATGGGTCACCCCCAACGGGCAAGGACGTAGGACGTCCCTTGTCCTGCGGCGACCATAGGGAGTGCCCAACTGGCCGTCAAGACACCGCACATGGTGCATTCCGCGCCGGCAACCGCACCGCCGACAGAGGGTGACATCCCGGTGAACGGGGGCGGCGCGCGGACCGGCGCGGGTGCGTCACTGCTCGGTCAGCCGGCGCCGGATGCCGTCGAAGTGCCGGTGCATCGCCGCCACGGCACGGTCGCCGTCGCCCGCCTCCAACGCGTCGACGATCTCCTGGTGCTGGCGGTGCGTCACGTCCGGGTCGGGACCGTCGTCGGAGAGGTCCTCGCGCACCCGGCGCAGCGCCGCCCAGAACGCGTCCAGCACCTCGCTCAGCAGGTGGTTGCCGAGCGAGCGGTACAGGGCGAGGTGGAAGGCCCGGTCGGTGGCGCTCTGCACCTGGCCGCCCCGCGCCTCCTCCGCCATCCGCTGCACCAGCCCCTTGAGGACGGCGAGGTCCTCGGCGGACAGGTCGCGGGCGACGGTGCCGATCAGGCCCGCCTCCAGCGCCTCGCGGACCTCCATCAGCTCGTACAGGCTGGACTCGCCCTGGTGGTGGCGGACCGCGGCACGGAAGGCGACGCCCTCGACGAACGGCTCCAGGGTGAGCGGGCCGACGTAGGTGCCGAAGCCGTGCCGGATCTCCACGATGCGCATCGCCTGCAGGGCCTTGAGCGCCTCGCGCACCGAGTTGCGGCTCACGTCGAGCAGGCCGACCAGCTCGGCCTCGGTGGGCAGCGGATCGCCCGGCGTCAGCCCGCGCCGCAGGATCAACTGCTTGATCTGCGCCTGCACGTCCTCGGCCATCGTCCCTCGCGCCATGGAAACTCCCTCTCCCGCTCCCGCGTCTGCCACGCGGCCGCCCGTCCGCCACCGCCCCCGCCGGGCCGCGGATCCTTGACCGACCGCCTGTGAACAGGTCTATTGTGCTCGACATAGGACATGGGATGTCCTATGTCGGACTCGGAGCCCCCGGAGCCCCCATGGCACTGCCCGCCCCCCTGCACGGCGTCATCCCGCCGGTCTGCACCCCGCTCGGCCCGCACGGCGAGATCGACACCGCCTCGCTGACCCGCCTGGTGCACCACCTCCTCGACGGCGGCGTCCACGGGCTGTTCGCCCTCGGCTCCACCAGCGAGGTCGCCTACCTCACCGACGCCCAGCGCGCCACCGCGCTGGAAACCGTCCTCAAGGCCGCCGACGGCAGGGTCCCGGTGCTCGCCGGAGTCATCGACACCACCACCCCCCGCGTCCTCGACCACGCCCGGACCGCCGCCGCCCTCGGCGCCGACGCCCTGGTCGCCACCGCGCCCTTCTACACCCGCACCCACCCCCGGGAGATCGCCGCGCACTTCCGCCACCTGCGCACGGCCGTCGGCCTCCCGCTGTTCGCCTACGACATCCCCGTCGCCGTCCACAGCAAGCTGCCCCCGTCGCTGGTGCGGGAGCTGGCCGAGGACGGCACCCTCGCGGGCCTCAAGGACAGCAGCGGCGACGAGGGCTCGCTGCGCCGCCTGCTCACCGCGCTCGGCGGCCGCACCGCCCGGCGCACCGGCCCCGCCCCCGGCTTCTCGGTCCTCACCGGCTCCGAACTGACCGCGGACGCCGCCCTGTTGGCGGGCGCCGACGGCGTGGTCCCCGGCATCGGCAATGTCGACCCGGCCGCCTACGTCCGCCTCTACGACGCCGCCCGGGCCGGCGACTGGGAGCAGGCGGCCGCCGAACAGGAGCGCCTGGTCGCCCTGTTCGCGATGGTCGACGTCGGCCCCGAGCCCGAGATGGGCCGCAGCTCCTCGGCGCTGGGCGCGTTCAAGGCGGCGCTGCACCTCCTCGGCGTGATCGACCGGGGGGCCACCGCCGTTCCGCAGCGCCCGCTGAGCGACGACGCCGTGGCGGAGGTGGGACGTCGGCTCACCGCCGCCGGCCTGATCCCCGTCCGCTGAGCCCGCACCACACGACGGCGGACCCGGCGGCACTCCCGCCCCTCCTCCCCCCCGGCCCCATATCCCGTACGGGTGACGCCCGTTGAAACGGCAGCCGGACGGCGCCGCCCTGCGGCAGGATCCGGGCCATGGATGCCGTACGGGTCGCCCTGCTGCGCGAGGTGCTCGCCGGGACCGAGTGGGTGCAGGCCACCCGCCGCTTCGCGGGGACGCTGCGCGGCGCCGTCACCCCGCACGGCGGGGGTCTGCTGCTGGTGGGCAGCACCGGCTACGAGCCCTGGCACCTGGCCGCCCATCTCGACGACGAGGCCGCCTGGTCGGGCCTGCCCGAGCTGTCGCCGACCCTGGTGCGCCACCGCGTCCCCGGCGGGGCGCCGGCCCATCTGGCGGTGGGGCTCGGCCGGTTGGCGGCGGCCGGGCGCGGCGAGACGCTGCTGGTGGTGACGCCGGAACAGCCCGGCGCCGGGCTGCTGGAGCGGGTGCACGACGCCCGCCGCAACGGCGCCACGGTGCTCGCCCTGGACGGCGGCGACCGCGATCTGCACGCCCTGGCGCACGACGCGCTCGCCGCGTGCCCGGCCCCGCCCGACGGCACGGACGCGGCGCCCGCCGACCTCGATCTCGACACGGTCCAGCATCTGGTGAGCGCGGCCGCGGGCGAGAACAGCCTGCCCGCGCCCCGCGGACACCGCCGCTTCCGCGACCGGCTGGCCCGCCTCGCGGACGGGCTGACCGCCCCGCCGCCGCCCCGCTGGTAGCCCCGCACCGCCCCGCCGGCGGGCTAAAACCCTTTGCGCCGGTCCGTACCGGTACGCACGATGGTGCCCCGTGACCTCGGACAGCGCTCCCCCCTCGGCCCCCTCTCCCCCGCGTTCGGCCGGCCCCGCACGGCCGACCCGCCGGCGCCTCTCCGCGCTGCTGCCGGATCCCGCGCCCTGGCGCTCCTCGCGCGACTTCCGGCTGATGTGGTGCGCGGGCGTGATCACGGTCTTCGGCAGCTCGCTGTCCTTCGTGGCCCTGCCGCTGCAGCTGAAGGAGCTGACCGGCTCCACCCTCGCGGTCGGGGCGCTGGGCGCGGTGGAGCTGGTCCCGCTGATCGTCTTCGGCCTCTACGGCGGGGCGCTCGCGGACGCCTTCGACCGCCGCCGGCTGATCCTGTGGACCGAGACCGCGCTCGGCCTGGTCTCCGTCCTGCTGCTGCTCAACAGCCTGCTGCCGCACCCGATGGTGTGGCCGCTGTACGCGGCAGCGGCGGCCACCAGCGCGCTGACCGGTCTGCAGCGGCCGGCGCTGGACGCGCTCGTGCCGCGGATCGTCCCGCACGAGCAGCTCGCCGCGGCCGCCGCGCTCAACGCGCTGCGCTGGCAGATCGGCGCGATCGCCGGGCCCGCGCTGGCCGGCGGGCTGCTGGCCCTCGCCGGGCTGCGCTGGGCGTACGCCGTCGACGCGGTCACCTTCGTGGTCTCGGTGCTGCTCGCCCTGAGGCTGGCGCCGTCGCCCGCCTCGCACGACGCCGAGCGGCCGTCGCTGCGGGGGATCGCCGAGGGCGCCCGCTACGCCTGGAGCCGCAAGGAGTTGCTCGGCACCTACGCCATCGACGTCCTCGCCATGCTGTTCGCCTTCCCACTGGCGATCTTCCCGTTCCTCGCCGACGACCTCGATGCCCCCTGGGCGCTCGGGCTGATGTACGCGGCGCTGCCGGCCGGCTCCCTGCTGGTGAGCCTGACCAGCGGCTGGACCTCGCGCATCCACCGGCAGGGCCGGGCGATCGCGCTCGCCGCCGCGGGCTGGGGGCTGGCGGTGGCAGCCGCCGGGCTGCTGCACCACGTCTGGCTGGTGCTGCTCCTGCTGACCGTGGCCGGTGCCTGCGACATGATCAGCGGCATCTTCCGCTCGGCGATGTGGAACCAGACCATCCCCGACGAGCTGCGCGGCCGCCTGGCCGGCATCGAGCTGCTCTCGTACTCGGCGGGCCCGCAGCTGGGCCAGGTCCGGATCGGCGGCATGGCGGCCCTGACGAGCGTCCGCGCGTCGGTGTCGCTGGGCGGCCTGCTGTGCTTCGCGGGGGTCGGCCTGCTGGCACTCGGCCTGCCGAAGCTGATGTCCTACGACGCCAGGACGGACGCGCACGCCCGGCGGATGCGGGAACGCCGCTCCGCCGCCGTGGCCCAGGGCGGCGAGGGGACCGGCGGCGCGGACGGCGCCCTCGCACCCCCGGCGGGCGCCCCGGGGGCTTCTCCCCTGCCCCTTTCCGACTGACGACGGGCCCCGCCGACGGGCGAGGCGTCGGAACGCACACCGTGGCCGGCAGGCCGTGCCGGCACCCCCGACGGTGACGAGGGTCACCCCGCAGTCCCTTACGGGAATCCCTTTGTTCCGCCGCTTGGATTTCCGGCGATTCCACCGGCTGAGCTCCGCCGAAGTCACTCGCCCCGCAGGGAGTTTCCCTTCATCGCCGCACGAGACGGCCGGCGGTGCGTCTTTCGGCGGACTCGTTCTTGTCTTCCGGAAGCCGAGCGCCAGATCGAGGTCGTCCAGAAGGTCATGACCGATGCCGCATGCGCCGGTGCGGGGCGCTACGACGTCGTCCTCGACGGCATCCTGGGGCCGTGGACGCGCGAAGCGTTCCGCGCCGCATGCCGGCGGCGCGGCCTGGGCCTCTCCCACGCCGTCCTGCGGCCGGGCCCGGAGGTGGCGCTCTCACGGGCCACCGGGCGCGAGGGCCGGCAGCGGAAAGACGTCGAACCGATCACCGGTCCGTACGGCGCATTCGAGAATCTCGGGGCGCTCGAAAACCATGCGGTCGATTCGAGCGCCCCGTCCGCGGCGCAGACATCCGCGGAAATTGCCGCCGGGCCGCGGTCGGGCCGTTTCCTCGCGGAGGCCCGGGCGCATGGATCACGCGCCGCCGCTCTCCCCCCGGCCCTGGCCGTCGTGCCACTTCGGGTCGGTGTCCCACTCCTGGTTCCGCTCGCGGGCCGTTTCCATGGCGTGCGCGGCCTCCTCACGGGTGCCGTACGGGCCGAAGCGGTCGGCGGCGCGGCACTGGGGCCCCTCCTCGACCGTCCCGTGCTCGAGGCAGTAGTACCACTCGCCCGGCTTGCCGGTCGTACGCCTCTTGAACAGCGCCATTGCCGCCTCCTGTGGATGCTCTTGTGCCACCATCCTGCCCGACGGCCCACGGATACACTCGCTGGCATGTCTGGCCAGTCGCTTCTTGTCCCGGGGAAGATCTCCCCCACCCGCCCCGTCCCCGCCTCGATCCCGCGCCCCGAGTACGTCGGGAAGGACGCGCCCACCCCGTACACGGGGCCCGAGGTGCAGGACGCCGAAACGATCGAGCGGATGCGGATCGCCGGCCGGATCGCCGCGCAGGCGATGGAGGAGGCCGCCAAGCTGATCGCGCCCGGCGTGACCACCGATGAACTCGACCGGGTCGCCCATGAGTTCATGTGCGACCACGGCGCCTACCCGTCCACGCTCGGCTACCGCGGCTTCCCCAAGTCCCTGTGCTCCTCGCTCAACGAGGTCATCTGTCACGGCATCCCGGACTCGACCGTCCTCAAGGACGGCGACATCGTGAACCTCGACGTCACCGCGTACATCAACGGTGTGCACGGCGACAACAACGCCACCTACCTGTGCGGCGAGGTGGACGAGGAGTCCAGGCTGCTGGTCGAGCGGACCCGGGAGGCGCTCAACCGCGCGATCAAGGCCGTCAAGCCGGGCCGGCAGATCAACATCATCGGCCGGGTCATCGAGTCGTACGCCAAGCGCTTCGGCTACGGAGTGGTCCGGGACTTCACCGGTCACGGCATCAACTCCTCCTTCCACTCCGGCCTGATCGTTCCGCACTACGACA
>Ga0207426_1001690_pt1 | contig 17031 bp, 17 predicted proteins | sample AraplaMF_Cvi_mMS_FD_184265 | JGI IMG/M metagenome (GOLD analysis project Ga0207426, IMG submission 184265) | Arabidopsis root microbial communities from the University of North Carolina, USA - plate scrape MF_Cvi_mMS (SPAdes) (version 2) | ecosystem: Host-associated > Plants > Roots > Endosphere... | reverse complement strand
GGCGGGAACGCGACGGAACGCCGAAGCCGCAGTCGTTCTTCCAGAAACACCCAAAATACTGGCCTACCGAATGACCATTTAGGGCCGACTGAGGTCTTCCGCTTCGGGCCGGTAGCGGTCATTGATGTGCCTCCGTGGGACGCTAGGTCTATCCCCACGAGTTGGATAATAGACGAGAGGCAAGGGCGAACGTCGATGCTATCGATCATCTGGTAATGAACGTTCGCGACGTAGAGCGGACTGGTATGAGCAAGTTCTCGGGATGCGAAGATTGGACTATGGAGATGCTCCAGATCGCCCTCGCACGGCAATGCTGTTCGGAAACCAGCGGATAAATCTTCGACCGGTCGGTCTCGGTTCTAGCGAATGGATGACCGCGGAATATGCCGTCAGCGGCTCCGACGATCTCTGCTTTCTCACTGAATTTTCGCCAGATCACGTTCTCACACACCTTAGAACACGCAACGTAGAGATTATCGAAGGTCCAACTAAACGCCACGGCGCTCGCGGTCCCGTCACTTCTGTATACTGTCGTGACCCAGATGGCAGCTTAATCGAAATCGCCTCTTACCTCTAACCTGGTTTGTTCGCTTGGGGTCGACGGGTGCGCCAACCTATGATCGCTTTGCAGAGCCGGCGGCGGACATTACACCGTTGGAGCCTCCCGTAAAATCGACCGCTTCAATGATCGTCGGAGCTTTCATGTCGCTCAAAGAACCTGACGTTGATCTTTTCTACCATTTGGAACCAGCCTCCATCGTCCTGAGGTAAGAACGTCCGCGCTACACGTTGCAGAACTCTTGGCCGATGAGTTCGTGGAATTCGGCAAATCCGGACGGGTCTACGACAAACAAGTCACAATTGACGCGCTGGCGGGCGAAAGTGTGTCTGGAGCGAGCATTGTTCCGCAAGTTACCGACTTCTCTGTGGTCGCTCTCTCGAACGAAGTGGTGCTGGTCAGGTATCGAAGCGTTAGGACTACCGTATCCGACGCACGCAGACGCTTCGAAACGTTGCGTAGCTCGATCTGGAAACTCGATTCTGGGCGATGGCAAATGGTTTTTCATCAGGGGACGCCCGTCGAGCGCGGTTGACCGGTCGGTATGAAGCGCCCCCCGCTCTCCTTAGCCGCTGGAGGTCTCCGCCGGGATCGGTCTTGCACCACCTGAAGGCCTTGCGGCTTCCGCAGAACCACCTATTCCTTCGTCGCAGCAATAGATGAAACAACCCCGCTTCGAGGCAAATTCGTGAGGGCGATATCTCGGATTTTTTGCCGATGAAACCGGACGAATGAAAGGTCGTGCGTCAAGCATATGCAAAGCAGATCACGGCGGCAGTCAGGATCGTCTAAGAGCGTGTCGAGACCGCTTTCGCTGAAGTGCCGCGACATAATGGATCTATGCTTTCTCCAATTGCCTGACGAAATCGATGAAGGCGCGCAAAGGACCGGGCACAAGGCGCCGGCCATGATAATAGAGGAACGGGCCCGGAAACCGCAGCCACCAGTCTTCCATCACCGGCGAAAGATCGCCTCTGTCAAAGTGCGGCCTTAGCCAGTCCTCGAAGAGATACATCAAGCCGGAACCAGCGATGGCTGCATCGATGCCGAGATCGGTGCCTCCGCCGAGTTGCACGACGAGGCTGCCCTTGGGAGTGATGACGACCTCCTGCCCGTCGCGCTCGAATTCCCAGGAAGGAATGGCCCGTCCGGCAAATCGTCCCAAGATGCAATCATGTGCGAGCAGGTCGTGCGGATGTTGGGGTGTTCCCCATGTCGCAAGGTAATGCGGTGAAGCGGCAAGGGCGTAGCGCTGCTCCCGTGGCCCGATCGGCACAGCCACCATATCCTGCTCGAGACGCTCGTCGTAACGGATGCCAGCATCACAGCCGCTCTGGATGATATCGACAAAATTCTCGTCGGTGACGATTTCCAGCCTTATGTCCGGATAGGCCTTTAGGAAAGGCGGTACGATCGCAGGCAGAACCAAGCGCGCTACGCTCATTGGAACGTTCAATTTGAGCTCTCCTGCAGTGCGCCCGCGGCTACTTTTCACCTCGTCGAGCGCGGATGCGACTTCAGCGAAAGCAGGTTCGAGACGCTCCAACAATTTCTGGCCGGCGTCGGTGGGAACCACACTCCGCGTTGTTCTGTTGAGCAATCTCACGCCGAGATCGTCCTCCAGCCGTTTGACGCCGTCGCTCAACGCCGACGAACTGACGCCGCTTGCGCGCGCAGCCTGCCGAAAACCTCTGGATCGCGCCACCAGTAAAAATGAATTGACGTCCGTAGTGTCCGACACCTTTTACCTCCAACCCATCAGGCCGATTGTCCGCCAACGGCGACAGCTTGTCCGGATTATAATGGCTCGTGCTGCATATACTAGGCATAAACAAAGACTTGCCGGTGCATACGATTGTTGTAGGTTCGAGTCCGGCCGGGCCCACTAACTCTCATCGGGCCTCTTTCCAAGAGTACCCAGAGCCATCCCCAAGTTAGTCAGCTGCCGCCCTCTCACCGCCTTCGGCTACCTCTCGCGAATATCCGCCATGATCGACGCATTGAAGTGACGTAAGCGGTCAGCCGATGGTGCGAAGTTCCAGGGCATGAGAGCCTGGATTTCGGATGTTGGCCACCCGTTGGCAAACGGCTGAGGATCTAATTTAGCCAAGCTAAGCCGCTTCGGGTGCTGGCCAAATGTTAACTGCAACCTTGGCGAGTTCCTTCGATCGTGCGTCCACCTGGCTGAACTTAAAGTGTGGCATGGTCGATAGATCGCGTGTCATCAAGATTGCGGACTCGCGATAATTTGCCTTCTTCAGTGCGAACGGATTGTTCGAGGCGACAATATTCAAGGCGCCGGCAAAAAGTGTCAGGTTGCCGATTCGACCCACAAAGCGGGAATGACGCTGTGCGGCCCTGTCGCCCAGGTAATCAATCCAGTCGCCGAGTTCCTGTTTGGTCCTCCTCGAGCTGATCTTTTTTGGAATGATATGTTCGACGTGAACATCCTCGGTGCCGAGAATCGCGAGTTCTTGGTGCCGTCCGTGCTGATGAAGCTCAAACTGCTCAAGGCAATATCGGGCGCGTTCCATGATGTTCGAAGAATATTGGGCCGCAGCGAACTCTTCCTGGAACTTGTCGTCCGGCGGCGTCGCCTCGGCATAGGCTTCGGTGATTTCCGCCAACGCATCCAGCGGATCGACACCACAAAGATGTGCGAACAATCTTTCGGTCTCGTTCGACCGTTCACGACAGATATGGCGCCGAAGCATAAAATTCTCGGTCAGCTTTAGGATCTTGATGAACGATTTATCCTCGATTCCGCCAACCCTCAGATGCATCAATAGTCCATACGTTTGGACTGATTTGATCATTCGCAGGTTTCGCAGGTGGCGATCGATTCGTGTGTTGCCCGTTTTGCACTTCAGGAGCTCGCCGTAAGCCTTTGCCGACTTCACAAGATTCTCCAAAAGCTCCTTGAACGTCAGTTGTACCGCGGCTTCGGCTTCCTCGACCTCGTCATTGCCGATCTCTTCATCCTCGAGTGCCTCTTCCTCTTCCCCTTCTTCCTCCTCATCATCAAAGTAGTAGAATTGGCGGTCCGGCAGCTTTTCCGCCTCCTTGACCTCGTTCATGAAATACCATTGAAATTCATTGGCGACGCTCGCCTTCGTCAAGGTCGCTTCAAGTTTAGAAATTAGAAAGTAGCGAAAGAACGCGTCAGAGTCCGTGCCGTCGAGAAAAGCCATCAGCCGCGACCAGCTTTTCTTGGCCGCCTCCAGTTCCTCTTCGCCGAACCTCGCTGCATTTCCGAGAAGGAAGTTTTTGATGATATCGGTAGGGCTGAGTTTCAGTCCGCGATTGTTGATCGTCTCAAAGAGCTTGAACGCGTCCTTCGCATTCGACACGTCAAGTCGTATGACCTGGGTACTATAGAGCAATTTATAGAGAAACCGGCTGAGCTCTTCGGGTTCGCGGTCCTCCACCCACAGGCGCATTTCCCGAAACGCGGTTTCAAGATTGGGATTCATATAGCGGGCATCGGGATCTTGCGGGCCTAATGCAAGCAGCTTGTATTCTTCCCCATCCAGAGTATCTAGAAGGATCTTTGGAAGAGCTGGACCACCGAATACCTTGGAGCCGAGAAGACGACTAAGATCCTGAAGATGATCTGAGCCGCCGTCTCGGGCGAAGCGTTCTTTCAGGCATTCGAGGATGATGCCGATGGTTGTCAATCGCTGCTGTCCATCGACCAACTCCAGCTGGTTCATGCCGGCGCTATGTGTTCCCGTGAGACAAACGATGCTACCCAGGAGATGCGTGTCATTCGTGTCGATGACGTCGATGTCGTAGAGTAGCTGCTTAAGCTGCTCCTTCCTCCAGGAATAACGTCGCTGGTACGACGGGATGACGAATTGCTCGTTTTGAGATCCTAAAAGTGAGAATACATTCGAAGCATGTGGTTGGATATTCATTCGGGAAGTCTCAAAGGTTATTCGCTATCGCCGCAACCTTACGGCGCATCTGTTGAGAAATTATTGACGCCGGAGTTGTTAACTCGGGTTGATCCGGGATCGTGCCCGGGTATGATCATGATCAAATCGTACCGACATTCGAAGCAATGCCGCTGAATCCAGGTTGCCATGCTTCCTGATTGCGCAATTGTTCTGGTCGATTGCGTTGCGGCCGCTAAGCCCGGGAACAGTCCTTGTCACTCACAACACGCTCGTTGAAGGCGAGGGGAGGCCAAGGCAGCTCAGAAAGATCTCGCCAAGTCGAGATCAGGTATAGCAGCAGAATGCAGTTTGAAGGCGCGGCATGATTACCTGACGGGCGGAAAGGACCCGATCCTTCGGTCCCTCATCGACAAGGTGATGGACGAGTTCTCCGTCGCGCGCGATTGGTGGAAAGATCCTGAGGTTATCCGCATCGGCAATGCGGTAAAGGAACTCCATGATCCCGCCTGCGGCTGGCAGCATTTCGACCTGAGCGTCCTCACCCTGGAAGGTCGGCGCGATCTTCGCTTTGTCGTCTACGGCCTTCAGCGCGGCGCCGAGTCGCAGCGGGTAAATGGCAGGTATCTGGCCGGCTAGGGCACAGCTTGGCCAAAATTTCGAACCTGAATTCACGACAAGCCGCCGAGATCATTCGCTTTCATCGGGAGGACCTTGTAACTGCGGCGAGGTTCGACAGGTGTGGTCGCGTTGTGGCGATGACAAAAAGGACGCCAACCTCAGCTCGTCCCGATGCCTTCTACGAATACATCCACAAGATGGGCGATTTGCGCGTGCTGAGAGCTTGCCTTCTCTGTCGCTAGCGAAATCGCGACCGCGATGCACACGATGTCGTTGAAAGTAATATCACTACGGACGACGCTGGCGGCCTGGGCCCGCCTCAAAAGCCTTGTGCCTTCCTTGGTGGTTGCGAGGCATCCCGGCGTTCCGGTTTCGAGGACCGTGCCCAGCGATGCTGCCAGCCCGCGGTAGACATTCGTGTGCCGGACGAGTTCTTCCAGATAGGCACGGATGGCGTCGAGCGGATCAACTTCGGCGCCTCTGGCGAGGCTGGTTTCAGCCAGAGCCAGAAACCTTGCGCTGAAGGCGGCGGCCAGCAAGTCTTCGCGCGTCGGAAAGCGCCGATAAAGCGTTCCGATGCCGACCCCGGCGCGCTTGGCGACGTCGTCAAGGGAAACACCGGCACCCTTTTCAAGAAACACGTCTTCAGCCGCAGCCAGGATGCGTTCCCGGTTTCTCAGTGCGTCCGCTCGCAAGGAAATCTCGTCAGCCAAATATGTGTCCTATCCACCTTGTTAAGTGGAGGATATCTCCATATAACAAGTGGAGCAATCCTCCACTTATCAAGAAAGCGAGTCGATGTCATGGCGAAGAGGTTCGAAAAGAAGGTCGTTGTGGTCACGGGCGGAACCGACGGTATCGGGCTGACGACGGCCCAGGCGTTCGCAGCCGAAGGTGCTTACGTATACATCACAGGCCGCAGGCAAGAGCGACTGAACGAAGCACTAGGGGAGATCGGCGGCGGTGTTGTCGGCGTTCAAGGCGATGTCAGCAATCTGGCCGACCTTGACCGGCTCTACGCACGAATCGAGAAAGACCACAGGCGGCTCGATGTCGTGTTCGCCAATGCAGGCGTGTCGGAATCTGCGCCCATCGGCGGGATCGAGGAAGATCATCTCACACGGCTATTCGACATCAACGTAAAGGGCACCGTATTCACGGTGCAGAAGGCGCTACCGCTGATGTCCGCCGGAGCTTCGATCATCCTGGCGGGCTCGGGAGCCGGCAGCAAGGGCTTTCCAAACCTCTCGATCTACAGCGCGACGAAGGCAGCGATCCGCTCGTTCGCACGGACATGGACGGCCGATCTGAAGAGCCGGGGCATCCGTGTGAACGTGGTTTCGCCAGGCATGATCCTCACGCCGGCGATGCAGACGTATTTGGAGAACAATGAAGGCATCGAGGATTGGATGAAGCAGACGATTCCGTTCGGCCAGATCGGCAAGACAGAAGACGTCGCTAAGGCGGTGCTGTTCCTTGCATCCGACGAAAGCAGCTATGTCGGCGGTGAGGAACTGTTCGTCGACGGCGGTTTCGTAGCGATTTAATCTCGCGATGAAAGGCCGGCGAGGGCCGGCCGCTTCCCGGTTGAACCGCGGGGACGAGCGCGATCGGTTCCCCAACTGTTTCTGGTCTTCGACCCACTCAGGCTGTCGCCGTCGCGTAAACTGACCTGACCCGGTCATGTCGACGACGGCACATCTTTTCTAGCCATGGTCGCGTGATGAAAACGGTTTCTTACCGCATCTGTGACCGAACTAGCGGATCGTCTTCGCAAGCTCATCTTTCAGCCGGTTGGCATCCATCGGCACACAGTAGACCGGCCTGCCGCGCTCGAATTGCCATCCGGCGGCGAGAGGACCGGCATCCACTGCATCGAAGCCGAACTGGTCATAGAGCCCTGCGACGACTGCCTTGTCGGCGGAGTTGTCGCCGGCCAGAGGGAGGCCCAGGCGTTCGGACGATCTTCCATCCTTTTCGAGGTAAAGCACGAAGATCTTTTGGTCGCGCCTGCACTGCAGCTATTGCAAGTGTTCCGTGCTGCCACCGCCAAATGCGCCGTAGTCGTAGCGGAGGTATCACCATCAAATCTGCCGTGGCTGCCGTTGGTTGATAAAGGCCGCGTACGATTTAGGACTGCTCTTGTCCTGACCCCTTGAAGCCCGCTATCCGTCTATTGTTTTCACTGGCGCACCTCGCCATGCAGATATAATCAGTTGGCGGTGATGTTGTCCCAGCCGGAAAGCGCAATTTCCGCCACATCGTGCAGCTCGGCGCGGTCCGCTCCATCCCGGGCACGGATCGCCATGCCGCTGTGGACTGTCTGCACGAACCTCGCCAGTTTGGTCGTGTCCGCCGTAGCCTTTAGATCACCATCGTTCTTCGCTCGATCGAAGCGCGCTTTGAGCAGATCGAAACCGCCTGCACGAGTCGCTCGCATGAGTTCGCCCAGTTCGGAGTGCCCTTCGCTGCCCACGATCGCGAGCGTTGCCATGCACCCATGGGGTAGATCGAGATCTCCACCGGTCATGGCGGTCGCGGAATCCTGGAGAAAGAGCAGCGCGGCCTGCCTAGCTGTCGAAGCAGCTCTGAAGCGGGTCCACACCAGCCCCTCGTAGGTCGTGTAATAGTATCGGAGGGCCTCGGCATACAGCGCATCCTTCGAACCGAAGGCCGCATAAAGGCTTTTGGTTCCGATCCCCATTGCCTCCGTCAGGTCGGCGATCGAGGTCGCCTCGTATCCCCTCATCCAGAACAGCCGTGTCGCCGCGGCAAGTGCTGCCTGGCGATCAAACTCCCGCGGCCGCCCGCGTGGAGAACGCTTCGACGGTGAGTTCGCTTGAGGTATCGAAACAGTATTTTGCATCGATCGCTGTATAAATCAGTTGACGAGTATTTTGCAATGCCGCTATCTATTTGTGCATCGATCACTGCATAAAGGAAGAGTCATGGATCTCTATGGGGAACGCGCACTTGTGAATGGCGGTTCAAGGGGAACGCAGGAGGCACAGCGCCTGATGGTCAGCAACAAGATGGGCGCGGCCAGCGCGGGCTTCCAAGTCCGTTATGGCAGCCCATCGCAATTCAGACGCGACTAAGTGCGCATCTTTGGGCTTCCACCGGCGCGTCACGCCAGCCGACTGCGCAACTCAGCCTGAGCTGCTCTGCCTCTTGGACGCTCTGTGTGTTTCGGGGTGGAATATTGGACCCATCTCAGTCGGTGGCGGGCTCACGCAGTTTTCTGGCGGCCCTTACCGGCAAACAATCTCGTCAAGTTTTCCTAAACCCTCTCTGGAGAGCAATCATGTCCACCAACCCTATCGATATCGCCACCACTTTCTTCGGCCACTGGAGTGCAAATCGCATTGAGGACGCCCTTGCGATGCTGTCGGATGACGTCCTCTATGACAACGTGCCGCTGCCCAACATCATGGGGAGGGACAACGTTCGCAAATTCCATGAGGACTTCGGGGTCGGAACGGCGTTCAGGGTAGACTGGGCTGTGACCAACATCGCGGCATCGGGGAATCTCGTTCTCAACGAGCGGATCGATGTGTTCACCCATGAAAGTGGCGCGACGATCACATTGCCGGTTATGGGTACGGTCACCGTGGAGAACGGGGAAATTACTGTCTGGCGCGACTATTTCGATCTGGCCGACTTTGAGAGGCAGGTCTCACTTCTTAAGAGATAGCCAGATCGCAAACCCGCCGCCGTGGAGCCGCGGCGGCGTCGCTCTCGCCGGCATGCCGCGCTCGAAGGCAAGGTGCTTTGGTGACTGACGGAGCCGTAACTGTCTTCCCGGCGCTCGCCCGGGCAAGTCCGTGGCTCCCGTAACACGGATATCGATAGAAATGACGCGGGGTTTCTAGGAATTCGCCGCAATAGAGCGGTTTCCTTTCACTCTAAGCGGTGAACATCATGATCTCATCCTACACGATCAACATTCCCTGACGAACGGCTCGCCACGATCAGAGCTAAGGTCGAGGCTTATGACTGGAGCCAGCTGCCGGGTGCGGGAAGCTGGTCAGCGGGGGTCGGGGTTGATGACCTCAAGCGGCTCACCGCGTATTGGCGGGACAGCTACGACTGGCGTGCGGTCGAACGGCGGCTCAACGCACTCCCCAACTTCATGGCCGACGTGGAAGGCGAGTACATCCACCTCGTTCATGTAAAGGTCGAGGCTCCAAGCCGCCCGTCCTGCTTCTCCACGGCTGGCCGGGTTCGTATCTCGAATTCGAGCGGCTCTTGGAGCCGCTCGCAGCAGACGGGCACGATGTTGTCGTCCCCTCGCTTCCTGGCTTCGCGTTCTCCACTCCAATCACGGCCCGCTCGGCCCGCGGCGGGCTTCTGCGCTCGTCCATGGGCTGATGATCCAACTGTTCGGCGACGCGCCGTATTTCATTCAGGGGGGCGATTGGGGCCACGCCCTCGCGGTCTGGGCAGCGCATGATCGACCGGACGCTCTGCTCGGCATCCATATCAACATGATGACCGTTCGGGCGGAGGACGCCGCTCCAACGACCGGCGAGGAGCAGTCCTTCGCCGCCAAGCGGGCCGCGATTGCCGATCGGGAGAGCGCCTACTTTCACGAGCAGGCAACCAGCCCGCAAACGCTCGGCGTCGCGATGGCCGACAGCCCGAGCCGGAACTGATGCTGGCCGACCTGCGCGCCTTTATCGCGACGGTGTCGGGCGCGCGCTCCTGAAGGCGGAGATGTCAGTCTCCAAGTGCTTCGGGCCGATAGCGACTCTGATGCTTGACTGTCACGGTGACGGCCCGAGCTGCGAAACGCCGTTGATCCTGGCCACGTCAATTTTAAACTAACACTGCGTTAGGTCACGTTCGAGGTCGCCACTGAGGCGCCAGTACGCAAGGCGTCGATAAACGCACGCAGGGCCGGAGCCATCTGGCGCTGCTGCGGATAGCAGATGAACAGGCCTGGGAAGGGTGCCGACCACGCCTCAAGCAGGGGAATCAGCCGGCCCGCGTGAATGTGATCTGCAACGGTGTCTTCAATCGGAAAGCCGATGCCGATCCCTTTGAGCGTCGCTGTCAGTGCGCTCTCCTTGTCGCTGAAGATCAAGGGACCCTCGACCGCAACGCTGAACCAGGCGTCGTTTTCGAAGAACTCCCAGGCGTAAGGTGTGCCCCGGCCCGGCCAACGCCACCGAATACAGCGATGATTGACGAGGTCCCGCGGATGCGTTGGCCGTCCATGACGTTGGAGATAGCCCGGCGTTGCAACGGCAATCTGCCGTAGCTCCGGCCCGAGTCGGACCGCCACCATGTCCTTCTCGATCACCTCATCGATACGGAGCGCGACGTCGTAACGAGCGGCGACGATATCGATAACCTCATCGTCCAGCGTGATATCAAGCACGATTTCTGGATACCGATCGGTAAAGTCTTTCAGGATCGGATCGATGTGCTTCCGCGCTGCCGATCGGAATGTATGTACCCGAACGGTTCCGGCAGGCTTCTCGCCCGCCTGCTTGACTTGCGATACTGCACCGCCCAAGTCGAGCGCTGCGATCCGGGCGCGCTGAAAAAGGCTCTCGCCCACTTCGGTCAAGGACACGTTGCGCGTGGTACGGTGAAGCAGCCGCATGCCGAGGTGATCTTCGAGGTTGCGAACCATCTGGCTTAATGCAGAGGGCGAAACACCGAGCTGGTCAGCTGCTCGGCTGAAACTCAACTGTTCCGCCACTACGATGAAGGCGCGAAGCTGATTGTAATCCTGACTGTTCAGAAGAGCGGTCATGGAGTGCCTCTTTTTTTAGCTGAGCTAACAGCTCCTGTAATTTTATAGCGCATTATCAAGTTGGAGGCGACGTGTCATCTTTGCACCACTCACGTAAGGAGCAAAAAATGACGACTTGGCTTATCACAGGTATCTCGCGTGGACTGGGCAAGGCATTGGCGATGGCAGCGCTTGCTCAGGGCGACACCGTTGTCGGAACGGTCAGGACGGCTTCAAGTTTCTTAGATTCTGAGAAGGGTACCCTGCACGTTCTAAACGTCGATCTCGCCGATGGCGCTGCCGCCGAAGCTGCGGTCAAAGAAGCCTTCCAGCGCTTCGGCCAGATCGATGTAATTGTAAACAACGCCGGATATGGTCTGCTCGGTGCTCTTGAACATGCGACCGACGCGGAAGTCGAACGACTTTTTGCCGTCGATGTCTTTGCGCCGTTCAAAATTATGCGGGCCGCCCTGCCTTATCTGCGTGACCAGGGATCGGGACACATCATCAACATAACATCGATTGCCGGCCGAGCGCCCTCGACGGGGTCCGCGCTTTATTCGGCCGCCAAATCGGCGCTGGAAGGCATGTCAGCCGCGCTTTCTCTGGAGGTGGCTTCACTCGGCATCAAGGTGACGGCGGTTGCTCCTGGCGCACATTCGATTCAAAGGAGTGGCGAGGCGCATGCGGCCTATGCCGGAACGATCGGAAAGAGCGATGCGGCCTTCGACGCAGCCGCCGGGCATCAATTGGGTGATCCACAGCGCGCTGCAAATGCGATCATGGCTCTGGTTCGGTCCGACAATCCACCGCTTCACCTGCTATTAGGCAGCGATGCGTTGCGTCGTATGCGTACCAAGCTCGATCAGGTCGTGGACGAAATCGATGCCTGGGAGACGACCACACTCAGCACGGACTATCCGGAGGACGGAAAATGAGTACGACACCCCAAGGTTGGGATCTTTCCGGCAAGGTTGCGGTCGTTACAGGGGCAGCACGCGGGATCGGGCTGGAAACGGTAAAGCTGCTGCGATCACGAGGTGCACGCATCATCGCCAGCGATATCAATTCAATGGTGAACGAGCTCGCTGGAGAGGACATCGCCTCATTCTGCGGTGATGTATCGGAGGAAGCCACCGCCATCCGAACAATTGCGCTGGCACTCCAGCGCTTCGGCAGCATCGATATCCTCGTCAACAACGCCGGGCGAACGATGAACAAGCCCGTGATCGAGATGAGCGTTGCAGACTGGGACGGCATTATGGCGACCAATGCCCGCGGTAATTTCCTGCATTCGCGGGAAGCGGTGAGAGCGATGATCGGCAAAGGTGGCGGCGCGATCGTCAATGTAGCGTCCATCGTTTCTGCAGTCGGCATGAAAGATACGGCCGTCTATGCCGCGTCCAAGGGCGCCATCGCTCAACTCACGAAGGTTGTTGCAGTCGAGTACGGTGATCGCGGCATCCGCGCCAATGCAGTCGCCCCTGGCGTCGTTGAAACCGACATCCTGGAAGGCATTGTCGAGAACAGCAAGGGCACGCTTGCGAGTTATGGTCACGCCCATCCGATCGGCCGAGTCGCGCAGCCGATCGATATAGCCGAGGTGATCGCATTCCTGGCTTCGCCGGCATCGTCCTTCATGACTGGTGCTCTCGTGATGGCGGATGGCGGTTACACAGCTCTTTAAGCAAAGGAAAGTCGTATGACAAAATCCATTCTGATCGTGGCCGCAGAACGCGGCCTGGGGCTTGGCCTTGCTGAGCAGTTCTTCGGCCGTGGCTGGAGTGTCGTCGGGACGGCTCGGCCAGGTAGTGGCGTTGATGAGCTCAGGAAAGTGGGGACAACCGACCCCGATCGCCTGACCGTTGCAACTATAGATGTGACCGACGCCGCGCATATCGGGCCGTTTCTGGCGTCGCTCGGAGATCGACGGTTCGATGTAGTCTTCATGAACGCCGGAATTTGGGGTGCGCAGCATCAGAGCGTTCTGGCGGCGACAGACGAGGAGTTCGCCGAGATCATGCTGACAAACACATTCGGGCCGATAAGGCTCGCCCGTCATCTTCTCAACCACCTCGCCATGCCCGGCGGCACACTGGCGTTCATGTCTTCGCACCGCGGCAGTATCACGATCAACCTCGAGGGTGGTCTTGAACTTTACCGGGCAAGCAAGGTTGCGTCAAACATGCTCGCGCGGGGAATTTATGCTGAAAATCAGAAGATGGGATTAACTGTGCTGTCCATACACCCGGGCTGGGTCAACACTGCCATGGGCACACTTGGCGGCACGGTGAAGGCGGAGATCGCGCTCGAACCCAGCATACGCGGTGTTGCCGATGTAGTTGAAAAGCATATGGGCTCCGGCGAAAATCTCTACCTTGACTACCAAGACAAACGTCTCGATTGGTGAACCACCCGACGTGTTTTGAATGAAGACACGGCCTTCTCAGAAACACGCCAGACCTATTTACGTGTACAATTAAGATCGAGCAATGACTGCGTCCCCGCGCCCCAAGGTATAAACTGGGGCGAGCTCCCATGAGCTGAAATAGCCCTTGCGCATTCAATTTCGCTTCTAACTCGATCTTGGAAGAAGGCGACATTAAATGAGTCCCGCGAGAGGTACGCATCTCGCAACATTGCTTGGCCTCGGCGTCTCAGTGATTCCGAAGAGGGCGAAGCCTCAGGGAGATCATCCCTTTCTCGTCATCAGGCCAATCCCCAATCCTGAGATGCTACGTACCATTGGCATTGTTCGACGGCGAAACGGATCGCTTCGCCCTGGTCGAATAGACGCTGTCGGCAAGGTGCTGGTCGTTTCGGCGCTCGAACCGCAAGCCCTCTCGGGGAGGCAGAGAAGGGCTATCCGGATCCGGTATCGGATCCATGCATGGGCTGTAACTGGTCGCGCGCTCGGTTCGCCTCTGTCAGATGGCTGATCAACGCGCGAAAAGCCGATGACGTTCTCCGGCGATTCGGGTAATAGAGGCTGAAACCTGGCAGGTCCGTAAGCCATTCCGCCAGAACCTCCTTGACGTTTCCAGTCCGAAGATCGCTTTCGACCTGAGAGCGAAGCAAAAACCCCAGGCCCAGCCCGTCGACAACAGCTGATCGAATAGCCGCGCCGTCGTCAAGGATCAGCGCTGGATGACCTTTATACTCGAAGTTTTGACGCCCCTTTGCGAACGGCCATCGGAACACCCGAGATGAAGTGACGTAGCGGTACAAGATACATCGATGTCCAGCCAGATCGTTTGGACTGCTGGGGACGGGATGGTCGGCAAAATAATGAGTCGAGCCCGCAATCACGACGGGCGTTGTCTTCGTTATGGATATGGCTACCATATCCTTATCGATGAGCGTCCCAAAGCGAATCCCGCCGTCAAAGCCTTCCGCGACTATGTCGCTCAGTCCCTCATTTGTCGAAATCTCGAGTGAGACCTGAGGGTAGCGTTGATAGAAGCTCTTTAGCGTTGGGCGGACCACGCTCTCGAAGGCGACCGGGATCATCGTAAGCCGGACGACGCCCGCAACGGCCTCCCTGGCGTCTTGCAACCTCGATAGTTCTTCGCTGAGGTCGCTCATCGCTGGACCGAGTATCTCCAGCAGTCGCCGTCCTGAATCGGTGGGAGCAACCTGTCGGGTGGTTCTTGCAAGTAGCGCTATTCCGATCTTTTGCTCGAGTTGGGCGACAGTGTAGCTGAGCGTGGACTGCGTGACCCCGAGTTCGGCTGCTGCCTCGGTGAAACTTCGGTGACGAGCAACGGCTTCAAAAACCGCCAGGTCTCGAAGAACATACCGGTCCATTTATCGATCCTCTCTATAGAGCTTTGCGAAACAAGATAGCTTATCGATATGTTACCAAACATGTAAGCTCCTGTCAGATCGCTGGTCCACTCCTGCGAGCCACGGACACAAAAGTCAGGTTCTTCCTGCGCCATCGAGCCATGACCCGGTGCATGGACGACGCTTATCTAAGAAAAGGAGAGAGCATGAAGGCAGCAGTTTATGATCACGAAGGCTCTCCAGACGTCCTGAAGTACAAGGATGTTTCCGATCCAACGGTAGGTCCCGACGACGTGCTGATAGCGGTGGAAGCAATATCGATAGAAGGCGGGGACTTGATTAATCGTCGTACATCGCCGCCTCCCCACCACTCCTGGATCGTTGGATACGCAGCTTCTGGACGGATTATTGAGGTAGGTGCGAACGTGGGAGATCGCAAAGTCGGAGACAGGGTAACTGCCTTCGACATGCAGGGATCGCATGCGGAACTCTGGGCGGTACCCGCAAGCCGCACATGGATGCTGCCATCGGGCGTCGATGCAGCGGCGGCCGCCGCATTACCGATCTCGTTTGGCACAGCTCATCATTGCCTTTTCGCCAGAGGCGTCCTACTGCCTGGCGAGACGGTTCTCATACAGGCAGCGGCCGGCGGAGTTGGCCTCGCAGCGGTTCAACTTGCAGCCAAAGCTGGAGCCACCGTGATTGCTGTCTCAAGTGGGCAGAAGCGGCTCAAGCAAATAGCAGCACTTGGCGCCGAGCACGTCCTCGATCGCTCGGTCTCTAACGTTGTCGAAGCCGTCAGCCGGATCACCAAAGACAAAGGGGTGGATCTTGTGATCGATCCTGTTGGGACCACCTTGCCCACTTCTGTCGCAATTTTGGCTCCCGAGGGACGTCTCGTGTTCGTTGGAAACGCCGGAGGCGGAAGCCTGACCATTGATCTATGGTCACCAATGCAATCAAATCAGACACTGCTGGGGGTTTTCATGGGTCCTCTTTTCGAGCGACCCCAAGTCCGGTCAAAGGTCGATGAAATGCTACGGGCGCTTCAAAACCGGGAGATCCAGGTGATGATCGAGCGAACGTTTCCGCTGGCGCAAGCGCGAAACGCTCATGCGTTCGCGGAGGAAGCAATGCCACTCGGCCGCATTATCATGGTACCGTGAACAGCGGCGACGCGGTGGACAGAACATTTGGCTCGCGCACAATGGGTTTGTTCGGGCTGATCCGCGTCGATTGCGTAACACGATCTTTCGCTGTGGGCCGTGTATCGCAATTGGAACGCCGTGGAGCATCGTTCAGGAGCAGGTTTCTCCCCTCGCGGCGGAAAGCCGTTGTGCAGCCCCTCAGGGCAGCTTAGTTCGTCCGGCGAACCAGCCCATCGTCCAATACTAACGTGAAGCCGCCGCACGCTCGATCATGGAATTAATCGCCCCTGCAACAGGAAAAGTGCGTAAGCTTTTGCGCGCTCGTGAAGTGCGGCCTGTAGGTCATCGACGAGGGGATTTGCTTGTGGCGACGTTCCACGGGGTGATCGGCGGCGAGCGCGTTTAGCTCAAGCTCGATATCAAACAGAGCGCCGATCCTTTTGGCGGCTTCAAGCAGCGAGGCGATGGTCAGCGTATAATTGCGCAGAAAAAATGCTTGTCAGTCGCAGCATCATCAGAAAGAGCTAGACCGAAGGTTCATGGAAAAGCTTCTTTGGATCGGTGATTTAGGGCGACGCGCAGACACTCATTGCAAACGCGCCTACAATTCATGTTTAGAAGGTCGTGGATATGTCCCATCAATGCAGTAAGTGCAACTCCGCATGGAAGAGGGTTTTTTGCTTGAAAAGGGAGACCTCGGCATCTCGTCCCCAGAGACCTGGGTGGGCGGTAAGCCTGACAAACGCCTTATTTCTGGGGTGAGCCTCAAAGGCAAAACACTTTATGAAGTTGTGACTTACCGTTGCATTGCATGCGGTTACCTCGACTCTTATGCATTGTCTAAGCAATAGTCTTGGCACACGGCGCCAACGACCGGAATGATATGATCGCGAACGTTGGTGGGACAAGCACGGACTGCTGGCAGCCGTCCTCAACGAAATCGACACATTCTACGAGCGTCGCCTGGCGGAATCCCCCAAACCTCAGGGTATCCAGTTCTTTCGCGCTGGGCGACACCAATTTCATTCAGCGCACCTGTGCAGTCATACTCGCGACAGCTTTTTTGCTTCAGGCGATCGCTTTAAGCTCTTAATGCTGACGCGATTTCTACGCCATTCTGTGGCTCCTGATCGAACCCGATGGAAAGCTACACCATTGCCCATTCGCTGACGGGGCAAGCAGCCTCGAGACGGCAAGCTATCGACTGTGATGCCTCAGCATAGAATTTAACCGAGAATCGAAATCTTCCCTTCCTGGAGGGGCGGGATCCTGCAGCTA
>Ga0207426_1001688_pt1 | contig 17035 bp, 14 predicted proteins | sample AraplaMF_Cvi_mMS_FD_184265 | JGI IMG/M metagenome (GOLD analysis project Ga0207426, IMG submission 184265) | Arabidopsis root microbial communities from the University of North Carolina, USA - plate scrape MF_Cvi_mMS (SPAdes) (version 2) | ecosystem: Host-associated > Plants > Roots > Endosphere... | reverse complement strand
CCCGAGGACGTGTCGATCGACGAGATCGCCGAGGCGGCCGGCATCTCCCGCCCGCTGGTCTACCACTACTTCCCCGGCAAGCAGCAGCTGTACGAGGCCGCGCTGCGACGCGCCGCCGAGGAACTCACGGCCCGGTTCGTGGAGCCCCACGAAGGCCCGCTCGGCGCCCGGCTGTTGCGGGTCATGGAGCGCTTCTTCGACTTCGTCGAGGAGCACGGCCCCGGCTTCTCGGCCCTGATGCGCGGCGGCCCCGCCATCGGTTCGACCCGCACCAGCGCCATGATCGACGGCGTCCGGCAGGCCGCCTACGTGCAGATCCTCGCCCATCTCGGCATCCCCGACCCCGCCCCCCGGCTGGAGTTGGTGGTCCGCTCCTGGATCTCGCTCGCCGAGACCACCGCCCTGCTGTGGCTGGACGGACGCCCGATTCCCCGTGCCGAGCTGGAACGGCAGCTGGTGCACGACTTCGCGGCGCTGGCGGCGGTGAGCGCGGCGTACGACGAACGGATGGCGCGGGTGGTGCGGCAGATCCTCGCCGACGAGCCGGCGGACGGGATGTTCGCGGATCTGGTGGGGCGGTTGGTGTCGCTTCCCGAACCGGTTCGCTGCGCCTAGGTTTCGGCCCGCGTCTTTGGCCTTCCCGCCTTGGGGGTTGCTCGCCGTTCTTCGCCCGCTGTGCGGTGCGCCCGCCGTCGCTCCCCCTGCCTAAAGGGCGGGGGAGGTACCCCCAGCGGCGGGCCGGGTCCGCTGCGCGGGGCTGTGGGTGCGGTGACGGGCCGGCGGGTGGCGTCTCACGTCAGTTGGACGGTGTCCCCCAGGCGTACGCGGCCGGGGTGGGTGATCGTGGCCAACGCGTCCAGGCGCATGTCGTGGGCCTGGGCGATGGCGCGCAGGATGCGTGGGGAGTGCGGGAGGTCCTGTTGGGCGTCGTTGGTCATCACGCACCGCTCGCTGGAGCGCTCGAAACGCAGCCGCAGGGTGTGGCCGACGCGGGCGCTGCTGCCGAACCATGCGTCCTCCACGAAGGGGGGCGTGCCCGGTGGTGTCCGCAGCAGCAGGTTGGGGCGGAAGCGGCGCTCGTCGACCGGGACGCCGGGGACGGTCGCGCGGACCCAGTCGAGGGTGGCGGTGGTCAGGACGCTGAGGGGGAGCTGGTCGAAGTGCGAGACGGCGCCCTCGCGGGCCACTTCGACGTCGTTCCGGTCCAGGTAGCGCCGCACGTAGGAAGTGGGGTCCGCCACCGGCTCGCCGTCCGGGGCCAGCAGTTCGGGTGCCTTTGTGACGGCGCCGCCGGGGTAGCGGGAGCGCAGCTGCAGCAGTCCCGGCATGCGCCGGAACCGGTGGGTGTTCTTGCCCGAGCCGAATTTGCCCGCGGCGTCGCGCACCGCGTAGAGCCGGTCGCCGGCCAGGCCACGGGCGTCCACGGCGGCCTCGTCCAGCAGTTCGCCGCCGGTGGACTTGATGGGGTACCGCCAGATCCGTTCGATCGTGCCGAGCACCGTGCCCATGTCCTCGCCCTCCGAGTCGACTTCCCGCCGCTCGCCGGCCCCCGGAGCCGGCGAGCACCGCGCCCGTCGCGCGGTCCGCGTGTGGTCAGTCTGCCCTGGCGCGATCACCAGTCGCGCCCGTACCTGGCCCGGCCGTACGCGGCAGCGCGTCGTGCGCCATCATCGCGTCATGGACGAGATCACCTTCCGCCTCGCCGGGGACGGCGCCGACCTGCGGCGACTGGTGGACCTGTATGACGCCGCCGCCCGTTGGATGCAGGCGAACGGCATCGACCAGTGGAAGCCCGGCGGGAAGGACGAGGAGCACTTCCGGCTGCGGCGCAAGGACGGGGAGGTGTGGCTGGCGGAGGCCGCCGGGCGGCCGGTGGGCGCGTTCGAACTGTGGTGGTGCGACGAGCCCGCGTGGGGGCCGCAGCCGCCCGTGGCGGGCTATGTGCACCGGCTGATGGTGGACCGCGGCCGGGCCCCGGCCGGGACCGGGCGGGCGATGCTGGCGCATGCCGAGCGGCGGATAGCGGGGGCGGGGCGGGCGTGGTCGCGGCTGGACTGCGTCTCGTCCAATCCGCGGCTGCGCACGTATTACGAGGGCGCCGGCTACACCGTCGTCGGGGAGCAGCGCTCCAAGGAGGGCGACGACGGCGACCGGTACGCCGTCACCCTCCTCGAAAAGCCGCTGGGGGCCTGAGCCGGGCCTCAGCCGCGGCGGAAGACCGCCACCGTGCGGGCCGGGACGCTGAAGGTGCCCGAGGAGCGGGCGTAGGTCGCGGTGGCCGTGGTGCGGTCGGTGCCGTGGGCCTGGACGGGGTGCAGGGTGTAGGGCTCGCCCGCGAGGGGCCGGACGCTCTGGTGCGCGCGCTGCGGCGTGGCGTTGAAGACGATGACGAGGTTGTCGAGGCGCATGGTGATCACGCCCGGCGTCTCGTCCTTCCCGGACAGGGGGAAGGAGAGCGCCTTTTGTACCGCGGCGGCGGTGGACAGGCCGAAGGCCGGTTCGGTGGCGTGGATGCGGAGCAGGTCGCGGTAGGCGGCGGCGGTGTGCCGGATCGCGGCGCAGCCGGGGCGGAGTGCCGGGTCGGCCAGGAGGGGCCGGGCGTAGGGCCACTTGTCCTTGTTGTCGGCGGCCGGGGGCAGTCCGCGGCCGAAGCCGTTGCCGTCGGCGCAGTTCCAGTGCAGGGCGTTGAACCAGTCGCCGCTGTCGAAGGAGTTGCGGTCCAGGGACTTGGAGCGCAGCAGGTCGGAGCCCGCCTGGGAGAGAGCCGGGCCCTGTGAGAGGGCGGCGGTGGCCAGGGCGAGCACCTGCATGCGGGAGCGGTCGGCGGCCCCGGTGCGCGGCGGGAGCTTGTAGGCGAGGGCGTCGTAGAGGGTCTCGTTGTCGTGGGCGTCGGCGTAGGCGAGGGCGTCGCCGGGGGCGGCGGCGTAGCCGGCCGGGGTGCCGTTGTAGTCGATGCCGGAGCCGTTGACGCGGTGGCCGGTGCTGTCGGTGAAGGTGTAGTCGGCGAGGTTGCCGGTGAGGCCGACCTTGATGAGGTCCTGGTAGTGGAGGAGCCGGGCGCGCTGCTCGGCCGGGCTCCCGTTCTCCTTCGAGGAGTTGGGGTCGGTGTACAGGCCCGAGGCGAAGCCCTGGACGCGGGGGTCGGCGTCGAAGGGGCTGCCGCCGCGGACCGCGTCGCGGGCCCGGTCGCTGAAGGTCGCGATGCCCGTTCCGGCCATGTTCCGCTGGGTGGCCTGGACGAAGCGGGCGTCGTCGGCGGCCTCGCCGAAGTTCCAGCCCTCGCCGTAGAGAATGATCTTCTTGCCGTCGACGCCGTCCCTTGCGGGGGTCAGTGCGTCGAGGGCCTTCCTGACGGCCAGGATGTTGGCCTTGGGGTGGTGGCCCATGAGGTCGAAGCGGAAGCCGTCGACCTTGTACTCCTTGGCCCAGGTGACGACGGAGTCGACGACGAGCTTGCCCATCATGGTGTGTTCGGGAGCCGTGCCCGAGCAGCAGGTGGAGGTGGCGACGCCGCCGTCGTCCAGGAGCCGCTGGTAGTAGCCGGGGACGATGCGGTCCAGGACGGAGTGCGGGTCCTGGCCGCTCGCGGCGGTGTGGTTGTAGACGACGTCCATGACGGTGCGCAGTCCGGCGCCGTTGAGTGCCTGGACCATGCGGCGGAACTCGACGGTGCGGGCCGGGCCGCCCGGGTCGGAGGCGTAGGACCCTTCCGGGACGGTGTAGTGGAGCGGGTCGTAGCCCCAGTTGTAGGCGTCGCGGGCAGCCGTCTTGGCGACGCAGTCCTGCTGGCGGTCGGAGTCGGGGGCGTACGAGGCCAGGTCGCAGCCGGGGCGGGACCGGTCGGCGGGCCGCTCGGGCGTGGTGGCGAAGTCGAAGGCCGGCAGGAGGTGGACGTAGGAGGTGCCGGACCGGGCGAGGGAGGCCAGGTGGCGCATTCCGTCGGAGCGGCGGTCGGTGAAGGCGAGGTACTGGCCCGGGTGGCGGGAGGTGCGGTCCTCGGCGGAGAAGTCGCGGATCTGCAGTTCCTGGATGCGGGCGCGGCGCAGCGGCACCGCGGCGGGCTTGGTGAGCCGTGACCACCCGGACGGGGCGAGCTCCGGGGCGTCGAGGTCGGTGACGAGACTGCGGGCCGAGTCGGCGGTCAGGGCGGTGGAGTAGGGGTCGGTGACCTTGTTGGTGACGGTCTTGCCGACGGTGGGCGCCCAGACCGTGACGAGGTAGCGGTAGGGCTTCCCGGCCCAGTCGCGGGGGCCGGTGACGCGCCAGACGCCGGTGGTGTCGTCGCGCCGCATCGGGACCCTGCGGCCGTCGAGTTCGAGGGCGACGGTGCGGGCGGTGGGGGCCCAGACGGCGAGGGTGGGACGGCCGTGGTGGAAGTCCGGCCCCAGGGTGGCGTGTCGGGCGCGGGCGCCGTAGAGGTCGTCGAGGACGCCGGGTGTCTGGACGCCGGTGGTGGTGCGCCGGCCGTCGGCCGTGCGCTGGGCGGCGAGGAGTCGGCCGCGCAGGGCGGCCGGGGCGAGGCCGCGGTCGCGGGGGTCGACGGTGAAGGCCGGGTAGCCCGCCAGGTGCGGGTGGGCGAGTCGTTCGGACGGGCTGAGGGTGCCGGGCACGAGCCGGATGCGCGTGCCGTGCGTCCCGGACTCCAGCTGGGCGGCGGTGTGTTCCGCGCCCTTCCAGACGACGGTGTCGCGGTCGATCCACTGGGCCAGGGCTTCGGCCGGGCCGGGCGGCGGGGCGGCGGTGGCCGGCGGTGGCGCCAGGAAGGCCGCGGCGCCCGCCAGGAGGGCGAGTGCGGCAACCGCGGGTCTGCGGGCGGCGCTGCTGATCCGGTGGAGCACGGTTCCTCCTGAAGGGGTGGAGTGACCTTGCTCGGCAACGCGCCGTGCCCGTAAGGCCGTTGAACGGCGCCGAGGGGCGGCGGCACCGGTGTTGCTGACGGTTCTAGCTGCCGGAACCGGTTGTTGCAAGACCTTACGCAAGACATTGCAAGGGTGTTACGTTCCCTTGGCAGCCGGTCCGGCCGACCGGAGACCCGCCCTGCGGGTCCACGCGCCCGGACGGCCGGACCGGCGCCCGGCAGACGGACCTTGCGGGTCGTCGGCAGCGGCCGCTTGCGGCGGCCCGCCCGCTCGGGCGGAGCGGGCGGGGAGAGGAACGCATGCCGCCGGACGGGCGCGGGCACCGCGGATACCGCGTGCTGCCTCGAAGGTGACGGTGCGCCAGGGGGCTTCGTGTGCGCCCCGGGGACAGGCAGGATCCCGATGCCGGGATCCGCGATGCGGTCGCCTCAACCGCTGTCGGCGGCGCGGCGCCGGTTCTTCCGCCACGCGCCGAAGCAGAAGGCGAGGGCGGCCACGACAAGAGTGCCGATGATCGGCAGAACCAGGTTTCTGGTCGCCTGGCCGGTGGTCGCGGTGGTACCCGTCGCCGCCTCGTGGGTCGCGACGGAGGTCCGCTCAGGCGTGGCGCCCGAGGCCGCCGGGCCCTTGGCGCTCGTGCCCGAGGTGCCGGACGGGGCCGAGGTGCCGGACCCGCCCGGAGCCCCGGACGTCGTCGAGGCCCCGGACCGGGTCGAGCCGGTGGACTTCGCCGCCCCCGTGATCTCGAACGACCCCACGACGTCCTGCTGTCCGGCGTTCAGCCTGCACCCCGCGTCGGCCTCCCCCAGCACGGCGCCGCTCGCCTTCTTCCCGACGACGTGCAGGGCGATGTCGCCGACGGTGATCCGAGCCTTGCCCGGGCGGCTGAACGTGAGAGCGGGCGCGGCGCCGGTCGCGGCGACCTCGAAGGAACCGGACGCCGGGATGCGGGTCCTGGTGATGCCGAGGGGGACCCTGATGCGCCGGTCGCCGTGCGGCGCGGACACACCGATCTTCGCCACCACCCGGCCCGTGACGGTCTTCACGCCGAGGAAGCGAAGTTTCGCCGTGAGGTCGGCGTCCACCGTCGTCCGTGCACCGATGGGGAATTTCCGGCTGGCTTCGCCGACCGCGACCGACCGCGGGATATCCGCGTCGATCTTCACCGTGAAGGGCAGGTGTTTGATCACCGGGACTTTGCAGGTGTATTTCAGTGTGCGAGAAACCGGTTGTGCGGCCGCGGTTCCGGCTCCGGAAACTCCGACGACCGCGACGGCGGCGCCTAACGCCGTCACCGCCCCCAGGGCGATCCTCACCTTCGGCTTTCCCGCCCCGCGCCTGGCTGTCATGTGGCACCCCCGTGAATTGTTCCGCTGTGTGGCCCATCGGTATGGGTCCGGCGGGTGTTACCGGAATCAGGACGCTCTTCCGGCCGCGGGCAGTTCCCGGTGCCTTCCGCGTCCGCCGTGCCCGGTGCACCCGCTCGGTGGGAGTGATGGTGCGCCCGGGACACCTGGGCCAGGTGGTCCTGGAGCCGGGCGTGGCGGAACTGGTAGACCGCGCCGGCCTGACGCAACACGCCTCGCCGGTGGGCGTCGTCCAGGAACGCGATCACCGCCCAGGGCAGCCGGCCCGTCAGCGGCAGCCACATGCGCGCCAGGGCCACCCACTGCCCCCAGGCGGTGAAACTCAGCCCGTATCCGAGCCCGCCCCCGAACGCCGCCTCGATCCCGAACACGAGCCCGGCCAGGAGCCCGCGGACCGGGCCGGGCATGAGCCCGCCGACGGGCCCGGGCACGAGCCCGAAGCCGAGCCCTGCGGGGACTCCCATCACGAGCATCCACACGAGCATGTGGAAGACCACGTTCTTGCGGTTCGTGCTCAGCAGGTCGGCGGCGCTGACCGCGGATCCGATCTCGACGGGAGCTTCCAGCCAGGCCATGAGGCCGAGCACGAGTCCGGCCCCGAGCCCGACCTCGACCGGGAAGAGGAGGGCACCCACGAGCCCTCCGTCGAGTCCGTCGTCGAACCCCAGCGGAGCGACCACGCACCGGTCCACGAGCACCAGCACGAGCGCCACCGGGACCCCGAACCCGAGCCCCAGCAGGACCCTGGGGACGACCTTGGCACGCGTCTGCCGGGTCCCGCCGAAGATCTGTATGCGGACCCGCGACGGCTCGCGCGGCGCGCCCCCGGACACCAACCCGTACACGAACCCGAAGACCAGCCCGGCGAGGAGCCCGTGCAGGAGCCCGACCACGAGTCCCCGGCCGAGTGCGAACCCGATGCCGCGCTCGGTCGCCACCAGGTCCACGGGCACGTTCCCGATCGCGGTCGTCACCCCGAAGGCCAGTGCGGCCAGGAACCCGACCGCGAGCATGCGCGACGAAAGGCGCATGGTGGTGCCCATTTCCCACCAGGCGAGGTCGCGGGTGTCGAGGTCGTGCAGGTGCGTGGCGAGGTGGCCGAGCCAGCGCCGGGCACGTTCGGGGTGGTACCGGCGACGGCGGGGGCGGGTGCCGCGGCCGGTCGGCGTGGGGTCGTAGACGGCCGGGAGGAAGGCCGACAGGAGATGGTCCTGCACGTCTTCGGGGGTGGCGAACTCCTCGGTGTCCAGCAGCTTCGAGGGCTCGTGCTCGGTGGCGTCCCGGTAGACCGTGCGGGCCAGGCCGACCATCAGCGGGGTCGCGAGCGCCTTGGCGACGTTCGCCGCGCCCGGGCTGCGCGGCTCCTCGCGCAGCGCGGCCAGGACGGGTTCCCACACGGAACTGTCCTTGCCGCCGTCTCTGACCGGTCGGCTGCCCCGGTGCAGGTATGCGGCGTAGTCGTCCACGGTCAGGTCCGCCAGCTCGATGACGGCGGCTTCGCCCAGCACGCCGTTCTTCTTCACGGCCCCGCTGAATTCCTCCGGGCGGCTGGTGAGCAGCAGCGGCGTGGTGGTGCGGTGGAGCGCCCGGAGCGCCGCGGCGTGCAGGCCGCCGGCGATCTCGTCGAAGCCGTCGAGCACCGGAAGGATCTTGTCCTCGTCGAGCAGGAGACCGGCGAGGTTCCCTCCGCTGTCCGCGGGAGCCGCCAGGAACGGGTGGTCGCGCACCAGTTGGGCGCACAGCCAGTCGTCCAGTGAGGTGGTGACCGGATCCCAGGACCCCAGACCGAAGATCACCGGTACCCGGTCGCCGGCGGCGCGGGCCCTCAGCCGGTCGAGAACGAAGCGCAGCGTCAGGATCGTCTTGCCGGAACCGGCCTCCCCCAGCACCACCAGCCGACGGGACGGAACCGACTCGTACACGTCCACGATCCGGTCGAGCCGGCCGTCCAGGGGCAGCGGCTCCGCGTGCGTCCCGGACGGGGCCCGGCGGATGTTGGCCCAGTGATCGAAGACGTTCCGGTCGGTGCACCCGAAGCGCACGGCGAGCGGGAACGGCTCCCCGACCCGCCGCCGCTGCCCCTCGCGACGCCATTGCTCGTCGACGTCGTGGGCGAGCTTCCCGGCCGCCTCCCGCACCTGCGGCGCGTCGTCCGGCTCCGGCATGTCCGGCGGCCGCGGGGGCGCCGGGAGCGGGAGCCGGGTGAGGCGGTCAGCACCGGCCGGCAGGCCGATCAGAGCGCCGAGTGCGTCGAGCCGGTCGGGGGCGAGGCGGTACCAGCGCTTGACCTGGCTCGCCGCGAACCTGCCGAGCCCGTCGAAGCGGTGATGCTCGCTGACCACCCCGATCACGTACCCGCCGCTCCACACCGCGGCTCCCGACATCCCCTCCCAAGGGGAACGACCCGGCTCGGGGTCGTACTCGGGAGGCTCCACGGTGATCTCCAGGCTGCCCGCGCGCAGGTACGACAGCGGTGTGGTCGTGCCGCGGGCATGGTGGGAATCCCGGTACCACGTGGCGTCGTCACGGTCCGTCGACGCAGTGTCGGGGCGCAGCCTGAACCTCGGGAACCCCAGCGCTTCGCACTCCACGGGCTGCGTGATCCCGGCGAACCGCACGGGCGGGATCTCGGCGGGGCCCGGTCCGCCGGTGCGCGCGTCCCCCGCGATCCTGAGCACCGCGACATCCGTGGCCGCGTCCGCCCAGACCGGCTCGCCGGGCACCTCCGTCGTGCCGCCGTCCTCGGTGAAGAACCGCAGCCGCACCGACACCGCGTCGCTCACCACATGCGCGGCCGTGAGCACCGCATGCCCGTTCACCCGGTAGCCCGACCCGCGTCGCCCCGGGCCCGCCCGGCAGGTGGTGAGGACCTGGACCACACGCCCCGCGTCGAGCCCGTCCGGCTCGGACGCCCTGCTGTCCGCGGGGTTCATTGCTCGTTGGTGCCGGTGATTCCGGAGACGAACGGGGGGTTGCCGGACCGGGTGAGGGTCGGCTGCAGGGCCAGGGTGATGCGCTGGGTCGAGGTGGCGCCGGCCGTCGCGTCCGCACCGGACTCCACCACCCAGAACCGCACCTTCGCGCCCGCGTGGCCGGATCGCTCCAGAGCGACCGACACCTCCAGCTCGATCGTCCCCAACTCGAAGCGCAGCTCGGCACCCTCGGCCGCGGCAACCGCCTGCTCCAGCTCCTCCCGCAGATCCCTGATCACACTGGCCAGCTCGATCACTCCACGCCCCTTCGCCCCGAGCCCACCACCGGTAACCGGTCGGTCACGGAGGACTTTAGCGGCGCGATGCGGGCACTGACCGCCCATCACCACCAATCCCCTCGGAATCCTCCGCTACAGGTCGAGTTCGGCCCGGACCACCTTGCCCACCGGTACCCGGTCGACGACCTCCCAGCGGGTGGCGAGCGCGGCCACGAGGAGCAGGCCGCGGCCGGCTTCGGAGTCGGGTGGCGGGGGCGCGATCGTGCCGGGGCCGGGAGGGCGCTTCTCGGTGCGGGTGTCGGCGACCTCGATCCGCAGGGTGCCGGGGCGCGCCGAGCCCGGCATCCTCGTCAGGCGCAGCTCGAAGTCCCGGCCGGGCACCCGGCCGTGGGTCGCCGCGTTGGCGGCGAGTTCGCCGACGATCAGGGCGGCGGCGTCGGAGACCTCGCCGCCGTACGGGAAGCCCCAGACGTCGAGCTGCTGGAGCGCGAGGCAGCGGGCGAGACGGGCGCCCCGCCGGGTGGAGCTGAAGCGCTGGGTGAACGTACGTACGGTGACCGGGAGGCGGGCGCCGCCGCCGGGGGTGAGCTGACTGTGCATGCGGGCAACGCTGCTGGTCGGCCCGCTCGCAGGCCAGGTACCCGACTCGTACACCGGGAACTGTACGAGTCCGGAGTGTGGACGGGACGAGTAACGGGGCGTAACGATGGGTGACTTGCGGGGTCGGACCAGTGACTGCGGAGCACCGACATGGAAGACACCATCACCACCACCCTCACCGACCGCTACGACGGCGGCGGCGAACCCGAACCGTCCGACAGCCTGCGCATCTTCGGGGCCGTGTACCAGGCACTGCGGGAGAAGGCCGGGTTCACCCAGGAGTCCCTGGCGCCGGAGATCCAGTACTCGTCGCACTACATCGCCTCGGTGGAGCAGGGCCGGCGGCTGCCGTCGAAGACGTTCGTCGAGCGTTCGGAGGAGGCGTTGGACGCGGGCGGGGTGCTGCGGAAGGCCGCCAAGCGGCTGTCACGGCAGCGCGGGCTGGCGTCCTGGTTCCGGATGTGGGCCGAGCTGGAGAAGGAGGCGGTGAGTCTCAGCACCTACGAATGCCGCCTGGTCCCCGGCCTGTTACAGACCGAGGCGTACGCGCGGACGCTGTTCGAGCAGCGCTTGCCCCTGCTGACCGATGAACAGGTCGAGGTCCAGGTCACGGCCCGGCTGGACCGGCAGCGGCTGCTGGCCGAGCGGCAGAACACCGCCTTCAGCTTCATCATCGACGAGCACGTCTTCCAGCGCCGGACCGGCGGCACGGAGGCCGCACGGGGGCTGATCGACCACGTGCTGGAACGGACCGCGCTGCGGAACGTCGAGCTACAGGTGATGCCGCTGGAGCGGGAGGTGCACGCGGGCATGGACGGACCGATGCAACTGCTGGAGACCGAGGAGAACCAGCGGTTCTGCTACTGCGAGGGGCAGGAGAGCGGCCAGTTCATCGCCAACCCGAAGACCGTCACCACGCTCCATATGCGCTATGCGAAACTGCGGTCACAGGCCCTCACCCCCGACGACTCCCGGGGCCTGTTGACGAGGATGCGAGGAGCGCTATGACGACCGGCGGCGAACTGGCGTGGTTCAAGAGCAGCTACAGCGGCAGCTCCGGCGACAGCTGCGTGGAGATCGCCCTCTCCTGGCGGAAGTCCAGCTACAGCGGCGACTCAAGTGGCGACTGCGTCGAGATCGCCGCCTGCCCCACCACCGTCCACGTCCGCGACTCCAAGGACAAGGGCGGGCCGCAGCTCGCCGTGCCCGCTCCGGCCTGGGCGGAGTTCGTGGCGTACGCGGTGCGGCGGAGCCACCGGGCGGGCTGAGCGGGGCTGACCTGTCGCGGCGCTCACCTGTCCCTGCCCCCCGGTGGCACGCCGGACGCCGCTGAGGATAAAGATGTGCGCATGAATGACAACGGGGGCCCCGCACCGCGTCCGCACGAACCCACGAGCTTCCGGCTGCAACCGCCGCAGCCCACCCGGGCTCCGCTCACGGAGCACCCGCAGGCTCCGGCAGCCGCACAGGCCGCACCGCCGTCGTCCGATCCGGGCGCGGGACGGCTCGTGGCGGGCCGCTACCGGCTGCTGAGCAGGCTCGGGCACGGCGGCATGGGCACCGTGTGGCGTGCCCGGGACGAGGTCATGGACCGCGAGGTCGCCGTCAAGGAGTCCCGGATCCCCGACCACCTGCCGGAGCGGGAGCGGGCCGGCCTCTTCGAACGGATGCGGCGCGAGGCACGGGCCGCGGCCCGCCTCGACCATCCCGCGGTGGTGAACGTCCATGACGTCGCCGTCGAGGAGGGACAGCCGTGGATCGTCATGGAGTTCGTCCAGGGGCGCTCCCTCGGCGACGCGCTCCAGGAGGGCACGCTCGGCGCGCGCGAGGCCGCGCGGATCGGGCTGGAGGTGCTGGGCGCGCTGGAGGCCGCGCACGCCGCCGGGATCCTGCACCGCGACGTGAAGCCGGACAACGTCATGCTCGGCCGCCACGACCGCGTCATCCTCACCGACTTCGGCATCGCGCAGATCGAGGGCGAGACCAAGCTGACCGAGACCGGCGGGTTCGTCGGCTCCCCCGAATTCATCGCGCCCGAACGCGTGCTGGGGCAGCAGCCCGGCAGCGCCTCCGACCTGTGGTCGCTCGGCGTCGTGCTGTACGCCGCGACGGAAGGCGTCTCGCCGTTCCGCCGCACCAACACCCCCGCCACGCTGCAGGCCGTGCTGAACGCGACGCCGGCCGCCCCGAGCGCGGCCGGTGGCGGTCCGCTGGCCGAGGCCGTCCAGGGTCTGCTGCAGAAGGATCCGGCGCACCGGCCGAACGCGGCGCGGGTGCGCGAACTGCTCGAACGGGCCGTGCAGCCGCCGCCCCCGGTCGTACGGGCCGGTGGCTCCGGGGCCGGTAAGGGCGTCCGCCTCGGCCGCAAGGCTCTCGCCGGGGGCGCCGCCGCAGTCGTGGCACTGGCCGCGGGCGCCTATCTGGTCCTCGCGGATCCGTTCGCCGGGCCGTTGCCCGAGGGATGGAGGACGCACCCGGAGGCGGGACCGCTCGACGCGGACGTCGCGGTGCCCGCCGGCTACCTCCGCATCCCGGACGACGCGGACCCGTCCGTGATCACGTACAAGGATCCCAGCGGGGCGGTCACGATCGAGCTGGCCCGGTGGGACCACGTGCGGCAGAAGAGCGACATCTCGGGGACCGCCGACGCCCAGGCGTTCAAGGACTCGGACGCGATCAAGGGCGGCTCCTTCTCCGGGGCGGGCCTGTCGATGTCCTCCGACACGAAGACCGGCAGCAGCACGGACGCCAACGTCACGTACCAGGAGCGCGACGCGGCCCTGAACACCGTCACCTACGGCACGAGCGGGTCCGGCGTGGACATCGACGGGGACGTCCCGCGCGAGGCCAAGGCGTTCTACTACCGGACCCGCGCCGGTGACATGTACCGGTTGTGGGTGGACTACCCGGGCAAAGGGGACGTCACGGCCCGCGGCCGTGACGTCGCCCGGATCGCGATCGCCAACTTGGACGTCCACAAGCTCTGAGCCCCCTCCGCGCCGCCCGGCCCGGAGGGGCGCCCCGCCGCCGCTGCCCCGCCCCGCGGACTACCGGCCCGCGGCCTGGGCGAGGGTGTGGGCGACCAGGGCGTTGGCGTGGCCGTGGCCCAGGCCGTGTTCGGCCTTGAGCCAGGACACCAGCTCCATGTGCCGGGTCAGCGGCGAGGCGGTGATCAGGCTCTGCCACTCGGCTATCGGGCGGCCGTACTTCTTCTCGATCGACGGGAAGTAACTCGCGGGTCCCTGCGTGGTGTTGGTCATGGGTGCAGCATGGCACCCCCCACTGACAATGCGACGGGCCCGCGTGCGCCCCGCCCCCGGGGCGCACGGTCAGGGCCGGACCGAGCCCGTCGACCCCCGTACGACCAGTTCCGGCTGGAAGACGAACTCGGTGCGGCGGGGCGGTTCCCGGCGGCCCGCCGCCCGTTCGTGGATCTCCTCGATCAGGGCGCCGACCGCCGCCGTCGCCATGGCCTGGACCGGCTGGCGGACGGTGGTCAGCGGCGGGTCGGTGAAGGCGATGAGCTGGGAGTCGTCGAAGCCGACGACCGAGAGGTCCGCCGGGACGGCCAGGCCGCGCTGGCGGGCCGCACGGACCACGCCGAGCGCCATCAGGTCGCTGCCGCAGACGATGCCGGTGCAGCCGTCGTCGAGCAGGGTGGCGGCCGCCGCATGCCCGCCCTCCACGCTGAACAGGGTGTGCCGGACGCGTCGTTCGGCCTGCCCCCTCGACAGGCCGAACGACTCCCCCAGCGCCGCCGCGAAGCCCTCGGCCTTGCGGCGGGAGGGCACATAGCGGGCCGGGCCGACGGCCAGCCCGATCCGCTCGTGTCCGAGCTGGGCCAGGTGGCGCACGGCCATCCGGGCCGCCGCGCCGTCGTCGGGCGAGACGAACGGCGCGTCGATGCGCTCGTTGCAGCCGTTGATGAGGACGTACGGGACGCCCCGGGCCGCCAGACGGGCGTAGCGGGACGGGTCGGCGCCGGTGTCCGCGTGCAGGCCGGACAGGAAGACGATGCCGGTGACGTCGCGCTCCTCCAATTGCTCGACGAGTTCGTCCTCGGTGGCTCCGCCCGGCATCTGGGTGCACAGCACCGGGGTGTAGCCGTGGCCGGCCAGCGACTGTTCGATGATCTGGGCGAAGGCCGGGAAGATCGGGTTGGTCAGTTCCGGGATGACCAGGCCGACGAGCCCGGCACTGCGCCGCCGCAGCCGTACCGGGCGCTCGTAGCCGAGGACGTCGAGCGCGGCGAGCACCCGCTGCCGGGTGCTCGCCGCCACGCCCGCCCTGGCGTTCAGGACCCGGCTGACGGTCGCCTCGCTGACCTGCGCCTGGGCGGCGATGTCGGACAGCCGGGGGGTGGCATGGAGGTCCGGCAGGGTCACTCCTCCCACCAGGCGGCGGTGTCGGCGGGCAGCTCGACGTCCCCCTGTGCGTCGTCCAGGGGGCGGGAGGCGAGCAGCAGCCGGCCGGGGGCGGGCAGCCGGGCGGGGGCGTCGGTGGTGTTGACGGTGCAGACGAGGCCGCCGGGGCGGCGGAAGACCAGGACGCCGTCGGGGGCGGCCAGCCACTCGACCGCGTCCCCCGCGCCGAGGCCGGGGTGGGCGCGGCGCAGGGCCAGCGCGGTGCGGTAGAGCTCCAGGGTGGAGGCGGGGTCGCCGGTCTGGGCCTCGACGGTGAGCGGTGCCCAGTCGGCGGGCTGCGGCAGCCAACTGCCGCCGTCGCCGAAGCCGTAGGGGGCACGGTCGCCGCGCCACGGGATCGGGACCCGGCAGCCGTCGCGCAGGCCCTCCTGTCCGGTGTCCCGGAAGAAGGAGGGGTCCTGGCGGACCTCGTCGGGCAGGTCGGTGACCTCGGGCAGGCCCAGTTCCTCGCCCTGGTAGAGGTAGGCGGAGCCGGGCAGCGCCAGCATCAGCAGGCTCGCGGCGCGGGCACGGGCCAGGCTGCCGCCGAGGCGGGTGGTGTGGCGGACGACGTCGTGGTTGGACAGCACCCAGGTGGTGGGAGCCGCCACCGGGCGCATGGCGTCGAGGGAGGAGTCGATCGCCTCGCGCAGGGCTGCCGCGTCCCATCCCGTGTTCAGGTAATGGAAGTTGAAGGCCTGGTGGAGCTCGTCGGGGCGGAGGTAGCGGGCGGTGCGGTCGGCGGTGGGGGTCCAGGCCTCGGCGACCGCGATCCGCTCGCCGGGGTACTCGTCGAGGACGGTGCGCCAGGAGCGGTAGATGTCGTGGACGCCGTCCTGGTCGAAGAACGGCAGGACCTGGTTGCCGAGCAGCTTCAGCTGTTCGCCGTGGCCCATGTCGGGCAGGCCGGGGGCCTTGACCAGGCCGTGGGCCACATCGACCCGGAAGCCGTCCACGCCCAGGTCGAGCCAGAAGCGGAGGATGGAGCGGAACTCGTCCTGGACGGCGGGGTGGTCCCAGTTGAAGTCGGGCTGTTCGGGGGCGAAGAGGTGGAGGTACCACTCGCCGTCGGGGACCCGGGTCCAGGCCGGGCCGCCGAAGAGGGACTCCCAGTCGTTGGGCGGCTCCTCGCCGTTCTCGCCCCGTCCCTTGCGGAAGTGGAAGCGCTCGCGCAGCACCGAGCCGGGGCCCTCGGCCAGTCCGCGGCGGAACCATGCGTGCTGGTCGGAGCAGTGGTTGGGGACCAGGTCGACGATGATGCGCAGGCCCAGCTCATGGGCGTCGGCGATGACCGCCTCGGCGTCGGCCAGGGTGCCGAACATCGGGTCGATGGTGCGGTAGTCGGCGACGTCGTAGCCGGCGTCGGCCTGCGGCGAGGCGTAGAAGGGGCTGAGCCAGACGGCGTCGACACCGAGGTCGCGCAGGTACGGCAGCCGGCTGCGGATGCCCGCCAGGTCCCCCATGCCGTCGCCGTTGCCGTCGGCGAAGCTGCGCGGATAGACCTGGTAGATCACCGCGTGGCGCCACCAGTCGGTGGCCGGAGTGGTGGTGTGCTGTGAAGTCATGTCAACCCTTGGTGGTGCCGGCGGTCAGTCCGGCGACGAGGTGGCGCTGGGCGAAGGCGAAGACGAGCGCGGCCGGCACGGCGATGATCACGGCGGCGGCGGTCATCGAACCCCAGTCGTTGGTGTACTGGTTGACGAAGGTCTGCAGGCCGCCGGCGAGCGTCAGGTTCTCCTCGCCGGTCATGAAGGCGGAGGCGTAGGCGACCTCGGCCCAGGCGGTGACGAAGGTGTAGAAGCCGGTGACGGCCAGGCCCGGTCGGGCGAGCGGCAGGACCAGGCGCCAGAAGGTGCCGAACGGGTTGAGGCCGTCGACCCGTCCGGACTCGTCGATCTCCACCGGGATGGTGTCGAAGAAGCCCTTCATCATCCAGGCGCAGAAGGGGACGGCGATGGTCAGGTAGGTGACGACCAGGCCGGCCGGCTGGTTGAGCAGGCCCAGGCTCGCCAGCAGGTTGTACAGCGGCACGATCAGCACCGCGACCGGGAACATCTGGGTGATCAGCAGCAGCCACATCAGCGGCCGCATCCCGGGGAAGCGGAACCGGCTGACGGCGTAGCCGGTGGTGGCGGCGATGAAGACACCGAGGACGGTGGTCAGCCCGACGATGATCACGGAGTTCTTGAACCAGGTCAGGAACTCGGTGTCGGCCAGTACGTGGGTGTAGTTGGCGACGGTGAAGTGGGTGACGAGGCTGGTGGAGAAGGCGTCGTTCCTGGGCTTGAAGGAGGTCACCAGCAGCCAGAGCGGCGGGAAGACGGCCACCGCCGCGGCGACGAGCAGGGCCGCGTGCAGGGCGACCGAGGCCGGACGGGAACGCTGGTTGCGCTTGCGGGTCATGGTCACCACACCTCTCCCTGCTTGCGCAGCGCCCGCCGGTAGACGACCGCGACGACCGAGAGCAGGACCAGGATCAACACGCCCCAGGCCGCCGACTCGGAGAAGTTGCGGGGGCTGTCGATGAAGGAGAGCCGGTAGGCGTAGGTCACCAGGATCTCGGTGGCGTCGCCGGGGCCGCCCCGGGTCAGCAGG
>Ga0207426_1001687_pt1 | contig 17046 bp, 19 predicted proteins | sample AraplaMF_Cvi_mMS_FD_184265 | JGI IMG/M metagenome (GOLD analysis project Ga0207426, IMG submission 184265) | Arabidopsis root microbial communities from the University of North Carolina, USA - plate scrape MF_Cvi_mMS (SPAdes) (version 2) | ecosystem: Host-associated > Plants > Roots > Endosphere... | reverse complement strand
TACGATTTCGTGCGCGAAGCCAATAGCTGGCGGATCGACGACATCAGGGGCTCGTCCGACGGCGAGGCCTGGTCGATCCGCAAGATGCTGACGGACTCGCTGAAGAGCTGACCGGAGACGACATGAGCGACGTCATCGACAACAGGGCCCATCACCGCTTCGAGCTGGAGGTCGAGGGCCATCTTGCCACCGCACATTACAAGCTCGCCGGCGATGTCATCACGTTCGAGCACACCGAGGTGCCGAAGGAGCTCGGCGGCAAGGGCGTCGGTTCAAGGCTCGTGCAAGGCGCGCTCGACCAGCTCCGCGCGTCCGGATTGAAGCTGGTTGCGGAATGCCCGTTCTTGAAAGCGTGGGTCGAAAAGCATCCGGAGTATCAGGATCTGGTGAAGGGCTAGAACAGTCTGGATTGCTTCGCTCCACTCGCAACGACGGGATGGAGCGCGACACGCATTTGCGGATATCTCCCCTGCGGCGATCTCCGCTAACCGCACCTTGGCAAGGGCCAGTCCAGACACCTAAATCTGCAAGCAGAGAGGGCGACGGAAGGATCGGGCATGGCGGTACGGGACAACAAGGACAGGAGCCGTTTCGAGCTCGACGTCGGCAACGAGATCGCCTTCGCCAATTACCGCCTGACACCGTCGGCGGTGATCATCACCCACACCGAGACGCCACGCGCGCTGCGCGGCCGCGGCATCGCATCCGAGCTGGTCAAGGGCGCGCTGGAGTTGATCCGCGGCGACGGCAAGAAGGTGATCGCCGGCTGCGGCTTCGTGGTCGACTATCTCGATCGCCATCCGGAGGATGCGGATCTCTTGGCCTGAGAAAACATTGGCCTGACAGCAAAAGGGCCCGCGCATTGGCGGGCCCTTCGCAGCGACCGATCGGATCGCTCAGTGCTTGATCTCGGGCGGCAGCTTGCCGCCGTTGGCAGCGAGCTTGGACATGACCTGCTTGTGCAGCCAGACGTTCATGCTGGCGGAGTCGTTCATGTCGCCGGTATAGCCGAGCTCCTTGGCGAGGTCCTTGCGCGCGGCGAGGCTGGAGTCGATGTCGAGCGCCTTCATCAGATCGACGATCGAAGTGCGCCACTCCAGCTTCTCACCCTTGTGGGCGGCAACAGCCGCGTCGACGATTGCCGCGACGTCCACGTTCGATGCAGGCGCGGCCGCGGGCGCCGATCCGGCCGGCGCCGCGGAAGCCGGCGCGCTGCCCGAGGGTGCGCCGCCTGCGGGCGCGGCGGAAGCAGGACTGCTGCTGCTACCGAAAATCGCGCCCATGATTTTCCCGAAAATGCTCATGTCTGCTCCCCGAAATGGATCCGTTGGAAGTGCCTTGAGTGGCACTTATAGACGAAGTTACGTCGTTGCGCCCGCGAAGTTCCCGCGAACGAACAAGAAGCATCAGCTTATCTGCGGCGAAATGACGACCGGATGACACATTCGAGGTTGCACTGCGGCATCGAATCTCACCCAAGCGTGAGGGACAGGACTCGGAAATAGGCGTACGCTTCTGGTTCAGCTCGCGATGCCATCAGGAATTCGCGTCTGGTGGGAATCGCGAAACTCAAAGAGCGGCCGCTTGCGCCGTTGCCGGCGCCGAATTCGGCTGCATGGCAAGGGAGCTAGCGACCATGGCCACACTCTACCAGGGCAATGTCCCCACGGTGGTCCAGACCACAGATGCGGCTGGACCTGTCATCCGCACCATCCAACTCTCCGATCTGCACGACGCACTCAAGCGCGGCTGGGAAGACTTCAAGGCGGTCCCGAGCCACGCCATCATCCTTTGCGTGATCTATCCGGTCCTCGGCATCGTGCTGGCCCGCACGGTGATGGGCTATTCAGTGCTGCCGCTGCTGTTCCCGCTCGCTGCCGGCTTCGCGCTGCTTGGACCCTTCGCGGCGCTAGGTCTGTATGAGCTCTCCAGCCGCCGCGAGCGCTACGAGGAAGCCAGCGCGTGGGACGCGATGGAGGTGCTGCGCTCGCCGTCCTTCGGCGCGATGCTTGGCCTCGGCACGTTGCTGCTTGCACTGTTCGTGACGTGGGTCGCGACCGCGCAAGCGATCTATGTCGCCGCGTTCGGCTACGAGGGCGTGACCGGAATTTCGGATTTCATGACCCGCGTGCTGACGACCCAGCAAGGCTGGTGGCTGATCGTGGTCGGCTGCGGTACGGGATTTCTGTTCGCGCTCGCCGCGCTCTGCCTCAGCGCCGTGTCGTTTCCGCTGATGCTCGACCGCCACGCCGGCGCGTTCGAGGCAATGGTGACGTCGTTGCGCGTTGTCGCAAAAAACCCGGTGCCGATGGCAGCGTGGGGCGTGATCGTCGCGCTGCTGCTGGCGCTCGGCACGATCCCGGCCTTCCTCGGCCTTGCCGTGGTGATCCCATTGCTGGGCCACGCCACCTGGCACCTCTACCGCAAGGCGATCGTCTCGGAGCCCGGCGCACGGCCGGTGCCGCCCCCGCCGCATCGTCCGCGCAAGCCGGCCGCGGACTTCCCCGCCAACCTCTTCCCCTGGCGCAACAAGACGGACGCTTGACGATATCGTGACGTGAGAGCCCGCCCGGCGATGGCCCGGGCGGGCGCGCGCACTTTCATACGCCTTGCTTTGGCCGCGGTTACAACCGAGACTGGGAGTTCCAGTCAGATCACTTCACGGAATTCATTTCATCTGATGATCCCGACGATTTCTCGTCTCGCTCTCGCAGCCCTCGCCCTCTCCGCATCCATCCTGTCCGCCCAGCCGGTGCTTGCCGCCGTGGCCTGTGGCTCGGGCAATTTCGACGCCTGGCTTGCGGATTTCAAAACCGATGCCGTCGCCAAAGGCGTCTCGCAGCAGGCGGTCGCCGCCGGGCTCGCGGGCGTGACGCTCGACGAGAGCGTGCTCAAGCGCGACCGTTCGCAGAAGGTCTTCACCCAGACCTTCGAAGAGTTTTCCGGCCGCATGATCCCGCCGCGGATGACGCGCGGCTCCAACATGATGAAGCAATATGGTTCGGTGCTCTCCCGCATCGAGCAGACCTATGGCGTACCCGGCGAAGTGCTGGTCGCGATCTGGGGTCTCGAGACCGATTTCGGCGTCAACACCGGCAAGTTCGCGACCATCCGATCGCTGGCGACGCTGGCCTATGACTGCCGCCGTTCCGACCAGTTCCGTGCCGAACTGCTGGATGCGCTGCGCATCGTCCAGCGCGGCGATCTCGCCCCCGGCGACATGAAGGGCGCGTGGGCCGGCGAACTCGGCCAGACCCAGTTCATGCCGTCGTCCTGGATGAAATACGCCGTCGATTTCGACGGCAACGGCAAGCGCGATCTCCTGCACAACGCGCCCGACGTGCTGGCGTCAACCGCCAACTATCTCGCCGGCTACGGCTGGCAGCGCGGCAAGGATTGGCAGCCCGGCGCGCCGAATTTCGCGGTGTTGCAGCAGTGGAATAAGAGCGAGGTCTACTCGAAGACGGTCGCGTCGTTTGCGACCCAGCTCGCGCGCGCTCCCTAGAACGACCCTTTTCAAAACGCGTAGGGCCGATCGGGAGTCGACCGGCCCTCTCTTGATGCGTCTACCTGCCCGTTACTTGCCCATGGTGGCGTGCATCGCCTTGTTCAGGTGCGCGCCGCACGCGCCCATCTTGCCGTTCAGCAGCGAGTCCTGCGCCGAGGCGATCTCCTTCTGCGCGACGAACTTGCTGTCACCGTCGGCCATGGCTTCGATCGCGGTTTCGGTCTTTTCCAGATTCGTCGAACTGCAGCCGCCCATGGCGTGCTTGGCGGCTTGGGCCGGCGCCACAGCGAATGCGACGGCGGCAATTGCGATAACCCCGAGTAACTTCGTCATGATGTTACTTTCCTTCTTTTGTTCTTGGGACAGAGCCGGCGAAATTGCCGGACTCTGCGAACACGACTTTCTCCGGGCGCGGCAACTTGTCGCAATAAATTCCTCGCGAGAATTGCGTGATGTTGCGTGAAGCGCAGAGGCACATGCGAAATTTCTGATTTTCATTACACCCCCGTAATAAATGCTGGACGTTGGCGGGGTGTTCAGCACATCAGACCCGTCGCTCCGCTCCAAGCGAAGGCCAAATCGGGTCGCTGACACCCAGGGCCACCTATTCAGATGCGCCTAGCAACTCCCGAACCGGGCGAATCGCGCCGCCCCCCCCTTGATCCAGCGATCGCTCCATCAACCACTGATATGAATTTATATTCATTTCTATAAGAATCGTCTCATGCGATTCGCGCATGCGAGAGTTGGGCGCAGGAGCTGGCGGATCGCCTTGAGATCAACTGGAACGCAACTTATTTGCTCGACAATGGGAACCGGAGAACACGCGATAAACCCGTGAAATCACGGTAGTTTATAGCACTCTATTCCCCATTCCGCCCACCCTTTAGGCGGGACTGCTCTCAGGTTAATCGTCCGTTACCTGTGCTATGCATCCAACGCTTAGCTGCGTCGCAACATCGGAACTTTCGCACTGCACCACTCTCATCTATATTCATTTCAACGATGAGGCCCGGGCAAGGGCTGAATCGAACTACAGGAGACTACCAATGCTGCTCTCGCTCATCCGTATGGTCCAGGCTTTCCGTGACTATCAGCGCAATGTTGCCGAGCTGTCCCAGCTCAGCGATCGCGAACTGGCCGACATCGGCCTCGATCGCTCGGACATCCCGCGCGTTGCCGCCGGTCAGTATCAGGGCTGATTTCGTTCAGCCCTCACTGGACGAACCGATAACGCCCGCCTCGCGCGGGCGCTGTCGTTTCTGATGGCAGAAAACTCGATCTCGGCGATTTCACTGATCGCCGAAAAGCGCTACCTGTCCGCCCCATGACAGGACCCCACTCCCAACCCGTGCACGTCATTGGCGCCGGCCTTGCCGGTTCCGAGGCCGCCTGGCAGCTCGCCAAGGCGGGCGTGCCCGTCGTGCTGCACGAGATGCGGCCGGATCGCATGACCGAGGCGCACCGCACCGACGGTCTCGCCGAGCTCGTCTGCTCCAACTCGTTCCGGTCGGACGACGCTGCCAACAACGCGGTCGGCCTGCTGCACGCCGAGATGCGGCGCCTCGACTCGCTGATCATGCGCGCGGCGGATGCCAATCAGGTGCCCGCGGGTGGCGCGCTCGCGGTCGACCGCGACGGCTTCTCCGCCGCCGTCACCAAGGCACTGAACGACCATCCCCTGATCGAGATCGCCCGCGGCGAGATCAAGGGCCTGCCGCCGGCCGAGTGGAGCAACGTCATCGTTGCGACCGGCCCCCTCACCTCCGCGCCGCTGGCCGACGCCATCCGCGAGCTGACCGACGAGAACGCGCTCGCCTTTTTCGACGCGATCGCGCCGATCGTGCATCGCGAATCCATCGACATGTCGGTGGCCTGGTTCCAGTCGCGCTACGACAAGGTCGGGCCCGGCGGCACCGGCGCCGACTACATCAACTGCCCCATGACCAAGGAGCAATATGACGGCTTCGTCGCCGCGCTGATCGCCGGCGAGAAAACCGAGTTCAAGGAATGGGAGACCAACACGCCCTACTTCGACGGCTGCCTGCCGATCGAGGTGATGGCGGAGCGCGGTCCCGAGACGCTGCGCCACGGGCCGATGAAGCCGGTCGGCCTCACCAATCCGCACGATCCAACAACGAAGGCCTACGCGATCGTTCAGCTGCGCCAGGACAACAAGCTCGGCACGCTCTACAACATCGTCGGTTTCCAAACGAAGCTGAAATACGGCGAGCAGCAGCGCATCTTCCGCACCATTCCGGGGCTCGAGAACGCGGAGTTTGCCCGCCTCGGCGGTCTGCATCGCAACACCTTCCTCAACTCACCAAAGCTGCTCGACAGCCAGTTGCGCCTGCGCGCGCAGCCGCGGCTGCGTTTCGCCGGCCAGATGACGGGCTGCGAGGGCTATGTGGAATCCGCCAGCGTCGGGCTGATCGCCGGACTTTACGCGGCAGCCGACGCGCGCGGCGAAACGCTGGCGAGTCCGCCGGGCACCACGGCGCTCGGATCCCTGCTCGGCCACATCACCGGCGGGCACATCGAGACCATCGAGCCGGGTACGCGTTCGTTCCAGCCGATGAACATCAATTTCGGCCTGTTCCCGCCGCTTGCAAGCGCTCCGACAAAGAAGCCGGACGGCACGCGGCTGCGTGGCAACGAGAAGACGGTGGCGAAGAAGCAGGCGATGAGCGCGCTGGCGCTCGCCGATCTCGATCGCTGGATCGCCGATCACCTGCGCATCGCTGCCGCCGCGTGAGTTTGCGATGAGCCTCCCCAAAAACGACGCCGCGACGCTCTCGGCGCGCTGGACCGAGGGCGTCCTGCTCAAGCGAGACGTGTTCTCGACCGTCGAGCGCGGCCGCTTCCGCGGCGACAACGGCGAGGTCGACGCGGTGCTGCGCCGGCTCGACGAGGTGCCGTGGTGGTCGTTCCTGCTGGCGCGCCACCTGTTCGCGCGTGAGAAACATGCGCTGAAGCTCGCCAAGGGCCTCAACGTCGGCCCCGAGCTGCTATGGGCCGGCCGCCGCGCGCTCGTGCGCGGATTCGTCGATGGCGTCGCGCTGCATCTCGCAAAGCCTCATGGCGATGTCGCCTATTTCCGCTCGGCCAAGGCCGTGCTGCGCCGGCTGCGCCGCGCCGGCATCTGCCACAACGACCTCGCCAAGGAACAGAACTGGTTGGTCGGCCGTGATGGCCGCGCCTATGTCACCGACTTCCAGCTCGCGGCCTGCTTCAACCGCCGCGGCCGGCTCTATCGCATCCTCGCCTACGAAGACCTCCGCCATCTGCTCAAGCATAAGCGCTCCTACGCACCGGAAGCGTTGACGCCGCGGGAGCGCAAGGTGCTGGCGAAGAAATCCTTTGCCGCCAGCCTGTGGCTTGCCACCGGCAAGAAGGTCTATCGCGCGATTACCCGCGGCCTGTTCAACTTCACCGACCGCGAAGGCGGCGGCCGCCGGCTCGTCAACGACGCGCCGGTGCTGGCCGAATTGATCCGCAAGAACCCGGCCGTGCGCGACACCGCGATTGTCGCCTTTGCCGATCGCCGCTCCGGCGTCGGGCTCTACGCATTCGTCGAGGCCGATCAAGCGGCGCTCGAATCCCAACTCCGCAGCGAGCTTGCCGCGGCCAGAGGCCCGAAGCCGCCGGAGCATATCCAGGTCGTGCACGCCCTGCCGCGCGATGCCGGCGGCAAGCCGCGCACCGAGATCCTGCAACTGGTCGCCATGAACCAAGTCGACCTGATCGAACCCATGATGAAGAACGAGCAGGACCGCGCCTTCCTCAAGGAGATCCTGGAGCAGCGCAAGAACCTGCGCGACCGCTTCAACTTCGAGGCGGACCTGCCGACGAGCTAAAGCATGATCCGGAAAAGTGCGAAGCGGTTTTCCGAAAAGTCATGCGCGAGCAACAATCCAAAGCGTTCGCGGGTGCCTTGAAGCGTCCACATTGGCGATAGAGAAGCGGTCGGAACATTCAGGCTTGGCAGGGTTATGGGGATTCGGGGAACGATGATGCATCGTGTGCTTGGCGCCATGGTCGCCGGCCTGTTGCTATTGGCCACGTCGCCCGCCATGGCCGAATCCCCGGCTGAGCTGATCTCCAGTTTCCGCCTCAAGCACGGCGAAGTCCGCGTCGTCCGCGATTCAACCCTCGACCGCATCGCGATGGACCAGGCCCGCGCAATGGCCGCCAAGGACGACCTCAGCCACGATGCGCTGGGCCCGTTCAATCGCCGCGTCGCGCCCGCCGGTGCGGGACGCGCTGCCGAGAACATCGCCTATGGCTACGACAATTTCGAGAAGACGCTGGGTCAGTGGATCGACTCCTCCGGCCACCGCAAGAACCTCCTGTTGCACAACGCCTCCCGCGTCGGCATTGCCAGCGCCAGGACCGCCAGCGGCAAGCGCACCTATTGGGCGATGGTGATCGCCGGCGATTACGAGCCGAAGGGCAAGGGCAAGAAGGACCAGGAGCCCCTGGTGGCCGTGAAGCGCGAGGCAGCGCCCGCAAGCAAGCCCAAATCCGAGTCCAAGCCGAGGTCCGGCAACTGCCACATCAAGCTGCTCGGCCTCTGCATCTGATGACCGACCTTCGATCGGCCTACGAACGCAAGGTGCTAACGCTCGCCGATATGGCCGCGGACATGCGACGCCGTGGAGTTGATGCCGAGACCGTCGCGCGAGCGGTCCATGCCGAGCGCCTCGAGATCGCCAAGGCCTTCAAGGATCTCACGCCGGAACCGCTACGCAGCAAGATCCAGGCACGAACCGTCGCCCGCTACGGTAATCCGGCCGGGCCCTCCATTGATTTTCTCCGTGCCGCCGGGAAGAGCTGGGATGAGATCATCGACAGCGCCTCCCGGCCCGGTTCATTGCCTGACTGAAGCCAGCAGCCTCTACCGCACGGGCTCCGCCAGATCCCTGGCTTTCAAGTCACGCGGCAGCACGGTCAGCAGCAGCACCGCGCAGAGCACGCACAGGCCGCCGATGACGTAGAGCGCCGGCGTCGTACTGCCGGTGATGTCCTTGACCGAGCCGACCATGACCGGGCTGACGATGCCGCCCACCTGCCCGAGCGTGTTGATCAGCGCGATCCCGCTCGCCGCGCCCGCCCCGGTCAGAATTTTCGGTGGCAGCGTCCAGAACGTCGGAATGGCCGCAACCACGCCGCCGCCGAGGATCGCAAGCGCACCGACCAACGTGACCACGTTCCGGTCGAACGCACCGGACGCGAAGAAGCCGATTCCTGCGGCCAGGATCAGGCCCGCAACGAATTTGGGGCGCTCGCCTGAGGCGTCAGACAGACGTCCGACGATGATCATGCAGATGGCGCCGCAGATATAGGGTACGGCGGTCAGGAAGCCGACCGCAGCCGCACTGCCGCCGCCGGCCGCCTTGATCAGGTCGGGCGCCCAGAAATTGAGACCGTAAGACGCGATCTGGATCAGGAAGTAGATGAATCCGAGCAGCAGCACGCCGGGCATGAGCAGCGACCGCAACGCCGAGTGCTCGCCGATCTCGTTCTTCTGACGGTCGAGCTGCACCGCGATCAATCCTCGCTCGCCGTTGCTGAGCCATTCGGCCTGCTCGATCCCGTCGTCGAAGCGCAGCAGCACGACCAGGCCAAGCGCAACGCACGGAATGCCGCCGGCCAGGAAGAGCCATTGCCAGCCGGCGAGCCCGTGCACTCCGTTCAAATAATTGAGGATGAGGCCCGAGATCGGCGCGCCGATGATCCCGGAGAATGCGGTGGCCAGAAAGAACACCGACGTCATGCGGCCACGATGCGATTTGGGAAACCAGAGCGTCAGATAGTAGAGAATGCCCGGCGCAAATCCGGCCTCCATCGCACCGATCACGAAGCGCAGCGCGTAGAACTGCCATTCGGTGTGGACGAAGACCATGGCGGCCGTCGCCAGCCCCCAGGAGATCATGATGCGGGCGATCCAGCGCCGCGCGCCGAAACGATAAAGCAGCATGTTGCTCGGCACCTCCAGCAGGACGTAGCCAACCACGAACAGGCTGGCGCCGAAGCCGTAGGCCGTGTTGCTGAGGCCGAGATCGGCCTGCAGTGCAGTCTTGGCGAAGCTGATATTGACCCGGTCGAAGAATGCGAAGAAGTAGCAGACGATGATCAGCGGCATCAGCCGCCACGCGATCTTCTTGATGACCTGATGCTCCGTCATTCCAGCATCGAGGTCGGCCGTCGCCGTCGTGGCAATCGTCATGGTTTCCTCCAATATGTTTTACGGTTTTATGGCGACGCTCAGCCTGAGCGCCGCAGTCGTTCGGGTACGGGATGCAGATCGCAGGGCCGGCCAGCCTTCGCGACCTGCCCCGGCACTTCGTGTCCGACCATCACAGGCAGTCGGAACGACAGATCGATCAACCGCTGCAGATCGAGACCGGTTCTGAGATCCGTCTCGTGGCAGAGATTGACGAGGTCTTCGGTACAGACATTGCCGGTGGCTCCCGGCGCAAATGGACATCCGCCGAGCCCGCCAAGCGCGGCGTCGAAGCGGCGCGCGCCGATGTCATAGGCCGCGAGAACGTTGACCAGCCCGAGACCGCGCGTGTTGTGGAAATGAAGCGTGAGCATGTCGGCGGGCACGAACATCAGGACCTCCGCCACCAGCTGCGAGACCTGGTTGGGATTGGCCATGCCCGTGGTGTCGGCGAGCGTGACGCCATGGACCCCGAGATCGAGATAGCGCTTGACGATGTCGAGCACCTTCTCGCCCGGCTGCGCGCCTTCGAACGGACAGCCGAACGCGGTCGCCACGGTCGCGTTGACCAGAGCGCCGCCGACATGGGCCGCCCGCACAATCTCGGCAAGCGCCGCCATCGATTGCGCATGCGCCATGTTCATGTTGGCGCGGTTGTGCGTCTCGCTCGCCGACATCACGAAATTGATTTCGTCGGCGCGCGCCGCCAAGGCCAGCTCCGCACCTTTCCGGTTCGGGATCAGCGCCGTGTAGATCGTGCCGGGTCGCCGTTCAATTCCGGCGAAGACGGCCGCGGCGTCCCGCAGCGACGGGACGGCCACCGGCGACACGAACGAGGAGACCTCGATACGGCTGAAGCCGATGGCCGAGAGCGAATTGACCAGCCGGATCTTGTCGCTGGTCTCGACCCATTTTTCCTCGATCTGAAGGCCGTCGCGCGGGGCGACCTCCTGGATCAGGATGTCGGTCTGCGTCGTCATCATTGCACGGCTCCGCTACGGCGCAGCTGCGCGATGTCGGCCGGCTTCAGGCCAATGCTCGTCAACACCTCGTCGGTGTGCTGTCCTAGCGTCGGCCCCGGCCACCTGACCGCGCCCGGCGTCTCGGAAAGCTTTGGCGCAATGCCCGGCATCTTCACGGTGACGTCGCCCGGCAGCTCGGTCGGCAGGATCATCTCGCGGGCGAGGTAATGGGGATCGTCGACGATGTCGGCAACAGAATAGATCCTCCCCGCGGGAACATCGGCCGCATCGAGACGCGCGAGAATCTCGTCCATCGTGTGCTGCGAAGTCCATGCGCTGATGGCCGCATCCAGCATGGCATTGCAGCGGACCCGTCCGTCGTTGCTGGCCAGCGCCGGATCGCAGGCAAGGTCGGGCCGGCCGATCACCTGCATCAGGCGCTTGAAGATCGCATCGCTGTTGCCGGCGATGACGACGTGCCGCCCATCGGAGCTGGGATAAGTATTGGACGGACTGATGCCCGGCAGCGCCCCGCCGGTACGGGTCCTGACATGCCCCATGAGATCGTATTCCGGGACGAGGCTCTCCATGAGATTGAACACGCTCTCGTAAAGCGAGACGTCGACGACCTGCCCCCGGCCCTGCCCGGTCTTGACGCGCAGCAGCGACATCAGCGCGCCGATCACGCCGTGAAGCGAGGCCAGGCTGTCGCCGATGCTGATGCCGACGCGCGCCGGCGGACTGTCGGGATCGCCGGTGGTGAAGCGCAGCCCGCCCATGGCTTCGCCGATCGCGCCGAACCCGGAACGGTCGCGATAAGGACCAGTCTGTCCGTAGCCGGAGATGCGCACCAGCGTCAGATCAGGATTGAGTTTTGACAGCGCGTCCCAGCCAAGACCGAGCTTCTCGAGGCTGCCCGGCCGAAAGTTCTCGATCACGACGTCGGCCTGCGCGGCCAGATGCAGCGCGACGTCGCGGCCGTCGGGCGACTTCAGATCGATCGCGATCGATTTCTTATTGCGCGATTGCAGGTACCACCAGAGCGACGTGCCCTGATGCAGCTTGCGCCATGTCCGCAAGGGATCGCCGCTGCCGGGCTGCTCGATCTTGATGACTTCGGCGCCGAACTCGGCGAACAGGCGCGCGGCGAACGGCGCGGCAATCAGTGTTCCGAATTCGACGACCCGAATTCCCGATAATGGTCCGTCCATGTCCGGCGCTCCTCGATCGTCTTTGATCTTGGTGTCGCCGAGCGCGAGGTCTTGAGTCCAATATCCTTTGATGAACACGCGTTCGCGGATGGCGAACGACCTGAAGGGAACGATCAGTGCGGCCGGGCTTCGGGCAGTCGCAGATGGTCGAGCATCAGCTGGCTCGTCGCCGACAGGCCCGCGGGATCCCTGGCCACCAGCACCAGTTCGCGGTCGGCCCAGTCGTCGCTCAGCTCGACAGCCGTCAGGTTCATGCCGTGACTGAGGACGTCGAATGCCCGGTCCGGAATGAGGCCGATGCCCATGCCGGCTTGCACCATCCGGCACACCGCATCGAAGCCGGGAACGTGCACGCGCAGCCGGATCGACTTTCCGATCTGCTGCGCGCTGTATTGCGAACGCAGATAGATCGAGCTGGTCGCAAACAGGCCGACATGGTCGTAGTCCAGCGTATCGGCAAACGAGACATCCCTTGCCGATGCAAGCGGATGATCCGAACGCACCACGATGACGAGGCGATCCCGCCGATAGGAGAACCGCTCCAGTCCGCGCGTCGACACATCCGCCGAGCAGATGCCGATCTCGGCCACGCCCTCCTCGACGCCGCGAACGACGTCGGCGCTCGGCCGCTCCTGCAGGTCGAGCCGCACCAGCTCATGCGAGCGGAAAAAGCCGGGCAGGTCATCCGGCAGGAATTCGACGATCGACGACAGATTGGCCAGCATGCGCACATGCCCGCGCACGCCCCGCGCGTGCTCGGCCATGTCGACGGCGATCTTCTCGACGTTGAGCAGCGTCACGCGCGCGTGATGGAGAAGCGATTCACCGGCCGGTGTCAGCGCCATCCCGTTGGGATGCCGCTCGAACAACGCGACCTCGAGCACCTCTTCGAGATCGTGCATGCGCTTGCTCACCGCGGATGGCGCGATCGCCTCGCGCTGGGAGGCGCGCGTCAGATTGCCCTCCTCGCAGATGGCGATGAACAGCCGCAGCGTCGTGAGGTCGATCCGTCGGGTGATGTCGATCTTGGGTGCCCCGCTCGTTGAGCGTGACGAGGGCGTTTTCTCTTGCATGGCCGGTTTCCGATCCCGGAGGATATCCCGTTCGATGCCGCCGGATTTCTCAAAATCCGGGGCTTGAGCCTTCGGATTTGGAATCAGGTCCCAAGATAGGGAGGCAATTCGTCATTCTGTTCCAAGATCGCCGAGCTTGCTCGCGATCGTGATCGCGCTTAATTCAAACAATCGGGATGGCAAAGGCGGAGGGCAGCACGTGATCGATATCGACCGGATACGGGCCGACACGCCGGCCGCGTCCCGCCTCGCCTATCTCCACAACGCCGGCGCGGCGCTGATGCCGGCCACCGTCGTCGATGCGATGAAGCAGCACATCGATCTCGAAAGCGAGATCGGAGGCTATGCCGCCGCCGACCGTGAATCCAAACGGCTCGACGCGGTTTACGGCTCGGTGGCGCGCCTGCTCAACGCCGCGCCCGAGGAGATCGCGCTGGTCGAGAACGCGACCGTCGCCTGGCAGATGGCGTTCTATTCGCTCCCGTTCAAGACAGGCGACCGGATACTGACCGCCGAGGCGGAATACGCCGCCAACTATGTCGCCTTCCTCCAGGTCGCCAAGCGTACGGGTGTGGTGATCGACGTCGTGCCGAGCGATGCGACCGGCGAGCTCGACGTCCGCGCGCTCGAACGCATGATCGACGATCGCGTGAAGCTGATCGCGATCACCTGGGTTCCGACCAATGGCGGGCTGACCAATCCCGCAGCCGAGATCGGCAGGATCGCCCGGGCGCACGGCATCCCTTATCTGCTCGACGCCTGTCAGGCGGTCGGCCAGATGGAGGTCGATGTCGAAGCCATCGGTTGCGACATGCTGTCGGCGACGGGACGGAAATTCCTCCGCGGTCCGCGCGGCACCGGCTTTCTCTATGTTCGGCGGCCGCTGCTGCAACAGCTGGAGCCGCCGATGATCGACCATTTTGCGGCCCCCTGGGTCTCGCGGGACGCCTATCAGTTGCGCGACGACGCCCGGCGTTTCGAGAACTGGGAAAACAATTACGCCGCGCGGCTCGGTCTCGGCACGGCCGTCGACTATGCCCTCGCGATCGGCCTCGGTCCCATTGCGGAGCGCTGCCGTCTCCTCTCTGGCCGCCTGCGCAGCGGTCTCGCCTCCATTCGCGGCGTCACCATTCGCGATCTCGGACGCAGCCCCAGCGCGATCGTCAGCTTCACGATGGAGGGGCATGACGCCGAGGCCATTGTCAGCAGTGCTGCCGCGGGGAAAATCATTATCGGTGCATCAGATCCGGCCAGCACCCGCATCGATGCCGAAACGCGCGCGCTGCCGCTGGTGGTGCGGGCTTCGCCGCATTACTACAACACGGAATCCGAGGTCGACCTGCTGATCGACCATCTCGCGGGCCTGGCGCGGCGATAGCAACCGCTCAAGTGCAGCGCGCGCTCAGTCCCGACGCGCCGAGCCTGGCCATGACTTCGTCGAGATGCGCGCTGTCGCGGGTCTCGATGACGAGCTGAAGCAGCGTCGCCTTGGCCGGCAAGTCCGAGAAGGTCCGCTGATGCGAGACCTCGATGATGTTGGCGCCTGCCTCGGCCAGCAGTGAGGCGACCGCAGCCAATTGCCCGGGCCTATCGGGAATGTCGAGCGACAGCTGGGTCAGCCGCCCCTCCCGCGCGAGCTCGCGCGTCAGGACCGATGCAATCAGCCGCGTGTCGATGTTGCCGCCGCTGAGCACGAGGCCGACCTTCTGCCCGGCGAAGCGCGAGGGATCGGACATCAGTGCCGCGAGGCCGGCGGCACCGGCGCCCTCGACGACCGTCTTCTCGATCGAGATCAGGGTCGCAAGCGCACGCTCGAGCTCGGCTTCGTTGACGAGCGCGATGTCGTCGACGAGACGGCGGACGATCTCGGTCGTGATCTTGCCCGGCGATTTCACCGCGATGCCTTCGGCGAGCGTGTCGCCGCGCGCCGGCAGATTGCCTTCATGGATGGCGTTGTACATCGAGGGATAGAGCCAGGCCTCGACACCCAGAATCCGCAGCGATGGCTTGATCGATTTCGCGGCGATGCCGATGCCGCTGATCAGGCCACCGCCGCCGATCGGCACGACCAGCGTGTCGAGCTCCGGCACGGCCTTCATCATCTCCAGCCCGACCGTGCCCTGCCCCGCGATCACAAGCGGATCGTCATAAGGGTGGACGAAAATCATGCCGCGCGCTTCACCGTGGCTGCGCGCATAGGCGGCCGCATCCTCCAGCGTCGTGCCGGTGACCACGACCTCGGCGCCATGGTGCCTGGTGTTCTCGACCTTCACCATGGGCGTGCCGACCGGCATCACGATGGTGGCGGGAATGCCGAGCCGCTTGGCGTGATAGGCAACGCCTTGCGCGTGATTGCCGGCGGACATCGCGATGACGCCGCGCGTGCGTTCCTCCGGCGTCAGCGCGGTCAGGCGATTGAGCGCGCCGCGCTCCTTGAACGAGGACGTGAACTGGAGGTTCTCGAATTTCAGCCAGATATCGCAGCCGCAGATGTTGCTCAGCGTGCGGCTGTAGCTGCAGGGCGTCTCGACGACGGCGCCGCGGATGGTGTCGGCGGCGGCATGAATGTCGCGAGGCGAGACCGGAAAGCCGGTGAGATCTGGGGGCGCGCTGTCAGCCATGGGACAGCATAGAGCATCCGGCGGTTCGAGGCGATAAGCCAGCCGCTATTTGGTAAATTCCCGCGAACGTGAAGCCCGCCACAATGTCCACAATGTCCGCAGCCGTGACGCCGGCTGAGGCACGAACGGATTGCGGCCGGGATGCGAGAGGCGCTTCAGATCGGCCCTCGCCTGTGCCAGCGGCAGAAACGCAGACCGCGCCCCCGCCGGTACCTCAGCCAGCAGCGCGGAGGCCGTGGTCAGATGCTGCCGGGCTTCACCCAGAAGCTGCTCCAGCACGGCGTGCAGGCTCGGTGTTTCCTTGCCCGCAAACACATCCTCCATCTGGCAGCCATGGCTCTCCAGTATCTGCCGCGGCAGGAACAGCTGCCGATGCGCGGCATCGCGCGGCAGATTTACGATCACCTGCACGATCCCCTGCGCCAGCCCGGCATGCCGCGCCAGATGCTCGGCAGCATCGGAAGGTGCGCCCATGAGCCGGGCCGCGAAAGCCAGCAGCGCGGACGACGTCGCAGCCAGATAGCCCTCCAGTGCCGTCAGCGTCGGCATCGGATCGTTGTAGAGGTCGAACTGGTGCTCGTCGACCAGCAGCGACAGCGGCTCGACCGGGAGATTGAAATCGCGGATTGCGCGCAGCAGCTCGGCCGCGACCGGATTGCCCTCGGCGCTACCGTGGACGAGGCCGGAGAACAGGTCGGTCCACCACTGGAAGCGGATTTCGCCGGGCAAGGGCTGGCTCACCTGGTCGCGGACGCGGACGATCTCGACATTGAAGGCATATAGCGCTAGCAGCGCGCGGCGCTGGGCAGCGGGCGCAAACAGGGTCGCGGCATAGCGCGGAAAATCGTGGCTGCGCACGAGATCGGCGCAGAAGGTCACGGTGTCGGGCGGAGCGGCAGCGCTGCTCATGGCACGGCGATCAGTGCGGCGGCAACGCGGCGCCGCTCGCCGATCATGATGTTGTAGGTGCGCACGGCGGGGCCGGTCTGCATCGTATCCAGCACCACCCTCACCGCCTTGAACGCCTGCCGCAGGTCCGGCGGCGGCAGCCAGAGCCCGGTTCCGGTGCCGACCAGCAGCGTGTCGATGCCGTTGGCGGCCGCGAACACCCGGTCCAGCGAATAGCGGTCGATCTTGTTGGGATCGGTCACGTCCCAGGCCCAGATCGCTTCGGGCAGGCACAGCAGCGATCCCCGATGCGACATGCCGGCAAAGGCGAAGCCACCCTTGCCATAGGCCTCGATCGGCGCGGAGCGCGGAAAATGAGGAGCGTTGGGATCGCCGGCCATCGGTATCGTCCGAATGAGGCTTACTGCCCTCGCAAACGCGTGCGAGGGCATGCGGTTCGGATCATGCCTTGTTTTTCTTCGCCGGCGGAGCGTCTTCTTTCGCATCCTCGCGATGCTCGCCGACGCCGAGATAGATCAGGATCGGCGCCGCGATGA
>Ga0207426_1001686_pt1 | contig 17074 bp, 16 predicted proteins | sample AraplaMF_Cvi_mMS_FD_184265 | JGI IMG/M metagenome (GOLD analysis project Ga0207426, IMG submission 184265) | Arabidopsis root microbial communities from the University of North Carolina, USA - plate scrape MF_Cvi_mMS (SPAdes) (version 2) | ecosystem: Host-associated > Plants > Roots > Endosphere... | reverse complement strand
TCGATCTGCGCGGCGAATCCTATGGCCTCCTGATCGACCAGATCGGCGAGGTCCTGCGCCTGCCCGAGGCCGGCATGGAAGAGAACCCGGTCAACCTCGATCCCCGCATGGCCAAGCTCGCCGGCGGCGTCCACCGTCTCGACGGCCAGCTCATGGTCGTGCTCGACGTCGATCGCGTGCTCGAGCTCGCGCCAGAGATGATGGCGGCCTGATACGGCGGCATCGCCGCCGACGTGCCAGTAATTGGAAGTGCCCTCGAAAAAGGGGGAGGAAGCAGAGGTTCACATGCGAACTTGTCTCGTCGTTGATGATTCCAGCGTCATCCGCAAGGTTGCGCGCCGGATCCTGGAGGGCCTCGACTTCCAGATCCTCGAAGCCGAGGACGGTGAGAAGGCTCTGGAGGCCTGCAAGCGTGGACTGCCCGACGCGGTGCTGCTCGACTGGAACATGCCCGTCATGGACGGCTACGAGTTCCTCGGCCACCTCCGCCGCATGCCCGGCGGCGACCAGCCCAAGGTGGTGTTCTGCACCACCGAGAACGACGTCGCGCATATTGCGCGCGCGCTGCACGCCGGCGCCAACGAGTACATCATGAAGCCGTTCGACAAGGACATCGTGACGGCGAAGTTTCAGGAAGTCGGACTTATCTGAGCGAACACCCGGAGGCTGAACGGATCCTTCGGCGATTGTTTTCAACTGAACCGTTTCAGTCTGAGTTGGTGAGTAATGAGTGTTGCGTTCGCAGGTAATTCGACCACGGGCACGTCGCGCGAAGCCGGGCCGCTGCGGGTGATGATCGTTGACGACTCCGTCGTCATCCGCGGTCTGATCTCGCGCTGGATCGGCGCCGAGCACGACATGGAGGTCGCAGCGTCGCTGCGCACCGGGCTCGAGGCGGTCAACCAGCTCGAACGCATCAACCCCGACGTTGCCGTGCTCGACATCGAAATGCCCGAGCTCGACGGCATCTCGGCGCTGCCGAAACTGCTGGCGAAGAAGCGCGATCTCGTCATCATCATGGCCTCGACGCTGACGCGCCGCAACGCCGAGATCAGCTTCAAGGCGCTCTCGCTAGGTGCGGCCGACTACATTCCGAAGCCGGAATCGACCCGCGAGGCGTCGGCTGCCGACATCTTCCACCACGACCTGATCCAGAAGATCCGTCATCTCGGCGCGCGGCTGCGCCGCAGGCCCGCGGTTGCAAGCCCGCCGCTCGCGCCGGCGAGCCCGGCCCCGGCCGCCCGTGCGCCGGTCGTCGCCCGTCCTGCCGCGCCGGCACCCGCTCCGGCCGTGCATGCTCCGTCGTCAGGCGTGTTGTCGACGCGCCCGTTCTCGACCCAGGCACCGAAGGTGCTGCTGATCGGCTCCTCGACCGGCGGTCCGCAGGCGCTGATGGCGCTCGTCACCGAGCTTGGCCCCGTCATCGACCGCTTCCCGGTGCTGATCACTCAGCACATGCCGCCGACCTTCACCACCATTCTCGCCGAGCATCTGGCGCGTTCGAGCCGCCGCCCGGCAGCCGAGGCAGTCGACGGCGAGCCGGTGAAGCCCGGACGGATTTATCTCGCGCCCGGCGGCAAGCACATGCGCCTCGCACGCAGCGGCGCGGACGTCGTGATCGCGCTCGACGACGGCCCCGCCGTCAATTTCTGCAAGCCCGCGGTCGATCCGCTCTTCACTTCCGCCATCGACATCTGGCACGGCAACATCCTCTCCGTGATCCTGACGGGCATGGGCTCGGACGGAATGCGCGGCGGCAAGGACATCGTCGCGGCCGGCGGCAGCGTGATCGCGCAGGACGAAGCCTCCAGCGTGGTCTGGGGCATGCCGGGCGCGGCGGCCAATGCCGGCATCTGCGCCGCGATCCTGCCGCTCAACCAGATCGGCGCCAAGGTCAATCGCCTGTTCGCGGGAGACCGCTCGTGAATCCGACGGACTACGATTATCTGCGCAAGTTCCTGAAGGAGCGCTCGGGCCTCGATCTGTCGCCCGACAAGCAATATCTGGTCGAGAGCCGGCTGCTGCCGCTCGCCCGCAAGGCGAGCCTTCCCGGCATTCCCGATCTCGTGCTGAAGATCAGGAACGGCGACGGTCGGCTTGCGACCGACGTGGTCGAAGCCATGACCACCAACGAGACCTTCTTCTACCGCGACAAGATTCCGTTCGACCATCTGCGCGAGACGATCCTGCCCGGCCTGATCCAGGCGCGCGCCGCGCGCAAGTCGATCCGGATCTGGTCGGCGGCCTCGTCGACCGGGCAGGAGCCCTATTCGATCGCGATGTGCGTGAAGGAGATGGGCGCGGCCCTCGCGGGCTGGCGCATCGAGATCGTCGCCACCGATCTGTCGCAGGAAGTGCTGGAGAAATCCAGGGCCGGCATCTACAGCCAGTTCGAGGTGCAGCGGGGCCTGCCGATCCAGCACCTGATGAAATACTTCACGCAAGTCGGCGAGCTCTGGCAGCTCAACGCCGACATCCGCGCCATGGTGCAGTTCCGCCAGCTCAATCTGTTGCAGGACTTCTCCCATCTCGGCACGTTCGACGTGATCTTCTGCCGCAACGTGCTGATCTATTTCGACCAGGACACCAAGGCGGTGATCTTCGAGCGCATGGCAAAGGGGCTGGAGGCCGACGGCACGCTGCTGCTCGGTGCCGCCGAATCCGTCGTCGGCATCACCGATGCGTTCCGCCCGATCACCGAGCGCCGCGGTCTCTACCAGCTCAACCCCGCGCGCTCCGGCCGTCCGATGGGTGGATTGATGCCGCCGTCGCTGAAGGTCGCCGCCGCGAGGTGAGGTGCTTCTTCACCCTCTCCCCTTGTGGGAGAGGGTGGCTTCGCGTTAGCGAAGTCGGGTGAGGGGTTTCTATCCTCACGAATAGTCTTGCGAGTGGACAGAACCCCTCATCCGGCGCTTCGCGCCACCTTCTCCCACAACAAGGGGAGAAGGGAAGAAGAGCAGCCTCACAAAATCGCATGCGGCAGGAACCGCGAGCCGTTGCCCGTGATCGGGCTCTCGTCTTCGCGGATCGACAGGCCGCAGGGCTCGTGGTCCACCAGCCAGCTTCCAACGACGACGTAGTTGCCTGAGAAGTTCGGCAGTGGCGACAGCGCCTGCCGCACAAAACCTTCCGCACCATAAGGGCCGGCCTGCTCGTCGAGCGCCGCTCCGCTGGACACCAGCGTGACATTGGCGCCTTCGCGCGACAGCAACGGCTTGCGCACATACGACGTTCCGAGCTCCGCGGCCCGCGCGTCATCCTCGAAGAAGGCCGGCAGCAGATTGGGGTGGTTCGGAAACATCTCCCAGAGCAGCGGCAGGATGCCCTTGTTCGAGAGCACCGCCTTCCATGGCGGCTCGATCCAGCGCGTCGCTGCGCTCTTGAGATTGGCGCCGAACGCGTCCTGGAACATCCATTCCCAGGGATAGAGCTTGAAGGCGAGCGCGATGTCGCCTTCGTCGAGATCGACGAAGCCGCCGCCCTCGTCGCGCCAGCCGACCTGGGCGATGTCGAGCAGCGTGGTCGAGAGTCCGGCCTGGCGTGCCGTGTCTTCGAGATAAGCGAGCGTGCCGGCGTCCTCGGCATTTTCAATCGCGCCGGTGAGATGCAGGTGATGGCCCGCGGCGATCGTCTTCCATGCTTCGATCAGGCGCTCATGGATGGAGTTGAACTGATCGGCCCGCACCGGGACGATGCGGCGCTCGATCGCCTGTTCGAGCCAGGTCCATTGAAACACTGCGGCCTCGAAGATCGAGGTCGGCGTATCCGCGTTGTATTCGAGCAGCTTCGCCGGGCCCTTGCCGTCGTATTTCAGGTCGAGCCGGCCGTACAGGCTGCGGTCGTCGCGCTTCCAGCTCTCGGCGATGAAATCCCAGAACGCTTCAGGAATCTTCAGGCGCCGGAGATGCCGTTCGTCGCCGATCACGCGGCCGGCGAGCTCCAGGCACATCGCGTCGATCTCGCCGGTCGGCGTCTCGATGCCGCGTTCGATCTCGTCGAGCGTGAAGCCGTAATAGGCGCGCTCGTCCCAATAGCGGTCGCCGCCGATGGTGTGGAAGACGAAGCCGCATTGCGCGGCGGTCTCCCGCCAGTCGTCGCGCTCCAGACAGGTGATGCGCTGCATGGTCAACCGCCGCCCGAGAAGCCGTGGCCGAACGAGCCGAAGCCGCCGCGGCTCACGCTGCTGTGGCCGGAGTCGGATGACGTGCTCGACGAGGAATGGCTGGAGGAATCGCTGCTGTAATAGCTCGATCGCGACGACGAGCCCGATCCGCCGCTGCCGCCCGAGGAGCTGCTTCTGCTGCTGCTGCACGCGGTGCTCGTCTGCACCGCCGGATCCGCCCCGGGAGGAGCGGGCTCGCAACTCGTCCGCGGCATCAGCGTGTAGGCGGTGGTGCCGACCGCGAGCGTGCCCATCACGAGGAGGGCGACGTGACCGGAGCGCTTCACCGGCTCCTTCGCCGGTAGCGCCAGTGGCTCTGGCCGGCGTGGCCGGCGCTTGCCGAAATCCTTGCTGGGGGGCTTCTCGGCCATCTCAGTAGATCATGCAGGCGGCGTTGAGCAGGCCCGCGGCGAGCGAGGACAGGCCGAGCCAGATGGCGGGCGCAAGCTCGCCGGCGGCGATCCGCGCCGACAGGTTCGGCACCGGCACCTTGACGAGAAAGAACACGATGACCTGCACGATGAGCGCGATCGTCGCCCAGATCAGGCAGTCCAGCACATTGGCCGAATGCGCGATCGCGCTGACCAGCGGCGCCACGAAGCCGAGCAGGCTGAGACCGAGCGCGATCGCGGCGGCCGGCTCGTCGTCGCGGATCAGCTGGAACTCGTTGTAGGGGGTGATGCGGGTGTAGACGAAGAGATACGCCACGATCGCGATCAGCCCGGTGCAGAAATAGACCAGGAAGGCGGGCAGGCCGGCCAGTGATTGCAGGATCATCGTTCCCCCATCGTGCAGCGACCATTCGTCGGCGGGGGAAGCATAGCGGTTCAAAAGTTAAGAGAGGGGAGGCCGATGGTGGCGGACGCGGTGGACCTCCCCCGCGGCGCATCCTTCGAGACGCCCGCCTCCGGCGGGCCCTCAGGATGAGGGCGGAGTGCGTGGCAGCCGCTTCGACGCGCACCGATGCCGCTTAGCCTCATCCTGAGGAGACCGCTGAAAGCGGTCGTCTCGAAGGACGAGGCGCGCGCTCGATCCGCGAGAGGGAGAAGACATCCCCAAAAAACGAAAACCCCGCCATTTGCGGCGGGGTCCAGGCTGGGAGGAGCAAGCCCGAGGGCTTGCGACGTAAACCGGATCAGGCGGGGATGCGCTCTTCGTGCTCGTGCGGCTCGCGCAGCACGTAGCCGCGGCCCCACACGGTCTCGATGAAGTTGCGGCCTTCGGAGGCGTTGGCGAGCTTCTTGCGGAGCTTGCAGATGAAGACGTCGATGATCTTCAGCTCGGGCTCGTCCATGCCGCCATAGAGGTGGTTGAGGAACATTTCCTTGGTCAGGGTGGTACCCTTGCGGAGCGAGAGCAGCTCCAGCATCTGGTACTCCTTGCCGGTCAGGTGCACGCGCTGGCCGCCGACTTCGACCGTCTTGGTGTCGAGGTTGACGACGAGGTCGCCGGTCTGGATGACCGACTGGGCGTGACCCTTGGAGCGGCGCACGATCGCGTGGATGCGGGCAACCAGCTCGTCCTTGTGGAAGGGCTTGGTCATGTAGTCGTCGGCGCCGACGCCGAGACCCTTGACCTTGTCCTCGATGCCGGCGAGGCCGGAGAGGATCAGAATCGGTGTCTTGATCTTGGAGACCCGGAGCTGCTTGAGCACGTCGTAGCCGGACATGTCGGGCAGGTTGAGGTCGAGAAGAATAATGTCGTAATCGTATAGTTTACCGAGATCGACGCCTTCTTCCCCCAAATCGGTCGTGTAGACGTTGAAGCTCTCAGACTTCAGCATCAGCTCGATCGACTGCGCGACGGCGCTGTCATCTTCAATCAGCAAAACGCGCATGCCAGTTCCCCATAGTCGCCGCTCCTGGGCGTCAGGTCGGCCGCATTCGCGGCACTCAACAAAACGCCTTTGAACAACTGATTCGGATCCTGACAACAGATGGTTAACAAATCCTGATTCTGGAGCGCAAGTCCCCTGGGTGCAATTTTTCTCGAATCGCCCTAAGGTCTTGCGCGCGAAGCAGCTTTCGTCGTCCAGTTCTGTTCAAGTTCCACTTTAAGAGACGGGCCTAACCGACTCCCGCGACTCAGCCTTCTTCTGAAGGGGAGCCACGCTCAGTCACAAAGACAGTGACGCAATGATTAACGATGCGGGTAAACACGAAGTTAAGCGCCGTTCAGAAATATGGCGAAACTTAAGAGTTTCGTTGCTTGGGGCCAAAACGATGAAGAAGCCCTCCTTATGAAGGCTCTTGCTGAACAAATCGGTGATATCGACGGCGTCAATATTTATGGCCGTGTGGTCGGCGTCCGCGGCCTGATGGTCGAAGTGGCCGGTCCCATCCATGCGATGTCGGTCGGCGCGCGCCTCGTGATCGAGACCGGACAGAACCGCGACATTCCCTGCGAGGTGATCGGCTTCTCCGGCAACAACGCGATCGTGATGCCGTTCGCCGGCCTCGACGGCGTGCGCCGCGGCTGCAAGGCCGTCATCGCCAATGCCGCCAACCAGGTGCGGCCGTCCTCGGCCTGGCTCGGCCGCGTCATCAATGCGCTGGGCGAGCCGATCGACGGCAAGGGGCCGCTGCCGCAGGGGCCGGCGCCGATGCCGTACCGCAACTCGCCGCCGCCGGCGCATTCGCGCAAGCGCGTCGGCGCGCCGCTCGATCTCGGCGTGCGCGCGATGAACACGTTCCTCACCTGCTGCCGCGGCCAGCGCATGGGCATCTTCGCCGGTTCCGGCGTCGGTAAATCGGTGCTGCTCTCGATGCTGGCGCGCAACGTCGATGCCGCGGTCAGCGTCATCGGGCTGATCGGCGAACGCGGCCGCGAGGTGCAGGAGTTCCTGCAGGACGATCTCGGCGAGGAGGGCCTGGCGCGTTCCGTCGTGGTGGTCGCGACCTCGGACGAGCCGGCGCTGATGCGGCGCCAGGCCGCGTACCTCACGCTCGCGGTCGCCGAATATTTTCGTGATGAAGAGAAGGACGTGCTCTGCCTGATGGATTCCGTGACGCGCTTTGCCATGGCCCAGCGCGAGATCGGCCTGTCCGCCGGCGAGCCGCCGACCGCCAAGGGCTATACGCCGACCGTGTTCACCGAACTGCCGAAGCTGTTGGAGCGCGCCGGTCCGGGTCTCGGCGAGGGCGCGATCACCGCGATCTTCACGGTGCTGGTCGACGGCGACGATCACAACGAGCCGATCGCCGACGCCGTCCGCGGCATCCTCGACGGCCATATCGTGATGCAGCGCTCCATTGCCGAGCGCGGCCGCTATCCCGCCATCAACATCCTCAAATCCGTCTCCCGCACCATGCCGAAATCGGCCGATCCGCAATTCTGGCCGACCATCCAGAAGGCGCGGGCGGTGATGGCGACCTACGCCGACATGGAGGAATTGATCCGGCTGGGCGCCTACCGGGCCGGCTCCAGCCCCGAGGTCGACGAGGCGATCCGCCTGCACGAGCCGCTGGAAGCGTTCCTGAAGCAGCGGAAGGACGAAAATGCATCACTTGCCGACGGCTACCGCCAGTTGGCGCAAATCCTCGGCAATTTGGAAACGGAACGCTAACTTTGTCAGGTCATCATCCGATCCCACAGAGTAGCAGAGCCGGTCTTGGCCCCTGTCGGGCCTGTGGGGAGACCGGTGACGTCCCAATGTGTGTACGTTTTGCAGCCAGGGGACTTCTGGGGAGTATGAGTCGATGAAGTCACGAGATACCCTCATCCGCCTGAAGAAATTTCAGGTCGACGAGAAGCGACGCCGGGTCACCCAGATCGAGACCATGATCGCCGACTTCCAGCGGATGTCGACCGATCTTGAGCGCGAGATCTCGACCGAGCAGGAACGTGCCGGGATCAACGATCCCTCGCATTTCGCCTATCCGACCTACGCCAAGGCCGCGATCCAGCGCCGCGAGAACCTGACCCGCTCGGCCGACGAGCTGAAGGGCCAGCTCGACGAAGCCAAGGCCGCTCTGGCCGAAGCCTTCGAGGAGCTGAAGAAGGTCGAGCTGCTCGACGAGCGTGACCAGGCCCGCGAGCGCGCCGAAGAGAACGCCCGCGAGCAAGCCGATCTCGACAGCATCGGCCTGATGCGCGCCCGCATCGGCGCCGTCGCCTGAGCGACAACAGGCAGACTTACGGAACTTTGTAGAACCCGGACCCGCAAGGTCCGGGTTTTCGCATTTTGCTATCCACAGCGTGGCGCCCGGCTCTTGGTGATGGGCTTCGCCGCGCGCTATGGTAGCGGAGTGCCAGGGCCAGCGCGGAACGCGATGGGCCGCGTGTGGGGGGCTGAATGCTGACGCCAGCAGAGCTGGTCGAGCTGATTGAGGCGGTCGCCGGGGGCGATCAGGCCGCGTTCGAGCGTCTTTACGTCGCCACCCGCGCGAAACTCTATGGCGTCGTCCTCCGTATCTTGCGCCGACAGGATCTCGCGGAGGAGGTCATTCAGGAAGCCTACGTCAAGATCTGGAACAGCGCGGGCCAATTCAATCCGGCCCTGTCGTCGCCGATCACGTGGATGGCGTCGATCGCGCGCAACCGTGCGATCGACGTCGTGCGGAAGAAATCCGAAGTCTCCATCGAGGAGGAGCCTCAAGCGATGGAGGTTGCGGCCGACAGCCCCGATCCGCTGGCGCGCCGCGAGATGACCGAGGAGTTGAAGCGGCTCCTGGAATGTGTCGGCCGGCTCGAGCCGGATCGCCAGAGGCTCGTGCTTCTCGCCTATTATAACGGCTGGAGCCGCGAGCAATTGGCGGAGAAATTCGCCGCGCCCGTCAACACGGTGAAGACGTGGCTGCGGCGCAGCATGCTGGAGATACGCGAATGCCTCGGCTTGTGAGGGCGTCTGTCGTGAGGGTGGTTCTGGACTGCAGGTGATGACCTATTCGGAGGACCATATCGCGCTCGCCGCGGAATATGCGCTCGGCACTCTCGATGCCGACGAGCGCACGCAGGTCGAGATGATGATGGCGGTCGACCAGGCCTTCGCCGATGTCGTGCAGGCCTGGGCCTACCGACTCGGCGTCCTCAATCAGATGGTCGGAACGATCGAGCCGCGTCCGATCGTGTGGGAGAACATCCGCGCCGAACTCGCGCGGACCAACTTTGCACAGGAGCAGTCGGCGCAGCCGGATGTTTCGGAGCCGCCGGCGCCGCCACAAGCACCGCCGCCCGTGCCGGAGTTTTCCTCGCTCGACACCGCGCCGCCGGAATTGCCGGCCGAGGACGCAACGCAGCCGGAAGCGCAGCCTCCGGCCGTTGAGCCTGCCGCAGCCGACCAGCCGCAAGAAGCGCAGCCGGCGCCTGACACGCAGCCCGATGTCACGCCGATCTTCATGCCGCAGGTCCATGCGCCCGACCCGGACATCGTGCGCACGCCGCCACCGCCGGTCACGGACAACAGTAACGTCATCCGGCTCGAGGGCCGCGTGAAGCGTTGGCGCACGATCGCATCCGCGGTCGGCGCGCTCGCCGCCGCGCTGCTGGTGACGCTGTCGCTGCAGATCTTCCGGCCCGACGCGCTGCCGGGTGCGCTGCGTCCGCCGCCGCGCATCCAGACGGTGGAGGTGAAGGCGCCGCCATCACTCGCTGCCTCGTCGCAATTTGTCGCGCTGCTGCAGGGCCAGGGCGGCGGTCCCGCCTTCATCCTGACGGTCGATGGCGCGACGAAGAACTTCACCGTGCGCAAGGTCGGCGCGACGCCGGAGCCGGGCAAGAGCTTCGAACTCTGGCTGATCTCCGACAAGCTGCCGCGCCCGCGCTCGCTCGGTGTGATCGATGCCGGCGATTTCACCGCGCGGCCGGTGCTCGGTGGCTTTGATGCCGACGTCGTCAACGGTGCCACCTACGCCGTGACGGTCGAACAGGCCGGCGGCTCGCCCAACGGCCAGCCGACCTCGGCGCCGGTGTTTTCCGGCAAGCTGATCGAGACGGTGCCACCGTCCCAGCCGCTGCAGCAGGTTCCCGCAAAGAAGTAGGTTTCGCAGCCCGGATGGAGCGCAACGCAATCCGGGACTTTCGTGCGGCGCGACAGGTTCGTAGCCCGGATGGGCGCAAGCGATATTCGCGGTGCGGTTCTCGCATGTCGCGTTGCTCATGCGGGCTACAAGCTCCGAGCGAGTTCCTGTCGCCGCGGTCCATCCCGCCGTCGCATTCCGACAATTCCCTCTGAATCCGCCCGCAATTTGAACCTGCATCCACTCCACTGCGTCAAATTGCCGGAATTTGCAGTCGGCACGGACGATCAGGGTGCCAGAGGGGCTTGGAAATCAGATGGATGCAACAAGGACGCCGGGCATCTTTGTCCACCAATATGCGGGCCTACCGCAGGGGCCGGCTTTTGAACATTGGCGCGAGCGGGCCTTCGGCACCTGCGGCCTCGATATCGGGCCGAGCCAGGGCGACAGTATCGACTGCCGGCTCCAGGTCAGCGTTGTCGACAACATCGCGCTGGCCATCCCCGAAGGCGCCTCCGCGCAATATTCACGGACACAGAGCGGGCTCGCCGACGGCAGCGACGATCTCGTCCTGATTGCCGCGCATGCAGGCCTCGTTCGCGTCAGGCAGAACGGTCATGCCGTCGAGCTCGCGCCCGCACAGATGGTGCTGGTCGACATGGGCGTGACCGGTTCGGTCGGCCATACCGATGACAACCGCTTCACCTCCATCCGCATGCCTAGGCGCGCGCTGCTCGAGATCAATCCGCGTGCCGAGGACAAGCTCTCGCAAGTGCTCTCCGATGGTGCCGTGGCCGAGACGATCTTCCGTTATCACGCGCTTGCCGCCAACCACGCGCCGCATCTCGACGCCGTCGGCCAGCGCCTGACCGCGCAACACATGGTCGATCTCGTCGGGCTGCTGCTCGGTACCGACGCGGAGCACGCAAGCCTCGCGCGCGGCCGCGGCCATGCGGCGGCCCGTCTCGATCTCATGCGCGCCGACGTGATGGCTGCGCTTGGCCGCAACGATCTCTGCCTGTCCGAGATCGCAACGCGCTCGGGGCTCAGCCCGCGTCAAGCGCAGCGTCTGTTCGAGCAGGCGGGCACCACCTTCACCGAATTCGTGCTGGAGCAGCGCCTCCTGCTGGCGCGAAAGCAGCTCGGCGATCCCCGTGCGCGGGCCCGCAAGATCAGCGACATCGCGCATTCCTCGGGCTTTTCCGATTTGTCCTATTTCAACCGCGCCTTCCGCAAGCGTTTCGGCGCGACGCCATCGGAGCTGCGCGAGGCGTAAGCTGCGATTTTGTGCAGCGGCGCGCTGCTGCAGCAGTTGGTCGATCCAGGCGAATGCGCTATATTCCGCCCACGCAGGGTGGATCGCCGGATTCCCCGGAACAGCGAAGCCGACGACCGAAGTCAACGAACGAAGTCAACGGACGAAGTCAGCGAACATGGCGCGTATCGTCGTGCTCGGTGGAGGGTTTGCAGGCCTGTGGGCGGCCATCGGTGCCGCGCGCAAACGCGAGCAGATCGGCGCGAATAGCGACATCGAGATCCGCCTCGTCGACCGTAATCCCTATCACAACATCCGCGTACGCAATTACGAGGCTGACCTCAGCGAGGTCGCGCTCGCGTTGCCGCAACTGCTCGATCCGATCGGCGTGACGCATGGGATCGGCGAGGTCGAGACCATCGATCCGGCGCGGCGGCAGATCTCGCTGGTCACCAGCGGCGGCGAGGAAACGCTGGGTTACGACCGCCTCGTGCTGGCGCTCGGCAGCGAGGTGATGCGGCCGGAGATTCCGGGCCTCGCCGAGCATGGCTTCGACGTCGACACCTATGCCGCAGCGCTCCGTCTCGAGGACCATCTCACCTCGCTCGGACGCAGCGCGCCGTCGCCGGGGCGCTCGACCGTCGTGGTGGTCGGCGCCGGCTTCACCGGCATCGAAGTCGCGGCCGAGATGCCGGACCGGCTGGCGCGCGCCGGCATCACCGGTAGCCGCCGCATCATCCTGGTCGATCCCAATCCCGCGGTCGGTGCCACCATCGGCGCGAACGCTCGTCCGGTCATCGCAACGGCGTTGTCTGCGCTCGAGGTCGAGACGCGGCTAGGTGTCCGTGTCACCTCGGTCGAGGCTGCCGGCATGCGCTTGAGCTCAGGCGAGTTCATTCCGGCGCAGACGGTGGTCTGGTGCGCGGGCATGCGGGCGAGCCGGCTCACCGAAAATTTTGCGGGCGCGCGCGATCGCCTCGGGCGGCTGCTGGTCGATCCCTTCATGCATGTCGCCGATGTGCCCGGCGTGTTCGCGGCCGGCGACGTCGCATCCAGCGTGATTGATGGCTTGCATCCGACCGTGATGTCCTGCCAGTTCGCGAGGCCCATGGGCCGCTTCGCCGGACACAATGTCGTGGCTGATCTCGCGGGCCTGCCGATGCTGCCGCTGCGCATCGACTGGTACGTGACCGTGCTCGACCTTGGCGGCTGGGGTGCGCTCTATACCGAAGGATGGGATCGAGAGGTCCGCGCGACAGGCGCAGCCGCGAAAGCGACCAAGGAAACCATCAACCGCCAGCGCATCTATCCGCCGCTGAGCGGCAGCAAGGACGAGCTGTTCGCAGCGGCTGCGCCGACGGTGCAGGCGCCGCCGCCGACCTATGGCGCGCCGCGTCGTTAGCCGGTCGATGCGTCCATCGGCGCAACGAAACGCGATGAGCGACGCCGGCTATTGAACCTCGACATAGCGGATGATGCTCTGGTTCTGGACGTTCGCGACCAATTCATCCGCGCGGGATAAGAGCCGGCGCAGCAGGGGCGATGGATTTGTCCGGTTGTATCCCAGCGCCAGATCGACCGTCGGCGTGCCGCCCTCGAGCGCTCTGGCGACGACGTTCGGCGCCAGCATGTTCTGCGCATAGAGGGGGACGAGGCTGATTCCACCCGTGGAGGCCACGAGCGACATGGCCGATGAGATGTTTTCGCCTTCGTATTTCGCTTTGAGGGTAATGCCGAGCCGCGATGCGTAGCTCTGGATGACCTCCTGCAGGACGGGAGACGTTCTCGCGGAGCTGACGTAGATCTCGCGGGCGAGATCCTGGGGACGTATCTTCTTGCGCGATGCCAGGCGATGTTCGGCCGGCAGCACGGCGATCAAGGGCTCGTTCGCCAAAATCTTGAAGACGACACCCTCGATGTTTTTCTCGGGACGAAGGAACGCGATGTCCAGCTTTCCCCGCATCAATGCCAGGGCGAGTTCTGGAGAGGATTGCGTGCTGAGCGTGACCTCGACGTCGGGCGCTTCCTCGCGAAGGATGCGCAGAAGCTGGGGAAGCCACATCACCTCGAGCCCGACGAGAAACCCCATCGAGAGGACGGGCCTTTGCGGCAGCGCCGTCTGCCGGGCTCCTTCCGTTGCGGCCTCGACCTGCAGCAGCGCCAGTCGCGCATGATCGAGAAACACCCGTCCGGCGCCGGTCAGCGCCACGCCGCGCGCCTGCCGCTCCAATAGCTGGACGCCGACTTCGGCTTCGAGGTCACGGATCTGCCGGCTCAGCGACGGCTGGGAGGTGTTCAGTCGCCGCTCGGCCGCGGTCAGCAGGCTGCCTTCCTCAGCGACGGCAACGAAATAGCGCAGGTGCCGGAGCTCCATATCCCCCTCGTATATCTTTCAGGCATAGCTTGAAGCGTACAAGGTCTTGGTCAGCGGCCAAAGAGAGATTTACCGTTTCGCAGTCTTCAACCAAGGCAAGGACAGCGAACAATGTCTTCGGCGAAGCCTCGGCGATAACACGTCGGCGATCGGGTGTTGCCACGGCAAAGGCTCACCGGCACGGCCGCGGAACACCGTGTCTTTTGAAAAGCCAGCGGGCGCGATCTGTGTCCTGATTAGCTTGGGCCTGCTTGCGTTTTTTATGACCCCCGTCCGCAAACCCTTCAACGAATATCCAACAGCGCAAATGGAGTGACCCGATGTCCACGATCACGACGACAGACGGTGTAAGCATCTTTTACAAGGATTGGGGATCAGGTCAGCCAATCGTTTTCAGTCACGGTTGGCCGCTGACGGCGGACGACTGGGATGTCCAGATGACGTTCTTCCTTCGCCACGGCTACCGGGTGATCGCCCACGACCGGCGCGGACACGGCCGGTCCGACCAGCCCGGCACGGGCAACGACATGGACCATTGGGTTGCCGACCTCGCCGCCTTGACCGAGCATCTCGACTTGCGCGAAGCGATCCACGTCGGCCACTCCACAGGTGGTGGTGAGGTGGCTCGCTATGTGGCTCGCCATCAAGAGCGCGTCGCCAAGGCGGCGCTGGTCGCTTCACTGACGCCGAACATGGTCCGGAGCGAGGACAACCCGTCCGGTCAGCCGCCGGAGTGGTTCGAAGCGATCCGGGCAGGCGTGCTGGGCAACCGCTCGGAGTTCTACCGTTTCGTCCCTGAGAATCCGTTCTACGGCTACAATCTCGACGGGGCCAAGCCTTCGGAGGCGATCATTGCCAATTGGTGGCGCCAGGGCATGGCCGGCGGTGCCCTCGCTCATCACGCAACCGTCGACTCCTGGCTCGAAGATTATACCGAAGACCTCAAGAAGATCACCGTGCCGGTGCTGGTGATGCATGGCGAGGCTGATCAAGTCGTCCCATTCGCAAGTTCAGTGCCTCGCGCGGTCAAGCTGCTCAAGAACGGATCGCTGAAGACCTATCCCGGCTATCCCCATGGCATGCTCACCACGCATGCGGATGTCCTCAACCCGGACCTGCTCTCGTTCATCAGGTCTTGACGGCATCCCTCCTCTGACGGGGGCCTGTTCGGCGACTGAGCCCAGTCACAAGCCCTTGGGTTGACCGGCGGGCAAAACACCAGCCCGTCGGTCAACCCGCGCTGCCGAAAATATTCCACTTTACCGAAATTCGGAAACGGCGTATCCATCGTGACAACCCGGCCCAAGGAAGAGGGGCGTATCGCGATCGTCACGAACGCGGGCCGGGCGGCGGTGGACGCAGGCTTCATCGGCGCGAAGGGTTTTGCGGGGCGGGCGACCGTGAGCAAAATCGTCGCGCACACGACCGGTGCGATCTGCGTACGGCAAAATCGTGTGGTCCTGACGCCCGGGGTCTGTGCGTCAAGTCTTGCGGTGATGCGGCGGTCCAACCGGACACGCGCATCGATCATCTGTGAGGCGACGGGGGCAATAGTGCAACGCTCCCCGGGGAGAGCGCGACATAAGCCGTCAACCCACTGCGCAGGGAAGGCCGGATGCTCGGCTCCACCTGTATGCCGCTGTGCAGATTCTTGTTGCTACCATTCGCACAGTGGACCGTGGGTGCCCGGCCGGCACCCGGTCTTCCCTGCGCCCTCTTTCATTCGGGGGTGACACGACCAGGCATAACTCGGGCGAAAGATGCCGCGAGGATGCGAAGGTGTGCCTGCGATGAAGATGCATGAGAGAAGCGATGCACGGGCCTCAACCACCGTCATTGCGAGGAGCGTAGCGACGAAGCAATCCAGACTGCCGCCGCAGAGGAATTCTGGATTGCTTCGCTGCGCTCGCAATGACGAGCTGGGAGCTCCTGTAAGCGGAAAACTCGGGCCGAGTGCCGGGACGCAGCGTACCCCAGACATGAGAAAGCGCCCGTGGGGGGCGGGCGCTTTCTGTAGTCGACTTGGGGTTGGGGTCGTCTACATATCCACGTGGCGACTTTGGGGGGCTGGTAAAGAGCCGCGTGAATTCCTGAAACTTGTGTCTCCCTTAGCGAACGAGAAGCGTGTTCGCGCTGGTGATGGTGACCGGCTTGCCGGCCTTCATGACGCGGGCGGTCTGGGTGAGGCCTTCATCCGAACTCGTTGCACGTGCGGAGATGCCGAGGCCCGCAACCGCGATGCCGGCAACAAGCGCTACGACCACGATCTTGAGGTGGGTCGAGCGATCTGCGCTGTAGATCGAGTGGTTCATGGAAGGCTCCTGCCGCCATCTACCGGAAGTAGTCGCCAGCCAGTTCAGGCAGGTTCATGCTTCCGATGCCCAACAACCTAGTATTGGGAGGATTCGTTCCCAAGGGGGCATCACAAGAGCGTGAATGGTCGTGAAAAGCCGCGATCAAAAACGACGCTTGATCGCGCAATTCTATAAATATTTCAAAGCTGTAATGTGTGTGTAAGGCGCCTTGCCGGCATGTGGTCGACAAGGCGCCAGGAACTCAAAAACCATTTGCCTGTGGCTGAAAAACACACGGCTTCTTAAGGCAAATCAGATGCTTCCGACCGTTTTCAGCCGCGCGCGGGGGTGGATTTCGGCCTGCGACAGCACGGTGGTCTGGGCCCGGAACCGCTCCACGAGGGACCGCACGAAGGGACGAATTGCCGCAGAGGTGACCAGTACCGGAGCCTCGCCTTCGCGCGCCGCGCGCTCGAACGCCTCGCGGACCCCCGTCATGAATTCCGACAGCTTGGAGGGCTGCATCGCCAGGCTGCGCTCTTCGCCCTGGCCGATAATGGATTCGGCAAAGGCTTGTTCCCAGCGCGCCGACAGTGCGATCAGCGGCAGGTAACCGGCGTAGGAGGTGTTCTGCGCACAGATCTGCCGGGCCAGGCGCGCGCGGACATGCTCGACCATGGAGGCCGGATTGCGCGAGAAGGCCAGCGAATCGGCGATGCCTTCGAGGATGGTCGACAGATCCCGGATCGAGATGCGTTCGGCGAGCAGCAGCTGCAGCACGCGCTGGATGCCCGAGACCGTGACCTGGCCGGGGACGATGTCCTTGACCAGTTCGCTCTGCTCCTTCGGCAACTCCTTGAGCAGCTTCTGCACCTCGCCATAGGAGAGCAGGTCCGACATGTTGGCCTTGAGCAGCTCGGTGAGATGGGTCGAGAGCACGGTCGCGGCGTCGACGACGGTGTAGCCCTTGAGCGAGGCTTCTTCCTTGAGGCTGGCATCGACCCAGGTCGCGGGCAGGCCGAAGGTCGGCTC
>Ga0207426_1001684_pt1 | contig 17081 bp, 13 predicted proteins | sample AraplaMF_Cvi_mMS_FD_184265 | JGI IMG/M metagenome (GOLD analysis project Ga0207426, IMG submission 184265) | Arabidopsis root microbial communities from the University of North Carolina, USA - plate scrape MF_Cvi_mMS (SPAdes) (version 2) | ecosystem: Host-associated > Plants > Roots > Endosphere... | reverse complement strand
GTCGGTTGATCGCTCGTCGATTCGTAGGTCACGGAAAATTCGCCGTTGCCGTGTACCCGGTACGTCGCCTGGATGGTGCAGTTGCCCGGATAGCCGCCGCGACCGTCGGGATCGACGATCTTCAACACGACGCGGTCGGCATCATGCTCGACGATTGTCCAGTTCCGCTTGGCGATGTTGTCCTTGCCGCCGTGAAGATGGGTAACGCCCTTCTCGTTGAGATCGAGTTGATAGTTCTTGCCATCCAAGGTGAACTTGCCGCCGCCGATGCGGTTTGCGCAGCGCCCAGGCGTCGCTCCAAAATAAGAGGAGTGGGCGGGGTAGCTGTCAAAATCGTCGAAGCCAAGCAGCAGCGGCGCATCGTGACCGTCAAGGCGGAGATCCTGAATGACGGCGCCCCAGGTGATGATCTTGGCGGTCAGCCCGCCACCCTTGATCTCGACACGAAAGACAGTCTCGCCCGACTGGGTTTGCCCAAAAACTTCCCGTTTCAACATTTCCGCCATAGCGACCATCCAGATATATCTTTAATTGAGGCAGGGAACCTGCCCCCATTTGCCGCAAACCGCAACGGGTGTCGTAAAAAAGAAGCACGGTCAGACTAGGCGCGGCCGCTTAGCATCGGCTTCTGTCAGTTGCCCTTGCCGATGTCGTTGAGATCGTAAGGTGTCGTCTGGTAGATCTCGTTGATCCAGTTGCCGAACAACAGGTGCGCGTGGCTGCGCCAGCGATTTTGCGGCGCCAGCGACGGATCGTTGTGCGGGAAATAGTTGTGCGGCATCTTGATCGGCACGCCGGCATTCACGTCGCGGAAGTACTCGTCCGAGAGCGACGTTGAATCGTACTCCACATGATTGAACATATAGAGCCGCTTGCCCTTGCGTTCATGCACCAGGCAGACGCCCATTTCGCTGGATTCCATCAGGATCTCCAGGTCTGGTGACTTTTCGATGTCGCTGCGGCGAACCTCGGTCCAGCGCGACACGGGCACTTCGAAATTGTCGGAGAAACCGTTCAGGTAGACCGACGACGGCTTCAGATTCCGGTGTCGGTAGACACCGAAGGCCTTCTCCTTGAGTTCGTACTTCGGAACGCCGTGGAAATGATAGATCGCGGCCATCGCGCCCCAGCAGACGTTCATCGACGAATGGACGTTGGTTTCCGTCCAGTCGAAAATCTGCTGCATTTCACCCCAATAGTTCACGTCCTCGTAGGGCAGTGTCTCGATCGGCGCGCCTGTTGTGATGAAGCCGTCGAACTTGCGGTCCTTCACTTCCTCCCACGTCTGGTAGAAGGCGAGAAGATGGTCTTCCGAGGTGTTCTTTGCTTTATGGTTGCCCACGCGGATGAGCGAAAGCTCCACCTGCAGCGGCGAAGCGCCGACCAGGCGGGCCATTTGCAATTCCGTCTTGATCTTGTTGGGCATGAGGTTGAGAAGCCCGATCTGCAGCGGCCGGATGTCCTGACGGATTGCCGCCGTCTCGGTCATCACGCGTACGCCTTCCTGAACCAGGGTTTCAAACGCAGGCAAGGTATCGGGGATCTTGATGGGCATTGCGGTCACTCGATCAAAGAAACGAATATATCGCTATCGGTCCGCACGCGGCCCTTTAGCAACTTCTTTAACGTGGCTGCAAGCCGGCCGGCCAAATCACCACGGAGTGCCTTAAATAGCGCCAGTCGGGCTGCGAATCAATTGCTCATACGAAGAGTGGGGTCGATGCGAAGTCACTCACACGTTAAAGGTTGCTAGAATCTGTTGGTGGACACAGCGAATCACCACGTTTATTGAAGTAGAATGACGACTAGGGACGCGTAATGGCAGATGACCTCAAAGGCAGGCCAAGCATTCAAGGGCAGGACAGAGTAGGATACGACCTGAGCCTGGGCTATCGCTTGAGGGTCATGTTCTCGGCTTTCTGGCATTCGCCCGTGCGGGGAAGGGTCTTGGTGATCGCTACTGCGCTGATCGCCATCATTCTTGCGACCGCCTATGCAACCGTCATTCTCAACCAGTGGAACGCGCCATTTTACGACAGCATCGCGCGGCGTGATCTGCCCGGCTTCTTCCATCAGTTGAAGGTCTTCGCGTTGATCGCCGGCATGCTGCTGCTGCTCAACGTCGTGCAGGCCTGGCTCAATCAGATGACCGCGGTCTACATGCGCGAAGGCCTGACGCGTGATCTTGTCAACCAGTGGCTTCAGCGCAAGCGTGCGCTTCGGCTTTCGGCCAGCGGCCTCATCGGCGTCAATCCCGATCAGCGCTTGCACGAAGACGCCCGCAACCTCGCGGAAAGCACCACGAGCCTGATGATCGGGCTGGTGCAGGCGACGATCCTGCTGATCAGTTTCATCGGCGTTCTGTGGGATCTCTCAAGCGGCTTTATCTTCCGTTTCGGCACGCATTCCTTTTCCATTCCGGGCTATATGGTTTGGGCTGCGATCTTTTATGCGGCGTCCGCATCGATTCTCAGCCAACTGGTGGGCCGCAAGCTTGTAAAGCTCAATGCGGATCGTTTCTCGAAGGAAGCAGAGCTTCGCTTCGCGCTGATGCATGCCAACGAGAACATGCCGGCGATTACCGTGGCACGCGGCGAGGAGAATGAGCAGAAACGTATCGACACCGACATCAGTGCGGTGCTTGCCGTCATCAAGCGGGTGGCGATGGCCAACGTCAACCTCACCTGGGTATCGGCCGGCTACGGTTGGCTCGTCGTTGTCATCCCGATCATTGTTGCCGCACCCGCCTACTTCTCCGGCGGCCTGACGTTTGGCCAGCTGATGGTGTCCGTGGGCGCCTTCAACCAGGTCAACACGGCCCTTCGCTGGTATGTCGCGAATTTCGGTCCCATCGCCGAATGGCGCGCCACCCTGATGCGCGTCACCGATTTCCGGCAGGCGCTCACCAGCATGAATGACGAGATCAATATGAAGGGAACGATCAAGTACGAACGGAACCCTTCCGGAAACCTGACGCTGGAGCATGTCCGGATCGCCGCCAAGATCGGTGAGGACATCGACCAGTGCGGTGGTTTCCGCATGCACGAAGGCGCGGTGACGATCAAGGCCGGCGAAAAGGTCATGATCAACGGCGACCACAACGTGAATCGCAAATTGCTCTTCCTTGCGCTTTCCGAGCTTTGGCCGTGCGGCGGCGGCAAGATCGGCTTGCCGCCCACGGACGACATGCTTTTCGTCCCGCAATCGGCCTACATTCCGGGTGGTACCCTTCGCGAAGCATTGGCGTTTCCGGAACCCGTGGACGCCTATCAGAATGCCGATGTCGTTACGGCGCTGGAAAAGGCAGGTCTCCAAAATCTGGTTTCCCGGCTTGATACCCGAGCCCGCTGGGACAAGCTGCTTGACTCAGACGAGCAGCGGGCGATCGGTTTCGCTCGCCTGCTTCTCGTGCGGCCGAAATGGATTGTATTCGACGAAGTGCTGGAGGGCATGGAGCCGGAATGGCAATCGACGATGATGCAGGTCCTCGCTTCCATGCCTGAGGCAACGATGATCTACATCGGTCGGTCAGACACATACGTCGAGACTTTCAAGCCACGCGTTCTGCATCTTGAAGCGCTGCACGCGAAGCCTGAGATGAAGGTCGTGGCAAAGGCGCCGAACGCGCCGGCACCAGCACTCTGATCACTTACATCGGCGGTACGGCGCCGTTTGTGCCGACCGTGACATTCGCCGAGGACACAGTGCCGTCCGCAGCTTTTTCACCCATTACGATCACGCGCGCTCCTGCGACAAGATCCTTCTTTCCCGCAGGCGCGATGGTAACGATGGGTGTATCGTCGGCAATGGATATCGTCTTTTCCTTGCCCTGATAGGTGAGCGTGATGGTGTGGCCGTCGACTGCCTTGACGGCCTTAGCCACGGTTGCGTTGGTCATCGTGCTGTTCGGCTTCAGGTCCCAGGGGCGACTGCCTTCTCCGGTGCCTTTCATGGCTGCTGGAAAGATCAGCACTTCTAGAGCACCATCGCCGCCATCGGCTTTCGGCAACGAGGCGACGCCAACGAAATCCCCTGGCTTGATGTCTTCCACGGAAGCCTTCCTGATGCCGCGGACCTTCCAATCCGGCTTCAATTTTACCGTCTGCTCGGTGCCCTCTCGCGTTTTCACCACCAGCGTGTTGCCGTTCAGGCTTTCGATCGCACCGCGCACGCGTTGCGCCTCCTGGGCAAGCGCGCCGTGTGACGCCATAGTGAGGAAACCCGCGGCCCAGACGAGCCCGGTCAATGCGTTGAGATTGTGTGGCATGATCTGCATCCTTGCCGTCGTACGAACTGCGGCTACGGGGCGCAGCTTAGTCCCGCCGGTCGAAGGCTGACGAATCAATGAAAAGTGAAGCCAGATTGCCCAGCAACAGATGGGGCGGAATGGGAGGGTGTGCTGTCTCAGCCCTCCAACTCCTCCCGCAGCATCTCAAGCTCCAGCCATTCCTCCTCCATCTTCGTCAGGCTGTCGCGGAATTTCTCCATCTCGGCCGCTAGGCGATTGAACGTGGTGGGGTCTTTGCTGAACAGGCTGGGATCTGCCATCCGCTCTTCGCGCTTGGCGATTTCGGCTTCCGCCTTGGCCATTTCCTTCGGAAGATTTTCGAGCGCGAACTTCTGCTTGTAGGAAAGCTTGCCTTTTCCTTTTGCCGTTTCGGCGGAAGCGGCTGCCTCCTGCGGCTTCGCTCGTTCCGCCGCCTTCTCGGCCTTCCGTCGCTCGTCGATAGCGCCCTTTCGTTGTGCCAGCATGTCCGAATAGCCGCCGGCATACTCGATCCAGCGACCGTCAGGTGCATCCGGCACAGCCGGCGCGATTGTCGACGTCACCGTGCGGTCGAGGAAATCGCGGTCGTGGCTGACGAGAATCACGGTGCCGGGGAAGCCGGCGACGATTTCCTGCAGCAGATCCAGCGTCTCGATATCAAGGTCGTTGGTCGGCTCGTCGAGGATCAACAGATTCGCCGGGCGCGACATGATGCGGGCCAGCATCAGCCGTGCGCGCTCGCCGCCTGAAAGGTTCCTGATCGGCGTGCGTGCCTGCTCGGGCTGGAACAGGAACTCCTTCATATAGCCGGTCACGTGCCGCTGCTCGCCGTTGACGAGGAGGTTCTCGCCGCGGCCATCGGTCAGGTAATGGGCGAGCGTCTCTTCCGGATTGAGGTCTTCGCGCTTCTGATCCAGCGTCGCGATTTCCAGATTGGTCCCGAGCTTGACCGTGCCGCTGTCCGGCAAGAGCTGCCCGGTCAGCATCTTCAACAGCGTGGTTTTGCCGGCGCCGTTCGGGCCGACGAGACCGATGCAATCACCGCGATGCACGCGGATGGAAAAGGGAGCGACGATCGGCCGGTCGCCGAAGGTCTTCGTGATCTTCTCGGCTTCGATGACGAGCTTGCCGGACTCCTGCGCATCGGAAACCGTTGCCTGCACGGTGCCCTGCGGACCTTTGTGGCCGCGATACTGAGTACGCATGGTCTGCAGTTCGCCAAGCCGGCGCATGTTGCGCTTGCGCCGGGCCGTGACGCCGTAGCGCAGCCAATGCTCTTCGCGCTCGATCGCCTTGCCGAGCTTGTGCTGCTCGAGCTCTTCCGCCTCCAGAACCTGGTCACGCCAGGCTTCGAAATGGGCAAAACCCCTGTCGAGCCGCCGCGATGCGCCGCGGTCGAGCCAGACTGTTGCCGTTGAAACCTTCTCCAGGAAACGGCGGTCGTGGGAGATCAGGACGAGCGCACTGCGGCTCTTCTGCAGTTCGCCTTCCAGCCATTCGATGGTCGGCAGGTCGAGATGGTTGGTCGGCTCATCGAGCAGCAGGATGTCGGGTTCTGGCGCGAGTACGCGGGCGAGGGCAGCGCGGCGGGCTTCTCCGCCCGAGAGGTTTTGTGGATCTTCCTCACCGGTGAGGCCGAGATGCGAGAGGAGATAGGTGACGCGATAATGATCGTCACCCGGGCCGAGGCCGGCTTCGGCATAGGCCTGCACCGTCTTGAATCCGGTGAAATCGGGAGCCTGTTCGAGATAACGCACGGTCGAGGAGGGGTGGCGGAAGACCTCTCCCGACTGTGCTTCGACGAGACCGGCAGCAATCTTCAGCAACGTCGACTTCCCGGAGCCGTTGCGGCCGACGAGACAGATCTTGTCTCCGGGCTCCACCTGCAGGGCGGCGCCGGCAAGCAATGGCGTGCCGCCGAAGCTGAGAAAGACGTCGTCGAGTTTCAGAATGGGAGGCGCCAAAGATCAGACTCCGGAAAGATCATAGGGGCGGGCGAGCACAATGGCGCGGCCGCTCTCGAGCGAAAAGCGCACTTTGCCTTTCGCGACATTGGAAATGGTGCGTGACGAGCCGAAGGGCAAATGGAAGTCGGCAAGCGGGTAGCGCGCGTTTTCGATTGTCAGGCCGCGAAGTTCGCTGAAGCCAGGCACCGAAAAGAGACTGCCTGGTGGCAGGTCCAGTTCGATTGCGCCTGAAATCAGCGGCACAGCCTCTTCGCTGCCAGACGTGAGCAGTACGTCATAACCCTGCTCCGCCAGGCTGACGGCATAGAGCAGGTGCTGGATGGCATGGTCGGAGCGTTCGCCTGCAAGGGCGCCGGCCAAGACGAGGCGTTTCGCGCCGCGGGCGACCGCTTCCGCAACCGCAATCTCGCCGTCGGTTGAGGCCTTGGCAGCGGGATAAGGTTGCCTGGGGACGTCAGGAAAAGCGGCTTCGAGATCCGCCGGCGTGGAATCGAAATCGCCGACCCACAATTCCGGAACGACGCCGAGCGCTGCCGCATGACGCATGCCACCATCGGCGGCTATGAAACGGCTGCCCGAGATGGCATGTCGCAGGCGGTCGGTTATCTGCAACTCGCCGCCAAGCAGAATGGTGAAGGTGGATTGGCTCATGGGCACTGCCCATAGCGCAAACCAGGGGGGAAGGGAAAGGGCCGCCGCTCAGGCTTCGTCAGCGATATCCTTGACGCGAGCCTCAAAAACACTTTCGAAGCCGGAAATGAACTTCTCGAATAGCTCTCCGAACGCCTCGATCTCTTCCGGCTTCCAGTCTTTGACCACTTCGGAAACGAATGCGAGCTTCTGCGCGCGTATTTCCGACAGCAACCTCTGCCCGAGCGGCGTCATCACGACGATGATCCGCCGCGCATCCGCCTGAGATGCCTTTCGCCGCAGAATATTCCGCCCCACCATTTCCGCGACGATGCGGCTTGCGCGCGAGGGGTCGATCCGCATCATCTCGGCAATCGTCCCAACCGTTACGTCGCCAGCCTCTTGTGCACGCCGCACAGCGTCCAGCACGTCGAGGTGTGACAGCTCGAGGCCCGGTGCGACACTTTGGATCGCGAGCCGACCGATCAGTCTCCGCCCGGTCATGAGACGCATACGGGTCATGCTTTGCCCAATGCGCAGGATGTCCGGCTCATGCGTCTCGGCGTCAGTCTCGGTCGGATTCGTCAAGCTCTCGTTCATTGCGGTAACATAGCATCTCAGGCGTCAATTGAGAATATGCCAATGTCAATCAAGTGACGTTGACAAATATATGCTAACAGCACATAAATGGCCACTCTCCAATTTGGAACGACGCTTCATGGATACTCAAATTGCCGCAGCGCCGCTTGTGACGGATCACCGCCGGCGGTTCATCCTCTTCCTTTTCCTGATGGCAGCCATGTTCATGGCGACACTCGACAACCAGATCGTCGCAACGGCTTTGCCGACGATCGTCGGCGAGTTCGGCCACCTCGAGCGGTTCAGCTGGGTCGGCTCCGCCTATCTTCTCGCCGTGAGCGCGGTGATGCCGCTTTACGGCAAGCTCGGTGACCTCTTCGGCCGCAAGTATGTGATGATGGCCGCGATCATGATCTTCACGGTCGGTTCCGCCGTTTGCGGACTGGCGGTATCCATGAACACGCTGATTGCGGCCCGCGTGCTGCAGGGGCTTGGCGGCGGCGGCATCATGGTGTCGATCTTCGCCGTCAACGCCGACCTCTTCGAACCGCGCGAACGGGCGCGTTACCAGAGCTATTCCAGCCTCGTTCTGATGGCGTCGGGCGCTATCGGACCCGTCCTTGGCGGGGCAATGAGCGATCTCTTCGGCTGGCGCTCGATCTTCCTCGTCAATGTTCCGATCGGTTTCGTCGTCCTTGTCGGTCTGGCCTTGATGCTGCCCTACCGGAAGCCCAACCGCCGTCCGAAGATCGATTACGCCGGCGCCCTGCTGCTCGCCTTGACGACGGCTAGCATCGTTCTTGCCGCCGATGGCTCTCAGGTTTTCGGCTCGCTTGTTGCTCCTCAAAGCCTGGCGATCATGGCGCTCGGTGTAGCGGCGGCCATCGGTTGGATCTTCGTCGAGCGACGCGCCGCCGAGCCGATCGTTCCCCTGTCACTGTTTCGCAATTCGACATTCAGCCTGTTGCTCATCATGTCGATCATGAGCGGCGCGATCGGCATCGGCATGGTCAATTATTTCGCGTTGTTCCTGCAGACGACGACCGGCCTCTCGCCATCGGCGGCCGGAGCGTTCTTCATTCTTCTGACCGGCGGCATCGTCTGCGGGTCGCTGTCGGCCGGTCGCATCATCTCCATCACCGGGCGCTACAAGCCCTTCGCGATCGCAAGCCTGACCTGCAGTGCCATCGCGTTTGCGCTGCTCACTCAGGTTCATGTCGGAACACCGGTCATGGTGATCGGGGCGGTGATGGCTCTCCACGGCTTCGGCGTCGGCCTTGCACAGCAGGTCCCGGTCATCGGCGTCCAGAATGCCGCTCCGGCGCGCGACGTCGGCGCCGCAACGGGATCGGTGACGCTGTCGCGCATGGGCGGCGCATCGATCGCCATCTCCATTTATGGCGCGATCATCGGCTCGCAGCTCAGCAAGACCGGACTCTCCATTCCCGGCGTGACCGATATCGAGCAACTGACGCCAAGGATGCTGGCGGCGTTGCCGGAACAGGCGCGTCAAGCCGTCGCCGACGCCTATGCCAGCGCGTTCACGCCGCTTTTCATGGCATCCTGCGCGATCGCTCTCATCGGCCTTTGTGCCGCCTTGATGCTGAAACCGACGCAGTTGCCCCGCGTGGTAGAGGTGCGGCCGGCGGCAAGGGCCGAAGCCGCCGAGTAAATGCCGATGGCGGCCTAAGGCCGCCTCTTGCAAGACGCCTAGCGTGGCGATACATCTCAAGCGCTCTAACGGGGTGCCCGTGCCATCAGGCACGCGGCTGAGAGGCTGAAAGCCAACCCGCGGAACCTGATCCGGCTAACACCGGCGGAGGGATTAGACGCGTGACATCTGGCACCGCCCTTTTCCCCTTCAAGCAAACCAGAGGAGAGGTGCCATGTTCAAATTCAAATCCCTGAGCCGTTCGTTGCTTGCCACGATCTTCATTGCGACTGAAGCCCTAGCCGGCGCGGACGCGCAGGCGGCAGACAAGACGCTTACCGTCTACACTTATGAAAGCTTCACATCCGAATGGGGTCCGGGGCCGAAGGTCAAGGAAGCGTTCGAGAAGACCTGCGGCTGCAACGTCAATTTCGTCAGCGTGGCGGATGGTGTGGCACTGCTGTCGCGTCTTAAGCTCGAAGGCGCCGGCACGAAGGCAGATGTCGTGCTTGGCCTGGATACCAACCTGACCACGGAAGCGAAGGCGACCGGCCTGTTCGATACGAGCGGCATCGATGTCGGCGGGCTCAAGGTGCCGGGCGGCTACAAGGACGATGTATTCGTGCCGTACGACTATGGCCACTTCGCTGTCATCTATGACACGCAGACGATCAAGAACCCTCCGCAAAGCATGAAGGATCTAGTCGAAGGCGACCCTGCGCAGAAGATCGTCATCGAGGACCCACGCACCTCGACGCCCGGGCTCGGTCTCCTGTTGTGGGTAAAATCCGTCTACGGCGACAAGGCGCCGGAGGCCTGGGCAAAACTCAAGAAGCGGGTGTTGACGGTAACGCCCGGTTGGTCAGAGGCCTATGGGCTGTTCACCAAGGGGGAAGCACCGATGGTGCTTTCCTACACGACGTCGCCTGCCTATCACATGGTCGCGGAGAATACGGACCGCTACCAGGCGGCTGCATTTTCAGAAGGCCATTACATACAGATCGAAGTGGCCGGACTGCTGAAAAATGCGCCCGACAAGGAGCTTGCGCGCGATTTCCTGAAATTCATGGTGACGCCGGGCTTCCAGGACACCATTCCGACCAACAACTGGATGATGCCGGTTTCGGCGACATCGCAGCCGTTGCCGGATGCGTTCGGCAAGCTCGTGAATCCGTCAAAGACCTTTCTGATGAGCTCGGATGAAGTTGCCGAGAATCGCAAAGCCTGGATCGACGAGTGGCTGGCTGCCATGAGCATGAACTGATGCTTTTGACCAAGGCCGAGATGCGACGGGCGATGCTCGGCGGGGCCGCGAGCCTCGCCGGCATTATCGCTTTCGTCGGCCTTGCGGTCCTTGCCTTGCTTCTCTCGAGCGGTGGTTCGTCGATTCTTGCGACCGTGTTTGAACCGTACATCCTGCGGATATTGCGTTTCACGCTGTTGCAGGCCGTGCTCTCCACCGCGCTCTCCATCGTTTTTGCCATTCCGGTCGCGCAAGCCCTGGCGCGTCAACGGCATTTCCCCGGTCGTATCTGGATTATCAGGCTGATGGCCGTGCCGATGGGGCTTCCTGTTCTGATCGGGGCGCTCGGATTGATCGGTATCTGGGGGCGGCAGGGCATCATGAACTCGGCGCTGCTTAAGTTCGGCCTGGCGGAACCGGTCAGCATATACGGGCTCTCGGGGATCCTGCTGGCGCATGTCTTCTTCAACATGCCTCTGGCGGCGCGCCTGATGCTGGCCGCACTGGAGCGCGTCCCATCGGAATACTGGCTGATGGCGAGTGGCTTGGGCATGCGCCCCCTATCGACTTTTCGCTTCATCGAATGGCCGGTCCTGCGTTCGGTCATCCCCGGTATCGCCGGCCTAATCTTCATGCTGTGCGCCACTAGCTTCACGCTTGTGCTGACATTGGGCGGAGGCCCTGCGGCAACGACGGTCGAGGTTGCCATCTATCAGTCCCTGCGCTTCGATTTCGACCCTGGCCGGGCTGTTACGCTTTCCCTGCTTCAGATCGTACTTACATCAATGATCCTCGGAGCCCTGTCGCTTCTTCCCGCTCCAAAGGATGAGGGGATGACAGTTGGCAAGCCTGTCAGGCGTCCGGATGGGCGACTGCCGGGCGCGCGGCTTGTGGATGGTGGCGTCCTGCTGCTTGCCACGCTGTTTCTAGCGCTCCCTTTAATGTCCGTGGTCCTGGCCGGCCTGCGGTCCGATCTGATGAAGCTCTTGCGCGAGCCCATCTTCTGGCAATCGGCTGCGACCAGTCTGGTTATTTCGATTTCGGCGGCTGCTCTCGCTTTGCTGATTTCGATGACATTGGTGAGAGCGCGCCGCGCGGCGCTTCTCCAGGGTTCAGGAGCCTTCGGCAGGAGGTTTCTTTTTGCCGCCTTGGGCGGCGCGTCGTCGCTGGTGTTGCTCGTGCCGCCAATCGTCCTTGCGACTGGCTGGTTCCTTGCCTTGAGAAATCTCGGTAACGTGAGCGCCGTCGCTCCGGTGCTGATTGTCGCCATCAACGCGTTGATGTCGCTGCCCTTTGTGATGCGCGTCCTTGAACCGGCTTTCATCGTCCACAAGCATCGGACGCAGAAGCTTGCGGCGAGCCTCGGTGTCACAGGTTGGGCACGGCTGCGCCTCATCGACACGCCGGCACTGTTCAAGCCGATGCTTACGGCATTTTCGTTCGCGATGGCGCTGTCGCTCGGCGATCTGGGCGCGGTTGCGCTGTTCGGTTCGGACAGCTTCGTCACCCTGCCATGGCTCGTCTATAGCCGCATGGGCAGCTATCGGACGAACGATGCCGATGGGCTGGCGTTGATCCTTGGTGTCGTCTGCCTGTTGCTCACGATCGCCGGTACGATGGGCCCGGCGCGCCGAGAGGTTGCCGTCCATGGTTGATCCTGAGTTCGCGATCGAGATGCAGCAGGTCGGTCTTCAGCTCGGCAATCAGAATTTTCAGTTTGATTGCCGGCTTCCCACCGGTGCCGTGATTGCCGTGACGGGGGCGTCCGGGGCCGGCAAATCGACCTTCCTCAATCTGCTTGCCGGCTTCGACACGGCTCTCAAGGGGCGGATCCTGATCGCCGGAAAAGATGTGACCGAGGTTTACCCGGCGCAGCGGCCGGTCTCCCTGGTCTTCCAGGACAACAATCTGTTCGCGCACCTCGATATCTTTACCAACATCGGCCTTGGCATTAGCCCGTCGTTGAAACTCACGACCGCAGATTGCCGAACCATCTCGTCTTCGCTTGAAAAGGTGGGGCTCGCCGGTTTCGAGCGGCGGATGCCAGGGACGCTCTCCGGCGGGGAACGGCAGCGGGTAGCCTTTGCACGCGCGCTTGTTCGCAACCGGCCGGTGCTGCTGCTGGACGAGCCCTTCGCGGCCCTCGACCCCGGTCTGCGAAACGGAATGGCGGCGCTGCTGCTCGACATGCATCGTGAAACCGGCAATACCGTCGTCGTCGTCTCGCACGATCCGGACGAGGTCAAACGCATCGCAGACTTCGGTCTTTTCCTTGAAGACGGCAGGATTGTCGTGGCGGCTCCAATTGACGAATTTCTGGGCCGAGCGGACCATCCAGGATTGACGCAATTTCTCCGCAGTTGACGAATCTGGCAGTCGCAACGGCACTTTCGCCATAATTTGAGGCGACCGAGGAAACTCAAAGCACGTTAGGCTTGCTAAAATACAACGGCGCCACATTTACTTAGAGTCTCGCTATGCAACCGATGCGGAAATCAGTTACAGCAAAGACTTGTGTCCCCGATTGTGCAGTGCAAGAGCGGGGACGGACGCCTGTTGAATCACGATGAGACCGGCCGGGTCGCGGAAGCGGACCGGTTGACACGCAAGATGACTTGGAGAGCCAGACTGGACAGTATGCCGACGTGGAAATTCCCCGCGCCTTCCAGTGATGTGCTCTCGTCTGCGTGCCGTCTGGTGCGACGAGCCTCGGTCGTCTGTGCGACGAGCATGGCGCTGTACGGTTGTCAGTCCATTCTCGAGCAGTCCTATCAGCCAAGCGTTGCGCCGTCCTCCAATCCGCAGATCGTCGATGAAGTCCAGAAGAACGATCCGCGCGCGGCCATGGGTGCGCGCGAACATCCGCGCATCGTTGCGAGCTATGGAGGCGAGTACAAGGACGCAAAGACCGAGCGCCTGGTCGCCCGGATCACGGGCGCGCTGACAGCCGTCTCCGAGAACCCGAGCCAGTCCTATCGCATCACCATCCTGAACTCCCCGGCTATCAACGCATTCGCTCTGCCGGGCGGTTATCTCTATGTGACACGCGGTCTGCTGGCGCTCGCCAACGATGCATCCGAGGTCGCTGCCGTTCTCTCGCATGAGATGGGCCACGTTACGGCAAACCACGGCATCGAACGGCAGAAGCGCGAGGAGGCGGAAGTCATTGCCAGCCGCGTCGTTGCCGAGGTGCTGTCGAGCGATATTGCCGGCAAGCAGGCTCTGGCGCGCGGCAAGCTCCGATTGGCTGCTTTCTCGCGGCAGCAGGAATTGCAGGCCGACGTGATCGGCGTCCGTATGCTTGGTGAAGCAGGCTATGATCCCTATGCCGCTGCGCGGTTCCTGGACTCCATGGCCGCCTATAGTCGTTTCATGTCGGTCGATCCTGAGGCGGATCAGAGCCTCGACTTCCTCTCCAGCCACCCGAACTCTGCGCAGCGCATCGAACTCGCGCGCGATCATGCACGTGCCTTCGGCCAGGAAGGCAAGGTTGGCGATACGGGCAGGGACTATTATCTCGATGGGATCGATGGCCTGCTCTACGGCGACAGCCCGGAGGAAGGCTATGTCCGCGGCCAGACCTTCCTGCATGGCGGGCTTGGCATTCGCTTCGACGTACCTCCCGATTTCAAGATCGACAACAAGGTCGAGGCGGTTATGGCGACCGGTCCGGGCGACATCGCAATCCGCTTCGATGGTGTTGCCGATAACCAGAACCAAAGCCTGACCAACTATATCTCGAGCGGCTGGGTTACCGGTCTCGATCCGTCGACCATTCAGCAGATCACGGTCAACGGTATGGAGGCCGCAACGGCACGCGCGAGTGCAGATCGTTGGGATTTCGACGTCACGGTGATCCGCAACAATGCGCAGATTTTCCGGTTCCTGACGGCCGTCCCGAAGGGAAGCCCGGTCTTGCAGCAGACGGCCGACGTCTTGCGGGCAAGCTTCCGCCGCATGACCCCGGATGAAACGGCTTCCCTGAAGCCTCTGCGGGTCCGGGTCGTCAAGGTACGGCCGGGCGAGAACATCACGACGCTTGCTTCGCGGATGATGGGCACGGATCGAAAGCTCGATCTCTTCAAGCTTATCAATGCCCTGCCGACCGGCGCCGCTGTCTCTCCCGGCGACCGCGTCAAGATTATTGCAGAATAAAAAGAGGCCCGGTTTTCACCGGGCCAATTGCATCACTGGGGGAGTAAGCTCTTTCAGGCCGATGCGGCGATATACGGGTCAGCACTCACGAGAGCGCTGCGGAGTTTTTCCATCGCCCGGCTTTCGATCTGCCGGACACGCTCCTTGGAAATGCCGAGATCTGCACCGAGTTCCTCAAGCGTAGCGCCATCTTCGGCGAGCCTGCGGGCGCTGATGATCTTCATTTCCCGCTCATTGAGGTGCTTCAGGGCCGAAGCGAGCCAATTGCGACGGCGCTCGCCGTCGATCATGTTCGATACCTGCTCGTCAGGCAGAGGATCGTCGCTCACGAGGAAATCCATCTTCTCGGCGCTGTCGGCATCACCCGAGACTGAGGGCGCCTGGAGCGAGGCGTCATTGCTCGAGAGCCTGGCGTCCATTGTCTGGACGTCTGAAAGGCTGACGCCGAGGGCTGCCGCTATTTCCTGGTGGATGGACTGGAGCGTGAGCTGCGTGTCGCCCCTGGCAAGCTTGGCGCGCAGACGGCGAAGATTGAAGAACAGGGCCTTCTGGGCAGAACTCGTACCGCCGCGAACAATCGACCAATTGCGAAGGATGTAGTCCTGGATAGAGGCGCGGATCCACCAGCTTGCATAGGTGGAGAAGCGGACATCGCGCTCGGGCTCGAAGCGGGCCGCGGCCTCCAGCAGACCGACGTATCCTTCCTGGACAAGGTCGCTCATGGGCAGGCCGAAATTGCGAAATTTCCCGGCCATGGAGATAACGAGACGCATATGGGCCATGGCGATCTGGTTGCGGGCACCACGATCATCATTGTTCTTCCAGCGGATTGCGAGATCGTGTTCCTCTTCGCGAGCAAGGTAGGGAGCCGCCATGGCGATTTTGATCATGCGCCGGTCTGCTGACATGTTCTTCATATCGGTCTCCTGAGGCGTGACGCCAAAAAAGGGCAAAGAAATCTTGCTTCCGGACATTGGCTGCCCAGATCAAATTCATGTCTTGAACGTATAAAGGCCCCGAACTCTGGACGTTTCCAGATGGGGCCCTAGCTTAGGGTTATGCGCCGGTAATACGGCCGGGTAGGACCAGTTTCTTCAAGTTGCCGGATAGGCAGAACGTGGAAGGCATGATCCGCTCCTCATCGATCGTTTCCAGGATGCGAGCGTTCGAGGAGGGTAATGTCAGTTCCCGACGCGGTCCGCAGCTACATCTTTAAAACGCGCCACCTCGGAAAAAGTTCCAATAAAAAACCCGGCACAAGGCCGGGTTTTTTTCAGGAAAAACAAGGAAAGCTTATGCAGCTTCATCCTGAGATTCGTCTTCTTCGATTGCCTTGCCGCGCTTCGGACCCTTGTTGAGGTTGGTCTCGACGAGGCGAACGGCTTCGGTTTCCGACATCTTGTTCACGGCAGCGATTTCGCGTGCCATGCGATCAAGTGCAGCTTCATACAGCTGGCGTTCGGAATAGGACTGTTCCGGCTGGTTCTCGGCGCGATAGAGATCGCGGACAACTTCAGCAATGGAAATGAGGTCGCCGGAATTGATCTTCGCATCATATTCCTGGGCGCGACGGGACCACATGGTACGCTTGACGCGCGCCTTGCCCTGCACAACCTTCAATGCACGCTCGACGAAATCGGTTTCGGAGAGCTTACGCATGCCGATGCTCATGGCCTTGGCGACCGGCACTTTCAGGCGCATCTTGTCCTTCTCGAAATCGATAACGAAAAGTTCAAGCTTCATGCCTGCTACTTCTTGCTCTTCGATGGCGCTGATGGTACCGACGCCATGTGCGGGGTACACGATCGATTCACCGGTCTTGAAGCCGTGACGTGCGGAAGAAGGTTTTTTCTGCTGGGTCGTCATTCTATTCAAACACTCCCTGTTACGCTCCCGGCTGCAGCCGGAGCCGGGTCAGTCAAGCCCGGATGAGACGGTCGGATCCGTCGGGTGACTTACTTCTGGTCCCACCGGACAAAAACAAACATCTCCATGCGCACAAGCTTAGAGCCTCACAGCTCAAGGCGTTGATATGTCACGGAAACCGCGTTTTTGGATTTGTTTTGCTTTCGTGGTGGTTTGGGCATACTTCATGCCGCAAATGGATCAGTGTCGGCAAGCTATCACAAAAATATGACGAAATCAATAATTTGCTGCACCTGAGTCATGCGCGCAACACATGACACCCATATGCTGCAGGCACGCTTCAGGCATTTTCTACGTCACTGAACCCGGTTTCAGGCCGAGGTTTGGGGCCGGAAGATCAGTCGCCCGCTCCGGGCTTCTCCGAGAAGTACTTCTCGAACTTGCCGGTTTCGCCGTCCATTTCCTTGGCTTCCGGCATGGCATCCTTCTTGATCGTGATGTTCGGCCAAATGCTCGCATATTCGGCGTTGACCTTGAGCCACTTGTCGAGGCCCGGCTCCGTATCCGGCTTGATGGCTTCGGCAGGACATTCCGGCTCGCAAACGCCGCAGTCGATGCATTCGTCAGGATGAATGACGAGGAAGTTCTCGCCTTCATAGAAACAGTCGACGGGGCAGACTTCCACGCAATCGGTATATTTGCAACGAATGCAATTGTCGGTCA